>LWDU01038709.1_pt1 | contig 29162 bp, 30 predicted proteins | sample 727161 | NCBI WGS metagenome assembly LWDU01 (sample SAMN04566230, study PRJNA314399) | hydrothermal vent metagenome | isolation source: deep sea hydrothermal plume seawater | place: Mexico: Gulf of California, Guaymas Basin | collected 2004-07-11
TTGTTTTGCCTAAACCGGGCACTTTGGTGGGGGCTTGGGTAGCCACCTTGAGCCAAAACTCAGACCAACCGTTGTTGCATGATGCTGCTGGTTGGGTGAGTCGGGGTGAGTTTTTGATCCGTACTGAAATGGTGGCCGGCCGTTTGCAAGGTGCGGGCTTGAACCCCGGTGATCGAGTGCTAATTTCTGGGCCGAGTACCGTGGAGTTGGCGGTGGCTCATGTGGCAGCGCTGCGGGCCGGGCTAATAGTGGTGCCCACCAACGGGGCGTATCAAAAAGCTGAGTTGGCTCATGTAGTGGCCGACGCCCGCCCTCGAGCCGCTTTGGTGGACCACCCGGGTTGGACGGAGTTGCTGGTGTCTTTGGATCCCAAGTTGCTGGCGTGTTCAACCAGCGTGCCGTGGGCTGATCATGCGCCACAAAACTTAGATGATGTTGAACCGGACAGTCCGGCTTTTATTGGTTATACCTCGGGGACCACTGGGCGGCCCAAGGGTGCAGTACTGACGCAAGAAAACTTGTTGGCCGGGGTGGCGGCGGTAGAGGCGGCGTGGCAGTGGGGCTCCCAAGATCGCTTGCTGCTTTGCCTTCCCATGTTCCACATGCATGGGCTAGGGGTTGGTCTCCACGGGACGCTGCTTACCGGTGGCTCGGCAGTGCTTCAGCAAAGTTTTGATCCTGACGATATTTTTGCCGCTCTAGACACTCATCAGGTCACCATGTTTTTTGGGGTACCTACCATGTACCACCGCTTGGCCAGCCACCCGCAGGTAGCTGACTTGGCGCAACTACGGCTTTGTGTGTCGGGGTCGGCGCCGTTGGCGGCCGCCCTTAACCAGCGCTTGTCCGATGAAGCCGGGGTGACGGTGTTGGAGCGTTACGGCATGACCGAAACAATGATGCTGGTTTCTAACCCGTACCAAGGTGAGCGGCGCCCCGGTGCGGTGGGTTTTCCGCTTCCCGGGGTGGATTTGCGTCTTGATGCTGAGACGAACGAAATATTGGTGCGGGGGCCCAATGTTTTTTCTGGTTATTGGGAGCGTCCGGAAGCCAACCAAGCAGCCTTCGTGGATGACCCAGACGGTGACTGGTTTCGCACCGGCGACTTGGGAGTTGTTGACCAAGACGGTTATGTGTCCATAACTGGTCGGGCCAAAGAGTTGATTATTTCTGGTGGTTTCAATGTGTATCCCCGCGAAGTGGATGATGCTTTGGCCGAACATCCATCGATTGCTGAGGTGGCGGTGGCCGGAGTGCCTAGCGATGAATGGGGCGAAGAGGTGGTGGCCTGGGTGGTGCTGGCTGATGGGGCCACCGAACCCGGCATTGAAGAGCTTCGCCTGTTTGCCCGAGAGGCTTTGGCGGCCTACAAATTACCGCGTCGGATTCATGTGGTTGCTGCTTTGCCTCGTAATGCGCTGGGCAAGGTGATGCGCCATGAGCTGCGCGAGAATTAGCCAATGACCGCCAATTGACGGAGTGCTTAGTATTCGCTCAGTAGGCTGCCGCTATGCCCGTCAATCATTTTGTAAATTTCAACCCCATCGCCCCGCCGTTTCCTGATCATCTCGAAACTTTGGTGGTGGCTATGGGTTGTTATTGGGGAGCGGAACGCAAATTTTGGGAAACCCCTGGGGTGTGGTCCACTGCCGTGGGTTTCACCGGCGGGCAGACCGATCAACCCGATTATTTTCGGGTTTGTAGCGGCCAAACTGGCCATGCGGAAGCAGTGTTGGTGGTCTTTGACCCGGCCGAGGTGACCCTCGAAGAATTGCTAGTTATTTTTTGGGAAAACCACGACCCCACCCAAGGCATGCGCCAAGGCAACGATGTGGGGTCACAGTATCGGTCAGCCATTTTTGTGGCCGGTCAGGCTCAACGCTGGGCCGCCGAAGCTACCCGAGACGCCTATGCTCCGGTGCTGACGGCGGCTGGGTATGGCCCGATCACTACAGAAATCTCTGACCTCGGGGTGTTTACCTACGCTAGTGAGGATCACCAACAATATTTAGCCAAAAACCCTGACGGTTATTGCAACCTGGGTGGCACCGGTGCGAGTTGCCCCACCGGTTTTAAGGCGGAAAGATGATTGCGAAGCTGCGCAGGTTTATTCGACTGGTTCGGGCCACCAAAGTTCCTTATCAGGGTATTGATTCGTCTGAGCGCGCCGGGTATAAAGCCAAAGGCGCCGGGTTTTATAAGAAAAGAAACAAGAAGAGATAGTTCACCGTGGCCGGCCTTGGCCAAGGGTTTCTTCGGGAAAGTGGCCGCGACAAGCTGGGACGGTGCTGGCCCACAAAGCATCCATGGCGCTGGGTAAGTGGCTGATGTTTCCTTGGTCTTCGTTTAAATATTGCTCAGCAAAACGCTCAAGTTTGCCTAAGAGCTAGGTCAAAATTGGTATCTATAGTTTTAAGTTATTTCTAAATAGCAGGTGTTCGTAAGGGTTGCATTTCTCCGTTTAAAAACTGGTTACAAAGCTAACCCCTTGATTTTGCGCAATTGATGGGGCACGGTAGGAGAAACAAATTGAAACAGTTGCTGGGGAGAAAAATGAAGCGCTTATTTATTGGGTTAGCAGTCGTGATGGCACTAAAACAAAGTACATCAAGTCATTGGATACTCGCAAGAACCCTATGAAGTTATTTCGCAACGTAAGGATAGTTCTGATGTTAATGGTTCTTACTGGTGCCGCCTTTGGGACACCTGTCAGTTGGTGGCTAATCGTTCGTGCCGAGGACTCACCGAAATAAGCCGTCCAGTTTGCAGCTATTACGGTGACCGAACACCAATAGTAGTAATGGGCTAAGTTGGGTTCAAGGCCGAAGCATTCAAGATGGGAAAACCATGAAAGCACTCAAAAAGGTTTGGGCATTCGTCAAACTGGTGGGCCGCACACGGGTGCCGGTGGAGCCTGTTGATTCGTCGGTGAAGTCAGGTTGGAAAGCCGCCGCTAAACGAAGTTCGTGGTGAGTGAACCGAAAAAGTTCTGGAACTAGTTAAGGGGTAACCGAAGCCCAAGCGTCGAGCAGGCTCTGGTTGCCGAAACATTCCAGGTCACCGCTACCGCGGCCCCATAGCCACAAAGCCAGATCAGAGGTGGTGCCTCGGGCCGCAACATCAGCCTTGGCATGCTCCTGAGTCACCGTTAGCCCCTCTGGCCCAGGCACCAACAGCCACTCGGCCTGGGCATCGGTGCCATGTAAATGCAGCGACCCCGCCGGAAAATCCTCCACCTTGCCCTTACGGTTAAATTGCACCATCACCTCAACAACTTCGGCCAAAGTATCGGGCGCCAACGCAGAGCCGATGGGTTGAGGGCTCCCGGCCGCCTGCTCAGCATCCCAACGATGCACCGCAGTTTCGTGGGCCATGCGCCGCACCCAAAAAGCCGCCGTTAAATCAGGCGACCAGTTCCAGGCCGGTGCCTCCAAATCAACCTCTGCGAAGGCGGCTAGCACATCTGCCAACGCCGCCGCCGGCGTATCACCCTCGGGGATATTTGGGCCCGTAGGGTTTGCTGCATCGGCCACCGCGACCTGGGCTAAAGCAAAACGCCACACCATAGCCAAATGGCTCAACAACTCGGTATTGGTCCACTCTGGACAAGCCGCCACCGGGGCAGCAGGTGCCGCCTGACAAGCCTCAATAAAAGCTCGACCGTCGGCCTCAAGGTGAGTTAGGTAATCAGAGCGGTCCATAGCTAATCCTCTTTCTGATCGGTCATACGGTAACGAAAATCACAATAGTCAGCACCCTGCATGATGGTTTGGGTCACCGTCAACTCAATGTCTGGGTTAAACCCCTGAATAAACGTTTGATCACGATTACATGACAACAAATGCCCGATCTCGGCCAAGCCCATGTCTCGGTACATTTCGGCATAAGCGCAATGCGTCACGTCGTAATCCAAATGCTCAGCGGTAGCCCGCAACGGCGTAGCCTCCATCGCCCCGCCGCTTGACCACTGCGCAGAAAGAGCGCTAAAAGCCGCCAAATCAGGCGTCCCGCTTTGCTGCTGACGAAACTCCTCACCCTGGTCGACCGCCGACTGAATAACCGCCGCCCCGATGACCTCCTGGGCCGCCTCCTTGCCCAAACGCTTTACCAAAACGTCGTAAACATTTTTTAAAACCGCCGCTTCAATACGGCGCTTCTCGAGCATGGGCAGCGGAGGGGGAGAAGCCGCATCCATCGCTTAACTCTCGCTCTCATCTGAACGGCGATCTTGCTCACGCAAAAAAGCTTCAAACTCCGCCGCTAAAACATCACCCGAAACCACCTCTTCAGACTGGTCAGCCTGAGCCTCTAAACGCTTCACATACTCGGCGATCTCCGGGTCGCCAGCCACCGCCGCCGTAACCTGCCGCTGCCAATCCGCCGCCTCCCGATCAAGACCGACATAACCAGTATCTACCCCCGTGACCTGTTCAAAGCGCCGCAACAAAGACCTCGTGGCTTTAGGGTTCGGTGTATCAGGGATGTAATGCGGCAACGAAACCCGTAACGACAACACCGGAATACCCGCTTGGTCCAACGTGTCATGCAAAACCCCCACCAGACCCGTCGGGCCCTGATACGACGGGCTACTCAACCCCAAACGTTGAGCCAAATCTTTATTAGTAGAACTGCCAATAACCCCGAGAGAACGGGTGTGGGGCGCCATGCCCACCATGGAACCCAAAGTAGCCACTGTTTCCGCCTTGGTGCGTTGCGCCACTTCAGCCAAGGTCGCCGAAAAAGTACGCCAACGCAAATGAGGCTCTACCCCCGACACCACCACCAAATCTCGCTGGCTCTCCGGAGTATGCACCGCAAACACCTTGTTAGAAGGCCACGTCAACACCCGTTCACCGTCATCGTCAAACGACACCACCGGGCGTTCCTGAGTGAAATCAAAAAAAGTTTCCGGGTCGATATCGCCCAACCGAGTGGTGTCAAGGTGCTCAGACAACCAGTCAATGGCCGCCGTAGCAGCCCCCGAAGCATCAAACAGTCCTTGAAAAGCCACCGCCAACACTGGACGATCTAGCCCCTCAACAATCTCGTCAACTTCGCCCCAACGCAACTCATCCATGCCCCCATAATGGCGCGGCCAAAGCCAGAGTGAAACGTCGAAACCCAGAAAGCATGGTCACAACAACCCAGCGACTAAGTTCACCCCGTGACCAAACCCGACCCCACCGAGGCCTACGCCGGATTCGACGGGCACATCGGGCGCACCAGCACCGGCTCACAACCCGACTGGCCCCACCGCCCCCAACCTCCCAAAGACGCCCCCAATATCATCGTCATGCTCTGCGACGACCTCGGGTTCGCCGACCTGGGCTGCTACGGGTCAGAAATAGAAACCCCCCACCTTGACCGTTTAGCCCAAGAAGGCTTGCGCTACACCAACTTTCATGTCAACCCTATGTGCTCGCCCACCCGAGCCTCCCTACTCACCGGCCTCAACCACCACCTGGCCGGCGTAGCCACCGTATGCCACCGCGACCCCGGCTTCCCCGGATTCGCCATGGAACTCCGCCACAACGCCATCACCATGGCCGAAGCACTCAACGACGCCGGATGGGCCACCCTCATGGTCGGAAAATGGCACCTCAGCAAAGACTCCAACCTCAGCGAAGCCGGCCCACGCCACTCTTGGCCCACCCAACGCGGCTTCGACCGCTTCTACGGAGTACTCGACGGATTCACCAACTTCCACCACCCGCACCGCATCCACCAAGACAACCACCCCTTGCCCATAGACCAATACCCCGACGGCTACTACTTCACCGACGACCTCACCGACCAAGCCCTCAACATGGTCCACCAAGTACGCTCCGGCCACCCCACCAAACCCTGGTTCCTTTACTTCTCCCACACCGCTCCCCACGCCCCACTGCAAGTAAAACCCGCCGACGGAGAAAAATACCGGGGTCGCTTTGACCAAGGATGGGACGAAATACGCCGTCAACGCTTCGCTCGACAACTCGAAATGGGCGTCATACCCGCGGGCACCGAACTGCCACCGCGCAACTCTGAAGAAAACCATGCCGTAGAAGCCTGGGCTGACCTCACCGAACAGCAACAAGAACTCTTCGCTCGCTACCAAGAACTTTACGCCGCCATGGTGGACAACATTGACCAAAACTTTGGCCGCCTGCGTAGCGAGCTTGAAGCCATCGGAGAATGGGAAAACACCCTGGTGGTGTTCCTCTCCGACAACGGAGGGTCACGAGAAGGCAACGAAAACGGCACCTCGTCTTATTTTCGCACCATGTCGGGCCGCACCGACGGGGGCAGCCCCTTCGAAAGCCTCGACGATGACTACCGCCGGCTAAATGAAATGGGCGGCCCACAAACCCTTCCTCATTACCCCATGGGTTGGGCCATGGCCTCCGGCACGCCTTTTCGCCTTTACAAAATAAACACCCACCAAGGCGGCCACCAAGTGCCGTTTATTATTTCACACGGCGCCGGGCTAAAGGCCGGCGGCCGCCTGCGAACCCAATACCAGCATGTAACCGACCTGCTGCCCACCATCTTTGACCTCGCCGGCCTGCCCGTACCCACCGAACGCCACGGCCAACCCGCACCCCAGCCAGCCGGCACCAGTTTTGCCCCCAGCCTGCAAAACCCCGACGCCGCCACCACTCATCCCGAGCAGTACTACGAACAAGCCGGCCACCGCGGTTACTACCGAGACGGATGGTCCGCCGTCACCTGCCACCAACCCCGCTCCTCGTTTAGCGAAGAAACCTGGGAACTCCACCACCTGGCCCAAGACCCCACCGAAAGCCAAGACATAGCAAACCAGCACCCCGAAAAACTGGCCGAACTACAACAAGCATGGGAACAAGCCGCCTGGGACAACCAAGTATTCCCACTCGACGAAGGCACCGGCCTGCTCGCCGCCCAACGGCCACCTTGGGAAACCGTCCTCGCTGAACCCGCCACCTTTTGGCCCGCCACCCCCACCGTAGAGCGCTACCGAGCCAGCCAACTCATCAACTCCCGAAGCTTCACCGTTGAGGCGGCTCTTAACTTTGCCACCGGCGACCAAGGCGTGTTAGTAGCCCACGGAGACCAAGGCGGTGGCTACGCCCTCTACATAGAAAACGACCATCTATTTTTGGCCTACAACGGGTACGGCACAATGACCATGCTGGACGGCGGCCCGCTCACCCCCGGAGAAACAACCTGCACCTTGGCCATGGAAGCCCCCGGCAAAAAACTATGGCACGCCACCCTGCTGGTTAACAATCAACAAACAGCACAGGCCACCGAACTACCCATGCTGTCCTCCATGGCCCCCTTCGAAGGCATCAACATCGGTACCGATCGCCACTCACCCGTGTCATGGGACCTCTACCAACGCCACGGCACTTTCCCCTGGACCGGCACCCTGCATTCAGTGACCTACACCCCCGGTGCCCTAGCCCCCGACGCGGCGGCCCGCTGGATAGAAACCATGCGAGAAGTCGGTACCCGCTTTGACTAAACGGTCGCCTTGGGGCCAAAACGCGCCCACCCTTTAGTAGCCAACGAAAGTAGCGCTCCCAAAATGACTGCCCGCTCTACCCGCGGCGCCAAAGCCAAAGTAGCTACAAAAGTACCCCCCGCTACTAAAGCATCGCCCGCCGAGTTTTGGATAAGCCGCCAAAGTTTTTTCGGTTTCACCAAACCCACCACTGCGGCAAACACCACACCCCCCAAAGTCGCCCGAGGGAGAACCTCTAACGACCCGGCAAAAGGTAAAAAAGCCAAGACCGCCACCCCAGTAACCAAACCAGACCAACGAGTTTGCGCCCCCGACAATCGGTTCAAGGCCGATCGCCCAAACGACCCACCCACCGGAAAAGATGAACAAAAAGCGGCGGTTAAATTGGCAAAACCTTGGCTCAAAAACTCTCGATCTACCGACCAACGTTGGTTCTCTTCCTCGGCGAAAACCCGAGAAATAGCGGCCACTTCAGCAAAACCCACCAAAGCAATCACCACGCCACTCACCAATACCGTTCCCGTTTGGTCCCATGGCAAATCCAAACTCAAAGGTGGGAAACCCGTAGCGATAGTCCCCACCACTGGGCCACCAAAACCCACAACCTTTACCCAAATTACCCCACCCAAAACAGCCACTAAAGCCCCAGGAAACAAACGATGCATCCGGCGACCGCCCAGCATTAAAACCACGGTGACCCCGGCAAAAGCCAACGACCGAAAACCCCATTGCCCAGGCTGACTCAGCGACCACCAAGCCTGCCGCAAAATGCCCCCCGAAGGTGGTGCTGTACCAAAAATCTTCGGCAACTGCGAAGCGATAATCAACAGCGTGGCCCCTGAAGTGAACCCCGCAACTACCTGATTGGTCATCAAATAAGTAACGCGTCCCCATTTAAGGAAACCAAAAATAAGCCGCGTTACCCCCACCACAAAAGCCAGCAAAGTAGCCAAGCGAATGTACTCCGCTGACCCCGGAGTAGCTAGACCTGAAAGCGCCCCAAAGATCAGCAAACAAGTCATGGCCACCGGGCCGGTCTGCAAATAAGGCGACGAAGCAAAAAAAGAGGCAGCAATCAACGGCAAAGCAGAAGCAAACAAACCTAAATACGGGGGCAACCCCGCCAACTCGGCGTAAGCCATAGATTGGGGAATCAACACCAAGACCACACTCAAACCAGCAACAACATCAATACCAGTGAGGCGAGACGGCGGATCAACCAGAATATTTTCAGACATCGCCGTTCACCTTATTGACTACTGCGACCTCTGCGGTTGTTTATTGTTGCCCATGGTGAGTTAGCGTCGGTAAACCATGGCGACTGTTGACCCCCTTACCCCCACCAACCAACTGCCCACCGACGGGGTGCCCATACGGCCCGCCGCCACCGTGGTGCTGCTGGCCGACCGCCCCCACCTCGAAGTGCTCACCCTGCGACGCAGCGACCAACTAGTTTTTGCCCCCGACCACACGGTGTTCCCCGGTGGGGTAGTAGACCAAAGCGACCACGACCCCCGCTGGCGAGACCTCGCCACCTGCTCTAACCCTCAAGAACGACCTGGCCTGGCCCACCGAGTGGCCGCCGTACGCGAAACCCTCGAAGAAGTAGGGGTCATGGTGGGTTTTGACGAACCTGCCTTACTGGACCAACGCCGCAATCTCGAACAAGGCCGTGTGCAGTTCGCCGACCTCTTGGCTTCTGGTGGCCTCGACCTTTCTCAAGTGCACGCCATCAGTCGCTGGGTGACCCCCATGCCCGGCCCCCGTCGCTACGACGCTTACTTTTTTGTAGCCCCCGCCCCCGCTAACGCCGCCCCCGCCGCCGATGGGGGAGAAGCCGTAGAAGTAGCATGGCTGCGCCCCGCTCAGGCATTACAGCAATGGGCAACCGGAGAACTCACCATGATCACCCCCACCCGATCCATATTGCAGCGCCTCGCCGGCTACCAAACCACCGCCCAGGTATTGGCCGCCGCCGCCATCGGTGGGCCACCCGAGTTGGTGCGCATCGGCGACGAACACACCGAAAAAGCTTATTTCCCCGCCGACCCCGGTTATCACCAGCCACATCTCAAAGAAGGCATGGGTTGGGTGTGGCTTCCCGCCGCTCCTGCCTAGATTTAACCCAATGACCGAACACCCAACCCCCAACGAACCGAAAGCCTCCCCGGGCCGCACCCTCGACTCGGTGATGCCCATCGTGGCCTTCGTAGCCCTCAACCGCTTTTTCGGCTTGGCTTGGGGCGTGGCCGGAGCCACCCTGTGGAGCATCAAAGCCGCCGTCTCTCGGCATCGACGCGGCGAAGCCATTGGCAAATACTTACCCATCTTGGTGGCCTACCTCGTGGCCCGCGGCCTAATCGGCATCATCACCGACTCCGAAGCGGTGTACTTTGGCATCGGTATCGGCACCAAAGCCTGCATCGGCGCCGCCCTAGTAATAACCGCCTTAGCCGGCACCCCATTTATTGAACGCTTCCTGCATCAAGCAGTGCCTTTCAACCAAGCCACCCGCAGCCACCCGGCCTACCACCGCATGGCGGTACGCATGACCGTGGGCATCGGCCTTTGGCAGTTCGTGACCTCCGCCTGGGATATTTGGCTGTTTCGACAAACCTCAGTCGACGGCTACCTGCTGATACGCACCCTGGTGGGGTGGCCCGCCGCCATGATCGTCACCCTGGTGGCTTTTTTCTACGCCAACCGGGCTTTAAAAGTTGTTCCCGGCTTCACCAGTATCTTCGACCTCTTAGAAGAAGCCGACGAAAAACGTTAAAGCTAAGCCAACTCGGTTAGGGAAAAACGACTGGGCCGGCCCAACACCTCACGCACCAGCGGCGCAAAATCTTCTAACCCCAAATTGTCGTAAGCCGGATCAAAACAGTTCTGGTCATACTCATGGCAAAACGCTGCACAATCATCAAACCACTGGTGCTCACGAAACAATTCACGAGCATCACGATCGCCACCCAAATGATGAAAATAGTAGTAACCCTGAAACACCCCATGATGACGGATAATCCACTCCGTGCGGTCACTCACATAAGGCTTCAAAATGTCGGCTGCCACCGCCGAATGGTTCAACGGCGCAATAGGGTCCGCCACATCATGCAACAACGCCGCCACCACCATTTCGTCACTCTCACCGTTTCTCAACGCCCGGGTAGCGCTCTGCAACGAATGCTCAAACCGGTCAATCTGATAACCAAAAGTAGGGCCCGCCATAGTGCGCAACGTGACCATCAACTGGTCAGCCAAATGCTCTTGCACATGCTCAGTAAACCGATCAGTTATCAAGGCGTACTCTTCTGCGGTGCCGTCTTCCATATGGACAAAGTTCACAGTTTTCATGAGCGTAAGTCTGCCACACCGGCAAGGCGCCGGGGCGGTAGAGTCCGACCGTGCCTGCCATCGTTGTCGAAAACCTCGTAAAAGACTACGGGACCCTCCGCGCCGTAGATGGCCTGTCGTTCACCGTAGAACAAGGCGAAGTGGTGGCCTTATTGGGCCCCAACGGCGCTGGAAAATCAACCGCTGTAGAAATACTCGAGGGTCACCGCACCCGCACCTCAGGCCAAGTCACCGTGCTAGGCGCCGACCCCGCCACCGGGGGAGCCGGTTTTCGTGACCGCATCGGCATCGTGTTACAAGAATGCGGTATCGAACGCGAACTCACCATCACCGAAACCCTCAACCACTACGCCGCCTGCTACACCCGCAACCGGCCCCTCGATGAAGTACTCGAACTCACTGGCCTCACCGACCTCGCTGACCGCCGCACCCACCAGCTCTCCGGCGGCCAAAAACGACGCATCGACCTCGCCCTCGGGCTCATCGGTGACCCCGACCTGTTATTTCTCGATGAACCCACCACCGGGTTTGACCCCTCAGCCCGCCGCCAAGCCTGGGACATGGTGAGCGGCCTGCGCACACTCGGCACCACCATCTTGTTGACCAGCCATTACATGGACGAAGTCGAAGCCCTGGCCGACCGAGTGCTGGTCATCAACCAAGGGCAACTCGTCGCCCAAGGAACCCCCGACCAACTCCGCGCTGGCATTGCCGACACCACTTTGGTGCGCTTCGACCAACCAGCCAACGGCGGAACAGTACAAGAACTCTTCGGCGAGCTAACCGGCACCGTTACGGCAGTCAACAACCGGATAGAAATACGCACCACCAACCCCACCGGCGACCTACACCGCCTCACCGACTGGGCCCTAAAACACGACCAAGAACTCGGCCACCTCGAGGTCACCCGCCCCACCCTCGAAGACGTATACCTCAACTTGATAGGCGGCGACGAAAATGAGTAAACGCCCCTCAAGTCTTAAACTGTTGGCCAACCAAATCGGCTACCAAAACCGCCGCTTTCGCCGCAACGTTATGGCCGCCTTTTTCACCTTGGCCTTCCCGCTCATGTTCCTGCTGCTCTTCGGCGCCCTCTTCGAAGGCGTAGACATCGCCCCCGGCGTTGAAGTAGCCGCCGCCCAGTTTTACGCCCCCGGCCTGGCCGTATTTGCTGCCGTATCAGCCACCTACACCAACATCGGCATCTCCACGGCGATCTCGCGGGACGAAGGAATACTCAAACGCACCCGAGGCACTCCCTTGCCGCCCTGGATATACGTAGGAGGCGTGGTGGGTTCCGGCATCGTGCTGGCCGCCTTTGGCGCCGCCCTCATGTTGACGGTCGGCGTGTTGGCCTACGGCATCGAATTCGACTGGGCCAACCTGCTGCCCGCCGTGTTGACCTTCGTGCTCGGCGTGGCCTCCTTTTCCTTACTGGGCCTGGCCCTAGCCTCAATAGCAAGCTCCGGGCAGTCAGCACCCGCATTGGCTCAAGCCACCCTGCTGCCCGTGGCCTTCGCCTCTAATATTTTTATCAGCGTGCGCAACGACCCCCCAGCCTGGTTGGGCCTCTTAGGGGACATTTTCCCCCTTAAAGCATTCGCAGACGCTTTCTTCGCTTGCTTCGACCCCTTTCGCCAAGGCTCGGTTTACGAACCCTGGTTGCTTTTACGCATCGCCGCTTGGGGGGTGCTCGGTGCCCTCGTGTTCTGGCGCAAATTCACTTGGGAACCGGCCGTCGGTGGGCCAACCCGAAGCCGACGCCGCCGCTAACCCTTAAAGACCCGCACCCTCAAGATCATCCGGCTCGTCCACATCGTGGCCCAAATCTGGGTCACGCAAACTCCGCCAAGGCAAACCCAAACGCTCGGCCTCCGCCACATGCTTGGCATACGAACCCGGACCGTAAGCAAAAACAAAACCTGCCTCCGCAGGCACCACCGCCACCGGCGTACCATCGTTATGGCGATCCGGCACCAGCGTTACCCCAACAAACTCTGCACAAGGGGCAAGTTGCGTAGCCCGAGGAAGGTCCCCATGGGCCACCACCACCTGAGCCACTCCTTGAGCCGCCAACGCCGTTACCCCGCATTGCACGGCCGCATTCAGGCCCGGCTGATCGGCCCACACCACGGCCGCGCCCTGGCCCGTAGCCCAATCGGCCACCTGTTGATCATCACACACCACGGTCACCGGCAAAGGTGCTGCCGCAGCAATTACCGTCTCCGCCATATTCCGGGCCAAAGCCGCCCGCTCGTTGGCCCCCATCACCTCAGCCAAACGATGTTTAGCATCAGCAAAACTCTTAACAGGAATAAGCACAGCAATTGAATGGGTCACGGCGGCGAGTGTAGAGGAAACTTCGCCTAGGCTCGCCATCATGACGACAAAAGTAGCGGTGATCGGCGCCGGCTCATGGGGCACCACTGTGGCCGCCCTACTCGCCCCCCGCGTAGCCACCACCCTGTGGGCTCGCCGCCCCGAGGTAGCCGCCGACATAAACACCGGCCTTGGCAACCGCCGCTACCTCGACAGTTTCGCTTTGCCCACCGCATTGACGGCCACCGACCAACTCGCCGAAGCCCTCGACGGCGCCGACCTGGTAATCATGGGAGTACCCACCCAAGGTTTTCGCACGGTGCTGGCCGAAGCCGCCCCACTGCTGCCCGCCGGCGTGCCAGTAATCAGCTTGGCCAAAGGATTCGAACAAACTACCCACCAGCGCATGACGCAAATAATCACTGAGGTGCTGCCCGGCCACCCGACCGGGGTACTAACCGGACCCAACTTGGCCAAAGAAATCTTGGCCGGGCAATCCGCCGCCACGGTGGTGGCCTGCACCGACGCAGCAGTAGCGGCGGTTTTACAAGACTTGCTGACCAGCGACACTTTCCGGGCCTACACCAACCAAGACCTCGTGGGTTGCGAAATCGGTGGAGCGGTCAAAAACGTTATTGCCCTCGCAGCCGGCATGGCCGAAGGGCTCGGCACCGGCGACAACGCTCGAGCGGCCCTGATCACCCGCGGCTTGGCCGAACTGACCCGCCTCGGCGAAGCCCTCGGAGGAGACCCACGCACCTTGTCGGGATTAGCTGGCCTCGGCGACACGCTGGTTACCTGCATGAGCCCACAAAGCAGAAACCGCACAGTAGGGGAGCGGGTGGGTCGCGGCGAAACCCCCGCTGAGGTGTTGGCCAGCATGACTCAAGTAGCTGAAGGAGTACGAGCAGCTGCCGCGGTGTGTGCTTTGGCAGATCAAGCGGGCATCGAAGTGCCCATTGCCCAAGGGGTGCGGGCCGTATTCGATCAAGATCAAAAACCGGCCGAGGTATGGGCAACGCTCATGACCCGCCAAGCCCGACCCGAGGTGGACTAATGCGCTGGTTCAAAAAACAAAAGCCAGTGCAGGCCGCCCCAGAAGGAACCCTCATCGGCACCGACGACGGTTTCCGGGCGATAGTAGACGACCAAGGCACAGTGTTCCCCCTGGGCGCTGACCACGGCGTGCAATGGTGGGTGCGCTATGGGGACGATTGGCACCAACCAAACGGCGAAACCCGCCGGCGCCAAACCCGCCCCGGAACAGCGCCAATCCTAGAAACCACCATGCATATTCCCGACGGCCGCGTAATAGCCACCACCTGGGCTGCCGCAGCCACCGGCCCCGGTGTCATAACCGAAATCCGCAACGAATCCGCCGCCCCCATCGCCATAGCAGTTAGCCCAGAACCTGCACCATGGAGCACGTCACCTCAAGGAAAGTCAGGGGTGGTGACGGTGGTTCATGGGAGTGGGATGCGATTTGTGGTGCCCGGGCCGGGGGCTGAAAAAGCAAAACCAGAGGACTTCCCCGAAGCGGAACGAGTAAAAGCCGGTTGGGACAAACGGTTCGAAGAAATAGCCGATACGCAACTGCCCGGTACGGACCTCGGTGGGTTCAAGACCCAGCAACTTGTTGACCTGTTTCTGGCGGAACCCACCCCGGACGGAGCGTGCTCGCTCAGCGCATGGGGGCTCCCCACCGAAGCCACCCGTCAAATAGCCGAAGCGGCGCCCTCCCCAGAATGGCTAAACGCCGCTGTGGAACACTGGGCCCGCCACCGAAACCTGGCCGACTTTACCGAACCCCGCCGCATTGATCTTGACCAGTTGTTGCGCTCCGCAGGCCGGCGCACCGCACCAACCGACCCCCAAAGCCTGGCGAACCTGCTGGCCGCCCTAGGCGAACATCAAGCCGCCACCGACCTGCAAAAACAAAAACCAGCACAAGACGTATGGCCCCGGCGCTACGGCGCACTTGTTGAAGAAACCTCAAAAGGCCTCGTCCTCTTTCCCGACGAATTTTCCGCCGACTGGTACGGCAAAGACCTCGCGGTCACCGGACTGGCTACCCAGTGGGGACAATTTGGTTTCGCCCTCCGTTGGCACGGAGCCCGACCGGCCTTGCTGTGGGAACTCAACCCGCACCCCGAAACCAGCGCCGTCATCACCACCCCCGGCCTCGACACAAGCTTCGAAAGCAACAAAAACGAAGGTGAAACCCTTCTGGCCGAACCCCCAAAAGTTCGTGCTGTGGGGACTGTCCCCACAGCACGAACTTTGAGTGAGGGGAAAGGCTAGAAATGCGGGCTGCTCTGCGAGGGAAAGCCCCCGGATTGGCCGCCGAGAAAGTTTTTTGGGACCAAGGCCACGAAGTAGTAGCCGGCCTCGACGAAGTCGGAAAAGGAGCCTGGGCCGGCCCATTAACGGTGGGCGTAGTAGTAGCCAATCGGCAAAAACGTATCACCGGAGTACGGGACTCCAAAATGTTGACCGAAATAGAACGAGAAGCACTCATCGACCGTCTCACCAACTGGGCCACCGCCTGGTCGGTTGGTCACGCCAGCAACGAGGAATGTGACGCACTGGGCATGGCCGCCGCCCAACGCTTGGCCGCCCGGCGTGCCCTCGACGGCCTCTCCGTCACCCCCGACCGAGTGCTCCTCGACGGCAACTGGGACTTCGTCGGCGGAGGCATCGCCCAGACCATTGTCAAAGGGGACGCCACGAGTTTGTCCATCGCCGCCGCTTCGGTCATCGCCAAAGTGACCCGCGATCGGTTGCTACGCCAAGCCGACACCCACTGGCCCGGCTACAACCTGGCCAGCAACAAAGGGTACCCGTGCCCCAAACATCGAGCCGCCCTCGCCCAACACGGCGCCACCACCTACCACCGGCGATCCTGGAGTTTCATGGACCAAACCGCCGAAACAGGCGAACCCCGCCGCCCCCGGTTTGATGACCACCCCGAGCTTTTTTAGAAGAACCAACCGCCGATGTTGACGCCAAAGGGTTACTGGCCTAGCGTTCGTTTTTGTGCAGAAACTCACCACACGCCTCTGGCTTCTCACCCTCTGGACCCTGGTGGTTTGGGGCGGGCGAGTACGCAACATTTTGAGCGACCCGGTGCTCACCACCCCCGAACAAGCATGGCGCCTCGGTTTAGCCATCCTCTTCGTAGCCTTGGCCGCAATCGGCCTATTCGTACTCTTGGGTTGGAAAAACACCCACCCCACCTTCGTGCAGCGTTTCGCCGCTGGTTTCTCGCTGTGGACCATGGCACTGTGGATCGTACGTGGCGGTGGAATATTGTTCGCCACCCACGATGCAGCATTTAAAATTGTGCACACCGTGCTGGCCCTCGGGTCCATCGGATTAGCCCTTCTGGTCTATCAAGCAGAGCGTCAACTGGCCGCCTCCGCCCGCTAGTCTCGCCACTATGGGTCAACCAATAACCGTCGTAGAAAAACTATCCTCCCGGCCGGGCATCGCCCGCTTCGAGATCAACCGAAGCCTCACCGGCATGGGCCACGAGCGCTACCAAGCCGGACAAGAAATCTTGGGTCAAAACCCCTCAGATGAGTTGGCCCGCCGACTCTTCGCCCACGCCGAGTTCGCTGGCCTGCACCTAAACGCCAACATGATAACCATCGACCTCGGCTCAGCAACTACCGCCGGGGTAGCCGACATCATCACCGACCTGCATCGCTTCTACGTAGAAGGCGTCGAAGTGCCCAGCGACGAGGAACTCACCAACCAAGCAAGTTAAAGGAAACCATGGCGGCATCAATAGAGGTAACCGACCCCACCAGCGTGGGCATGGACCCCAACCGCTTACAACGGGTAGCCGACTACGCCCGCTCCTACGTTGATGAAGGAAAACTCATCGGCACCGAAGTGCTGGTAGCCCGCCACGGCAAAGTGGTACTGCGCTCCAAAGCCGGCCTGGCCGACCGAGAAAACCAAACGCCTATCGTGGACAACACGTTGTGGCGTTTTTACTCCATGACCAAACCATTGACCTCGGTGGCCATCATGCAACTCGTCGAAGAAGGAAAACTCCGTCTGAGCGACCCTCTGCACGAGTTCGTCCCCGCTTTCGCCACCCAAAATGTTTTCTGCGGAGGCACCGCTGAAGACCCCCAAACCGAACCCGCTCACCGCCGCATCACCATCGCCGACCTCCTTACCCACACCGCCGGATTGACCTACTCATTTATTGTGCAGCACCCGGTGGACGAGATCTACCGCGGCAGTGGCTTGGACGCTATGGCCGGCCATGGCGACCTCGCGACCACCATTGATGCCCTCGCCGCCCTGCCGCTCCGCAACCAACCCGGTACCCGTTGGTCGTATTCCATGGCCACCGATGTGCTGGGACGAGTAGTAGAAGTGGTCTCCGGCCAACCGTTCGCCCAGCGCCTCAAAAGCCATGTACTGGACCCTTTAGAAATGCACGACACCACTTTCGCCGTGCCCGACGAAAAACTCGACCGGCTTGCCGCCTGCTACATGCCGACTCCCGAAGGGGGCGAACCGGTGCTCATAGACAGCGCAGAAACCAGTTCGTTCCGCAACGATGCTTGGTCCAGCGGCGGTGGCGGCATCGTCTCGTCACTAGAGGACTACCACCGGTTCTGCCAAATGTTACTCAACGGCGGACGCCACAACGAGCAACAAATCATTGGCCCCCGCACCCTGAACCTCATGATGCGCAACCACCTGCCCGAAGGCAAAGATCTCGAAGAAGTCGGCGACACTCTGTTTGTTAAAGGCTTGTTTACCGGAGTGGGTTTCGGCTTGGGGTTTTCAGTAGTGCAAGACACGGCGGCCGGGCACTTGCTGGCCAGCGAAGGCGAAGCCTCCTGGGGCGGCATGGCCTCCACCGCTTTTTGGGTCGACCCGAAAGAACAAATCAGCGCCATATTTCTTACCCAACTGGTGCCCTCAAGCACCTACATCAATCTTCGGTGGGACCTGCGCACCTTAGTAAACCAAGCCCTTGTCGACTGAACAATCCGCTGGCCATAAACCAGAAGTTGGGGTAGGCCCCCACCCGCAACCCTGGCCCGATGACCCAAAGTTCGACCCCGAACTTTTAGCCGAGGGCGACCGCCGCAACGTTATTGACCGCTTTCGTTACTGGCGCCGAGAAGCCATAGTGGAAGAACTCGATCAATATCGTCACGACTTTCACGTGGCCATAGAAAACTGGGAACACGACCTGAACATCGGCACCGTGGTGCGCAACGCCAACGCTTTTCTCGCCGCCGGCGTGCACATCGTCGGAAAAAAACGCTGGAACCGCCGCGGCGCCATGGTCACCGACCGTTACCAACATGTCACCCACCACCCGACCATCGAAGACCTGCTGGCCTGGGCCGCCACCGAAAACCTCCCGGTTATCGGTATCGACAACCTGCCGGGTTGTGTGCCCCTGGAAACCACTGACCTACCTAAACACTGCGTGTTCCTCCTGGGCCAAGAAGGCCCTGGGCTATCTGAACAAGCCCGCCAAGCAGTAACCAAAGTTTGTTCCATCGCTCAATACGGGTCAACGAGATCCATAAACGCCGGAGTGGCCTCGGGTATCGCCATGCATGCTTGGATCCGCCAACACGCCGACCCACCGGTAGGTTAAACACATGAGTCAATGCCGCTTTTTTGCCGCAGTTCTCCTGGCTTTCCCCGGGGTTCTTTTGGCCCATATTTTGGCTTACGGTTGGGTTGATTCGTTTGCACTCGCCGGTGGAGTTGGACATGGTTATCTGCCAATCACGGTGCCCGTAGTGGCACTTCTTGGCACGCTGTCTTTTCTTTGGCTAACCGTCACCGGTGTTCGCTCTGCAGGCTCTCAAGCCCACCCCCCGGTGCATTTGTTGTTGGCCTTGCAAGTTGTTCTTTTCGTCGGGCAAGAAGTCGGCGAGTATTTGTTTGCTGGCCAAGGTTTGCTTTCGCTGGCCGGTTCTCCAGCGTTGTGGCTTGGTTTGGTTTTACAACTCCCGATTGCCTTGTTGCTGGTGGGGCTGGTTCGACTCGGGCGTCGTGTCGCAGCCTTTTTCTTAACTGAGACATCCGTTGTTCCGGCATCGGTTAACCCGGTTTGGGCGCCCTCTCACCTCATCTTGGTGCGCTCTTTATCTTTAGTTCCGGTTGGGTTACGTGGCCCTCCGGTAACGGCCTGAGTTTCATTTACCCAGACCATTCTAAAAAAGGAGAAAAATATGAAAGATCGTTATTTTGTGGTGGCCGCACTCTTGTTGGTTGCCTTATCTGCTGCAGCTTGCAGCACCAAAAACACTTTGTTGCCCCTTGATGCTTCTACCACGACGGCCATGGACCAAGACACCATGGATCAAGGCACCATGGATCAAGGCACCATGGACCACGAAGACATGGTCGTTGAAGAAAATAGTCACGACCATGACCACGGAGAAATGGTTGATGTTTCTGGAGTTGCGAACCCGCCAGAAGTATCGGTAACCGCAACACCAGATGGAACAGGAGGCGCAACACTAGATATCGCCACCAGTAACTTCACTTTGGTGCCAGCGAACCCACCCTCTGACCATCAACCCGGTGAAGGCCACCTGCATATTTATGTCGATGGGGTATCAATAGCAATGGTGCACGAAACCACCGTGCACCTTGGCGACCTCAGCGACGGCCACCACAACATTCGTGTGACCGTGTCAACCAACGACCACAGAGATTATACCCTCGGCGAAACGGTGATCGCCGCATCCACTGAGGTTATGACCACCGGCGGTACGGCGGCCCAAGAAGCCGACCACACCCTTGCCCTTGAAGTGATGGACGGCATGGTAATGGGAGGCATCCAACGCCTCGCAGTGTCCGTCGGCGAGGTAGTTGCTATTACCGCAACCAGCGACACCGATGATTCGTTGCACATCCACGCCTATGACCTAACCCTTGAATTGAAAGCGGGCCAGCCTTCCACGCTCTTTGTAGAAGCATCGATTCCCGGTGTTTTTGAAGGAGAACTTCACCACGCTGGGTTTCAAGTACTTTCCCTAGAAGTGTCGTAATGCTGAACGAACTGTTTGTTTTTGCCCACGGAGTAGGGGGGCGAAGCGACCTCCCGATTTCAACCTGGACGGCGGCCTGGAGCGGAGCGGCGGTACTGCTGCTCTCCTTCGCCGCACTGGGTTTACTTTGGCATAAGCCGCGGTTTGCAAAAATTGCTGAGGGCCGGCCAGCACAAAAAGGGGAGCGTTTTGTCTCTTCCCTGCAGAGAGTATTGCGAGCTTTCTTGCTGGCTCTTTTCTTTGTTGTGCTAGTCGGCGGATTCGTCGGCCCAGATACCACGACCGGCAACCTCACCCCCGTCACCGTGTACATCATTTTCTGGATCGGTGGGTCGTTTCTGTCCGCACTGTTTGGGCCGTGGTGGCGAATGGTCAGCCCCTGGGAAACCCTCGGAAACCTCGTTGATCGCCTCCGCCCTCAAAAAGACCACACGCCCCCTAAGTGGCTGTCCAGCGGGTGGGCGGCCATGGTGCCGATCTCGCTGTTCCATTGGCTTGAGTTGGCCTACCACAATGGGTCAAGCCCCCGCACTTTGGGGTGGGCCATGTTGCTCTACACCATCTGGCTAATGGCCATGGCCTGGCAATGGGGTTGGGAAAATGCACGAAAGGCCGAAGGGTTTGGCGTGCTTTTTCAACTCATCGCCGCGCTCTCTCCGTTACATGCAGACCAGCACCAGAGGCTGAAGGTCCGGGCGCCTTTCGTAGGTGTGGCTGCCGTAACCATGACTCCGGCGCTCATTGCCCTTGTTCTCGCAGCGTTAGGTGGAACCGCATTTGACGGGGTTTCTCGCACCGGCTGGTGGGGCGACCTGACCGTCGGGCAAGGAGGCTGGGGTCTTACCGCGGTGCGGAGCATGGGTCTTGTTTGGGTTGCTTTGCTTGTCGGGTTGGCCTACCAATTGGCAAGCCGTCTGGGCGGCCAAATAACTCGTGACCTTTCTTTTGCCGAGCGGTTTGGTGCCACGTTGATACCGATTTTGGTCGGCTACGACCTGGCTCATTATTTTTCGTTATTTCTTCTCGAAGGCCAAGATTTTCTTCGACTGATTTCCGACCCTTGGGGACAAGGGTGGGACCTTTTCGGCACCGCGAACCGACTCACAAACTGGACGCTGGTGTCAACCCTCGTGGTGGGTTGGGTACAAATCGCCGCCATCGTAGGCGGGCACGTTCTTGGGGTATTTTTTGCCCACGACCGATCCATTGAACTTTGGCGGCCACAAATTGCTTTACGAAGCCAATACCCCATGCTGCTGGTGATGGTTGTTTACACGATGACCGGTCTGATCCTTTTGACCGGCTAGATTCCTATCATCATAAAAACGGCAGGGAATGATCAAAATGTCTGAACGCGAAGAAATGGATTGGGTTAAATACGGTAAGGCCGCTCGGGCCTTGGCCCAGATGGTGGCCGACGACGGTTATCGCCCCGACATGATCTTGGCCATCGTACGCGGCGGCATGTTTGTGGCCGGCTCGTTGGGCTACGCCATGGCAGTAAAAAACCTGTACGTCATGAACGTGGAGTACTACTCCGGGGTCGACGAACGCCACGACTTACCTATTGTGTTGCCTCCCTACGTGGACTGGGTAGATCTAAAGAAAGCCAAGATCCTCATTGCCGACGACGTAGCCGACACCGGCCATACCTTGGCTTTGGTGCGTGAAACAGCATTAGAACAAGTTGCCGAAGTGCGTTCGGCCGTGCTGTACCAGAAATCACATTCCGTAGTGGACTGCGAATACGTGTGGAAACACACCGACCAGTGGATCAACTTTCCTTGGTCAACTGAACCTCCGGTAGTAGATCTCTCCGAAGGCGGGCATCAAGCCCTCGACGCTTAAGCGTGAATAGCGGCTCGTCGAGCCGACCAGTTGACGGCCTCTTCAAGTTGGGCACCCACCGCAATAAGTAAGTCTTCTCGCCCGTACGCCCCCACAATTTGTACCCCAACCGGCAACCCATCAGATTGCCCAGTAGGCAAAGAAATTGCGGGCTGGCCGGTGGTGTTAAACGGTGAAGTAAACACGGCGTAAGGCAAAGAGCGCCGCGAGGCTCGAACCGGGTCGTCTTCGCTGGCGGTAAGTTCGCCGATTTTTGGCGGAGGTACTGCCGTGGTGGGGGTAAGGAGCAAGTCGAAGCCGTCTTCCCACCAGGTCAAAACCGAGCGCCGGAAGGCCCCCATAGCGGCTTGTGCCTTGGCGTAGTCGATGGCCGAAATGCTTTTTCCTTGGCTGCTTAGCCCCCAGTTGGTGGGCTCTATATCGTCTTGGGTAATAGGCCGCCCCAACTGTTCGCTGAGATACTCCAACCCCATAACCGAACTCACCGCCCATGTGGCGTTAAAAGCCTCGGCCATGGCGTGCATCTCGTCCAACGCCTGCGGATGGCTTTCGCTCACCTGGTGTCCCATTGATTCAAGTAACTGAGCGGCCTGCATGGTGGCGGCCGCACAGTCGGGGTGCACCGCGGTCATGGAATGTTCGTTCCAAATGCCGATGCGTAACGGCCCGGGGTTAGAGCCCACTTGGCCGGCATACGGCCGACCAAAGTCAGGGGCTACTACCCCGTCACCCAAGAAAGGAATAGCTGTGGCGTCCATGATGGCCGCCGTGTCGCGCATGGTGTGACTCACCACGTGTTGAACGCCGAGCCCCCATTCTTCACGAGGGCCCATGGAGATGCGACCTCGGGAAGGCTTTAGCCCCACCAACCCGCACATAGCAGCCGGAATGCGAATGCTGCCGCCACCGTCGCTGGCGTTAGCGGCCGGCACCATGCCCGAGGCAACTGCGGCGGCGGCCCCGCCTGATGATCCGCCGGTGCCATATTCAGGGTTCCAAGGGTTGCGGGTGGGCCCGTAAGCCAATGGTTCGGTGGTGGCGACCGTCCCTAACTCAGGGGTATTGGTGCGCCCCACGTTAATAAAACCCGCCTCTTTGTAACGCTGCACCATGTTGGCATCGGTGGTCCCGGTGAAGTTGGCGTCTTTCAGGGCCTGAACGCCAAAGTGGTGGGGCTGGCCGGCTTCTTCGACCCACAGATCTTTAAGAAGCATGGGAACGCCCCGAAAAGGACCATCGGGTAATTCCGGCGATGCCGCCAGTTCAAGCGCTTGTTCATATTGTTTATGAATAACCGCATTCAAGGTTTCGTTGTTGGCTTCGATGCGGTCAATGGTGGCTTGAATGCATTCCACGGGGGAAAGGTCGCCTTGGGCAATGCGCTGGGCTAAACCCACCGCATCAAGGTGAGCGAGTTCGTCAGGAGCAGGTGTTTCGGTCATACCCCGACGGTAGTCGCTCAGAGGTTAGGAGTTTGCTTCGGCGTGTTCAAGATAGTTGTAGACAGTAAAACGGCTGACCCCGAGGGCTTCGGCTACTTCTTCGACCGATTTACGCAAAGTAAAAGCCCCCCACTCGTTTAGCAAGGCCACCGTTTGCTGCTTTTGGATACGGGTCATGACGGAACGGTTGGCCCCGATTTCTTGCTCGGCGACTGTCAAGAGGTGCGCCAAGGCTTGATGAAGATCGGGGCGCCGCAAGCCGCCTACCACTTGTCCTTCCCATTCCAACGGCAGGTCACTTTCGGTGAGTTCTTCAAGAGTAAGCAAGCGAGCACCTAAAGCTTCGGCCGCCGGGGCCAGCGCTTTAAGAAAAGGATGCAGTGGTTCAGACACGTTTCTAGCGTAGCCCATTCTTTAACGTTGACAAAATGTTGAAAAACAGGCAGCATAGGAGTCTTATGTCCGTAACAATTGCTCGCTCGCTAGATCAAGCATTAGAAATTCTTAGCGAACGCCCCGATGCCCTGATTTTGGCCGGCGGAACCGACCTCATGGTGCAAATAAACCGTGGCTACCTCAACGAACTTTCTACGGTCATCGCCGTAAACCGCATCCCCGAACTTCAAGGCTGGAAACAACAAGACGACACCTTGGTTTTGGGTGCTGGCCTGACCTACGCCGAAATGGAAAAAAGCGACTTCACCTCCGTAGCCCCCGCCCTCGCCCAAGCAGCCCGTACCGTCGGCTCGCCACAAATACGCAACGCCGGCACCCTCGGAGGCAACCTGGGCACCGCCTCGCCGGCGGGCGACACCCTGCCCGTGCTGGCCGCCTTAGATGCCGTGATATGCCTGCGCTCGGCCCAGGGCGCACGCCGCCTGCCCATCCTCGAGTTCATCACCGGAGTAAAAAACAATGCCCGCCAACCCGGGGAACTCATCGAAGAAGTACATATACCTGCCGCTCAAGGGCATCAAGAGTTCTGCAAAATAGGGCCCCGCAACGCCATGGTTATTTCCGTGGCCTCATTGGCTCTGATAGTGGACCAACAAAACAAAAAAGTACGCCTCGGCCTCGGCACGGTCGGTCCGGTACCCCTACGCCCCGCCGAAGCCGAAGAACACCTCAGCACCAACGTCAACTGGGCGGCCAACACCGTGTCCACCGCCACCCTCAACCAATTCTCTGCGCTGGCTGCCGCCGCTGCCCAACCAATAGACGACCACCGAGGCACCGCCGCCTACCGCCGCCACGCCATCGGCGTCATGGCTCGCCGCACCGCCGCTCGAGCCTTCACCGAGGAAACACCATGACCACCAATCACTACACCTTGAAGGTCAACGGAAAAGAACACCAAGTGGCTGACGCTTGGACCGGCGAAAGCCTGCTCTGGGTGCTCCGCGAACGCTTAGGTCTACCCGGAGCCAAAAACGCTTGCGAAGAAGGAGAGTGCGGCTCGTGCTCAGTGCGCATCGACAACGAAGTGGTTTGCGGTTGCCTCGTGTTGGCCGCCACCGCCGTGGATTGCGAAATAACCACCATTGAAGGTTTGGCCCCCGAAGGCGAACTGGCAGACGTACAAGAAGCGTTTATCGAAGCCGGAGCCGTGCAATGCGGATTCTGCACCCCCGGGCTCTTGGTAACTATTGACAAACTGCTGGAAACCAACAACCAACCCGATGACCTCACGGTACGCGAAGCCATCAGTGGCAACCTCTGCCGCTGCACCGGTTACGGCCGCATCCTCGAAGCAGTCAACTTGGCCGCCACCAAACGGCGAGAAGCCACCTCATGACTGACATCCAAATCACTTCCCCGGTAAGCGCTCCCCGCATCGGTGAGTCAGCGCCCCGCCCCGACGGTGTCCCTAAAGTCACCGGAGCGTTCACTTTTTCTAGCGACCTGTGGCATAACAACATGTTGTGGGGCGGAACCCTGCGTTCCCCGCACCCCTCGGCCAACATTAAAAGCATCGACATCAGCGGCGCCTTGGCCATCAACGGGGTCAGCGCCGTACTCACTCACACCGACGTGCCCGGCTCCCTGCTTTACGGCCTTGAACACGCCGACCAACCGGTGCTCGCCGCCGACGTAGTGCGCTACGAAGGAGAATCAGTAGCCATCGTGGCCGCCGACCACCCCGAAACAGTACGCCGAGCCCTGGCAGCCATCGTGGTGGACTACCAAGTAACGGTGCCCCTCGTAGACCCCGAGGCCGCCGAAGCAGCCGAACCCATCCACCCCGACGGCAACTTGATACGCCGCTTACGTCTGCGCCACGGCGACCAAAACATCCAAGGAGAAATCCAAGTCGAAGGCACCTACGAAGTAGGCATGCAAGACCAAGCCTTCTTAGGCCCAGAATCTGGCCTAGCGCTACCCAGCGAAGACGGCGGAGTAGAACTCTTTGTCTCTACCCAATGGTTGCACTCCGACCGTGATCAAGTAGCCGTCTGTTTGGGCCTGCCGCCGGAAAAAGTTCGTTTCACCTTGTCGGGCGTCGGCGGTGCCTTTGGCGCCCGCGAAGACCTCAGCCTGCACGCCCACCTGTGCCTGCTGGCCCTCCACACCGGACGACCAGTAAAAATGGTGTACTCCCGAGAAGAGTCTTTCCACGGCCACGTGCATCGCCACCCGGCCCGCATGTGGTACCGCCATCACGCCGACACCGAGGGCAACCTGCTGCGGGTCGAAGCCCGGTTAATCCTCGACGGTGGTGCTTACGCTTCTTCCAGCGGGGCAGTCATCTCTAACGCCACCTGCTTTGCCGCCGGCCCGTACCTCATCCCCAGCGCCGACATTGACGGATCAGTAGTACGCACCAACAACCCACCCTGCGGAGCCATGCGGGGCTTCGGAGCCGTACAAACCTGCATAGGGCACGAAGCCCAAATGGACAAACTGGCCGCCGCCCTGGGCATGGACCCGGTAGAACTTCGGCTGAAAAATGTTTTAAAAAGCGGCGACAAACTACTCACCGGGCAGATCATCACCGGCACCGCCCCGGTAGCCGAAGTTATTAAAAGTTGCGTTGAGCACCCCTCAACCTTGGTGCAAAGCGACGACATGATGTCTCTTCCCGGAGGCGCCGGACGCACCGCCGACCCTCAACACATTGTGCGAGGCCAAGCCATGGCCGTGGGCTTCAAAAACCTTCTCTTTTCTGAAGGCTTCGATGACTACAGTTCGGCCATCTGCCACTTAGTTGATGGGGTAGCGACCATCACCTGTGCCTGTGCAGAAGTCGGGCAAGGGTTCGTGACTTTGGCCCAACAAATAACTCGAGAAGTCCTGGGCGTTGAAGAAGTCATCTTGGCTCCCGCCGCCACCGCCACCGTGGGGTCTGCCGGGTCCACCTCGGCTAGTCGACAAACATGGATGTCCGGGGGAGCAATACAAAAAGCCTGCGAAGCGGTGCGCCAACAACTCCTCGAACGGGTGGCCGCCGAACACCAAGTTGACCTCGATGACCTGGTGTTAGCCGACGGACAAATAGTGTCCCTGGCCGGAAACTTCTCGTTAAGCCTGGCTGCTGCTACTACAGAGCCATTAGAAGCAGACATCGAATACCACCACGCACCCACTTACCCGGTTGACGAAAATGGCCAAGGCAACGCCCACGTTTCTTTCGCCTTCGCCGCTCACCGAGCGGTGGTCGACGTAGACCCCGACCTAGGTTTGGTCAAAGTAGTTGAACTCACCACCTCTCAAGATGTGGGACGCCTCTTGAACCCATTACAAGCGATCGGGCAACTCGAAGGTGGCACCTCTCAGGGAGTCGGCTTAGCCATTATGGAAGAAGTGCTGGTCACCGACGGGCATATTCGCAACGCTTCGTTCACCGACTACCTGATACCCACCGCATTAGACATGCCACCGGTAGAAATAGCGGCCTTCATTGAACAACCCGAACCCGGCGCCCCCTTCGGAGCCAAAGGCATCGGCGAACCTCCGTCCATTTCTTCTACCGCCGCCGTAGTAGCCGCTTTACGCGACGCCACCAAACTGGAGTTGCCGCGAGTACCAGTGCGCCCCACCGACATTGTGCAATTAGAAAGCGACGCCTCGTGAACCACCAAGACTTGCGCATAAACGAAGACCGCCTTATGCAACGCATTGAGGACCTCGCGACCATCGGTCCCCTCGGAGAAACCGGCTCTTGCCGATTGGCCTTAACCGACGAAGACCGCCAAGGCCGCGACTTGGTGGTTACCTGGATGCGCGACCTGAGCTTAGAAGTCACCATTGATGGCATTGGCAACGTGACGGCCACCCGCCCCGGTCGCCACCCCGGACCAGCCACCATGACGGGCAGCCACATCGACACTGTGGCCACCGGCGGCCGCTACGACGGCAACTTGGGAGTACTCGCCGGCCTTGAAGTCCTCGAAACACTGAGCGAAAACAACGTAGAAACCGAACACCCCATGGGAGTAGCGTTTTTTACCGACGAAGAAGGCGCACGCTTTGCCCCCGACATGTTGGGCAGCCTGGTCTATGTAGGCGGCATGGCCCTCGAACAGGCCCTCGACATTGAAGGAATCGACGGCACCATGGTCGGAGAAGAACTAGAGCGCATCGGCTACCGCGGCCCCGGACCCTGCCCTGGAACACCCCCTCGAGCATTCGTGGAACTCCACATCGAACAAGGCCCACTCTTAGAGGTTGAAGGCACCACCATCGGAGCAGTCACTGGAGTACAAGGCATTTCGTGGACCGAATACACCATCACCGGGCAATCCAACCATGCCGGCACCACCCCAATGCATCTTCGTCACGATGCCGGGTACGTCGCCGCCAAAATAGCCGTCACGGCACGAGAACTGGCCGACCGCATGGGAGGCCGCCAAGTAAGCACCGTAGGACGCATCAACCTCCACCCCGACCTAGTAAACGTAGTAGCCGGCCAAGCCACCCTGACCGTCGACCTACGCAACACCGACGAAGCACTCTTAAAATCTGCCGAAGCAGAAATAGCAGCCTGCGTAGAGCAACTTGAACAAAGCGAAGGGGTGACCATTACCTCACGCACCTTGGCCCGCTTCGAACCCGTGGTCTTTGACCCCCAGGTGGTAGCCACCGTAGAAACAACCGCCCAACGCCTCGGCCACTCGGCAACCACCATGCCCTCCGGAGCCGGTCACGATGCCCAAATGATGGCCCGGGTTTGCCCAACCGGCATGGTATTCGTACCCAGCAAAGACGGCATTAGTCACAACCCGGCCGAACACACCGACCAACAAGACCTGGCCGCCGGGGCCGACGTATTATTGCAAACCATGCTGGCCCTCGACGCAACCGACTTCAACGGAGACACCGCATGACCCGCATGGTTACCATCGGGGCCGCCCAAACTGGGCCCATTCAACGCAGCGACACCCGAGCTGAGGTAGTGGAGCGTCTCATCGCCTTGCTGCGCCAAGGCGCCGCCGCAGGCTGCGACCTGGTGGTGTTTCCTGAACTCACCTTGACTACTTTTTTCCCTCGCTGGTTCGTTGAAGACCGCGCCGAGTTTGATCACTTTTTTGAAACAGAAATGCCCGGGCCAGAAACCCAACCCCTTTTTGACGAAGCGGTACGCCTCCAAGTCGGGTTCCACCTGGGTTACGCAGAACTCACCCCCGACGGCCACCACTACAACACGGCCATCTTGGTGGAACCCACCGG
>LWDU01039649.1_pt1 | contig 29152 bp, 28 predicted proteins | sample 727161 | NCBI WGS metagenome assembly LWDU01 (sample SAMN04566230, study PRJNA314399) | hydrothermal vent metagenome | isolation source: deep sea hydrothermal plume seawater | place: Mexico: Gulf of California, Guaymas Basin | collected 2004-07-11
AGGTAGAAGTCGAGTCGTTAAGGGAGCGCTTGAAGGATCTTGAGGAAGATAATAAAAAATGGCGTCAATTGGCCGGGCGGGATACGATTACCGGCTTGCCCAATAAAATGACGCTCTTCCGCTTGATCGTGCCGAAGACCTTAAAAAGATTGAGTAAAGGGGCCCCCTTTTCAATTATCGGGATCAGTTTGGATCAGGTCGCGAAAGTTAATGAAGGCCATGGTTGGGTTGTAGGGGACAAGATGGTTAAGGAAAGTGTTCGCAGCATGCGGCACTTCTTGGTGGAAGGTGAAGATCTCTACCGGTTAGATGGTGTGAATTTTGCAATTGTCGGAGCTATGGACAATAATATCGCCCGCCAGCGGGCCGGCGATATGCGCAGGCAGCTTTCGCGGGCGAGCGTACAAGTCGACAAAACTCAACTACCGCTCGTGTCCAGTGTCGGCGTCGTGACGGTAGAACGTTTGTTGGCGAAATCGCTAAATGAAGCGTCAAGCAAGATCTTTGAGGCATTGTTGGCTACCCTCTACCGGGCGAAGGAAAAAGGGGGCAACACAGTAGAAGTGCATAATTCTACTAAGTTCTAAATTGGGGGATTGCAAAGATGGATAAGTGGGCAACAGGTATATTTACTTCAATAGACGAGGGGCTTGGTGCGGGTTTGGATTCCGTCAAGCAACTGGGTGTTTCAACCGTGCACTTGCACGCGCCGGGAAGCGAATTGCGCAGCAAAGAGAAAACGGCAGAAATCAAAGAACAGTTCGCGGAATCTGAAATCGAGATTAGTGTCGTTTTCGTAGGTTTTCCAGATGATGATTACTCGACGACTGATGTCGTTAAGCAAACGGTGGGTTTAGTGCCCAAGGATCGTCGTGAACTGCGGCTCGCTGAAACTCTAGATATTTCGGGTTTTGCTCATAGTCTCGGGGTCGATGCGATCGGAATGCATTTGGGTTTTGTGCCTCAGGACCCGACAGATCCCGATTTTTCCGCTGTCGTTGAGGTGACTAGAAAAGTTTGTGACCGCTGTCTAGAGTTTGGTCAGTATTTTCATCTCGAGACGGGGCAAGAAACTGCCAGCGAGCTGTTGACCTTTATCGATGCTGTCGATCGCAAAAATATCGCCGTCAATTTCGATCCCGCGAATATGATCCTCTATGGCGCAGGTGAGCCGCTTGAAGCACTCGACTTGGTGGGGCGACATGTGCGCAGCGTGCATTGTAAAGATGCTACAAAAAACCGCCAGGCCGGCCAGCCATGGTATGAGGATGCGCCTCTTGGGGAAGGGGATGTGGACATTAGAGCTTTCCTTTCGAAGTTGCACGACTTGGGATATGAAGGACCACTGACGATCGAACGAGAATATTCCCCCGACCAAGTGGGGGATATTAAGAAGGCTTTGCAGTTACTTGAAGATCTGCGCAAAGAGATTCGGGGGTGAGCGCTGCCCTAAACATATGGATTTTGCCTTTGATTCCGCATAGCAGGCCGGCAAGTTGATGCTGAGGCATTTTCAGTGGGGGTGCAAGCGGACTTCTCGCCGGTGACGATCGCCGATCGCGAAGCCGAGACTCGGGTTTGCGAGTTACTTGCGCAGACTTATCCCGATGACGGGATCGGCGGGGTGTCCCTGTTACACTTCTTGGCCGGGGTTTTTGGCCCACGGGTCGCGCATTGGTAGTGGTTAGGCCATCGAATGGGTGTGATAGACGCCTTAAAAAAAAGAGCGACCTTTTGGCTGGGGGTTTGCCGGGATACGGTATCAGCTACTTATAGGCATGATTGTACTGATGCGGCGGCAGCTATGGCATTTGATTTTGTATTTGCCGTCTTTCCCGGAATTTTGATACTGACGGCGCTGCTCGGCCTTATGCACATATCCCCCGAGGATTTTAATCGAGTCTTAGAAGATCTCGGAATAATTATCCCTGCGCCATTTCTGACGGTTGTCGAAGACAATATCAAATTTCTTTCGTCGTCTTCCCAGAGCTTATTTTTTATGGGTATTTTGGGTGTGGTGTGGCCTGCATCCGCGAGCATGTCGACAACGATGACCGCTTTGAATCGTGCTTATGGGGCGGATGAGCAGAGATCCTTTTGGCAGCGGCGAATCCTCTCCATTGTTTTGGTCTTCGGGGTTGGGTTGTCTCTAGTTTTTCTTTTTAACCTCATAGTATTCAGTGAACAGATTGAAGGGTGGTTGAGGTTGCGTTGGGATTTTTCGCGCCATTTCCCCTCAGTTGTAGCTCAACTGCGGCGCATGGCTGGTTTGGTCGGTGCGGTCGTAGTTGCAGCCTGTATTTATCGAATAATACCCTCGGTGAGGCAGGGTTGGGGCGATGTGCTGCCTGGTAGTTTGTTATTCTTTTCACTATGGACTTTTATTGCTTCGGGATTTAAATACTACGTCAAAGGCTTTAGCTATTACAATGTCGTATATGGTGTTCTAGGTGCGGTCATCATCATCTTATTGTCCGCATACCTCGTTGCATTTACATTACTTCTTGGCGGGGAGTTGAATGCGGTGCTCTTTCGCCGTAGGCGGGCTTGATCCTAGGGATTATACTTGACTTGTGTCTGGTAGGTTCGTAGGTTGGGCTTGCAGTTGAAATGCCTTTGAAAATGGAGGATAAAATGCTGAACAGTCTAGCTATATTGTTGCTCGCGATGGGGTTTTTGGCTTGCGGCGCAGAGAAAAAAGATGAATTGGGGCCTTATGTCCAGACCATTCAGGGCTTTGAAACTCATACGAAGAAGCTAGCGACTTATAGGAATTATCTCATAACTCCGGGCATGGAAAGCAAGGCCGATGCTGTCAAGGAGACGTACCAAGTTCTAATTGACGAATTACAAAAAATCGAATTGGAAGACAAAAAAATCAGGTCTGCCCACAATGCGCTAGTGCGTGGATTGACGGAGGCGTTGCGCAAAATCGGGGAACCTAGTAGTCCGACATTTGTAGTCACTGCGGCACGAAGTATGAAATTCGCAAGTTCTACCATAGAAAAGTTCTACGATACTCTAGAGTTATTATGGAAAGCTTCGGAAAGAGCTGAACCATTTCCTTTAAAATGGGAACCCATAGATTAAATGCCATTTCGTTAGATAGAAATCGCAACTGTATAGAAGTAATTAGCTCCCCCGGTTTCGGGGGAGCTTTTTTTATAGGCAGGATCAATGAAAATAACGCGCGAAAAAATACTCTCCCATATCGCTAAAACCACTTATCAGCCGGGCAAGATGAAGGAGCTGGCAAAAACGATGGGGGTTACACAGGCCGATTACCGTGGATTTCGGCGCTTGGTTAAGGATTTGGTGCGGGAGGGGGTGTTGGTGCGTGGGCACCACAGTCGATATATGCAACCCTCGGCCCTCAATCAGGTTGTCGGTCGTTTGAAGGTGCATATGCGTGGATTTGCATTGCTTGCAAGAAGTGGCGGCAGTTCGGATGTCTTTATTCCAGCGAGAGACCTTGATGAAGCAATGGACGGTGATTTGGTCCGCGTGGCGCTTACTGGGGCTAGTAGTCGACGAGGTGAACCATTGGGGCGGGTTGCCGAAATTATCGAGCAAGTTCAAGGTGAGTTTCTCGGCACCTATAGGGTGCGGGGTAGGCGTCACTTGGTTAGCCCAGACGAAGCGGGGGTAAACCGGGATATATTTTTGGATGGTAAGCCTAGCGATGGGGTGAAGGAGGGGTATAAGGTCGTTGTTCGCATAGTCGAAAGGGATGTTGGGTACGATGGCCTCAGGGGGAAAATCATAGAAATATTGGGTGATCCGGACGATCCCAAGCTTGATTTTCTTTCTCTTGTTCGCCGTTTTGATTTACAGGTAGATTTTTCGGATGCTGTGCAGCGAGAAGCTGAACAGGCCCGAATCGATTTAGATTTGACTCGCCGTGAGGATCTTAGGGGGCTCTCTTGTTGTACTATTGATCCCGATGAAGCCAAGGATTTTGATGACGCCATTTCGATATTGCCGATGTAAGTCATTTTGTACAAGAGGGGACGGAGCTGGACAAGGAAGCAAAGGATCGAGCTACAAGTGTCTATTTATTGGATCGCGTAATCCACATGTTACCGGCGCGCCTAGCCGCCGAGATTTGCACCCTGGCACCGGGGGAAGACCGTTTGGCCATGTCTATTTTTATCGAAGTCGACGCCAACGGAGCCCTAGTTGATTACCGCATATGCGAATCGGTTATCCATAGTGCTGGGAGGCTGACATATGGACAGGTGCAAAGTGTTTTTGACGGCCGCTTAGAAGATGCTGGGCCGGCTGTAGATTTTACTGACGATCTCGCATTAATGCACCAGCTCGCCCAGCAGCGGACAAAAATTCGCCTGGAGCGGGGAGCTCTTGATTTTGCAATAGACCAAGCGCGCGTAGTGGTTGACGAAGAGAGTCGGCCCATCGCCTTGGGGCGCTATCCGCGTTGGGAGAGCCATCGGTTGATAGAAGAATTTATGCTCTTGGCGAATGAGTGTGTCGCTGATTACGCGCAACGCCGGCAATTGCCGGTGTTATATCGGATTCATCAGCCCCCGTCCTCAGTTGGCTTAGTAGAATTGGGCGGAATCGTTTCTTCGTTGCGGGTTGAACTGGGGCCCGATGACGAGGTGCGGCCGAAGGATCTTCAGCTGTTCCTGCGTCAGATCGCGGATAGGAAAGATGCTCCTCTGATTAACAAGCTAGTATTGAGAGCCATGTCGAGGGCGGAATATACACCCGGTAACTCTGGGCATTTTGGCTTAGCTTGTTCTTCCTACTTGCATTTTACTTCACCTATCCGTCGATATCCGGATTTATGGGTTCACCGGGTTATTAAAAGGTTCATCGCGGAGGAGAAAGAGAATGGTGCGATCGAAGCCGAAGCTTTACTGGGGTTGGGACGCTGGACTTCGGCTAGGGAGCGGCGAGCGGAAGAGGCTGAACGAATCTACATAAAAACCAAACAAATGCGCTATATGGAGCAATTTGTAGGAGAGCAATTTCCTGGAGTCGTTTCGGGGATTTTGCGCGGTGGATTTTTTGTGGAGGTCGGCGATTTTATGGTCGACGGTTTCTGTCTTATCCGCGACCTAGATGATTATTTTATTATGGATGAAAAAAGGCATCGGCTCGTTGGACGTCGGAGTGGGCGAGTTTTTGAATTGGGGACGCCGGTGAATGTTGTCGTTGCCGGTGTCGATTGGGCCGCGCGGGAAATGGATCTGGCGCTGGTAGAAGATGGAGAGACCGGCAAGAGAGGCAAGGATAAAGGAAAAAACAAAGGAAAAAGCAAAAGCAACAGCAAAAGAAAAAAGAGGTAGTAAGCCGAACCTCAACCCATAGACAACAAGGCCAATACCTTGTCGATCTCCTCTTCGGTATTGTAGAAATGCGGCGATAGGCGAATATACCCTGCTCTTTCAGTCCCCTGGATTCTATTGGCGAGCAAGAGATTATATAATTCCAAGGAAGGCAAGGTAGGGTGTTTGAAGGTGACGATCCCAGATTTATGGCCGTCTTTCCTTGAGCTTAGAATCGAATATCCACGCCGTTCTAATCCGCAGCAAAGTCGGTCGGTAAGCATCAGGACTCGTTTTGAGATCGTGTCGATTCCTTGGGCTACAAGGAAGTCTGTCGCCGCCTTGAGTCCAGCGATGCCGGCAGTGTTTTGAGTCCCGCTTTCAAAACGCCGGGCATCTGGATGCGGTATTTGGTCATAGCTGAGGAAGTCATGAGCGGATTCTACGCTAGCCCAGCCGAGGCTTGATATATGCAATGCATCCAATGCATGTTGTGAGCAAAATAAATAGGCGCACCCCTCCGGGGCTAACATCCACTTGTGCCCATCGGCACAGAGCACGTCGATACCTGTTTCCTCGACATTAAGTGGCAATACCCCAAGGCTTTGAATTGCGTCGACGACAAAGAGAATGCCGTGGTCCTTACACAAGGCCGATAGGGCCTGTAAGTCGCTACGGTACCCAGCGAAAAATTGCACCGAACTGACACTTAAAACTCGTGTTTTTCTGTTGACAACTTCAGCAAAGTTTGCCGTTGAAAGCCGGCCAGACTCAGCTTCGACCCAGTTAATTTCAACACCTTTCGGTGCCTGGTTTAACCAGGGGTAGACATTTGCCGGGAACTCTCCACGGGCTAAAACTATATTATCACCAGGAGTCCAGTGAATCCCGTTGGCAACGGTGGAGATACCTTCGGTGGTATTCTTTTGAAAAGCGATTTGATGGGCTTGGCTACCTATAAGCTTGGCTCCACTGGCCCGCGCATCGACGTAGAGTTGGTTCCATGAGTCTATATGGGCTATGCCGTTGTATTCGACATCTGTAATAATCGCCCGCATTGCTGCGGCGGCGGGACGACAAACTGTTTTCCGTTATGGGAAATTGGCGACGAACAGCGGTAATATCCAAATAACATCCCTCCTGAAGGGATAATAGCCGTGACTGGTTTGTTCGTGAATTACCGATACCCGGATTGACCCTGTTGGGTGGGGCGGGTATTTTTAAGATTCAACTCAACCGAAGCACGATAATGATTAAGATAATAATATTGACAGTTTTTCTTTACGCTTGTTATGCCCTTTATCAGCGGCTCAAGTACTCGCTTGAATCTCGACAAGGGGAGGACGCATCCAACAAGCGAGAAGGAATTGATCCGAGTCAGGCGATAGATGCCGAATATAAGGTAATTGAAGACGGGCAAAAGGACGGCGAGAATGGCTAAGAAAGCCAGGGGTTTTAGCCCTGATGAGTTATTAGCTGAAATTAAACGTGGCGATATTGGGTCGTTCTATTTGTTGTATGGAGAAGAAGAATACGAACGCGAAGCAGTGGCGGCATCATTGATTGAAGCTTTAGCTCCAGTCCAAGCGCGAGATTTTAACCTCGATGTTGTCAGGGCGGAGCGATTTGAAGTATTAGATTTTCTTCATCTATATGAAGCATATCCAATGATGGCAGAGCATCGACTCGTCGTGCTACGGGATGCGCATAACCTGTCGGCTGATCAATGTCGCAGTCTTGAGCGGGTTTTAGCGAAACCGGCCGAGTCGACCAGGTTATTAGTGGTAGGGCAAAAGGTCGACATGCGCAGGAAGTTTTACCGGGAATTGACTCGCGAAGGTAGGGCAGTGGAATTTAAGCCGCCCTATGACAATCAGGTTCCGCAATGGATTCAGCGTTATGCAAAGCGCATGGGCATTCAAATAGAACCTGAGGCGGTGCAATTGCTCAGTCAATTCGTGGGGGCTAAGCCCAGGGAATTGGTCAGTGAACTTGAAAAGCTGGTCAGTTTTGCGGGGTTACCGATAAAGGTTTCAACTGTTGAACAGGTTGCAGGCATTACCAGGGGTGCCAGTGTTTTTGACCTTGCAGATGCCATTGGCAAGGGCCAAGAACGTAAAGCACAGCAATTGTTACACCAATTCCTCGGCCAGGGGGAAGAATCTACGCGTGCGGTGGCCATGATCGCTCGTCATTTCCAAATACTCATCAAAGCAAGGGCTCTAATGAGTAATTCGACCTCTAGGGATGAAATGGCTTCTGGATTAGGGGTGGCGCCTTTTTTTTTGCAGGGGTATATGGATCAGGCTAAAAGTCGTCCGACCTCTTGGTTTTGGGCTGGTCTTGGTGCTTTAAAGGAGGCTGATTGGCGATTGAAGTCGCAGGGGCGCCGACAGGAATATTTAATCTTAGACCTTTTAGTTGCACAATTGTGCGGAATTGCCCAAAAGCACTGAGGCTTGACAGTCCATGGTGCTGGAATTATGTTCAAACACAATATGCGGTGGTTGTAAGGTGCTGAAAACAAATGATTTGTTCAATATTTTAACTGAGTGATAAGGGGATGATGATGAGCGAACCTATTGCATTAACAGACGACAATTTTAGTGCTGAAGTGCTAGATTGCGATGTGCCTGTTTTGGTCGATTTTTGGGCGACATGGTGCGGGCCTTGTCGGATGATTGCGCCGATCGTTAAAGAATTGAGTGGTGAATACGAGGGCAAGGCCAAGGTTTGTAAGTTGGATGTCGATTCAGCGCAGAAAACAGCGGCAGAATTTGGTATCCGCAGTATCCCTACTTTGCTGATTTTTAAAGGAGGCAAAGTGGCCGATCAATTGATTGGGGCCGTTCCCAAGCAGCAAATCACTGAAAAGTTAGAGGCCTCATTATCCAATTGATTGGGTCGAGTGTGGTCTGACGGTGAGATTGACGAGAACACGACCCCTTGGGCCCATGCACAAGGGGTCGTTTTGCCTGTATTAGCGGGAGTTTAAACTATGCCTTCTGATCCATTCTGGAGCAATATCTTTCGCCGACGTGATAAAGAAGAGGCGGATATCTTCGATATATTGAAAAAAGTCCCCATATTCCAAGATTTGGGCAGACGGGAATTTAATAAAATAGAAAGTATCCTCCACCGTCGAAATTGGAATGCAGATGAGGTAATCATCAATGAGGGGGCCCCTGGGGTTGGCATGTATATCATTGTCGCTGGCGAAGTGCGGATTACGCAGGTCGGTGAGGATGGGGTTCAGCAGCAATTGGCGATTTTGACCGGCGGAGACTTCTTTGGCGAGAAAGCCCTGCTCGACGAATCACCGCGAACCGCTTCGGCATATGCGAGTGAGACTTGTAAAATCATTGGCTTTTTTCGACCTGACCTGCTCGAGTTGATAGAAAGCAATCCGCGATTGGGGTTGAAGATCGTAATGCGGCTTTCACAAATGATATCGGTCCGCTTGCGGCGTACCAACCGGTTATTAAAAGAGGCGAGAATGCGGGTCAAACAGGTAGAGGAAGAAAGCAAAGGGGCAGAACTGGAGCAACGAGAAACCGAGGGTGAAGAGGCTGGGGCCATAAGTTCATGAATCAACAAATCAAGATCATCATCGGGTTGTTAGTAGCCGTGGCGGTGCTGTGGATCACCTATCAGATCCGCGGTGTTCTCGCTCCTTTCGGCTTGGCTTTCGTTTTGGCTTATGTTCTAGCTCCAATCGTCGATCGCATGGAAGGGCGTGGATTGGAGCGGACTTGGAGCATCCTGCTCGTTTTTGTTATGGCGTTTACAGGGTTGGGGTTTGGGGCTTTTAAGGTCGGAGACAAATTGACCGGTGAGATGGTCGAGTTGAGCGATGGTTTTATGCGCCGGGAGAAAATAGATAAATCCTTCGTTATAAGGAATAACCGTGAAAGTCCGTTAGTCGTAGAAAACATGGCTTGGGAGGACGTATCCGAGACACAGCCTTTTGCCCTGTTAAACATCAAGGATTTGCCTTTTGAGATTGAATCAGGTGGCCAGACTGAGGTGCAAATTCGCTTTGCCCCGCAAAGTCATGAGGCGTCTGAGAATGTGCTCTCCGTTCTCTATGGTCAAAATGAAAACGTTTATAGGGTCAGGGTATATGGAAATCGTGCGAATGACAACATAAATATTGGCCGTGGAAGCGAATCTGCCGGCGAAATGGAAGCCCTACCGGTTGTGTTTTCCCACAGTGGTATTGGTTTTGGAAGTGCCGGACCGAATATCGTGACTAAAGTCAGCGCAAAGGCATCAGAATTTAATACCTTTTTACAAGATATACTAGGTGTCGATTTCAATCTGCCCGCTTTGGTTAAAGAGCATGGAGAGCGTTTGACCCAGACCATGTTAGGGGGAACCACCGTTTTTATCGGCGGGGTAGTATCTGGTTTAACCTTTGTGGTTATTGTGCCTTTTGTGGCTTTTTTCTATCTCAAGGAGGGCAGGCGCCTTACCCGCACCCTGATAGAATTGGTGCCCAATGCCTATTTCGAGTTATGTCTAAATCTGCTCCATCAGATAAATGGCCAAATTGGCGGGTATATTCGTGGTCAAATTTTGGCGACGAGTGTTGTTTCTATTCTGGCGATTGGCGGTTTGACCTTGATAGAGGTGGAACATGCACTGCCGCTGGGTTTGTTGGCGGGCTTAGCTAATATGATTCCCTTTCTCGGCCCTTTGATCGGTTTCTTTGCCGCTTCAATTGCTGCGCTCGCGGCAGGGGGAGGATTAGGGGTCGTGGCCGAGATATTGGTCGTATTTTTGATCATTCAAATGATCGATAATGTGGTTATTCAACCGACTGTGGTTGCTAAAAGTGTAGAGATGCATCCACTGGTCATTCTTTTCGTAGTGATGGTGGGAAGTCAATTGATGGGAATTGTCGGTATGTTGATCGCAGTGCCGTTAACGGGAATCCTAAAAGTGAGTTCCCAAACCGTTTATGAAGGGGTAAGGGGATACCGTTTAGAATAGGTTGACAAATCGCAATATATGTGCTACATAGTAGCATCCGCTTTTGCAACTTAAGGCCCTGTTTGGGCAGGAGGAAATGGTTAATTGGGTAGTTCAATGCATTTGGAAAGCGCCTTGGTTGGCGAATTAGCCGAACGCATAGGCGACGCCCGGAAAATCTACGGAACGGATAGCCCTTATGTAATAGGTATGATTTCCGTTATTGAATTGATCGCGAAAGGCGTTGATGGCGGCGCAGGTTTCAAACGGGAGTTGTTTGCCCAGTTGGTAGATCAGGGCGAGGAATCGTCGTTCTCGCGTTCGAATCAAGAGGGGGTAAATCCTAAGGGTGAGATGGTTAATTCCGGGGGCGGCGCGACTGGGGCGGCGCCGATTGACCTGGCTGAGAATACCTGGATAAAAGGCGCGGTTAAGTGGTTTAACAACGACAAGGGATATGGCTTTATTTCTACAGATAGCCATGTCGATGTTTTTGTTGGGGGATGAAGTCGAATTTATGGTAACTCGTACGGCAAAGGGGTTTCAGGCGATCAATGTCATGAAAGCTGGCCAAGAAGAAAAGAGCAGTGAGGAAGATGTAAAAGAAAAACAGGCTACTGAAGTAAGTAAAACAGATGCAGGGCACGAGGATCTTGCGGCCGATAGCAGCCCAACTGATGGTGTTGAAGGAGCCGGGAACGATGATAGAAATATCGCATTCGGCGAAAACGACGATAGGTTCTAAGGGAATATGCCCAAAAAACCACGCAATGTTACATGCTCCTTCTGTGGCAAGGGAGTCGATCAGGTCGAGAAGATTATACAGGGGCCGTCGGTGCATATTTGCAATGAGTGACCAGCAGGAACCGAATATAAACGGGAATCCGCTTCCTAAGCCGGTCGAGATAAAAGCTCATTTGGACGAGCACATAATCGGCCAGGAGCGTGCAAAAAAAGCGCTTTCAGTTGCTGTTTATAATCACTACAAGCGCGTGTATTCAGGGGTAACCGACGTAGAACTGACAAAGAGTAATATTTTACTCATAGGTCCCACCGGCGTTGGCAAGACGCTGTTGGCGGAGACGCTTGCTCGTGTCTTGGAAGTACCCTTTGCGATTGTCGATGCTACTGTATTAACCGAGGCTGGTTATGTCGGTGAGGATGTCGAAAATATTTTGGTGCGGATTCTGCAAGCTGCAGATTACGACGTTAGCCAGGCCGAACGGGGCATCCTATTCATCGACGAAGTCGATAAGATTGCTCGCAAATCCGGCAATCCCTCGATCACGCGTGATGTATCGGGCGAAGGTGTACAACAGGAATTGCTAAAGATCTTAGAGGGTACAGTCTCTGGTGTCCCACCGAAGGGCGGACGGAAACACCCTGAGCAGCCTTTGGTACAGATAAACACCAAAAATATCCTCTTTATCTGTGGTGGGGCCTATGATGGTCTAGATAAAATCATCAGCCATCGCATCGGCACGCGTTCAATGGGTTTTGGTAGCAATACTGAAAACCAAGTCGAAATCGACGAAAATAATTTATTGCCGCGAGTGGAGCCGGAGGACTTGATTCAGTTCGGCCTGATCCCAGAATTGATAGGGCGCTTGCCCGTTGTCGGAACCTTGCACCCGTTGAGCGATGCAGCACTGTTGGATATTCTGGTCAAGCCGAAAAATGCATTGATCAAACAGTATCAAAAGTTGTTTGAGATCGACGGTGTGGATTTGAGGTTTGAGGATGGGGCCTTGGAGAAAGTTGTGGAGTTGACGCAAGGGAAGGCAATGGGTGCACGGGGATTGTGTTCGAGATCATGTACGAACTCCCAGCCAGAAACGATGTAAATGAATGTGTGATCACGAGGGAGTTTATTGAGGATAAGGCTCCTCCGACATTTATATACGATAAAAAAAGAGCGTGATTTCCTAAGTTGAATTTGATGTTTGATATTGCCCTCTTCCTGTAGTGTTCATGCTGCCGGAGGGGGCTTTTTTATGCGAGGTCCGATGAGCGAAGAAAGGTATCCGGCGAGAACGAAGTGGTCGCATAGATCTGTGGCTGAGGCCGGGGGCGGTGAAGTGGCCATACGGGGTCGGCTGCTGCGTCTAGAGGGTGGTCGGGGGATATTGAGAGACCAATCCGGAGAGATCGATATTGTATTTGGCATATCATATAATGGGATAAAAACTGGGGACATCGCCGAATTGTTAGGGGTTGTTGAAGGCGGGGTGTTGCGAGTCGCTGAATTTCGAGTGCTGGCCCCTGCGGGCGATACTTGGGATCGAGGCGATTGGGCGCGGTTTAACGCAGATGCATCCGGACTACGGGACAACCTGACTCTGCGCGCGGCTATAGTAGATGCGGTCCAACAGTTTTTTTCTGCCCGAGGGTTTCTCGCAGTCGATACGCCAATACTTATACGCGGATCGGCGCAAGAAGAAGAAATTCAGCTTTTTGCGACTGAGTATCGAGAGGGAAAAACGGTCGAGTCTGTTTTTCTCGCACCATCACCTGAGTTGCATATGAAGCGTTTGTTGGGTATTGGTATGGAGCGTATTTACCAGATTACCCGTTCATTTCGCAATGGCGAAATTGGGTCGCTGCACAATCCCGAATTCACGCTTTTGGAATGGTATCGAGCTTATGGCAGTTATGAAGAAATAATGGACGATGTTGAGTGTTTGCTCGTATATGTTGCCGAAAAAACTACGGGAGAGTCGAGGGTTTTTAGACAGGGGAAGCAGATAGAGCTATCATCTTGGAAGCGGATAAGTGTGCACGAGGCTTTCTTGCGATGGGCCAATATTGACCTCGGGCTTTGCAACGAGGCGGAACAGCTATTTCTTCGGGCGAATGAACTCGGTTATGGCAGCGCGAACCCCGAAGATACTTGGGCGGATTTGTTCCATAAGATACTCGTGGAAGTGGTCGAACCCGAATTGGCATGTTTGGGTGCTGTGCACCTTGTGGATTACCCTAGGCAACTAGCTGCACTGGCAAAACAGAAAGAGGGGCAACCTGCTGTGGTTGAACGGGCGGAGGCGTATATCGGCGGGGTGGAATTGACGAACGGATATACGGAATTAAACGATCCTGCTGAACAACGCAGGCGTTTTGCTCAAAGCAATCGGCGCTCAGCAGTTGATAGGGTGCCGGCTGACGAAGACTTCCTCGTTGCTATGGAGCGTGGATTTCCCCCCGCAGGAGGGGTCGCACTCGGTATCGACCGTTTGCTTATGTTGATAGCAGGAGCAGATAGCTTGGATGAGGTGATTGCTTTCCCAGCGGTGGGCTAATTTGCTACATCTGTTGATACGCGATCATGCTCTGAGAGCAATAGGGCGTCGATTAGGCCAAAGTCAATGGCTTCTTCGGGTGATAGAAAGTAGTCGCGTTCGGTCACTAATTCGATGCGTTCTAAAGATTGGCCGGAATCTTGCACGATGATCTGATTGAGCCGGTTGCGCCATTCCATGATCTCTCGGGCGTGTATTTCTATGTCCGAAGCCTGGCCATGTACGCCTCCCCAGGGTTGGTGCAGCATCAACCGGGAATGGGATAGGGCATGACGTTTGCCCTTGGCGCCGCCAGCGAGCAGGATCGCGCTCATACTATAGGCTTGGCCGATGCAAAGGGTCGCCACATCGCATGGGATATATTTCATTGTGTCGTAGATCGCCAGCCCTGCGGTGAGACTGCCGCCCGGGCTGTTGATATAGAGTGAAATGTCTTTCTTGGGGTCTTCCGATGTCAGAAAGAGTAATTGCGCTACGATGAGGTTGGCTTCGTGGTCGTCTATTGGAGTGCCAATAAAGATGATCCGTTCCTTAAGTAGGCGGGAGAAGATATCATAGGCACGCTCTCCGCGGCCGGTTTCCTCGATAACTGTGGGTACGATTGCCATAGATTATTTAGTCGCGTATGGGTGAGTGAAAGAGTTGCGTATAGGTGAGTGAAATTGCATAGAATTACTATACGCGATACCTACTTTAGTGTCAATGGGATGTGGACGACCATGGTCTAATCGTGTTTCGTTGACAGTGTAATCCACTCACTTTAAATTGTGGCTTAAACTCCGTTGTATCCCTGTATTACCATAGAAAAATCATGTGTAAAACCTTAACGTTATCGGTGAGGACCTTAGCCATGGTGGAGGTTATTTAGGCTTTATGCTGGTAGGCATTACAGGGGGGATCGGTTCGGGAAAATCCGCTTTCTCGGAATTGCTAGTTGATCGCGGCGCGCTCGGTGTCGATGCCGATCTGGTCGCCCGGGAAGTGGCGGATGATCTAGCTGTTATCCAGCAGTTGAAAGAGGCTTTTGGCGAAGATCTGCTCGATAATGAGGGGAAGTTGGATCGGCGTGAGTTGGGCCGAAGAGCATTTGTATCTGAGCGGGGTAGTCAGCGACTTGAGGAGATCATGCGGCCTCCGTTGGCGCACGCGATATGGCGCAAACTTGAACAGGCCTTGCAGAGCGCTGGTAGTGGGCTCGTCGTATTTGATGCATCGCTGATTTACGAGTGGGGTTCCGAGGCGCGTTTTGATCGAATCGTGGTAGTGGATGCCGATGAGGAAATACGCGTGTCGAGGGCGTTGGCGCGTGGCGGTTTGCAAGAGGCAGAGATAAGGGAGCGGATGGCGCGGCAGATGGACCCCTTAGAAAAAAAAGCGCGTGCCGACTATGTCGTCGATAATAATGGGAACCTAGGCGATCTTGCGGTGCAAGCCAATCGATTGTGGGGGGAATTAACCCTCGTAGCAAAGGAGATATAGCAATGGGGGTAGAGGCGGCACAATTACGACGAACTCCCCTATATGGAGCCGTGATCGCAGCTAGTGGGCGCATGGTGCCATTTGGAGGGTGGGAGATGCCCGTGCAGTTCGAGGGCATTGGGGTTGAACACAGGGCAGTTCGCGAGCAAGCTGGTTTGTTCGATATTTCGCATATGGGGCAATTCCTGCTCGCAGGGGAGAGTGCTGCGGAGTTTCTCGATTATCTGCTCCCCGGAAGAATCAGCCAATTGCTTATTGGCCAAATGCTCTATGCGCCGATGTGCAATGAAGAAGGAGGGTGCATTGACGATGCAGTGGTCTATCGGTTGGCTGGGCGTGAATTCCTATTGGTGGTCAATGCCAGTAGGATCTATGATGATTGGAATTGGATCGCCAGGTGGGCGACGAGAAAAACAAGGTTGCAAATTGATAATTTGAGCGATAAAAAGGCGATGTTGGCGGTGCAGGGGCCCGAGGCCGGACGAATAGTAACAACAATCGCTGGAGCTGAAGTGGGCGATTTGCGCTATTATCATTGCATGCAAGTCGAGATCGAAGGAGCTGACGTGTTGGTCAGCCGAAATGGCTATACGGGTGAGGACGGTTTTGAGATAATATGCGATGTAGAACGTGCCAATGAATTGTGGACTCATTTCATCGCGACTGGAGCTCTCCCGTGCGGTTTAGGGGCACGGGATACTTTGCGCACGGAAATGGGTTTTTGCCTCTATGGCCATGAACTGACCGAAGAGGTCAGCCCCTTGCAGGCGGGACTGGGCTGGACGATAGATAGGGACAAAGATTTTATTGGAGCGAAGGCTTTGTCCGATCAACGCAAAAAGGGTGACTATCGTAGGTTGAGGGGATTTCGCCTGTTGGAAAGAGGCATTCCCCGTCCCGATTACTTGGTCGTTGATGGACAAGGCAAAGCGATTGGAAAGGTGACGAGTGGGACTCATTCGCCAACACTTGAGCAAGGGATTGGCCTAGCCTATTTAGACCGCGGGTCTGCTAAAGTCGGCACCCAGATCTATATTGATATGCGGGGCAAAAGGAGATTGGCCGAAGTGGTAAAACTACCGTTTGTGCCTTCTGGTGTTAAGAGGGTGAATTAAGGAGAAGGGCGATGTCTGACGGTTTGTACGATGAAGATTCGTTTGTCCGCCGGCACAATGGACCGAGGGGGGACGATGTGACAGCGATGCTCAGGGCGGTCGGTGTAGACGATTTACATCAGCTTATCGCAGAGACTGTTCCGGGGTCGATCAGGATGCAAGGCGAGTTGGAACTCGGTGATGCGGTGGGGGAGTATGAGTTATTGCAGAAGTTGCGGGTCTTGGCGGCAAAGAACAGTGCCTGTCACAGCTATATCGGCATGGGCTATTCTCGCTGTATAACTCCACCGGTTATACAGCGCAATATTTTAGAGAATCCCGGCTGGTACACGCAATATACCCCATATCAATCCGAAATTGCTCAAGGTCGGCTCGAAGCGCTATTGAACTTCCAAACCATGGTATGCGATCTGACGGGCTTTGAATTGAGCAATGCTTCCTTACTAGATGAAGCTACAGCAGCTGCCGAAGCTTTGTCGATGCTCAGAGCAGTACAGAAGAAAAATCAAAGCAATCGCGTATTCGTTTCCGCTGCTTGCCATCCGCAAACGATCGCCGTAGTCCAGGTCAGGGTGGCAGCCCGTGGATGGGAGGTGGTTGTCGGCGATCATCGCGAATACGATTTCAACGGCGGGGTATTTGCGGCTCTGCTTCAATATCCAGCAACGGATGGAGCCCTATGGGAATACGAGGATTTTTGTACTCGGGCCCATGATCAGCAAACCTTGGTATGCGTAGCTACTGACCTGCTCGCCTTATGCTTGTTGCGACCACCGGGGGAATATGGGGCTGATGCCGCGGTGGGCAGTAGTCAGCGATTGGGAATGCCCATGGGGTATGGTGGCCCACATGCGGCGTTCCTCGCGACTCGGGCGGAGTATCGTCGCCAAGTGCCAGGGCGCATAATTGGTATCAGCGAAGATGTCCAGGGTAAGCCGGCTTTGCGGATGGCGTTGCAAACTCGAGAGCAGCATATCAAGAGGGAAAAGGCGACCAGTAACATATGTACAGCTCAAGTCTTGCCTGCAGTTGTGGTCAGCATGTACGGGGTTTATCATGGTCCGGAGGGGTTGCAAGGGATCGCCAATAAGATACATGGGCTAACTGTGCAATTGGCCCAAGGGCTTGAACGCGCAGGTTGCCAAGTCGTACATAACCGGTTTTTCGATACGCTTAGAGTGGCTGTTGGTACGCAGGCCGTGGAGATTATGCAGCAAGCTCGGGAGGTGGGGATCAACTTTCGCGATTTTGGGGAAGGGGATTTGCTCATTGCGCTTAACGAAGCGACGCAAGGCACCGACTTGGCGCAAATTCTGAAATTATTCGGGGGCGAGGTTTTTGCAGGCGAAACTGAAGCAGCAGTTGCCCTGGATCCGGCCCAGGTGCGCCAATCAGGTTTTATGGAGCACCCTGTTTTTGCCAAGTATCATTCCGAAACCGAAATCTTGCGTTATATGCATCGGCTTGAATCGAAGGATTTATCCCTGGTCCATTCGATGATACCGCTTGGATCTTGTACTATGAAACTCAACGCAACGGCGGAAATGATGCCGATAACCTGGCCTGAATTCGCAGATGTGCATCCCTTCGCACCGGTAGACCAGGCTAGGGGGTATGCCGAGGTCTTAAATGAACTCGAGTACATGTTGCGCGAAATTACCGGATTTCAAGGTGTGTCCCTGCAACCGAACGCGGGATCGCAGGGTGAATATGCCGGTTTGCTCATCGTGCGGAAATACCACCAGACCAAAGGGGAAGGCCAGCGCGATATCTGCCTAATCCCGGCTTCCGCCCACGGTACGAACCCGGCGAGCGCGGTGATGGCGGGGTTGCGGGTCGTCGTTGTCGCATGTGACGAGCAGGGAAATATTGACCTCGAGGACCTGCGGGCTAAAACGGTTGAATATAGCGAACGTCTTGCGGTGTTGATGGTCACTTATCCTTCGACGCACGGCGTTTTCGAAGAGGAAATTCGCCAGATTTGCACCGCGGTGCATGAAGTGGGAGGCCAGGTCTATATGGACGGAGCGAATATGAATGCTCTGGTAGGGCTGTGCCGACCGGCGGAAATCGGCGTCGACATCTGCCATTTAAATTTGCATAAAACCTTTTGCATTCCACACGGCGGCGGGGGACCGGGTATGGGGCCTATAGGTGTTGCAGGACATCTCGTGGGTTTTTTACCGAATCACCCGATGGTCGAAATGGGGGGGGAATCTTCGATTGGGCCTATTGCTGCAGCCCCATGGAGCAGCGCATCGATACTATTGATTTCATGGTCGTATTTGAAACTGATGGGCAATGGGGTAATCGAGGCGACTAAAATGGCTATTCTCAATGCCAATTATATGAGCAGTCTTCTTGAGCCGTATTATCCGATTCTTTACAAAGGCCGCAAGGGCCGCGTCGCTCACGAATGTATATTGGATCTGCGTTGGGCGCAGGATGCGGCCGGAATCAGTGTTGAAGACGTGGCCAAAAGGTTAATCGATTATGGTTTTCACGCACCGACCGTTTCTTTTCCCGTCGCCGGTACGCTTATGGTCGAACCGACCGAAAGCGAAGGCAAAGCCGAGATCGATCGTTTTTGCGAGGCGATGATATCTATCCGCGAGGAGATTCGGCAAATCGAGAATGGGGTGTACGGTCGGGATGACAATCCAATCGTACACGCCCCACACCCTCTTGATGTCGTGTTGGCGGAGGACTGGAATAGGCCTTACTCTAGGGAGGTTGCTGCCCGGCCAGCACCCTGGCTTTTCGAAAGCAAATTTTGGCCGGCGGTAGGGCGTTTGGATAACGCTCGCGGGGATCGAAATCTGGTCTGTTCTTGCCCCGCGGTCGAAGATTATTGAAAATTGAAAGAGGAGTGATGGATGGCTAAGAAGCGCGCGATGATAACTGGAATTACCGGTCAAGATGGGTCATACCTGGCCGAATTCTTGTTGGAGAAGGATTATGAAGTTTTCGGGCTGATACGTCGTAGCAGCACGGTTAACTTCGAACGGATCAGTCACCTGCAAGACAAGGTCGAACTGATCTCGGGCGATCTATTGGACCAGAAATCCCTAGTTACGGCATTGCAGACGGCTAAGCCACATGAAGTATACAACCTTGGCGCGCAATCTTTTGTGCCGGCTTCGTGGGAGCAGCCGATGCTGACGGGGGAAATTACCGGTCTTGGCGTTACCCGTATATTGGAAGCCATACGCACGACCGATGAGAAAATTCGCTTTTACCAGGCCAGCACCAGTGAGTTATTTGGCAAAGCACAAGAAACCCCGCAGAGCGAAACGACTCCTTTTTATCCTCGATCGCCTTATGGCGTGTCTAAACTCTACGCGCACTGGATCACGATAAACTATCGCGAGAGCTTTGATATGTTCGCATGTGCTGGGATCCTTTTTAATCACGAATCCCCTCGTCGTGGTTTTGAATTCGTCACTCGTAAAATTACCCACGCAGTAGCCCGTATCAAGCACGGTATAGACGAGGAATTGCGTTTGGGTAACCTCGATGCGCGCCGTGATTGGGGGTTTGCCGGCGATTTTGTTCAGGCGATGTGGTTAATGCTGCAACAGGACAAACCCGATGATTTTGTTATTGCCACCGGCGAAACTAGGACGATCCGCGAGTTCTGCCAAGTCGCCTTTGACTGGGCGGGTTTGGATTGGGAAAAATACGTGGTAATCGACGAGCGCTTTTTCCGCCCGGCTGAGGTCAATATCCTCTTGGGCGATCCGGCGAAAGCCAGTGAAAAGCTAGGTTGGAAGCCGGAGACCAGTTTTGAGAAGATGGTCCGACTGATGGTGGACCATGATTTGGAGATGGTAGCCAAACAGAGTGAGTAGACTATCGCTCTGGTTATTTGTCTATTGCATAGGGCTGGCCGGGGCATTTTGCAGTTGTAGTGAAAAAAAGAAGCGGCCAGTGCTCGACGTGGAAACACTACGTCAAGTGCTGGCCGTTCCGCATTTCCGCAATCCCCTTGCAGCGACCATTGTCGAGCGTTGGACCCAAAGGGATCTGGTCTTCGAAAAAGTCCGTTTCCAGGGCCGCTACCGCGATTGGATTCCCGCCCTGGTAGTTTATTCCAAAATGGCCTTGTCTAGACCTCTACCCGTTATTTTGTGTATGCCCGGCAGTCCAAATGTCAAAGAGGATTTGCTGCAGCCGATGGATCTGTTGCCGCGGTGGGCGGATAAGGGTTTTTTCGTCGTCAGCATTGATCGACCTTATCACGGGGGGCGGGAAGGTGATCTGAATCAGGCGCTAAAGGAGAAAGGCATCGTAAAGGTCTGGGGCGAATATGTCTACGACCTGATGCGGACGATCGACTATCTCGAAACCCGCCCAGAGGCCGATGCGGACCGCCTTGGTATGGTGGGGTTGTCGATGGGGGGCATGGAGGCGCTGCTGATGGGAGCTTTAGATGATCGGGTGGATGCGGTGGTTTCGATTGCAGGGCAGTTGGATTGGCAAGAGATTTTTGCTGCAGGCTCTTGGAAGACGATTTTTCGTGGGTTGGATCTGCGGCACCGCCTCGTGCGCCTGGAAGCCAACGCCGAAGACGCACGGGCAGCATTTGAGCAAAAATACCCGGGCTTGGCCATTGTAGATGCGACGCTCGTCGCACCACTATTGCACGGGAAGCCACTCTTGTTGGTGGTCGGAGAGAATGATCCCTATATACCTGTCGCTGCGGCGCGGAACACATATTTCTCGGCCGAGCCAGTATATAAGCTGCAAGATATGGCCGACCATCTCGAACTCTGGGAAGTCCCCGCTGTGAGTCACAGCTTTACCAGAGCGATGCAAGAGCGGGCCTTGGCTTGGTTTGTCCATTGGCTTTAGGGACTATTTGCTTGTGCTGCGATATCGACGGCTAAATTTGCGAATTTGACCGCAGATTGTTTGAATGGCCTTTATATCGCGGACTTCCATATCTATTCTATTAAAAAAACGCCGTAGGACTTTATTAAAATGCTCAGGGTCGTCGTTGTAGGGTATAAAGTCGATATCATCTAGTGCATGTCGGATATTGGCGTACATCTGCTCGCGCTGAGCGGAACTGGCCAGTTGCAATTCCGGTTTCGCAGGGGGATGGGTATTACTACTGGCTGCGTAGAGCGAGTAAGTTAATAAGAGAACCGCGTGTGAAAGATTGAGGGAAGGGTAGTCAACGGCGGTGGGAAATCGCAGTAGCTGATGGCATAACATAAGCTCGTCTTGCCAGAGGCCATCCTTTTCACGGCCGAATACGAGGGCTATTTGGCGATCGTGAACGAGGTTCGCCAATTTGTTGACAACGGGGTTTGGGGAGGTGACAACATCGCGGAATTTTCCGACTCGATGGGTCGTGCCGACGACGGTATGGCATTCAGCGACCGCAGTGGCAAGATCGGGGCATACTCGACAGTTGTCGAGTATATCCCCCGAGCCATGAGCGAATCGGCGGGCTTCGATGGTGTCCCAGTTGCCGGGCTTGACCAATGTCAGTCGTTCGATTCCGGTTGTTTTTAACACTCTTGCGGTGGCGCCGATATTGCCGGGCGTGCCCGGTTCGACGAGGACGACCTGCACATTGTTCATTGGATTCATAGGGCAATCGTCATTTGCGGTTTCGGGTAAATGGGACAGGGGCTTCTAAGCGGTGGCAGGGTGGTAATCACTTTATGCCAAGGCAAATGAAAAGAAAGTAAATATAGGGATATTGCGCACCGTGATATAACGCGAATAAAACGATCTTGGTAAAGTGCACATGGCGATAGCTTTTGTTAAACTTTATTTTTGATCAAAGTCCTTGTTTTCGCTTGCTCTTTCGGCACGACACTTGTAGATTCTCGGAAAGGGCTGATATAAAAGATATCGGTCTTATTGCGGCGAGCGTAGAGGAGCCCCCCTGATCCTCTCGTTATCCCCGGCCAAGGGCCATTTTCTACTTCGAAGAACTGGGGCGTTCTTCAGGGAGACCGATTTTTCACCCTACCTGTTTCACTTCCTAAAAACCACATCCACTTATTGAGCTGATGCATCTTTGTGAAGGTGCGCCCTAACCGGTGAAAGCTCTGCGTCCGCTTATGACGCGCTAAGTCTTCTTCATGGATTTGCGTGTATATTATTGGGGCAGAGCCGGTTGTGCGACTACTGTAAATAGATGCGCTAGGCAAATTATCTCTGCGGAGTAGGTTCGTTTATGCGCGAGAGTTTATGGGGCCGTGTATATCATATAGCTAGCCCCTATAAGATGCGAATGGTCGTTTCGATGGCGACCTTGTTGGTGTTGACCGGTTTGGGGCTATTGTCGCCGATTTGGATGTCGATACTCATCGCTGAAGCTTTGCCGGGTGGTGACCGAGAATTGTTCATTCACTGTATTCTAATCCTTGCAGGAATACACATAACTACGAGTTTATTCTCGTTCATTTATTCGTATCAAATGAGGGTTTTGGGAGGGCGCCTGGTTTTCGATTTGCGTCGCAGGATGTATGACCATTTGCAGAAGTTGTCGTTGGGTTATTATGAGTCTAGAAGCTCCGGCGAGATAATTTCTCGCATGATGAACGACGTCAACGCCGTAACGTCGCTATTGACTGGTACGGTGTTGAATACGGTGATATCCTCCTTTAAGGCCGTTGCACTTCTCGGGGTGCTGTTCTACTACAATTCTACGGTGGCTACGGTAGCCATCGCCGTATTGCCCCTGCATTTCCTCGGTTATTTTTTCTTTCGCGCCCGCATTTCCCATCTGTCGTGGAAATCTTCCGAAAAAATGGCGCAAATTTACGGCAAGGTTAGCGAAGTCCTTGGTGCTATTAAGATGGTCAAATCCCATTCGGGCGAAAGGCGCGAAAGCCGTTCGTTGATTTCGCAAATGCGCGAAAGCTACGAGATCGACTTGCATTCAGGTAACCTATCCAAGGTCTGGGGGCAGGCTACAGGAAATATCAGTTATGTGGGCGAGGTTTTAGTTATGCTCGTCTGCGGTTTCGCCGTTTTGGGACAGGAATTGACGCTGCAAGAATATATCATGCTGATGAGTTATGTGGCGATGCTCTACGCGCCGATCTCAGAATTAATCGGCGTGGTGCAACAAATTCTTCCGGCCAAAGTGGGCATCCTCCGTGTTTTTGAGGTCTTGGATACCGCCCCGGAAGTTGTCGATCTACCCGATGGGCTGCGCGGGACCCTGAGCGGTTTGCTTACGCGCAGGGTGATCAGGTTTTGCGCAATATCAGTTTCGCAGCACAAAATGGCGAGGTGGTCGCCTTTGTCGGCCCGAGCGGCTCCGGCAAGACGACGATAGCCAATCTGATCGTCCGCTTTTACGATCGGAATGAAGGCCAGATACTGATCGACGGTCGCGATATCCAAAAATACCAGTTGCGGACTTTGCGGGACCAGACCAGTATGGTCTTGCAAGAGACCTACCTATTTCGCGGGACCTTACTCGATAATATTCGCTATGGCAAACCGGACGCGACGATGGAAGAGATTGAGGCGGCCGCCAGGCAAGCGAATGCCCACGAATTCATCTGCACGCTGCCCGATGGCTATTGGTCGATCCTCGGCTCCAATGGCACCCGGTTATCGGGCGGGCAGCGGCAACGGATTGCGATCGCCCGCGCGTTGATCCGCGATCCGAGAATTCTCATCCTAGATGAGGCGACCTCGGCCTTGGATACGGTCTCTGAAGCCAAGGTCCAAGAGGCACTTCAGCATCTGATGAAAGACCGGACCACCTTTATTATTGCGCATCGACTCTCCACCATAAAAAATGCGGACAAGATCGTTGTTCTCAATGAAGGCCGAGTCGAGCAAATTGGCTCGCATGAAGCCCTATTTGCCGAAGATGGCCTCTATCGAGAACTCTATGACCCAGAATGGGCTAAGAAACGCAGTAAACTCCGCGAGGAGCGGATTCGGCGACTGGCAGAAGTCGCTTAGGAGAAATGTTATGATTACGGCTAAACGCAATGCAATGCCTGTTATTTTTGATATCACCGCGTATTGTGAACCCAGTGCGCATTTCAAGTTCACGCGCCGCATTCGCAAAGATTTTGATATGCTCGCTGGTGAATACGCGCAATCCACTTGGATGCTCGGTTCTTATGGCGGCAAGGCATGCCTGCAGACCGACGTGCAGGGAATTGGAGTCGCCACAAGGATGGAGGTTGGGCGGCTTTCTTTCCGGCAGGGGCGACGTAAGGGGCTGGTGCAGAACGCGTTCGAGTTTTTTCGTGAAGCTTGCGCCAAGGGGCTGGGCTCAGGGCCGGTAGAACGCATTTTAATGCGTTTCCCGAATGCCAGTGATAGGCCGCAAGAACGCGAATTGATTCGGCAGGCGTATGTAGAAGCCTTTAAAGAGGAGTGTGCGTTTCTCAGTCGAGAACAGAATTTGCTCGAATTGGGACATTGTACTGTATTCCAAAGTGTGGTGCAATACCTGCGTGAAGATGGCCTCTACCACAGCGCCCATCGCGATAATATTGAACAGGTCCAACGCCATCTGAGCCAGGAAGTCGGACGTTATGAAAACCACAAGTTCTACGTCCGCCCCGAAATAGCGGACGGGCCCGTGCCCAAACTGAATTTTTGTTATACTGGGGATAGTGCTGATCGGGGGGTCGAAGCCTATATCGAAGGCTATACCAACGTGTGTCCAGAATTTGTTGACCCCGTATATTTTCGTCGCGACCGCAGTCAGTATGTGCGTCTGAAGGACTACGAACGCGCGAGCCGCCGCTTTGGCGGGCTTTGGGTATTGCAGGGTGATCTAGTGCGGTTTCTGTCTCCGCCGCAAATCGGCGTACTATATCTATTCTTCAACGAGGATTTACAACCAGCGTTAGATGCGTACTTTAGTTGGGAAGAGTTGCGTGCTTTACAGGAGGGATCACAGCACATCGATCCTTCTTTGCGCTATTCGCCGACATTCCTCGAGGTGGTGCTCGAGGGGATGACGCGGGGCGGTTTCCTCGTCGAGAGAGAGGGGGCCTACAGGCTATCCCCCAATTTTGCCGATTTCCAGCACGTTTCATTTTACGAGTTGGGAGAATACGGGAAAGTAAACCAATAATGAGGTAGAAGTCTCAGATGCAGCCAGCTGGCGCATTAACCCATATCCCACTCGCCACCGGCGTTTTTTTACATTTGCATCGCATCCCGTTATATAAAACCGTCAGAATAGATATCTGTATCGGGGAGCAACTCCGTCAGGGCCGCAATTCACATTTGGCTTTAATCAGCCGTCTATTGGAGCGGGGCACCCGTAATCTTCCCGATCTGCAAAGTCTTAATCGCTTTATCGATGAACTCTATGGGGCGCATTATTACGCCGCAGTGGATAAGCTGGGTGAATATCAGTTTATACATTTATGCCTTGAACTCATCGATGAGAAATACCTCGCCAATGCCGATAAGGGTGTTTTTTCGCGGGCACTGTTTTTTCTCCGCGAAATCCTGCTTGCTCCCGCAGGAGACGGCAGGCAATTCAAACCCGACTACCTAAGCCAGGAAAAATACTTTCTCGCCCGCCAGATTTCCGATTCCTTCAACGATAAGACCGAGTATGCACAGCAGCGGTGTATTGAGGAAATGTGCCGTGGCGAATCAATCGCCTTGTCTGCCTTTGGGGACCCAGCATATTTTGATGCCGTAGACGCCGGGCAACTGCTCGATTTTCATCGAGGGCTGCTTGAGTCGAACCGCATCGACGTCTTTGTCAGTGGTGACTTCGATCCCGAATATATGCAAGCGACCTTCGAGGGTTTTATAAACTGGGAACGCCGCGAGCCTGATGCTGTTGTACAACCACGGATAACCCCTTTTCTCGGTCCAGCACGGGAAATCTTCGAATTTCAAGAGTTGCAGCAAGCGCAAATGGTACTTGGATATCGCACCTCAATCCTCTATGGAATGGAGGATTATCCCGCGCTAGTTCTTTTGAACTTGGTCTTGGGCGGCGATGGCCAATCGCGCTTGTTCAAGAATCTTCGGGAGGAAGAGGGTTTATGTTATTATGCCGCTTCCCATGTCGAAGCGCTGAGCGGTTTACTCTTTGTTGTTGCGGCGATAGAATCTGCGACCTACCATCGGGCTAAAACTATTGTCGAGCGGCAAATAGAATCGCTGCGTCGGGGCTATATCGAGAATTTTGAAATCGAATCAGCCCGGTCTTTGTTGCAGGCGCGACTGTTGGGGCTCGCAGAGGACCGCGAAGCTTTTTTTCGCTTTCAACTTCGGGAGGAGTTGATCGGTGGCGGCCAATCACCTGAAAAGTTGTGGCGAAGCGTCGAGCGGGTCGGAATCGATGATCTAGTACGGGTCGCCAACCATCTCAAGGCCGATACGGCTTATCTGCTGCACGGCGGTGTGGGAGCAAAGATCGCGATATGAATAAAACGGTCGATCCGCGCATGGGGGAAGAAGTGTATCATGATCGTATCGGCGATGGATTTGATCTATGGGCTGTTCCGCGTTCACTAAGCAGGCAGAAAGCGGCCGTGCTCTGTGTGGACTTTGGTTCGGTTGATGTGCAGTTGTCCGCCTTGGCGACAGGGCGGACAATGGATTTGCCGCCGGGGACCGCTCATTTTATAGAGCATCGTCTCTTTGAGAAGATCGACGGTGATATATCCGACCGTTTCAACGCGCTCGGCGGTGATGTCAACGCCAGCACCAGTTTTACCGCGACCATTTTCTCTCTGACCTGTGTTGATAATTTTTTAGCTAATCTCGATTTGCTGTTCGAATTGGTATTAGACTTCGAGATCTCAACCGTTGGAGTCGATCGCGAGCGCGAGGTCATTGCGCGCGAGTTGTACTCTGGAAGTGACGATCCGGGATGGATGGGTTTTATGCATGGGCTTAGGGGGCTCTATGGTGAGGTGCCTATGGCGCTGGATATGGCCGGTACGGCCGAAACCATAGCCGCGATCGACATAGATAGCTTGAGAGCGGCCTATGGCGCTTTTTATCGTCCCCAACACATGGGGTTATTTCTTTGCGGTGATTTCAATTACAGAGAAATCGCCGACTCGGTAGAGTATCCGTGTGGCGAGACGGTATGGGAGCGCACGCCCAGGCAGTTTACTTTCCCGGCGCAGCAGATGTCTGCAGGTCTACAACTGCCTATTAACCGGCCTTATTCCCTTTTCTTTTTTGCTGAAGATCGTGCCGTGGGAACGGGGCGTGAATTGCTCCAGAGGGAACTGGCGTTCGAGTTGGCGCTGGATATTGCCTTTGGGCCGGCGAGTGATTTCTTTGCTGAGCACTATGGTGAAGGGCTTAATGTCGGTGATGATTTCGGTGCCGAAGTGTATGCAGAGCCGAGTTTTTGCTTTTGCGCCTTAGGCGGCTATACTGAGCACGGGAAGCGATTGGCCGAGGTGGTCGAAGCGACATTAAAGCGGATCGAAGGCCAAGTCGAAGGGGATTTTCGTCGTGCCAAACGCAAAGCCTACGGTCAATTGGTGCGCTCGTGTGAGCAAGTCGAAGAGATTGCGGATTTGCTTTGTTCGGCGGTGGGCAACGGGGCTGAGCCTTGGGACTATTTCGATGTTTACGAAGATATTGCCGTTGAGCATGTGCAGCAGGCGCTGCAACGCTGCCTGTCTGCTGGGCCAATGGCGTCCGTGCATATTCACCCCAAGGGGCTTGTTGGATGACGGCGGACAAGATTTATCGATATATGCTAACGGTACCCAGCGGTTTGGAAGAGGTCGCTCTTGATGAGTTACGCGAGGTGGCTGTTCATCTGGACCGGGTCAATGTCGAGCCCGGTGGTCGTTTCGGCCAGATTTTCTTTACCTACCGCCGCAGCCCTTTGCAGTTGTTGGATTTGCATTCTGCTTCGCATTTAGCGGGGTTGATTTGCGAGATGCATCGTGTAACCGTCGGACAACCAGGGCTTCAGAGTATCTGTGAGCAGGTAGAGCGGATTGACCTTGCGGCGGTGCAAAGCCTCGCGCGCGCGCAGCCCGGTGAGATCGACACTGGTGCATTTGCGCTCAGTGTGACCTTGCAAGGCCGGTATCGCTTTAGCAATGCAGAAGTCGTGCGCGCAGTCCGTGAGATACTGCGCGAAAAACACGGTTTGCGCGAAGGCAGTGGAAGCCGTCTGTTGCGCTTTCACCTGCAACTTACAGGCCATAGGGCCTTGTTGGTTTTGCGTTTGGGGGAGGGTAATACAGGCAGTCGTGCCGTAGCGTATTGTCTTGCTCGATTATTAGCGATGCAAAGCGATGCACGCGTTCTTTGGGCGCGGCGCGATTCCGATGAGCTGTCGGCTATAGACGAACTCTTCAGGCCTCGATTGCTTTTAGGGCTTTTGCCCGAGCAGAGACACGGCGCAAAAATGCAAAATGGGGTAGTGGCGATTCGAGGTCAACTACCTTTAAAAGCGGGTTTAATCGATTATGTACTCGGTTTTGCGGCAGGGGATCCGGTTGCAGAGCTTGCCGAATTGGCACGTATATTGCGTTTTGGTGGGGTAGCGATTATACAAGTCGAGCATTTTGATCGTTATATTGGTCTAATGGAGGAGATGGATTTCCCTTTTGTCGTTCTTGCGGTCTTAGGCCTACAGGAACAAGGTCGGAAATATCGCTTGTTAATTCTTGAACGCTTAGAAGAGGTTGATCCCGATCTTTTACAGGTAGGGTGGGATGTCTAAGGGTTTGATTTTTAAAATCCTATGTTGTATTTTGGGCTATCAGCCAGATCATGAAATAAAGGCGAGAGCATGACGGAATCTGAAAATTTTTCCGCAACCGAGAAATTATCGGCTGAAGATGCGGATATGGAAATGGCGATGGGGGATATTGAAGCCGAGACCGAAGCTGAGACCGAGGCTGAGACCGAGGCTGAGGATGACGCATTAGGTGATGCAGAGCACCTAGCGACCCAGCTAGGAGAGGAAAATTCCCCTGTTGACGACGGCCTTGCCGATGATACGGGTGTTGAAGAGGCGCTGCAAGCGTGGGAAGAAGGA
>LWDU01039161.1_pt1 | contig 29114 bp, 22 predicted proteins | sample 727161 | NCBI WGS metagenome assembly LWDU01 (sample SAMN04566230, study PRJNA314399) | hydrothermal vent metagenome | isolation source: deep sea hydrothermal plume seawater | place: Mexico: Gulf of California, Guaymas Basin | collected 2004-07-11
CGCAGGGCCTCGGCGCGCGAGGCCCCTTCCACGAGCAACTCGCGGTAGAAGGTAGCCACCAGGGCTTCCGCCGCGGGGTCGTTGATGCTCCACAAGGTGCCGAGGGCACTGCGCGCCCCGGCCTTGATGGCGATCCCCGAAAGCCCGAGAGCGGCTCGGTCATCTCCCTGGGCGGTTTCGCAGGCGCTGAGGGTCAGCAGTTCCAGGGGCTCGTCGCGAAAGCGAAAGAGCCCAATATCCTCGGACAGTTCATCGAGGCTGATGGGCCCATCCCAGGCCAGTAGGAAGGCGCCTTCGCCACTGCGGGAGAACTGGGCGTGGGTGGCCAAGTGGACGAGGGAGAAAGGCTGCTCGGCGAGGGCATTGCGCAGCGCCCCCCGGCGAAAATTTTCGTTGAGCAGGACTTCGCCCCCGGTGAGTTCGCGGACGGCTTGGACCTCCTCCACTACGTTGGGCAGTGGAGTGAAACCGTTGACGCGTTGGCTTATGCCCCCCACCAGGGCGCGGACATTCTCGGTGCGCATGGCGCGTGGGTCGGTGAGTTCCAGCCCAGGGGTTAGCGCCACGGCAAAGCGTTCGATCAGAAATTGTTTCCCGTCGTGGAGCGTCGCCATGGGGACGGACAAGAGCGCGCCGTTGGGAACGAAAACAAGGGTGTCTATGTCGCCCGTATCGTCGCCCGCGTCGAGCCTTGCTTGCATCGGGCGGATCAGCCAGTCGTAGAGGGTGCGGGCGTGGACGAGGTAGCGCCGGGTCGCGCGGTTGACGAGCCGCTTTCGCAAGGCGCGAGCCTCACGCTCCACCTCGGCGTGGCCCACGGGCACGGCGTATTGCTCGAGGCGGCCCGAGGGCAAGCCCGCCAGCACCACCAGGCGATCGGGCAGGGAGATCGGGTAGATGACCAGCGCCGAGCCCGACACGGATTCCAGTCCGGTGAGCTTGGCCTGGAGGGCGTCGACGCAATCGTCCCGAAAATAATCGCGCAACTCGGCGGCGCGAAGTTGCTCGACGGTGTCCCGGGCGCGCCGGAGCAGCGCTTGTTCGACACCGTCCTTTGGCCCGAGCGGCTGTTGCGGTTGTTGCGGTTGTTGTGGTTGTTGTAGGTGTTGCGGCTGTTGTGCGTGTTGGGGTTGTTGCGGTTGTTGTTGCAGTTGTTGCAGTGGGCCGGCTTGCGCCTGGGCTTGGCGGAGCAGGAGATCCACCAGAGCGGAGTAAATCGGTTCGGCCTCGCTCTGAAAAGTCGAGTCCCTGAGGTGGCCCCCCCAAGCTTCCCGGTGACGCAGGGTCTGCAGGCGGTTGACGGCGAACTGGTAGGCGGTGATGGCTTCCCCTGGCCTCCCGGCGGCGGCCAGCAGCCGGCCCCTTTGTGCCTGCCAACGGTAGAGGGATTCCGGGGCATCGATGCGTGCGGCCCGGGCCACGGCTTGGTCGGTGGTGCTGAGGGCCCGGTCGGCTTGCCCGTTCTTCTCGTAGAACGCGCCGAGGAAACCCAGGGCATACGACGCGGCACGCGGATCGTCCAGACTGTCGGCGGTGGCCAGGGCTTCCCACAAGAGGCCCGCCGCACCGGTTGTTTGGGAGCCCGGGTCGGTGGGCTCGGCGCCGGACAGGCTCATTGATCGCTCGCCCAGGCTGATCAGCAGATTTGCTTTTGCGTGGCTCGGGGGCAGGCTGCGCGCGAGAGCGGCCGAGCGAACGAGCAGGTCCGCCGAAAGCGCGGGATCGTTCAGTTCCAGCCGGGCTGCGTTGGCCAGAGCCTTGGCGGCGGCCAGGGTCTGCCCTCCCGCCAGGGCGGATTCCGCGCTGCGTCGGTATACGTCGAGGGCTTGTTGGCTCTCGCCCCGGAGAGCCAGCAGAGTGCCGAGATCCAGTTGCCCGGCGGCCAGGAGCCGGGGTTGGTCGGTTTCCCGGGCATGCCGAATGCCCGCCTCGAGCCATGTCTGGGCGTTCTCGGGTTGGCCCGCGGCCAGGGCGGTCCCCCCCAAGGCGATCTCAATCATTGCGGGCTGGGCCGGGCGCGCCCCGGGGTCCTGGCCCAGAGGGCGGGCGGCTTCGAGTTGGGCGAGTGCGGCGCCGAGATCGCCAAGTTCGCGTTCGGATTCGGCGATGCCGATGCGGGCGTCGATCTCCATAGCGGGGGCGTTGTTTTTTTGGGCGGCGGCCAGGGCTTCGCCGAACAGCGTGCGGGCCTCGCTCGGGTGCCCCCGGGCCAGGGCGCCCTGGCCTTGATCGAGTTTCTGCTCGATGCCGCTTGGGGAGAGCGTGGGCTCGAGTCCGGCGCAGGCCACCAGCACCAGCGCCAGCACCAGCGCGGTGGCAAGCCCCCCGGAAGGCCGGGGGCGAGGAACTCCGCGGCCCGGTTCGGTCATTGCCCCAGCTTTAGCCCTTGATGTCCGCAAGAGGAACCCGGGTGATGTCGTAGTCGGCTTCTTCGGGGATGCAGAGCATCGGCTCTCCGGCGTCGTTCTTGGCCACCCAGGGCTGCACGGTGACAACGGCGCCGTCGCGCGCGGCCGCCATGGCTGTGTGGGTGGTGGGGCTGCGCCCGAGTTTCTGCAGGTTGGCCAGGGTGGCGAAAACGATGGTCCGCTTGCCATCGGCCTCGGCTTGCAGGGCGGCGGTGGGCGTGGTCCAGACCGAGTCCACGGATTCGGATCCGTCGTGGAGGGCGAGTTGATCGCCGGGGGCATCGGCGAGAAAAAAGTGCGTGTCGAAGCGCTTGGGCAGCATGTCCGGGGTGATCCAATGGGCGAAGGGCACCAGGCAGTCGCAGGCGAGGCTGAGATTCTCGGCTTCGGCGAGGGTCCGCAGATCGGTTTCGCCCGCCTGGAGGGCGGCGCGATACGTGGCGTCGATTTTCGCTAGGGCATCGGCTCCGATGAGTTCCCCCTGGCCCCGAGGCCGAGCCAGGAGAACGCCGGATTCCTCGAAGGTTTCCCGGATCGCGGTTACCCGCACCGTGATGGCGTCGTCGTCGAGGTTTTCGACGCCGTCGCAATGGGGCCGCATGGCTTTTCCGCCGTCGGAGGTCTCGACCTTGCCCCCCGGAAAAACCAGAGCCCCCGTGGCAAAGTCGATCTTGTGATGTCGCTCCACCATGAAGACCTCGAGCTGCTCGGTGCGGTCCCTGAGCAGGAGGATCGTGGCGGCGAGCCGGGTCCCCACTTTCTCGGCGCTTTCGGCGTTCTCTTCGGCCATGGTTCCTCCAGCAGTGTCCCGGGTGGATGCTCAAGCCTAGCGGGGCGAGCCCGTCGGGGGCACCCGGAATCGAAGGGCCCTTGGGATGTTCGCGCGAGGCTCCCTGCTTCTATGTAGACTGAGCCGCCCTGAACCCCAAGAGAAAGCCCTTTGCCCATGTTCGATTTTAACGCCGCGACCCAGCTCTTTATGCAGGACGATCTGATCGGGTACGTGGTCCCGCTCTTTGTCGCGGCGATGCTTGCCGAGGCGCTCTGGTCCCGGGTGCGGGGCCAGGGGCTCTACCTCCTGCCGGATACGGGATCCTCGCTCGTGATGCTCGGGGCTTCGGCGATCCTCGAGATCGTGCCCAAAATCGCGATCATCGGCGTGATGATCCTCTTCTACGAGATCAGCCCCCTGCGCGGCGTCGTGGGCCATCAACCTTGGGCCTGGGTGCTGCTCTTCTTCCTCGACGATCTGACCTACTACTGGTTTCACCGCCTCAACCACGAGGTCCGCTTTTTTTGGGCCGGGCACGTCAACCACCACTCGTCCGAGTATCTCAACTACGGCACGGCCCTGCGCCAGGGTGTGGGGGAGCGGATCTACAAGCTGGCATTTTGGCTTTGGCTTCCCCTGCTCGGCTTCGACCCGGGCATGGTTCTGCTCATGATCGGGCTGAATCTCAGTTACCAGTTCTGGGTGCACACCGAAGCGGTGCGCCGCCTGCCCGCCTGGTACGAGGCGGTCTTTAATACGCCCTCTCATCACCGAGTGCATCACGGCTCGAATACCCGCTATCTCGATCGCAATCATGCGGGGGTGCTGATTGTGTGGGACAGGCTCTTCGGGACGTTCAGCCCCGAGGCCGAAGAGGAGCCCGTGGTGTATGGCCTGACCGAGAACCTGGGCACCTTCAACCCGTTTTGGGTGCTGGTGCATGGCTACGCGGATCTTTGGCGAGACATGCGCCGGGCGCCGAGTTGGCGCGAGCGTTGGCGCTACCTTGTCCGGGCGCCGGGCTGGTCCCACGACGGACCCGACAAGCGCGCGAAGACCCTGCGCGCCCAGTTGGCGCCCGGGTAATGCGAGCAAAGCGGCTAACATGAAGCCGGAAAAATTTTTGCCATTGGCTCTCATTGGCGTAAGGAGGTTTTGCTCCGACCATGACGGATGATTCCCAAGACTTGACCCTTGAAGTTCTGGCCGACGAGCGGCGAATCGAGCGCGTGTTGATCGCCTATGCGACGAGCGTGGACACCCGAAACTGGGCTGGGCTCGACGAAGTTTTCGAAGCGGCGGCCCATGCGGTCTATGGAAACGATCCGCGCTCGCAATTTGTTTGCGAAGGGCGCGACGCGATTCGCGCCATGTGCCGGAAGAATCTCGACGGCTGTGGCCCCACCCAGCATCTGCTGACCAATTTCCGAATCGCTGTGGCTGGAGACCGCGCCTCGAGCATTTGCTCGGTGCAGGCGGGACACTTTGGCCGGGGCGAAGCAAGGAAAGCCCGCTACGAGCTGTGGGGCGAGTACCGGGACGAGTGGGTGAAGGGGACCGCGGGTTGGCGGATCAGCCAACGCGAGCTTCACGTCATCCGCGATTTCGGCGAACCGGATCGAGTGCTCGGGCCGGCCTAGGTTTCTTGTCGATGAACGCATTCCCCATCGACCCAAGTTTCTTCCACGGGGATCGCGTGGATCGTCGTGGGTTCGACTTCGCGCGGATCCGCGCCCAGTACCACGAAGTCCGCAAACTTTCCTGCTTCCAGGCTTCCCACTTCGTGGTCGGAATGGCACTGCCAAGCGGCATCCAGGGTTGCGGCGCGGAGGGCCGCTTCCACGGGGACGCGTTCATCCGGGGCCAGTAGCTCATCGGATTTCCACATCGTCCGGGTCACCGCATTTTCGATGCAGCGCAGGGGCCCCATCTCGGTGACCGGGTCGTCCGAGTGCAGGGTCCAGCGAATGCCTGCGGCTTCGCACGCCGCCGTGCGGTCGAGCTTGGCGGCCTTTTCCGGGCCGAACAGGTCGGAGACAAACGCATCGCCCCAATAGTAGACATGGCCAATCAGGAAACTGGGCGAGATGCCCAGGGCCGCCATGCGCTCGATGTGCTCGTCGTGGAGAATGCTGCAGTGTTCGATGCGCGAGCGACGCCCACCGGGATCCAGGCCCAGGGCATGGGCGCGCGCGTAGGCGTCCAGGGCGCGGTCGATTGCCGCGTCGCCGTTGGCGTGGACGCAAATCGCCCAGCCCTCGCGCAGGCGTTGCTCAACCGCTTGTTCAAGCTCGGCGGCCTCGATATACGCGATGCCTTTTTCATCGGAATTCAGGAAGGGTTCCCGCTGGAGCCCCGTACGCCCCTGATTGGAGCCGTCGCTCACGATCTTCCAACCCGTCACCCGCACCCACTCGTCCCCCTCCCCCCAGGCGATCTGGGTCTTGTCCCAACTCGCCGCTGCGGTGTGGCCCAGGCAATACCGAAAGCGCGCCGTCATGCGTTGGCTCTCGCGCAGGGCGCGGTAGAGATCGAGTTCCTTCGGGCCTTGGAAGAGCCCGGTTCCCTGATCGCAGAGCAGGGTGATGCCCACGCGGTTGGCCCGGCGGAAAACCTCAAGGCAGGCCTCGGCGAGGTTTTCCCCGCGCATGCTCGGGATGTGACGCGCCACCATCGCCATGGCGGGGCCGGCCTTGAGCACACCATTGGGCCGGCCGTCCTCGCCCCGAACGATTTCTGAGGCCGGGGGCGAGGGCGTATCGGCGGTGATGCCCGCGACTTCGAGGGCCCGGGTGTTGCAGTAGGCCAGGTGAAGCGAGGCGTTATAGACGAAGACCGGGTGGGCGGTACTCACCCGGTCGAGCATTTGCCGGGTGAGAGCGTCGGGGCCCTCTTGGAGCGAGGGGTCGAATTGCCGGCCCAGCACCCAGTCGCCTTCGGGTGTCTCTCCGGCCACGCCCGCAAGATGCGCGATGGCGCCTTCGATGCTGGAAAAGCGAAAGGGTCCGATGTTCTCAAAAACGTCCAGCAGGGCCAGGGGGGGTAGGTGCATGTGGGGCTCGACGAAGCCGGGCAGGACAAAGCGTCCGCCGAGGTCGAAGGTTTCCTCATCCGCCGCCGCACCGGGCTGGTCCCCCGCCCGGCCCACCCAGGCGATTTTCCCCTCGCGAATCCACAGACAGTCGGCCACCGGCGCCGCTGTATTCATGGTCATGATCTTCGCGTTGACCACGAACGCGCTTGCGGCCTTTCGTGGTCGCCCCGGCTTCAGCGTGGCCGCGTGTTCGGCCAGGTCGACTTTCGCCAGGCGGAGGGTTTCGCGAAACACATTGGCGCAGCAAGGACACGCGAAGGGATCGGAGGCGTGGCCTGCGGGCACCCCGGCTTCGGGGTGAGGGGTGCGGCTTGGGTTCCCCGAGCCAGGGGAGTCATCGCAGTCGCGGTACATGGCAGATCTCCTGAACCCGGCGGGAAGCCGGTGGCCAAATTTTCAGCGCGCGGCCGCTCGCTCCTCCGCGTCGTTGATGAGCACGGCCACGGCCGAATCGCCCGTCACGTTGGTGGCGGTCCGCGCCATGTCGAGGATGCGGTCGACGCCCAAGATCAGCGCGATCCCCGACGAGGGAACGCCCACGGATTCAAGCACGATGACCAACATCACGATGCCCGCGGCCGGCACCGGCGCGGTGCCAATGGAGGCGAGCAGGGCGGTGAGCACAATGGTGAGCTGGGCCATCAGGTCAAGGGGCATCCCCAGGGCCTGGGCGATGAAAACCGTGGCCACGGCTTGGTAGAGCGCGGTGCCGTCGAGGTTGATGGTGGCGCCCAGGGGCAGCACGAAGGAGGCGACTTCGTGGCGAACCCCGAGATTTTCCTCGGCACACTCGAGGGTGACGGGCAGAGTGGCCGCGCTGGAGCTTGTCGAGAAGGCCAATTCTTTCAACGTGAATCGCGTAAAGAAATGCACGATCACCGTATAAACGAGGAGCACGTGGAGGAGGAGACCGAGCAGCACCACCAGGGTGTAGAAACCAAGCGAGCTGAGCAGGCTGAACACCGTGCCCACGTTGTCCCCCGCAATGGCGGTGATGGTTCCGGCGATCAGTGCAAAGACGCCGATGGGGGCAATGATCATGATCAGGTCCACCATCTTGATCGTGATATCGCTGAGCCCCTGAATCACGGACTTGATGGCACGTGTGTGTTCGTTGGGGACGAGTACCAGGCAGACGCCGAAGAAAAGGGCAAAGAAAACCACTTGCAGCATTCGGATGTTCTGGCCAAAGGCGAAGAAGATGTTCTGGGGCACGATATCCACCAGGGGCTGCAGGGGTCCGCGCTCGCGCACCTGCTCGATGGTGTCGGTGCGGTTGGCCACCTCCGCGACATACGAGGCCTGGAGGTTGGCGCTGACTTCTGGGGGGAGCGAGGCGCCCGGCTGAAGCACGTTGACCACGACAAGCCCGATGCAGATGGAGAAAACCGTGGTCAAGAGATAGATCGCAATGGTCCGGCCCCCCATACGCGAGAGCTTGCTCACATCCGCCAGGGAGGCGACGCCGGTGACCAGCGAGGCAAAGACCAAGGGCATGGCGATCAGCTTGAGGAGGTTGACGAACAGGGTGCCGAAGGGCGTTACCCAATCTCGAGTGAATTCACTCAGGCCACTGGCGGCGGCCATGATTCCGAAAGCGACCCCGAGGCCAAGGCCGATCATGATCTGCCAATGCATTTTCAGTTTCATTCGTGTCTGCCCTTCCCGTAATTCGTGGCTCGCGTGGGTTGGGTTGAAGCATACGCCGGGTTCCGGAGATTTCCCGTGCTCCGCTCGATTCTGGAGGAGGGTCTCCCAAGCCAGAGCCTGCCCGGGCCGTCGCCCTGGGCAGGCGGCGGCCCCCCGAGCGGCCGGGAAATCCCGTCCACTCGGGTCTGGGAGGGCTCTTGCGGGGGGCCGCGCTATTCGCGGCACCCCTCTTCGACTTCGAGGTTCTCGCGAATGTTCACGGGAAAGCCCGCCTGGGCGTGAACGATGACGCCCACGGGTTTGGAAATTGCGGCGCCCGCCATGGCGGGCACGGCGCCGAAGACCGAGGCGTCGGTGTGCAGGGCCAGCACGATATCCAGCAACGGGGAATCCTCATCGGTGGGGCAGAAGTTCAGGGTGCGGCTGAATGAACCCGATCCGTGCTCGTCGGGAACGAAGGTGTTGGGCACGCCGCCCAGGGGTCGCGGCCCGACGCTTCCGTCGGGCAAGGCCATGAAACCCCAGAGGGTGTAGAGGGCATGGGGGACGAGGTTGCGAAACTTCATGCGGATGCGTGCTCTGTCATCGCCTTCACAGCGAATTTTTGCGCGCCCCTCGGCGGCTAGCCAAGCGCCCAGAGTCAGGGGGTCATTGGGGAGAGCCCGGCTCGGCGAGGTGATTTCGGCGTCGAGAATCGAGGGCAGAAAAGCTGTGGTCCCGGCACCGTCCACCGTGACCGGGACATCGTGAAGGGGAATATTGACGAGTTCGGGGTCGTAATGGGGGGAGGAAGGGTCGACCTGAGTGGCTAAAACGGCATCGCAGGGGGTATCGGGGGAGAGGGGAATCGGCGACCCCGAAGGATTGTATTCGGCCAGATGCTCGCCAGCCGGTCCGCCTGGTCTTCCAAGGGAGGCGCCGAGATCCCAGCGCGGCTGGCCGTAAATCTGAAAGGATCCGGTTAGGGGCTGGGAGCGAATGACCTTTTTCCCGTCCGATCGGTGGCCGCCGTGGGAATCGGAACGGTCCCGGTCCGCCGTCGCCAGGCCGGCATTCAGGAATGCGAGCAGGCAAGTAAGGACGAAAGGAATCAGAGAAGAGCGAAGAATGGGTGAGCGCATGAGGGTTGGTCTCCTTTGACTTTCCAGTCGAGATCGAGAGTTGAGCCGGATCGGATTCCTTCAATTTCCCCAAGACCCGAGGCCAATGCTGTGAGGGGCTTCACAGTACAGTGGGGCCGGGAGGTGCAATTGGCCTTGGTTGGGCCTTGGTTGGGTCTTGGTTGGGGTGCTTGGGGCAACCCAAGGCAGGGGCGCATGCGAACGCCCCGGGATACAGCGCGGGATGCGGAGCGCGCCTGCCCGGGGCGTTCGTTAATCAGCGCGGTGCCAGCCCAACAGAGAAGAAGATCAAGTGACACTTACAAGGAGAGTCGCCGCCGGCACCCGGTTTGGATCAACGGGCTTCGAAATTTTCTTCTTCGGGCTGATTGGGTGACGAAGACGTCTCGCGGCGCTCGGGCCGATCGTCCGGGGTCGGCTAATAGCGATCGGTATGCCACATAAAGGGGTGACCCACGGGAAAGGCCGCATCGAGTACACCAAGCAGTTCGGCGCTGAGGGGATCGGGGAAGGCCTTCGGGTGCGCGACGAGCAGGCTGGCCACCGAGACGTGCCCCATGGCGAGTTGTAGGAGGGCGGCCTCGGGGAGGTTGAGGTCGACCCGGCGTCCCTGCCGGCCTTCGGGGTTGAGGACGAGGCGTTCGGCCTCGCCCGGCGCGTGCAGACCGAGGTCCAACTGGATGTCGTGGAAGCGCGAAGCCTCGAGCCGGGCGCTGAGGGTGTCCACGAGCCGGCCGATCAGGCGCACGGGGGCCAAGGCGAGACCGATGCAACCCGATTTGCGGGTATAGATGGAGCTGACGCGGATGCCATAGGGGACCGCCATTTGGATCAGGGGGTGGTCGGGGGCGACGGCGCCATAGACGCGTTTGAGATTGGCCTCCCGGGCGAGCGAGGCGATCTTACGAAGAGCGACCTCGTGAAAGTCCGGTCCCTGGCCGGCGACTTCACGGATAATCAGGCCGTCGGCCCATTGTGTCATTCCGATGTAGCCGTCGTCGCAGATGTAGATGGAGGTGGGGCGGCGCACAAGCCAGGGCCAAAGCGCCTCGTTCCGGATTAGCGGGCCTGTCGATCCAGCATTGCTCTGGTTATAGGCGTGAATGATGGCGGGAAGATCGCTTCCCTCATCCCATTCGCGGAAGGGATCGTTGCGCAGGGGCGGCACGCCCAATGGGTCGAGTTCGATCTCGTAGTCCGCCGCTACAACGGCCGCGCCCAGCCGGCGATAAAAAGCGCCCCGCTGGGCGAACCCCAGGACGAGGTCGAAATCGAGCTCGCGAATTTCAGGCAGGGCGGCGAGGGCGACCTCCTTCGCGTAGCCCTTGTGATTCTCGTCGGGTTCGGCCGCTACTGCTTGGATCCCCCCCATCCGGATCGGGGTGCCGGCGATTCGCATTTCGAAATCCAGAATTTGCCATTTGGCGACGATGCGCCCACCGGCCTCGGCGACCCAGCACAGATCCGTGGGGATGAACGGGCAGTCCGCATAGGCGTCCTGCATCATTTGGAACATCCCGGCGTATTCGTGGGGCTTGCCGAATACTCGGGCCGTCAAGTCGGCCACGGCGTCGGTTTCATCGGATCTTAGTTTTCGAACGATGGCCACATTCATCCTCGAATCGAGATCGCCGACCCGGCGGCCAGCGGCGAACTCAGCCCAGCGTAGCAGTCGCCCGCTCCCAGGCAGATCCCCGGATTCGCACAAAAAATCACTCCCATTCGGGGGCGGGAAGTTTGATAGACTTCGCTGAACCCTCGGGCCGGGTGGGGCCATCTCGATCGCCCCCCCGGATCGTTTTCAGCTTAGAAATTGTCTACCTCGACCGGCCGGGCAACACAGTTTGCCGGCACACCCCTCAATCCCATTTGCAAGGAGTTCCGCGTGTACAAGAAATTTGGAGCGATTCTCGCGCCCTTCCTCTTTTTCGTCCTGGTGTCGGCAAGCGCCGCCGAGGGCGTTCGTCCGTACGGCACTCTCTCCATGGGCTTCTCGGTGCCCGATGCCACCACGGGAGGAGTCCAGGCCGAGTCTGGGACAAACGGTAGTTTCGGCGCGGCGATCGGTCTTGAGACATCGGATTTGTTTCGTTGGGACATTGCCGAGGTGCGCTACGTCAACTTCGCCGGAACCGACCTGGGCTTCGGGACGAGCCGGTCCACCGTCTCATTGGCGACTACGCTGAATTGGGGCTACTTCAACAAGAGCGCTCGCTTTCAGCCCTACCTGAGCTTGGGTCTGGGAACCGAAAGGCTCCGCTACTACAGCAACGCGAAGGCCCAAAGCGCGAGCGAATGGGGCTTCCAGTGGAGCTTGGGCGGCGGCATCGACCTGAACGTCTCAGACAATCTGCGAACGGGAATTCGTTATCGCTACAGCAGGTCCACTCGAACCATCGAGGCGACGAGCTACAGCCTCGCCGCCCACGCGGTGACCCTCGAGCTCTCATTCAGAGGCGGTCCTTAGCAGGGACGGTTCCTAATAGGCGCGGTCTTGAAGGAGCGGTCTAGCTAGACAGGCGCGGTCTAGAGTACGGCCGGCCGGCCCTATTCCTCGCAGCGAACGGACTGGGGGACGCTGCCGGTGCAGCGGACGATATCCGTTACGCCCCGGGTGATCTGGGAGCAGGCCCCATAGGTGGCCTGCTGCTCGGCGTCGGCGGCGTTGCTCGCCACGGCGCTTTCGCATTTGCGCTGCACGCCAAAGCCCACGCACACGTGGCAACGGACTTTGAACTGGCCCATGGCCAAGTAGACAACGCCGGCAGCGAAAGTGACCAGAATCAAGGTGCCAATGAGAGTTCGATTCATAGAGCCACGACTATAGCCTTGGGCGGAGAACCGATCAGCCGGTGTTTTCTTTCGCTCGCGACGGGTTCCGCGGATTTCGATCATGGGGCTGGATTCCGCTGAGTCATTCTGATTCTATTGCCCAAGACGGGCAGGGGGTTCGGGAGTCCAGACAGCGCACTCGAACAAACGAAAGCAGTCGATTGAGCTACCGAAGAGTCGCAAAAAAAGACGAGGTTCCCGATGGCCGGGGTCTGTGCGTTCAGATCGAGGGGATCGATGTGGGCCTTTTCCGGGTCGAGGGCGTCATCTACGCAATGGAGAACCGGTGCCCCCACGCAGAGGATCCCTTGAGCGAGGGCCTCTTGGAAGGGCCCATCGTGACCTGTCGGGCGCATGGCTGGCAGTTCGACGTGCGGACGGGCTTTCGGCCGGAGGATGGGGACGGCTTTCCGATCCCGCGTTTCCCGGTTAGGACCGTGGATGATTGGATCGAGGTGGACATCCATGCCCCCGCTGGGCGTTGACCCACTATTTTCCTCGAGGCCCGGCTCAATGCAGCCCCCGACGCCGATACGGGCCCCGTCACCCTCTCGGATCATTTCGGTCGTCGTCCGGTGGCGCTGATTTTCGGAAGCTATACCCAACCGCTGCTGGCCTAGGAACGGCGGTGGTTTTTTTGAGCGTCTGCGACCTGGTTGACATTCGCGACCTGGCCCTCGTCTTCGCCGAGTAGGATGTCGTTGTAGTGACGCTTCCCTCGGTGGTTGTAGGCGCCATCGCGTTGGAAGCTCACCAGGATGCAACTGCGAAAGGGACCTGACTTGCCTGTGGGAGGTGGGGCCGCGTGCCACCCGTCGCCGTAATGAAGGGTCAGGTCTCCGGGCTGGGCGGGAATCTGGATGCCATGCAGGGCATTTTCTCCCGTCGCTTCGCCCACGCGAAAAGTGCTCCGCCACGAGCCCGGGAGAAAACGAAGTTCTCCAGCCTCGGGGGTGTTCGGTCCCAGGAAAATGCTGCAGACGAGGGTCGGACACATGCTCGCATGGCCGCCCATTCCGCAATCGCGATGCCAGGGGAGATCGGCGAGTCCTTCCTCGATTTCCGGTAGTTTCCAAAGGATCGAAACAGCGTCGATCTCGTCTGCATCAAGGGCGACCATTTTGACCGGGGCGAGGGTGACAAGGTCGAGAATCCGAGGGTCGGTGGTCAGTCCCGAAAGTTGCGGCATGATGCCGGCCTGGAGGGTTCGGCAGAGCACATTCTCGCCTTGGCGGTTCTTGACCCACCAGGATTTCTGATCGTCCGGTGTGGCGCGTTCTCGAAGCGTGGCCGCGCCCGCATGGAATCCATCGAGCTCCTCGCGCGTGAACGCATTTTTAACGAAGAGATATCCGGCTTCGTTCAGGAAGTGCTTCATCTCGGCAGCATCGTCGCCGAGTTGAAAGGCCCGGGCGGGGTCGAGAGGGTTGCCCACGGAGTCTCGTAGGTCGACGGCCTCTGCATCGTAAACGGGCCGCCCGGTGTAGAGAGCCCGGAGCGAAGCCTCCCAGCGTATAAACTCCATCAGGTCACCGCGCAGGGCGCGAACTTCTCGGTGGTAGAGTAGGGAGGCAGGGGACTCGAGATCGTGGACAAGGCCTTCCCACCCCGAGCGCTTGAGTTCGACAACAAGCCCCGCGCGATCATCCCCTTGGGCTATTTCGATTTTGTCTTCCCGTGGCAGGTATGTGTAAATCATCTCCTCGTTCTCGACGCGAAGGCCGAGAGGAGAGAGATCGTGCGCGCCCGCCGCTGCGTTCCCGGTGGCTCCTTCTGCGATTCGGCGCGGAAGATCCTCGCGGTGAAACCCATCGAAGTCGATGGGGGGAAATTCGCTTGGCATGGGTTTCCTCAAAGTGGGCCCGGGGTGATGTCGACGGGCTCAACCCAAGCATAGAGCGCATGGCATGGCGATGCAGAAGGGGTTCGAGAGGGTTTTACTCGCGATCCTTGGGTGGCTGTTTTCCGTTCCTCCGGCAAGCGCCGGTGGCGAGTGGCATACTGATCCGAGGCGGACGGCTCGATGGCCTCTGGGTTTCAACCCGGCCCCGGATCAAGCCGGCGCATTGATCCGATTCCGGTCTCGAGGTTTCTCATGGAAAGCGAACTCGTCCTCCATCTGCTCGCGGCAAGCCTGGTCCTGATCGGATTGGCGGGGCTTGTTCTTCCCGTCCTCCCCGGTGCTCCGGTCATCTTCCTGGGGCTGCTTCTGGATGCCTGGGCGGATGATTTCCAGTTTGCCGGATGGGGAAGCTTGTCACTCCTGGGCCTGCTTGCCCTTCTGACATATGCCGTGGATTTTGCGGCGAGCGCATTGGGTGCACGCCGTTTCGGGGCCTCGCCCCGGGCGGTGATGGGGGCGGCAGTGGGCGCGTTCGTCGGGATCTTTTTCGGATTGCCCGGAATTCTTCTGGGTCCTTTTTTAGGGGCAGTGGTGGGCGAACTGAGCGCTCGCCGAAGCTTGGACGAAGCGAGCCGGGCAGGGCTTGGAGCCACTTTGGGACTCGTGGTGGGAGCGGCGCTCAAACTGGCTCTCGGGATCTCGATGCTTGGTTTCTACGCGTTGATGCGTTTTTCATTCCTCGCCTGAGAGCCGCCCAATGGCTTCCCCGTTCTTCAAGTGCTCTGTGGACTTGAGAATGAGGAGGGGAACCAAAGTGTAAGACTTTCCCTACATTGTCGTAAGTTTTTCGCCCCTAAGAAAGGGGTGACATTCGGCGATGCGCGTTGCCTGCTTCTCCTCTTCCCATCGGTTGCGCCTGCTCACTATGGACCCAGAAAAAATTTCATAACCCATCCGCAGGGCAAAGGGCGTTTTTGCACCTTCGGGACGCTGGGTGTCACTTTTCGCGCAATTGTGGCACACGGGTTGCTCCCAAAATTGCCATGGTCTTGGATTTTTACGGCTACAGAAGTTCCTTTCAGGAGCTTTATAGGGGACTTTTTCGCTTTTTATTTCTTGGGCTGAGCCTCGGCTTGGTGGCTGGCTCGGCCTATGGGGGAGGGCGCACCGCACCCGGCGCACCCGTCAGCAACGGCTCTACGCGAGAAAAGATCTGCAACGTTCCCACCGACGGAGCGGCGAGTCGGGTGACAGCCGCCGGCAGTTTCGAGCAGCAGTTGTTGCGATTCGAAGAATTTACGACCCGGACTCTGGATCAGAGCGGCGGGGCCAAAGTCCCACCGAAAGATCTGCCCGGCCCCGAGTCGGCCTATGACTTTCCGAACGGAGGAAAACTCGACGACTTTTTGTCGAGGCCCCTGTATCCCTTCCCTCTAAGGGATGCGAACGAAGCCAGGCCGAACCCCTGGCAGAGTGTCATCGAAGCGACCCATACCGGGACATTGAGCCCGATCGCGGGCAAAACCCTTGCGAGCTTCGCCGACGGACGCCCGCCGGGCGTTTTCTTCGGTCATCAGCGCTGGGCCGAATTCTTTCCGCAAGTTTACGTCGAAACCGTTATTACTGGATCCCGAGTCAATACTGGACTCCGGGATGCCGGCCAGAGCCATCTTTTCTTCTTCGGGGAGTTTGGTCCGGGGCCAGACAATATGTCCGGTACCGACGATGATGGCCTCTACCACAGAGTCTATAAATACTTGGGGCCCGTTCACCCGTCCTCTCCTCTTGCCGGATCGGCGGATCCCGTAACGGGTCAAGTCGATATTGATATTAGGGGAACCACCGCGGGCATTCCGATTGCGCTTCATCCCAATCTTCCGATTCAGGATGCTCAGTCGGTCTGGACCTTTGATGGCACCCTTCCGCCGAAACTCTTAATGGCGCGAGTGGGCGAGCCGATCCTGTTCCGAAACCACAATGGACTTCCCATCAAGTTCGAGGCGAACCGGGGTTTCGGCAATCATTTTATCTCGACCCATGAGCACAATGGGCACAACCCTGGGGAGAGCGACGGCTTTGCTCAAGCCTATTTTTTGCCGGGTCAGTATTTCGACTATCGCTGGCCCATGGCCCTTGCGGGACACGATTCGATCAATACAGATCGCTCGGACAACCGGGCCTCGATGGCTTGTGATCCGGGAGAAAGAGTGACGGTGTCGGTCCCCGGTGTCGGAGGCACGATCAAGCAAAAGCTCAACTCCTTCGGTCTCGTTCAGGAGACGTGTCCACCTGAAGGCCGTGTCAATATTTCAGGTGACTCACGCGAAATCATGAGCACCCACTGGTTTCATGACCACATGCTCGATTACACCGCTCAGAATGTCTACAAGGGCAATGCGGCGATGATGAATTACTACAGCGGACTGGACCGGGGAAACGAGTGCTGGAATGACGGAGTGAACCTTCGGCTTCCCAGCGGTTGTGGGGGAAAATACGGGCTCCCCAAAGGCGATAATGGAGTTCTTCAGCAGTCCAAGCGGACCTGGGGCGTACGCGACTACGATGTTCAGCTTGCCATCGCAAGCAAGGCATGGGGTCAGGACAATACGACCTATGAGGGCGGTAAAGTGGTCACCGGCACTGACCCAATCGAAGGAAATATTGCGGATGACCAATTGTGGTTTGCCACCTTCAACTCAGACGGATTTGTGGGCGACCGGCTCACGGTGAATTGGCTGTACAAGCCCTACCTGAACGTCCGGGCGCGTAGGTATCGATTCCGGGTGCTGAATGCGGATGTCTCTCGTTTCATGCGCCTCGCGCTGGTGGTTGCGCGTAAACCCGGGATGGGGGAATTCGAAGGAGAGGACTCGAGTGTTTCCTACGACCGCGTTCCTCTTTATATGATCGCGAATGATGGAAACGTCATGGAGCACGCGGTTCCCTTCGACGGAACGATGGATCTGAACGGCGACGGGAACAAAGACGATCACCACGGGATCATGCCGACGATCTCTATCGCCGAGCGTTACGACATTATCGTCGACTTCAGCGAATTTGATCCCGGCGACAAAATCTACATGGTGAACCTTCTGGAGCACACGGACGGACGCGGTCCAGAGCGTGCAGTGGCACTGAAAGACATTCTTCGCGGAATCAGCGACTCGTGCGACTCGGCAGTGGGCAAGTTTTTCGAAATGCGAGTTCACGAATATTCGTCCAAGGACCTCAGCATGGATCCCCGGGATTACGTCCCCGGAGAGAAGACAATGATCCCGCTTCCTGGGGTTTCCGAGGAGGAAATAAGGTCTGCTGTCAACCACACCTTTCGGTTTGGTCCGGGCGGACTCACCGATTCGAGGCCGCGTGGAATTTCTTCAGATTATTACCCGGCGCCTCACGACAAGGGATATTTCGAGGCGCCCAGTGGAAAAGGTCTCGGCCTGGAATTTCCGAAAATTTTGGCTCATCAGCCGACTGGGCAGAACGGGCTCGCTGAGTTCATCGAGAGCTGCCATGCGTACGACCTGGAAGAGACAGATGCGCACATGCTTGAAATCGGACTCGACTTCAGTGGTTATATAAATGATGTTCCCAACTTCTCCATCGGTGAAAAAGAGTCCGCAATCCTGGAATTTCACCCGGACCCGATTTGGGGCATCGGTGCGGACGGTGGTCTTCCCTATGCCGCCGACATGCACCGGGTCGCAGCCGCCCCTGTCATGGGCGGTCTCGAAGTGTGGCATCTCGAAAACGACAGCTCGATGTGGAGCCACAATGTTCATATCCATTTTGAGGAAGGGCGAATTCTCAGGCGTGACGGGAAGGCCCCTCCCGAGTGGGAGAAATGGGCCCGAAAGGACGTCTACCGCCTGGGAAACATGGACGACAGCAGTTCAAGCATCGATATTGCTGTGAGGTTCCGGGAATTTGCTGGAACGTATATGACCCATTGTCACAATACGACTCACGAAGATCACGCGATGCTGATGCGTTTCGATATCGAAAACCCGGGCCAGCTCAGAAACTTTTTGACTCCGGAGCCCCAATGGAATGGGACGAGTTATTCCGAGAGCTACGAACAAGACCATGCCAGTCAGCGTTCCGATAGCCAAGGAGATGCGTTGGGCAAGCGAAGCTTCAACCAGGAAGATATCGCTGCAATGCTTTGCCCTGCCGGTGTAACGGGAGGCTGCCCGGGGGAAGTTGACAAGGATTCGCTGGAGAGGGATTCGAAAAACGGCTGCGACGTCGATCAAAACGGGCAGATCGATGCCCTTGATTTTCTGAACATGCTTAAGAATCCTCCGTTGAATGGAGCGGGATCCGCCCTGGATCAGTTGTCGAACTGTCTTTCGAAGTGCACGTACCGCGGTTGTTCGATGGGTGCGAGAACAGGAAAAAGCTGTGGCCTGTTGGGACTGGAGGCCTTTTTGGTTCTTCTGCCCCTGAAATTGCGACGGAAGCGAAATAGGAAAAGGGTCTAGTTTCTGCACTGACCTCCCGGGGGAGCGATCGATGCTCGAGAGATTCCACATTCGTTTTCAGATGGCACGCCCCGCCCCTAGGGTTCTTACCGCCCTTGTTCTGGTTCTGACCTTGATCGGGGTGGCAGCCAGTGCGGGCGCACGCGCTCCTCACCGGCGTTTCCCTGAGATTGAGTTGACCACGCACGAGGGAAAGCGGGTCCGATTCTACGAGGACCTGATCCAGGACAAGGTCGTTTCGATCAATTTTATATTCACGCGCTGTTCGGATTCCTGCCCCGCAGAAACCGCGAAGCTCAAGGAAGTCTACGAACGCCTCGGGGACCGGGTGGGTCGCGATATCTTCATGTACTCCATCAGTATCGATCCGGAACACGACACACCCGAGGCCCTAAAAAAATTCGCCGACAAATTCCAGACCGGGCCAGGTTGGCTTTTTCTCAGGGCCGAGGAAGAGGATGTCAAGCGACTCGAAGAGCGCTTTGGGCTCGATCTGGACGCCGACGAGTACGACGATCCCGAGGATCACAACATCAGCCTCGTGATGGGCAACGAGCGCACAGGGCAGTGGATCAAGCGATCGCCCTTTGACAACCCGGGGGCCTTGGCGAGTATCCTGGGCTACCGGCTCTCGGATGGGATGGTGGCTCGAAGCGACGTCAAGAGTTATTCGGAAGTCCCTGAAGCACCTCAGCTTTCAGAGGGTGCGTTTTTGTTCCGAACCCGCTGTGAGTCATGCCACACCCTCGGCGGGGGCGAGGGGTTGGGCCCCGACCTGATCGGTGTCACGGCGCGGCGCGAGCGCAATTGGCTGGCGCGCTGGATTCGGGAGCCCGACAAGATGATCGAGGAGGGCGACCCCCAGGCATTGGCGCTCTACGTCCAATACCGGGAACTCGCCATGCCGAACCTTCGCTTGGAACAGAACGAGGTAGACGCGTTACTCGGTTTTCTGATGGAGCAGGACCGCGCGAGAGGCTTTGTGCCGGTTCCTGCTCGACAGGCCCGGCGCGACTAACGCGACTGACGCGCCCGGGGACGGTCTCACCGGACCTGGGTTTTGCGGATACCCATCAGGGCGAGGCCACCGGCAAGCAGCAGAGTCGCGGCGCTGCCGAGGGCGGGGACTGCCACCGGACCCGCTACCTCGCCCGAGAGGTTGGCATTCAGCGCCGAGGTAATGGCGATGGCCACGGGTTCGCCTCCTATATTGCCGGGCTGGAGAACGGTGAGGACTGCCGAAAGGTTTCTCAATTCGTACTCGACAAGGGTGTCGAGATCGATATCCCCGAGCACGTGCAGGCTACCGGTGACGACCACGTTCTGGGGGGGCATGACGATGTCCGGGAGGTTGAGCTCCAGGTCGCCGATGATGTCCACCAGCGACGCGTAGGGGATGGTTTGGGAAAATGCGTAGTCACCGGGTAAAAGATCGATGAACCCGGGCACCGCGATCAGGGAATCGGCGGTGGCGAAGACCACGAGGCTCGCGATTTCGGGGACACCCGCGAAGGGAATATTGGCAAAAGTCATGCCGGTGCCCGAGAGCAGGTTGTAGACCGGCTGGGGCCCGAGACCCCAATCCTCGTTGCCATCGGTCTCGAAGCGCAAGGTCGAGGCGAGCGTATCCACTTCAAGGCCTCCGCTGCCGCTGAGCGTAGAGTTCTGGGAATCCGCGTAGCCGTTCACCGTACTGCAAATGAAGCTGATCGCCGGACAGCTGATCTGGATCGTGACGCCCAGGGTGCTGGGGCCGACGCCGGCGTCGGTTGTCCACGTGCCCACCTGGGCGGAGGCCAAGCCGGGCAGAAGGAGAGCAAGGGAAGCCGTGAATAATGCTTTTCTCATGGTGGCTGCTTCCCTCATGGCACGGGTACCGGCGACAGGTCGAAATAGAGCCCGATGTAGTCCCCGCTGCGCGCAATATCCACGGCGCTGAGCTGCAGGCCGAAAAAATCAGGGAGAGGAAAGCTACCCAGAGAATCGGCGATCAGCGGCACCGCCAGGCCCACAAGGTTGGGCAGCAGGACATCCAGGGTGGCTACGTCGATATAGAGTGGATTTTGAAGCAGGGTGACGGTCAAGTTGGCCGGCAACGGCGGGGTCACATCGAAAACCAACCCGTCGATCCCGTAGCTGGGCTCAACGCCTACGATCACATCGATGGATCCCGCGAGGAGAACGGTGGACGGGTCGCTGGCGGGTACGAGTAGGAGTTGAAGATGGGGCAGGTGAACCGTGGCCAGTTCACCAGCCGGCCCTAAATCTCCCGAAAAGATCGGCGCGGCGGCGGGGCGAATGTCAAATTGGAGCAGCTCTGCAGGATCGAGCGCCGCGAAGGGGGGCAGGAGAATGGCAAGGAGCCCGGCGGTAATCGGTTGGAGCCCCAGCCCGAAGTCGAATTCCGTAATCGTGCTGGCCAGCAGCCCGCCTTCGACTTCCGCCCGGAGCAGCTGGTTGAAGGTCGAGGTCGAGATACTGACAGCCAACTCGTAGGCGAGTCCATTGGGGGCCAGCGGCCCGAAGCTCGGAAAGGTTTGGGGGAAATCGTACGACGCGATGAGATCGGGTGCGGAGGGGTCGGGAAAAGTGCTTGTAATTCGGACGTCGCTTCCCAACGTAACGCCGCCTGGATCTTCGAGGACCGTAAAGAGAGGGGCTTCGAGATCGACCCCGAAGGCCGTGCCGATGGGCCCGGCGATTTCCACCGCCGCCAGGGCGCCTTCGATGGCCCCGGCTACGGGCGTATTACCCGCGAGATCCGGCGTGTTGAGGAAATCCTCGAGGCCGGGCTTCACGAAGTCGTTCTGCAAGTCGCTGATGACCAAACCGATGAACGCCTCGACGATGAATCCAAAGAAACCATCGCAGTCGGTGCTGTCCGAAAAGCTTCCGAACTGAACGGCAACGCCTCCGATTTGAGCGACATCCACTTGCTCGGGGTCCGCGGCGAGGGGAGACAGGGAGTAGTCGCCAAGGATCAGTGTGGTCGCCGCATTCACATCGATGTGACAGGTAAAGCCGATTCCGGTGACCGCAAAGACATCGACCTTGAAGAAAAGATCAAAGAGTGTCACGTCGCCGGCTACGAAATCCGTCATGGAGTCCATGGCCACATCGAACCCACTCAGGCTCGGGGCGGGCGATCCGGAAATCGTGGCGTCCACTCGCCCCAGGCAGCCGAAGATGGAGTCCTGGTAACAGTAGTTGTCGATGACGAGGCTGCCGGGGGGAACCAGGGTGGCAAGGTCCAAGGGCACTAGCCCGGTCACCAGAGGTTCGAGTTCGTCGAGGCCGGCTTCGGTCAGGCGGAGGGCGATGCCCTCGGGCGAAAAATCGCCGTCGGCCACCGAGTCACCGTAGAGGACCATGATCCGGTCGCGCAGGATTCCGCCGCTTTCGCCGATCACCTCGGCGGTGATGGGTTGCTCGATCGTCCCGGGATCCAGGGGAACGGTGACGCTGAAGAGCCCGTCGCCGGTGAGCGGCATCACCGATACGCCGTTGACCTGAACATCGGCCACGGCGTCGAGGTTGACATCCACGAGCGCTCCCTGGACAAGAACACTGGAAGCGGTTGTGAATGTGCCCTGCAGTGGGCTGAAGATGATGACCCGCGCCGGGCCATCCCCGCAGCCCGCAACAGTGAGCAGGCTCAAGCCTGCAATGAGCGTGGCGAGTCGGGATAAGTAACGCCGGGCTGTCGGCCCCTGGGCTGGCTGGTAGAGGTCCGCTCCGTATCCCATGCTCTTCCCCATTGCCTGAATCCGTGCCTGCATCCGGGTTTGCTCATACTCGCCGTTGAGTCTTCTTGTGTCTCATCTGACCGGGTGTCTGTCAAATCAATTGTGAAGATTTTTGGCGCGGAAGGCTAGGGAGCCATTTGGGCCCCCGGCCCTTGCTTCGATTGACTCACTGCACCCACCGGAGCAGAAGCGGCGAGGCTCAGGCTCGGAGACAAAGAACGCAGGAATTTCCAGGGGGCAGGCCGTCCGCCGGAAGCGGCTAGGCGCCTTCGGGCAAGGCAAAGGCCTGGAGGACCACATAGATCACCGCACCCTGAACCACCCAGCCCCCGGCGCAGACGGCGAGGGCACGCCCGGTTCCCGTGTAGTCCAGTGCCTGGCGGACCGAGATGACCATGGCGATGAGCATCCACAGGCTGGCGATGAAATAGACGATGCCCGTCATTCCAGGGATCACGCCGAGGACTCGAATCAGTCCCGGTGCACTCGAGAATCCCGTGGTGCGAAGCAGTTCCTTGTGATCCGCTCGGGTCTGTGGCTCGGGCAACAGCCGCGTGCCGATGATGTAGGTGAGGAACGCCCAGATATACCAACTGCCCAAGGCTGCCAGGGTCCCCGCGATCAGCATTCCCATGCCACCGTTTGTAAAATTGCCCACACCGGCTGCCAACGAGGAGAGCACGACTACGGCGGTGGCTTGGCCCAGCGAGCTTTTGTCGGCCTCCACTTCCTCGTAGAGCTCAGGCTCAAGCTTGGCGGCGCGCAGCATCCGGGAGACGATTCCGGCGTCGGCTGGGCTGCCCGCTGTCGTCTCGCCCACCGCGGAATTGACCGTACCATTGCTATCTACGTCCGGGTTCGTGTCATCGGTATTCATGGTTTCCCCTTCATTGGTTTCGTGTTGATTTCATGCGCCAGGCGCGGCGCCGGGTTCGCCCCAGGTCAATCCTTGGGGAGACCGAGCATGCGTTCTGCAATGATATTTTTTTGAACGTTGGGCGTGCCGCCCCCAATTACAGTGGTGGGCCAGCCCAAGGCGCTCACTTGCCATCGCCCACCGTAAAGCGATGCGTCGGTGTCACCCAGGTAGGGGCTTGCATCACCGAGCAGTTGAAGACCCGTTTCGGCCATCTCCACCAGCAGGTCGCAGTTGTGCAGCTTGTTGATGGATGCGTCGCTCTGGGGGTTCTCCCCTCGAACCTGTCGCGTGAGACTGCGAAGGCCGTTGAGCCGGGCAGCCTCGATCCGCGCGTCGAAGGCCGCGAGCTTGCGTCGCAACGCGCCGTTCTCAATCGCGGGTTTGCCGGCGATGCGCGAGTCCGCCGCGAGCTTGAATAAACGCTCCAGAGCTTCGTGGTGGCGGTTCACTTCGGCGATGCCCGAGCGCTCACGTTGCAGGGCCGAACAGATGATCTCCCAGCCCTGGCCCTCGGTGCCCACCCGGTTGGCGACGGGGACGCGGACATCCCGGAAGAAGACATCGTTGTAGAGGTGGGCGAAATGATCCCCAGCGAAGCTCTCGATGGGTCGAACCTCGATCCCCGGGCTGGCGAGGTCGATGAGCAAGCAGGATATCCCGTCGTGTTTGGGAGCATCCGGGTCTGTGCGGACCATGCAGATGAGACCGGTTCCAAAATGGGCCATGGAGGTCCAGGTTTTTTGGCCATTGACGACGTATGTGTCGCCGTCGCGTACGGCTCGGCAGGCCAGTGCGGCCAGATCGCTTCCCACCCCGGGTTCGCTGTAGCCCGTGCACCAGGCCGACTGGCTGTCGAGGATATCGGGCAGGTAGCGGGCCCGTTGTTCGGCGTTCCCGAATTGAATGATCGCGGGACCCACCCAGCCAAGGCCGGTGTAGTCGCGTCCGAGCGCGGGGGCTCGGGCGGTCAGCATCGCCTGCTTCAGGATGTACTGCTCCATGATGCTGCCACCGCCACCACCGCATTCCTTCGGCCAGTCGAAGCCGACCCAGCGCCTCTCGCGGATCAGTCGCCACCACTCGGGGAGAAAAGAGGGGCCGAGTTTCTTTCGCGCCTCGGTCGACGGCAGATGCTCAGCGAGAAAGGCCCGAACCTCCTCGCGAAATTTCTCTTCCCCGGGCGTCAGATCAAAGTCCATCAGTAGCCTCGCTGGGCGACGACGCGCTCGTAGTGGGTTTCGGCATCTCCAAACATGGGGCGAGCCCATTTCGAGCGCTTGAAATAGAGTTGAATATCCTGAGCCGTCGTAAAGCCCATGGCGCCGTGGATTTGAATGCTCTCGACGCCCGTCCGGACGAAGGCCTCAGTGGCGTACGCCTTGGCGAGAGAGGCGTAACGGGGCAATTCTTCGGGTCGGCTATCGAAGCACCAGGCCCCGTAATAGACGAGGGATTTGAAGGACTCGGCGTCGACGTACATCTCGGCCAGGGGATGCTTGACTCCCTGGTATTGCCCAATGGGCCGATCGAATTGAATCCGCTGCTTCGCATACTCGACGGTGATTCGCAGGGCTTCGTCCACGCTGCCCCCCATTTCCGCCGCGACCGCGAGGGCGCCCGCATCCAGAAGCCGATCGACGGAGCCGGCTCCCATCCCTTCTCCGGACAACACCGAGTCGGTCGCCACGAGAACATCGGTCAGGTTCAGGTGCCCCATGCGCTTGGTGGCGTCGATCATGGGAAAGGACCGGGCGTCGACTCCCGGCGACTGGGCATCGATCACCCCAAGTGCCACTGGGCCGGAGGCCCCACCTTTGCGAAAGGCGACCACAAAAAGATCCGCGGCTTCGGGGTCGGCGACCGAGCACTTCTTACCCGAAAGCTGGAAACCCTCGGCGCAGGCTTGGCCCGCAAGCTGTATCCCAGCGCTGGAGGGCAGGCCGTCTTCTTCGACGAGGGCCACGCTGCCAATCCGGCGCCCCAGCGCAAGATCCGGCAGCCAGCGCTGTTTTTGTTCCTCGCTGCCCGCCTCCAGGATCGCTGTGGCTGCCAGGGTATGCGAGAGCAGTGGAGAGGGGGTCAGGCCTCGCCCGGTCTCTTCCAGCAGAATGACCAGATCGATCCAGGCCAGGCCGGATCCCCCGTAGGTTTCGGGGACGGTGAGCCCGAGCCATCCGAGTTCGCCCATTTTTTGCCACAGATCGGGGCAGTAGCCCGGGCCGGTCTCCATGACCCGCCGCACTTCCTGCATGGGGGAGCGATCGTCGAGGAAGCGCTTGAACTCCTCTCGGAGTCGGTCCTGGTCTTCCGTGAATCCAAAATTCACCGCAGGCTCCTGTGGCTGGGCCGCCGGTAGGCCGTGGGCTTTCCGAAAGCACGGGCCACGGTAGAACACGCTGGGCGTCGACGCCCGGTGAGAAAAATTGCCCAGTCGTGCCCCATGCAGGCACAGGAGTCTTGTAAAAATCAGCGCCCAATCCGCCGCCGAAGCGTGCGGTCAAGTTCTCGTGAGAGGGGTAGACTCCCGGCCTAGGAGAGACGCCATGGGCTACGCGCACCGAACGATTCACGATGCCGACGGACACATCATGGAACTGCCCGAGTGGCTCTATGAAAACGCGGATTCGAAAACTCGGGCGCGTCTGTCACCGATCAATGTGGCCACCGTGGCTCCCGGTGAGGCGGATCGCATCGCCCAGTTTCGTGCCGATCACGCGGACCCCGAATACCGCGCCCAGGATGAAGAACAACTGCTGCTGCGCAAAAACTGGGCGGCCACGGGTTCGTTCATCAAGGAAGACCGTCCTGCTGCCCTGGATATGCTTGGCTTCGAGAGCCAGTTGCTCTTCAATACCTTTCCGGAATTCGGATATGGGTTTGCCCGTGCGCACAACCTCTCCATGGCCGAGTTTTGCAGTGTCGATCCGCGGCTGCTCGCCAGCGGCTATGTGCCTCTGCGCGATTTCGAGCGAAGCCGGGCTCATGCCGCAGAGACCATCGATATGGGCTGCAAGGCGCTGTTGGTTCCCTCGGGTTGTCCGCGGGGACACTCCCCCAGCAATATTGGGCTGGATCCCGTTTGGGCCATGGCCGAGGAAGCCGGACTGCCCGTTGTCTTTCACGTGGGGGGCGGCCATCGATTGGCCGACGGTCAATTGCTCGACCTCGACTATTTCGAGAACGGCGGCCCGGCGGTGCCCGATTTCCATGGGGGCGATGAAAACTTTCGCTCGGTGGATTACATGGCCATTCCCACCTCGCCCATGCAAACGCTTTCGGTTCTGATTCTCGACGGGGTGCTCGAACGGCATCCACGTCTCAAACTCGGGGTCATGGAACAGGGCGCTTCCTGGCTGCCCAGTTGGATGCGATACCTCGACTCGGCTTTTGATGCATTTCGTAAGCGCGAGGAGCGGCTGCAGAGGCTTTCCCTCAGGCCCAGCGACTATGTGCGCCGGCAAATCCGGGTGACGCCTTATCCCTCGGAGGATGTGGGCTGGATCATCGCCAATAGCGGCGACGAAATTTGCCTCTTCTCGTCGGACTACCCCCACGTGGAAGGCGGCCGAAATCCGATCAAACGCTTCGAGGCCAGCATGGAATCACTCAGCGAATCCCAGAAACAGGGGTTCTACTACGATAACTTCATCGACCTGATGGGCGCTGGGCTGACTGTTTGAGTCGCCCGATTGAACCATCCTTGAACCACGTTTAACCAAGGAAGAAGGAATACATGAACCCCTCCCGGCTCGGCTCTTTGCTCCTGGTTTCACTCGCTCTCGTGGTCGGCGGGGTGATCTCCTCCACGCCTGCCTCTGCCACGCCTGCCTCTGCCACGCCTGCCTCCTCCACGCCTGCCTCTGCCGAAGATTCGAAGCAGTTGCTCTGGGGCGATACGCACCTGCACAGCAGCAATTCTTTCGACGCCTACCTGAATCGCAACATGTCGGCGGATCCGGCCACCGCGTATCGGTATGCCAAGGGACTGCCCGTGATGCACGCCTACCATCGGGGCCGAATTCGAATCGAAACGCCGTTGGATTTTCTCGTGGTGGCGGATCATGCCGAGTATCTCGGTGTCATGCGATACATCATCGAGCGCGGTATTCCCGCCGAAGATCTGGGTTTCGTCGATCAAATGCAGGCGCTCTATATCGAGTACTGGCTGGGCAACGTGATCGACGAGGACGAGGGCCAGTCGGCGTTTAGCTCGTTCCTTCCCAATTCTTCCTCAGTGGAGGAGGCTGCCGCCCGGCCGCCGGCTTCCATCATTCCCGCCAGTGATGCCATGCAGCGCACGGTTTGGCAGGAGGCGATCCAGATCGCCGACGAATTCAATGAACCCGGAAAATTTACGGCGATGATCGGCTGGGAATGGAGTTCGATCCCGGCGGGCGCGAACCTGCACCGGGTGGTGTTTACGAGTTCGGGAGCCGACGTGGCGTCGAAATTCCAGCCCTGGAGTTCGTCCCAGAGNNCCCTACTACATCGAGCAAAACGCGCCTCCCTATGACCCCAAGGTGGGCGACTACATCCGCCCCGCATTGCTCAGGGGACTCGCCATCGAGGAGCAGATCGGTTTCAACCCCTACCGCTTTGGGTTGATCGGTTCGACGGATTCGCATACGGGGATGGCATCCGCCGAGGAACCGAATTTCTGGGGCAAATTTCCGCGCGACGGGATTCCCGAGAACAAGGCCAATCGGTGGCGGATGGGAGAGGAGGGCGGCAGCGGGCCCTCGGGTTGGTCCATGTCTGCCTCGGGGCTCGCGGCGGTTTGGGCCGAGGAGAATTCCCGGGACGCGATCCTGAAGGCCTTTCGTCGGCGCGAGGTGTACGCCACCACGGGTCCGCGCATTGGCGCTCGGGTCTTCGGTGGTTGGGATTTTACCGCCGCCGAGGCCGAGGCGCCGTCCATCTCTGAAGCGGGCTATGCCCGGGGTGTGCCCATGGGAGGCGAATTGTCCCCGGGGCCAAAGGGCGCGGCGCCGAGTTTCCTTGTCCAGGTGATGAGGGATCCCAAGAGCGCCAATCTCGATCGCGTCCAGGTGATCAAGGGCTGGATCGATCCCGGCGGCAAGACTCACGAGCGGGTCTACAACGTGGCCTGGTCGGGCGCGCGCACCCTGGATGCCACAGGCGGCCTCGCTCCGGTGGGCAACACCGTGGACCCGGAGACCGGGCGATACACCAACGATATTGGGAGCAGCCAGTTTTCAGCGCTCTGGCGCGACCCGGATTTCGATCCCGCCCAGCCAGCCTTCTACTATGTGCGCGCTCTCGAGATCCCCACGCCGAGGCATTCGCTCTTTGACGCCCTGGCTCTGGGTGTGGACCCCAAGACCATCGAAGGTCCCTGGTGGATTCAGGAGCGCGCCTATACCTCGCCTATCTGGTACACGCCCTGAACCCGGCACCCAAACCCGATGCTTGAGATCTGGCGCCTGAAAACTCGGCCCCTGGACTCTTGGGCCCAGGGTGCCGAGGCCGTGGGCTACTCGTCGGCCTTCTCGCGCCCGGCTTCGAGGACCGCCTCGTAGGCATTGCCCGCGGCTTCAACTCGGCCAGTGCCTTCGGCGCGCTCTTCGTCGTAGGTCTTCTCCATGAGTTCTTCGGAGTCCTCGACGTTTTCTTCGAGTTCTTCGGCGACGGCTTCGGCCTCACCGGCCAGGTGATGGTCCGCGTGTACGGCGGCCGGCGCGATCATGAGGGTGAGCGCGGCGAGCAGGGCCGTTGCGGTGGAGACGTGGGTTCGATTCATGGGAGTTCCCTTCCTGGTTTTTTGGAATCGGGTCCCGCTGGACCCGTGTGGGGCGAGCGGGAAAGTACACAAAACCGGGGCCCGGGACGAACGGCCCCGGAAGCGGGCGGGCCCCAGATTTCCCTTTGATCAACCGGGGGCTTTGGGTGCTTCTACGCCCTACTCCCCCTCGAATTTTGCCGCGCGTTTGGCCACGAATGACGCAACGGCCTCCTGACGGTCCTTTGTCAGGTTGGTGAGGAGTTCGTACGCGAAGGCCGCATCGGTGATCTTGTTGGCGTTCTCGCGGAGGGGAATGTTGATGGCGGCCTTGGTCCAGCGCACCGCCCAGCGCGGGTTGGCGAGGATCTTCGCCGCCATTTCATCCACCTTGGCGTCGAGTTCGGCGGTGGGCACCGCGTAGTTGATGAGCCCCATCTCGGCGGCGGTCGTGGCCCCCATCAAGTCCCCGGTGAGCAGGTACTCCTTGGCCCGGGCATAG
>LWDU01040262.1_pt1 | contig 29103 bp, 22 predicted proteins | sample 727161 | NCBI WGS metagenome assembly LWDU01 (sample SAMN04566230, study PRJNA314399) | hydrothermal vent metagenome | isolation source: deep sea hydrothermal plume seawater | place: Mexico: Gulf of California, Guaymas Basin | collected 2004-07-11
CGTTGTCGGTCATGGCTTTTTCGCCTGCCGCATCGGAGACCAGATAAATCTGCGCGCCGCGGGCCACATTTTCCTGCACGTTGGACACCATTTTTTCAAAGAGCGGATCATTGCTCGGCGCCAATACAAGCACGGGCATTTTATCGTCAATGAGCGCGATAGGGCCGTGTTTAAACTCCCCCGCGGCGTAGCCTTCGGCGTGGATGTACGAGATTTCTTTCAGCTTAAGCGCGCCTTCCATGGCGATCGGGTACATAGACCCGCGGCCTGTGTAGATCATGTGATCGGTTTCCAAAAAGTCTTTGGCTGTGGCTTTGATCGGGGCTTCCGCATTATTCACCACGGATGCCACCTGCGCAGGAATATGGCGCAGCGCGTCCGACATTTCGGCGAGTTTAGCCGCGTCGATGCGTTTCGTTTTTTGTGTAAACGCCAATACCAGACAGGCGAGCGTAGTGAGCTGCGTTGTAAAGGCCTTGGTGGACGCCACACCGATTTCTGGGCCTGCCAAAGTGTGCAGCACCATGTCGGATTCACGTTCGATGGTGCTTTCGATGGTGTTGACGATGGATAAGATCTTCTGCTTTTGCTTTTTGCAGTAGCGCAGTGCCTCTAACGTATCGAGTTTTTCCCCGCTTTGGGAGACAAAGATCGCCACGCCGTCTTCGGGCATCGGCGCTTCGCGGTAACGGAATTCGGAAGCGATATCGATCTCGCACGGCATACGGGCGATTTGCTCGAACCAGTATTTTGCCACCTGACAGGCGTAATAGGCTGTGCCGCACGCAATCATGGTGATGCGGCTTGCAGACTCGAGCGCGTCCAGAACCTCGGCGGGCATGGAAATTTCGTTATTGGCGGGGTTGATAAAGCTGTTTAGCGTATCGCCGATCACGGCAGGCTGCTCGTGAATTTCTTTAAGCATGAAGTCGCCGCTTTGGGCGGTGATGCGGATTTCGCGCTCTACCACTTGGTTGTCATTGCTATAGATCGTTGCGCCTTCGCGGGTCAGATGCACGCGGTCACCGTCCTCAAGGAAGCAGATTTTCTGCGTCAGCGGTGCCAGCGCGTAGGAGTCAGAGGCCACAAACATCTCGCCCTCACCATAACCAACGGCCAGCGGCGTACCTTGACGCGCGCCGATCAGCAGGTTTTCTTCGCCCGCGAACAAGATCGCCAGCGAAAATGCACCTTCGAGGCGTTCCATAGCCGTGTTCACGGCTTGCGCAGGGCTTTGGCCTTGTTTCAGTAGATGCGTTAACAGATGCACAACAACTTCGGTATCCGTATCGGTTTCGAAGCGGCATTGGTGCTCTTGCAGCTCGGCTTTCAATTCCTGATAATTTTCGATGATGCCGTTATGTACGACCGCAACTTTTTCCGTGGCATGCGGGTGCGCGTTATCTTCGGTCGGCGCGCCATGGGTTGCCCAGCGCGTATGGCCGATACCGCTCTTACCCGCCAATGGCATTTTTTTCAGGCGCTCTTCAAGGTTCACAAGCTTACCCTGCGCGCGGCATCTGCCGATATGACCATCGGAAATCGTCGCCACACCTGCCGAGTCATACCCGCGATATTCCAGACGCTTCAGCCCTTCCACCAAAATCGGCGCTACGTCCTTCTCACCCAAAATCCCAATAATGCCACACATGTTAATCTCTCTATGAAAATGTAAACTAGAATAACCCTAGCCGTAAGGCGCGGTCTAGGCCAATCACAAATCCTTACGGTTTGTTTCAATTATTCTGAATTTGATGGCGCGTCTTCGGCTGGTGCTTCCAGCGGTGTGGGGGCATCATCGGCGGCGACGGGTTCAGGCAGAGCCTTGATATCCTCTGCCTTTGTGCTTTCTAACTTCGTTTCGATGGGCTGCATGACCAGTGGCGGTACGTCTTCGGGGAGTTTGTCCAGATAGGCGGGCAGGATCATGCTGCACTGGCCTGCTGAGACTAGACGGTCATTTTGCTGATTCAGAATAAAGACGCGGCTTTCGCCTTCTTTGAGTGTGCCAATGCCACAGCTTGCCGTGTTTTCGGAATAGGAAAACAGGATTTGGTCGACCTCGGTTGCGCCTTTGTAAAAGCGCACGGGGCGCACGGTGGCCACTTGTTCGCCGAGTTCACGGTCTTTCATCCATGTGGTCGCGCCGCCTGAAATGACTTCGGCTTCGACGACGATGGTAGCGTTTTGATAGACGTTATCGCTGTATTCCATGTTCGGTTCGATACAGCTGCAAGCTTGCGCGAGGGTAGGCATTGCCAAAACACCCAGCGCCGTGAGGAATGCCAGTCTCATCGTCATATGTCCTTATGATTTTTCTTTAAGCTTGCGGGCGCGGCGTTCAGCGGCACGTCCCGGGTAGATATCTTCCTGATTACGCGCAATTGCCAGCGCATCTTTCGGCACGTCACCTGTAATCGTGCTGCCTGCTGCGAGCAGCGCGCCGTCACCGACCTCAAGCGGGGCAACAATTGTCGAGTTGGAGCCGACAAATACGCCGTCACCCAAAATCGTGTCGTGTTTATCTGCACCGATATTGGATTTTTTGCCGATCACGGCATCACCGAGATAGCAAAGATGTTTGGCTTTGCTGCCTTCTTTCATTTCGGAGCGGTTGACCTCGATAAAGTTGCCGACGGTAACCTTCTTGCCGATTTTTGATTTCGGGCGGATGCGGGCAAACGGGCCGATTTCTGCGCCGTCTTCGATGACCGCGCCCTCGATATGGCTATAGGCATGGATGGTGACATTATCACCGACGGTCACGCCATTGCCGAAAAAGACGCCGGGTTCAATCACGACATCGCGGCCCAGTTTTGTATCGAAGCTGAAATAGGTGCTGGCGGGGTCCATCAATGTCGCACCATTTTGCATCGCGTTCAGGCGCAGCTTGTCTTGAGCTTTGACTTCCAGCAAGGCCAGATCCGCGCGGCTGTTCACGCCGTGGATTTCTTCGTGATTACGCACGACATGGACATGGGCGTTCATATCAAAACCGCGCACGATTTCCACAAGATCAGTGATGTAGTATTCGTTTTGCGCGTTATCATTGCCGATTTTACCGACCCATTCGGCCAGATGTTCGCCCGCCACGCAGAATGCGCCCATATTGCACAGCTTGACCGAGCGCTCGATATCTGTCGCGTCTTTATCTTCGACGATTTTTTCCAGCGTGCCGCTGCCATCCAGTATCAAACGGCCAAAGGCGGGCGGGGTTTCGAATTCTGCGCCGAGGACAGACAAGCCTGTGTCGCTGTCTTTAAGGCGCGCTTCGATCAGCCATTGAAGGGTTTCAGCGGAAATAAACGGCATATCGGCGAGCAGGATCAGCACATCACCTTTAAAATCACCCAGCGCGGGCAGCGCAGCCTTGACTGCATCGCCTGTGCCTTGGGCCGTGGTCTGCACGGCAGTTTCATGCGGGGCGACCGCATCACCAACGGCCTGTCCGTCAGGGCTGATCACTGTAATGATCTTTTCAGCCTTGAGGCTTTGCGCTGTTTCCAGCAGCCAGCCGATCATCGGGCGGCCTGCGATTTTGTGCAGGCATTTGGGCAAGTCGGATTTCATCCGCGTGCCTTTGCCCGCAGCCAGAATAATGACAGCCAGTGGTGCAGCGTTGCTCATAATGGAAATTCCCGCGGTTTATCGTCTTTGGTTAATTCTGTACTTCGTCAGAGTGAAGAACCTTATCACCGCTTTTATATTCTGTCATGTGCATGAATAATGTGCCGTAATCTGTTTTCACGCGCATTTTGACAGGAACGGCAGGGCCTTTCTCATCGATTTTGGCGATCCAGATTGTCGGCAGACTGCCGCGCTCGCGACCTTGTTCCTGAATGGATTCCCAGCCGCGCGGCTTTTTGTGCCATTCACCGGCAACAGGTTTAACCTCGACTTCGCACTGAATGGACGGGCCTTCATAGACGTTATATTTCGTCTGTTTTAACATCTCGTCCGCTTTTTTCGTGAAGATCATTTTGTAACGGCGCTTACCGTCAAAGACTTCGGAGCTACTGTCACAGGACTCGCCTTCTGCAATATTTTGCAGAACCAGCATCGCGGCTGTTAAGGCGTCTGTTGTGCCGTCAACCAGCTCCTGATCCAGTTCTTCAGGGGATTTATCAACGCCGTCTTCGGTGATTTTCAAACCATCGAATGTGCCGTCTTTGTTGTACTTGTATGTCTTGATCTCGACTTCGTCTTTCCACGTTGTCGTTGATTGGTGCATTTCGGGCTTGTCTTCGTCTTTCATGCGCCAGCCGTGGGATTCAAACTTGCCCTTCCATGGCACAAGCTTGCCCAGAAAGCCTTTAGTAAAGGCATCCATTTCGATGCTGTAACGAGATTGCGGCTTGTATTCCATGTTCAGAGCCACTTCGACCGCGTGAATACCGCCTGCATAAAGCTGGTATGTGGCGATTTGCGCATGCTCGCCCACCGATGTTGAGTTTACCGCCGTCGCTGTCGATACAGAGGCCAGAAGTGACAGGCTAAATATACTGCCCAGCATAACGCCGCGCGTGACCGCCCAGCCCTTCTTTGAATTTTTTAACACCTTTAGCGGATTCATCATTCACTCCTCCGAGATCCAAGTAACGGTAACCGTTTTGCTTCAAACGTTGTATGACGTGCCAGAGCAAAAGATTATGGGCCGATGTATTACGCCCTTCTTCGCTGCTCCAGCCGATTTGATATGTCGCGGAACTGCCGTGACATAATACCAAGATAGCAGCTATATCCCTTTTGTCCAGCCGTGCCGTACATATCCAGGCGCGGTTTTTAGCGCCGAACGCCTTTATTAAGGCTGCTGATAATTTTACGGACGGGCCGTCATAACCCTTTGCCGCGCGGTCAGCACTATACCCCATCAAAAACGCGGCAGCCCCTTGTCCTGCTTCATCACAGGAGATTTCCAATCCTGCCTTTTCAGCCTTGGACAGCGCGTTGCGCCATTTTTTATCAAGGTTTTCACGCAGTTCTGCGGCATCTGGGCGCAAATCAAGCCAGATCGTTTCGTAGCCGTGATCATTGACCAGCGTCAGATTGCTGCCTTTGAGCATCGAAATCGCAGCCGCGCCGTGCAGAACCTCGGGAATAATGCGGCGACGGCGCCCGAAACGGTTAGGAAACTCGCGGTTGAAGCGATCAAAAAAGGCTTTGATATGCACGGCACTACCAAAGCCGTCAAACCACAGCGGGCCGCGATCCAGATGCAGACCGTGCAGCAGATTGCCCAAAATGCCGGCCTCTAGAATCTGGACAAGGCCTGCTTCTTTTCCGTTGATTTCGATTAGGCCCCAGCGCGCCTTTTGATGCTGTATCGGGCAGATGGCTTGCGCGTATTCATAGGACTGGCACAGCGTTGAATACGGGATGGCGGAAAACCGCTCCTCCCACTCTGGCAGCGATAGTATGTTCCACTTGATTTTACAGTCGCATTGGGTCATTAAAATGTTCACGGGTTTTGTAAAAATGTGGTAAGACCCTAGCAAATAGCAGGAGCAATGACTATGCCTTTAGCAGAAGCCATGTCGATCGCCGATATGGAACATACTATTGACCACGCTTGGGAAACACCGGGCAACATTAACACGCGCACTCACGGCGCAGTTCGTAACGCTGTTATGACCGCCATGAAGATGATGGATCAAGGCAGAATGCGCGTTGCCTATCAGACCAATCAAGGTGAGTGGCAAGTCAATAAATGGCTGAAAAAAGCTATCCTGATGTATTTCAAAATGCACCGCGAAGAAGAAATCAAAGGTGGCCCTGACGATACTGTGTGGTGGGACAAAGTGCCTAGCAAATTCCAGCGTTGGGATTATCGCGTATTTCAGGATCGTGGCTTCCGCGCCGTACCGGGTAGCATCGTTCGTTATTCCGCGCATATCGGCCGTAACGCCGTGTTGATGCCAAGCTTTGTGAATGTCGGCGCCTATGTCGGTGACGGCACCATGGTTGATACATGGGCCACGATTGGTTCTTGCGCGCAGATCGGTGCGCATTGCCACATCTCTGGCGGCGTTGGCATCGGCGGCGTGCTGGAGCCATTGCAAGCCTCACCCGTGATTATCGAAGACTGTTTGTCGGCGCGCGCAGCGAGATTGCCGAAGGCGTTCACGTGAAAAAAGGTGCTGTGATTTCTATGGGCGTGTTCTTAGGCGCGTCGACGACAATCATTAACCGCGAGACAGGCGAAATTCACCAAGGCGTTGTGCCTGAATATTCTGTTGTGGTTCCCGGCACATTGCCCGGCAAGCCATTACCTGACGGTAGCCCTGGCCCTAACCTAGCCTGCGCTGTAATCGTCAAGCAGGTGGATGAGCAAACCCGCAGTAAAACAGGCGTGAACGAGCTGCTTCGTGATTGATCCTGTTGCCTTACTGCAAGACCTTATTCGCTGCGCGTCTGTGACGCCGTTAGATGAAGGCGCGCAGGATGTGCTGATTAATGCGCTGACCCCGCTCGGGTTTAAATCCTATGATGTGACACGCGGCAATATCCGCAATACCTTCCTGCGCTATGACGGGCAAGCAGGCGATAACACGCCGCATTTCTGTTTTGCAGGCCATACCGATGTTGTTCCCGTGGGCGATGAAACCCTATGGACGCACCCGCCTTTTGCCGCTGTCATTGATGACGGCAAAATCTACGGGCGCGGCACATCGGATATGAAAGGCAATATCGCCTGCTTTGTGGCTGCGGTTGCCAAATATCTGGAAAACAACACGCCCGCAGGGTCTATCAGTCTTTTGATTACTGGCGATGAAGAAGCCGAAGCCATTAACGGCACGGTCAAGGTTCTGGAATGGATGGAAGAGCAAGGGCAGTTGCCTGACTTCACGCTGGTCGGTGAACCGAGCAACCCTGAAAGCCTTGGCGATGAGATGAAAATCGGCCGCCGCGGCAGCCTGACAGGCCATCTGAAGGTTAAAGGTACGCAAGGCCATGTGGCCTATCCGCAGCTTGCCGACAATCCGATGCCGCGCATGGTTAAATTACTGGATGCGCTAGTATCTTACGAATTTGATCAGGGGAACGAGCATTTCCCTGCGACCAATCTGGAAATCAGCACGATCGATACAGGCAATAAAGCCGATAACGTGATCCCTGCCCAAACCGAAGCGCATTTTAACATCCGCTTTAACAGTAATTGGACGGCAGCCACACTGGAAGCGCGAGTCCGGGAAGTATTGAATTCCGTGACAAATCGATACGAACTAACCTGTATATCTAACGCAGAGGCCTTTATCACGCAGCCCAGCGCGACAACCGATATGATTATCGGCGCAATCCGCGATATTACGGGCAAAACGCCAGAGCAAACCACACGCGGCGGCACATCTGATGCGCGGTTTGTAGCCCAATATGGTGATGTTGTGGAATTTGGTCTGGTGAACAAGACCATTCATAAAACAGACGAGCATATCAAGGTTGCCGATCTGCATACGCTGACCGATATCTATGCGTTAATTCTGGAACGGTATTTTTCTTAACGGCTAAAAACGCTCGCGGGCGAAATCTTTGACGGTCTGCGCCATTGCGCGATCGAGCCTGAATTCAATTCTGTCATAGCGTTTCATGATCGTGACATATTCCGTCATAAACGGGATTGCCACATCATCATAACGGCTCGCGCCGGGGACTTCGTTCAAAACCAGCGCCTTAATGATGCGCGCTTCTTTATCCATCAGCACGTATTTAACCTTACCGACCCAGCCGCCGCTGATATCTTTAACTTCTGCGCCAACCATGGCCTGGAGTTCGAACAGGTTATTACGGCTTATGTTGTCGTTGAAATTTTCCAGCGGCACTTCCCATGAGCTGATGTCCTCAAGGAATGTCACATTATCTGCGGCATATAATCTGCGCGGACTGCCGCTTCGGGCACGTGTAATCTCGCCATCGACATAGGCCATTTCACCACTGGAATAGATCAGCATATCGCGCACATACCCCACCAATTGGCGGTTTGTATCCAGAATGCGGGTGCTGAAAATATAGCCGTTTTCCTTAAAGTCAGGACTTCTGACCGCGGGCGTGGCATTCAAACGATCAATAGAGGACAGCAGGGCAGGATCATTACTCTGTGCTGCTGCAGGCTGCGCGATAAACAGTAGCCCTACCATCAATGCCAATGTGCAAAATACTGAAATCTTCATGCGTTTATTCTAACCTTAAAGGGTTGATGGCGTAAGCCACTTAATAGTCTACGCGCACAAGATATAAACCATCCGATGGCGCTGTTGGCCCTGCTGCCGTGCGGTCACGCTTTTCCAGTGCCGTTTTGACGTCTTCGGGCTGCCATTTACCTTCCCCGACCAAGGCGAGTGTACCGATAAAATTCCTGATCTGGTGATGCAGAAAAGACTGCGCTTCGGCCTCCATGATAATTTCGCGTCCGCCACTGATATCGTATTCGCGAGCAGATATTTCAAGTCTGGCCAACGTTCTGACAGGCGATTTAGCCTGACACTGCGAGTCGCGGAACGTTGTGAAGTCATGCTTACCGAGCAAGTATTTTGCGCCTTCCTGCATAGCATTTACGTCCAGCTTCTTTTTCACGTGCCAAACAAGTCCCTGTTCAATCGCGGGGAAAGCAGGACGCTGCAAGATACGATAACGGTAGAGCTTGTTAATCGCATCAAAACGCGCGTTGAAATCATCAGCAACAACTTCAGCATCAATCACGCTAATCGGTTGCGGGCGCACATGGGCGTTGATGGCTTTAAGCAGTTCAAAGCCTGTCAGCGGGCGATCGCCGTAATCCAAATCCATGTGCAGAACCTGCCCTGTGGCATGCACGCCGGCATCCGTGCGCCCTGCCACGGTCGTGGTGATGTTTTTCTGACAGAATTTATAAATCGCGTCTTCTATAGATTGCTGGATTGTCGGCAAACCATCTTCCTGACGTTGCCATCCGCAATAATCCGTACCGCGATATTCAATCGTTAATTTCCAGCGTTTAACAGCCATGTTTTCGTAATCCAATAATCCCAATAAAAAAGGCGAAATGCCAAGCTATGTTCTTGTCATTTAAAGTCAGCCGTTCTATGTTTGGCAACACCATATCGCTTAGAGGAATAAAAATGCAAAACTTTCGCACAGTTGTAAGACTTTTTCTTGGTACAGCACTTGTTGCTTCCGTGCCTGTCAGCCAAGCTTTTGCCGGCTTTGAATGGACACCACCAGCCACACAGCAGGTTTCACCGCCAATGATGGCCGTGCCAACACCTGAAGTGAATTCAGAAGTTCTGCCAAGCATTATGCCACAGGAATTGCCGACGATTGAAGAAGCCGTCGTTGCACCAGCTCCTGTTACGGCTGAACCTGTTCAACAATTCCCGAATAAAGAGTTTGAAGTCGTACAAGGCTTCGGTAGCGATATTCCTCTTGTTCTGGTGATGAACCAAGTTGTGCCTTCAGAATACTCTTATTCCTTCGATGATACAGTTGATCAAGGTATGCGTGTCAGCTGGAATGGTGGCAAGCCTTGGAACATCGTTTTGAAAGAAGCGCTGAACCAGCACGGTTACGGCATCGTTATTTCCAATGACGTTGTCTGGGTTCGTGACGAGATCTACCCTGTAGAGGTTGCCGCGCCACGTATGCCAACAGGTATGCACATTATCGACAATACACAACCTGTTGATATGACAGGTACAACAATGGCACCGCCTGCGCCTTCTATGCCTGGTGAAACACTGGCACCATTGAATGAAGAGCCTGCTCCGAAGACAATGCCTGCTCCTGTAGCTATGGAAACAGAAGCGCCACGTACGGCCAATGGCGATAATTACACGCCGTCTTACCCACGTCGTGTACCCCCACAAATTGACCGCTCAGTGGCTATGGCTGCTGACATGCCTGTAACACAACCTCAACCGGTTGTTGCAGCACCTCAGGAAGTAGAGCCTGCAGAAGAAGACATGCCAATGTCTTTGATGCCTTTCAAAAAGGCTGATCCTCTACCAGCACCACAGACTCAGCAAGAAGCACAGCTTCCTGTGATTACAGCTGTTCCTGCCACAGCAGCAGTGAATGCACCTGCTATGGACAGCGATGCCGCTAAAGGCCCTGTTCTGGATCCATTTGAAATTCATTACTGGAAAGCCGTACAAGGTGAAAAACTGCGCACAGTGCTGCGTCGCTGGTCAGATGAAGCCAATGTCGCCCTGATCTGGAATGCTGCTTATGATTACGAGCTGCCTTCTGATATCGCGATGCACGGCACATTCCCTGACGTGATTTCACAGACTTTGATGACATTCTCTAATACAGAGCCGCGTCCACTGGGTAAATTGCACCCTAACCTGCCAAGCGGCCCATCTGTTCTGACTGTTGAGACATTCTCAATGGCGACAAACTAAGAATAGTCCGAAATTCATTAAATCAGGCGCTTCACGGCGCCTTTTTTATTATCTGCGCCTCGCGCCTTAGCCTTTTGGCATCCCCTTTGCATCGTATTGTTCAGAACAACACCTATCCACCAATGGGATAGGCAAAAAATGCATTGTTAGAGAGGATATTTCCACGATGGCATTAAGTGGTTTAGATAGCGCCCTATCAGGACTTCGCGTTGCGCAACAACAACTTAACGTGATTTCGAACAACGTTTCGAACGTTAATACCGATGGATATACGCGGAAAATTTTGCCGCAGGCAACAGTTGCCATTGAAGGCGAAACCATCGGCGTGCGCGGCAATCCTATTATGCGTAAGGTTGATTTAAATCTGGAGCGCGACCTATGGACGCAGGTCAGCAGTGTAAGTGCGCTCGACACCAAGGCAACATATCTAAACCGTATCCAGCAATTCCACGGTGATCCGAGCCTTGAGATTTCAGTAGCAGCCGAACTAGCGCAATTAAAAGATGCCTTCAGCTCGCTGGCCGATAGCCCCGAAGATAACTTCCTGCAACGTAATGTAGTTGATCAGGCCAATGTCTTTGCCAAGAAAGTGCGTGATTTTGCATCCCTTCTGGATCAGATGCGTAATGACGCGCAAGACCAAATTCAAGTGGCCGTTAATAATGTAAACGAAAAGCTGCAACAAATTGCCGACCTGAACAAGCAGGTAAAGTTCAATCAAGTCAGTGGTAAGACCACAGCAGCCCTAGAAGACCAGCGCGACCAGGCTATTAAAGAACTATCCGCAGAAATGGAGATTACGTTCTTCACCCGCGGCGATGGGGTCATGGTTGTTCAAACCGCACAAGGTGTGCAGCTTGCCGATGAACGCGCCGAGACTGTGTACTTTAATAAGCAGGTTTTAGGTCCGACAACTTATTACCCTGATCCGCTGAACCCGACCGAGAATGCGATCTATGTTGGCGGTGACCCTGTCGACTTTCCGAATTCTATCGAGATTACCCAGAGCGGTATTGGCGGTGAAATCGGCGCACTGATCGAACTGCGTGATGAAATTCTGCCGCGCCAGCAGGCATTGATTGACGAACTGGCTCACAAAACGGCTCTGCGCTTTAACGATCAGGGCTTGCGCCTGTTTACAGATGATAGCGGCCAGATCCCCGGCGATACGCCGCCCGATCCTTCGACCCTGCCGTCACCAACACCTGTTGAATATGTCGGCTTCTCGACAGTCTTCCGCGTCAACGCTGCGGTTGAAAACGATAATTCCCTTGTGCAGCAAGGCACGGTCTCTACAGACTTGCCTGTACAAGAAGGTTCGAACGAAGTTATTCGCCGCATCATCGAATTTACCTTTGGTGACGTTCAGTATCAGCAAGCTATTAGTTCGGTTGATCTGCGTGCCTCAGGGTCTGGCGAAAAGATCCAGAGCACGGTAGACCTTACGGAATACAGTTCACTTGCCACAATCATCAATGCTTCGGGCGATATCATTCAAGCGCCGAATGATACATTCCGCCTGAGTTTTGCCGAAGCGCGTACAGGTATTTCCGAGCCACCTTTGGCGGCGGGCGATCTTGATTTTGATATCAACCTGACAGCCGCTGATTTACAGCCCGGCCTGAACGCTGCCGAGCGTCTGGCAGCCGAGATTAATGCGCAAGTTGCAGCCCGCGTTGGTACAGTGCCTCAGGTTGCTGACCTTGATATCGTTGCGTCTGTAAACGGTTATGGGCAGCTCGTCATAGAATCCCGCGGTGATATTACGGTTGATGCCGGTTTTGCCGGTGGCATGAGCGCTGAAGGCCTGACATATCTGGGCCTATCCGAAGGCACGTCTGTGACCACAGACCCTTATATTGATATTCAGGTCGGTAATGATGATCCCACGCGCATTACAATTGAGCCTGGCGAGGATGAAAATGATCTGATTGCCAAGCTTGAAAAAGTCGGTGCGACTGATCCCGGCGTTCCCGGTCTTGCCGTAGATTTTGATGTCGCGACAGGTTTTTTAAGCATTCGTCCGGGTGATGATACGCTGAACCCGACTTTCGGTGGTGATATCAAGATTGTCGGTAGCTCCTTCCAAGCTGACGGCACAGGTACAATCGGCGGCGGTATGGCCGCAGGCACAGGCATCGTAGCGGCACTGTTTGGCGCTGCTGACCCTGTGACCAATGTCGGTTACAGCTCAGAGACAATTGCGGGTTCCGGCAATTTTGCTGCATTTCGCCGCGAAAATCTGGGACAAGGCGCAGATATCAGCACCGGAATCATTAGTTCTGACAACCTGATTGATTACGCACAAAAACTGGTTAACCGCCAGACTGAAGAGAGCATTGCCGTAGAAGCCGCGTTAGAAGACGAAACATCTTTCCGAGACCTACTGCAACGTCGTTTTCTTGATGACTCTGCGGTGAATATCGAGGAAGAGCTATCACACATGATTGTCGTCCAAAGCGCCTTTGCGGCTGCAGCCCGCGTCATAAGCGCGATCGATGAGAATTTTCAAGAACTGCTGAACGCGGTTCGATAGGTAAAGGAGACCTGAAATGACATTTGTTTCAACCTTAGGCCAGTCACTGGATCAGATCGAAAGACTGAAACAAACACAATTATCGCTCGCGACTTTGCAGGCGCAGATTTCAAGCGGTAAGAAAACCAATTTGTTTAAAGGGCTTGGCACAGATGTGATTACGTCTGAGCGTGCCCGCGCCTCAACGCAGCAGCTGGAAACCTATAGCAACAACATCACGATTGCTGACCGTCGCATTAAAATGATGGCGCAGTCTATGGAACAGCTGAAAACACAGGTTGAAAATGTTGTAAACGCCATTCAAATTCAGACTCAAAAAGGTGAGTTCGAGATGGAAGCGGTGAGTGATCTTGCTAATAAAGCCGCTACCTTTGTCCGCGATCTTTTAAATACACAAGATGGTGACCGCTTCTTGTTTGCCGGTGCTGAGTCTCGCACACAGCCGATTACCGATAACGGCACAATGGATACCTATATGCAGTTTCAACTTGGTGAATGGGTTAACGGCAATATTGATACCGACGAGCTGATCAGCAGCTACCGCGACCCTGATCAACTGAATGACACTTTGGTTGGTTATTCAGCAACACTCAGCAGTGGCAGCGCGAAAAGCGTTTATGTACGCGTAGACGAGCAAACCGAAATTGACTTTACCGTCTTTGCCAATGATCCGGGTCTGCGCGATATGCTGGTTGCCTTGGAAATGACAGCGAATATTGATCAGGTTCTTGATGAAGTGGCATTGGACCCTGATGATGACCCGCTGAACACCACCACAGCACCTGGCGCAGATAAAGCAGAGCAGAACGATAATTTCTTCAACTTCTTTAATGATCTGGCCAAGATGATGAATCAGGGTCTGGATAAGATGGAGCAGACGCTTTATAGCCTGTCACAGGATCAAGCACAGATTTCACAGATTCAAGAAGGTCACGAGATCGAAAAAAACATCATGGCAGATACCATTGCCGATGTTGAAGATATCGACCTGAACGAAGTGGCTGTGAAGCTCAACGCGTTGCAAGTTCAACTGGAAGCATCCTATCGTGTTACAGCGACACTAAGCCAGCTTAGCCTTGTAAACTTCCTATAAAACGGTAACAATTTTACTGCAAAGCACTATTTCTTTGCTTTTTGGGCAGGAAACCTGTACGTATTGCCTCGAAATTAAACACTTAGAAGGTTAAGGCTCTATGTCTCGTAAACTGCGTAATATCGCTATCATTGCCCACGTTGATCACGGCAAAACAACACTTATCGACTCCATCATGAAACAAAGCGGCATGTTCCGCGCCAATCAGGCTGTGGCAGAGCGTCTTATGGACTCCGGCGATCTTGAAAAAGAGCGCGGCATTAGGGAAGGCACACGTATCAACATTATCGACACACCCGGACACGCCGATTTCGGTGGTGAGGTAGAGCGCGTTCTGCACATGGCAGACGGTGTTATCTTGCTGACGGACGCTGCCGAAGGCCCGATGCCGCAGACTAAATTCGTTCTGGGTAAAGCGCTGGCACAGGGTCTTAAGCCGATTGTGATCATCAACAAAGTTGACCGTCCTGATGGCCGTCCGGAAGAAGTAATCGACGAGGTGTTTGACCTGTTCGTATCTCTGGATGCCAATGACGAGCAGCTGGACTTCCCTATTCTTTACGCGTCAGGCCGTGATGGCTGGTGTACGCGTGAATTGGACGATCCACGCGAAAACCTGAAGCCATTGCTGGATCTGGTACTGAACCATGTACCTTCGCCAAATGTGGAAGAAGGCAAGCCTTTTGCTATGCTGGCAACATTGCTCGATTCCGATCCGTTTCTTGGCCGCTGTCTGACTGGCCGTGTATTGCACGGTAAAGCCAAAGTCAACGAAACTGTGAAAGCCTTGAACCTTGATGGCGAAAAGATTGAATCAGGCCGTCTGACGAAGCTTCTGAAATTCGAAGGCACAGAACGCGTTCCTGTAGACGAAGTTGAAGGCTTCTGTGTCAGATACGATTTGTGCGCCTGAAGTTGAGCAGCCGCTAAAATCAACGCCGATTGATCCGCCAACAATGGCTGTTACGATCAGCGTGAACGACTCTCCTTACGCGGGTAAAGAGGGTAAAAAAGTCACATCGACCATGATCCGTGAGCGTTTGCTAGCGGAAGCAGAAGTTAACGTTGCGATTACTTTCAGAGAGAACGACAACAAAGACTCCTTTGAAATCGGTGGCCGTGGTGAATTGCAGCTTGGCGTTCTGATCGAGACAATGCGCCGTGAAGGTTTCGAGCTGACTGTGTCACGTCCGAAAGTTCTGTTCCAGAATATTGATGGCCAGCGCAGTGAGCCGATCGAAGAAGTGATCATTGACGTGGACGAAGAATATGCAAGTTCCGTTGTTGATGCAATGAACCGTCGTAAGGGCGAAATGCAGGATATGCGCAGCTCTGGCGCGGGCAAGACACGTATTACGTTCCAGGCACCGTCACGTGGTCTGATCGGCTACCAAAGCCGCTTCTTGACGCAAACACGCGGTACAGGCGTTATGAACCGTCTATTCCACTCCTACGCACCTTACAAGGGTGAAGTGCCACAACGACGCAATGGCGCGCTGATCTCCACTGATCAGGGTACGGCTGTCGCATATGCACTGTTTAATCTGCAAGACCGCGGCACAATGTTTATCGGCCACCAGTCACCTGTCTATCAGGGTATGATTATTGGCGAAAACAGCCGTGATCAGGATCTGGAAGTAAACGTGCTGAAAGGCAAGAAGCTGACAAACGTGCGTGCCTCAGGTACGGATGATGCGGTTACATTGACGCCGCCACGTAATATGAGCCTTGAAGAAATGATGGCTTATATCAATGATGACGAGCTTCTGGAAGTCACGCCGCAATCCCTGCGTCTGCGTAAGAAATATCTCTGCCCGCATGAACGCAAGCGCATGAGCAAAGTTCAAGAAGCCTGTTATATCCTAGAAATCAGGTTCGTTGATTACGTTTGATACCGTTGAGACCAGCGCACGGTTTGTCTGCTCTTGGTACTTGCGCAGGCGCAATTCAACCATCAAAGAGATCAACATCTCACGGCGCAAAGATGACTCATAACGGTCACGATCCTGCATGAGTTTAAGCGCTTGAATAGCTACACCCGTACGCTTTACGTTTTCCGGCTTGTCGTACAAGTTCGTATAGAACTCAGGGCTTTGGTACATCTTGCGCGTTAGCACTTCCATCTGCGCGTAGTAGCTTGGGTTTTCACCCAAAAAGTCATTCATTTCAGCATCAGGGATACCAAGCTCAGATACAATGGCTTTCAGGAATTGTGCTGATTCATATTGCTGCGCCTGATCACCTTCGGTTTTCATCGCCACAATATTGGCAAAACTGCGACGCGCAACACTACGCATGGCGTGCACAGACCGTGTTTCCAAAAACAGGTTTTGCCCCTGCATTTCTGCTGTATCATCATCCTCTTCGTAGAAAATCTGTTCCGGCATAAAATCAAATGTCTTGGCTGCAAACAGATTACGCCCCAATGCGAGAATGTCCTGCTCGGTAGTCGTTTCATCAGCATCAGTAAAGTTGGCGTCGATCGTATATGGCAGATCTACAACACGCTGGAAATCTACATCCCGCATGCGACGTTCACGAGGGCCGGACGTACCATAACAAAAGTCTTCCATATCGTTATTTTCACGGATATCACAGAATACGTCGGTGAATTGGTGCATACGCGATCTGTAATCAGTGAAATTGCCGCCCGAAGCTGTCGACCCAAAGTTACCGTACTCACGCTCTACCAAAAGCTGGTCAATGATTTTGGCATTCTCATATGTCGAGTTATCGGCTTTTGCCAAGGACGCGACGTTTGTGCCGAAGAAACACATCTGCAAACTTGGGTGGTATTCTTTATGCGCCTGCGCTGCCAGTGAACGATACAGGTTCTGAACCTCGATCTGCTGCTTGGCATCCCACATCGCCCCAACCATCAGCATTTGCGCCATCATCACAGACACGAGCTGTTCGGTCATCATCATGAATGAGGCAACCCAGTTTTCGCGCAAAGCAAACATGACGCCGTCATAATGCTCAGTGAAGTCAGACGGATCATTTTCCAGGGCACCGTCCCCTGCGTGCGCGGCATAGGCAGGTTTTGTCGTTGTCGGCGTGATAACGGCAGAAAATACAAAAGCCGCCATCAGCAGCACTGCCAGTGCGCTGTATAGACGAGTTCCTTTATATTTTAGTATCGCTGTTAACATCATATACCTATTTGTTAATCTCACTCAGCTTCGCCAGAATGTTCTCGACATTGCTTTGCGCTTCAGCAACGCGTGCTTCCAAAATCAGAGACATAATCGCTTCACTGCGCAAGTAGCTGTCATAAATATCGCGCTCTAGCATCATAGAAATACCCTGTAACGCTGCTGCCTTACGCTTTACGTTGGCTGGTTTGTCATACAGCTCGGTGTAAAATTCAGGGCGCTGATAAATGCGCTTTGCCAGAATTTCCATCTGTGCGTAATAGCTCATCTCGTTACGCTCCGTATCTCCACCGGAGAAATCCGTCGGGTTTTTCTGGGACATATAGTTCCAGTACAACGCCGTATCATCGGAGATACCCAACTGCTGCAGAATAAAGTGCATATACTCTGAGGTACCTTCAGAGCTGAAGTTACGGGCATCAGGTGCCGCAGGATCACTGTCACGCGTGCCACGGGATTTCAAGCCAACAAGGGCATTAAAACTATTTTGTGCTACGCTTCGCTTTGCGGTCAGTGCTCTATCAAACTGAAGATCGCTCTGGTTTTGCTGCTTTTTCAAAACACCCGCTTGGATACGGTCAGGTGTCTCGTGCCCGTATAGATAGTTGGACATTTCAAAGACACGGCTGTTGTCAGATGCGTCGTTATCTTTGAAATCAACATTAATAATACGCGGCCCCATAACGGTATTCGTGAAGTCAATATCGCGGTTCATCCAGCCCGTGCCTTCTGTCGTGTTACAGAAGAAAAGACCTGTATCCGGCTCGCCCGGCTCTCTATTAATGTCGTTATTGTCACAAGTATTCTGTAAGAAGTAGCCTAGTCGGTTATATGGTGTTGGTACAGGCGTGAGCGCAGGGCTAAATAAGTCCTCGGCACCGCTACCGCCACCAACAGACCATTCATTGCCTAATTGACGATCCAGAAAACGTTCGTTCATAACCATTTTTGTAAAATCTGCATTATATTCAGCGGCGGCCACGGATCTTACATTCGTGCCAAACATACACATGCCTGTGCTTGGCGAATAATCCTTGTGGGCTCTGGTTGTCAGCTTTTGATACAGCGCTTGTGTTTCAAGCTGCTGCTTAGCATCAAAGAATGTACCGATAATCATGGTCTGGTAGGCCATCAGACTTGTAAGCTGCTCTGTCATAAGCATCATCGCCGGCAGAATACGCTGGAAGAACATTTCCTCCAGCATAAACTCTTCATGCTCACCCAGACGCGCTGTACCAGTTGTAAATTCCGTACCGGCCGTACCAAAAACAATAAAGCGTTGCCATTGATGCCAGTCGGTTACCATATCCTGTGTCGTATCGTGAACAACAAATGTAATGTATAGACAACACGCAAGCTGCGATGCCGATGACCCGCAGTGTCTAGCCTGTGCTTTTTTAGGATAAAGGCTAATGCTAAAAACAGCACCCATAACAACCACGACCATCGTCATGACTGCTAAAATTCTCGCTGTTTTTCTAAACATATTCATCTTTACGTCCGGTTACTCGTCTTTCAAGGCATTAAGGCGGTTCTGCAGATCAGTTTGGTACTTCATAATTTCCAGTTCCAGCATAATTGCCATGTTCATTTCACTGCGCAGCTCACTGTCAAACATATCACGGTCCAGCATTAAGCCTATTGCCTGCATGGCAACGTCTTTACGGGCAACGTTGGCAGGCTTGTCATACAGGTCGATCAAAAACTCGGGGTTTTGATATACGCGCTGCGATAATAATTGCATTTGCGAATAATAACTTGGTCTTGAGGTTGGTGCCATTGTTGTACCAGCACCGCTATAGCTGACCTCATTACCACCCAGCATGGATAGCTGATCATTAATGTCACTGATACCCAACTGTTCAAGAACGCGTCTGGAAAAATTCATAGTATTTATCGAGTCTTCCGAACCCAGCGCCTTCATGCCTACGATCGCATTGAACGAATTCTCAATCACATTACGCTTTGCTGCGATCGCACGGACATCCATATAAATCATTTTGTCCGCTTCTGTGAGGCTTTCAGTGTCGTTAAACAAATCCAGCACATCACTGTTATAAAGGTTATTAGACATCGCAATAACATCGGTGCTGTCATCCGGCGTATCGCCTAATGCCGCCGTATCAAATGTCACATCCAATGTTGTCACACTATCAATCGTGCGCGCATAATCGATATATTTATTGAGCGTAAAGCGCTGTTGCGGATAAGGACACAGATTAGCTGTTGCCCCGCCGTTATCGCGGCTATCACAGTAACGTCGTGCAAATTGTTCGTATCGCGCCAGTTTATCAGTCGAAGAATCATAGGCAGAGCCCTGACCATGCAGATGCAGGTTTCTTTCCAGTGAGCGCTGCGACATTACAAATCTCGTAAACTCGCCGCGACGTTGCGAGCTGGCAAGAGAGCGCGTATTACCGCCGATCACACACATCTGGGTATTAGGCTGGTAATCTTTATGCGCCTCAGCGGCTTTACGCTGATAAATGCGCTGTGTTTCAATCTGTATTTGCGCATCAAAGAATGTGCCAAGCTGAAGCATCTGCATCATGGCGTTAGAGGTCAGCTGCTCTGTCATCATCATCAGAGCGCGCAAGAAATGAGAGTGGAAGAAGCTGTCTGTTACGCCGTTAGCACCAAAAAGCCAGTTCTGGTGATACATGAATTCTTCTGTAATGAATACACGCGTAGCGCCATGTTCATTACGAATATGCGTGATTGTGTTATTTGATTCACCAGTACTACAGCCACAAGGTGATGAACAGTGGCTAGCATATGCAGTGCGCGGTGCCGTTGACAATGCTGTTAAAGCGCATATGACAACCGTCAAGGCCAGAACAATCTGTCCTGCCTTCCATAATTTTGGCTGCATATTCTTATTAAACACTTCTATTATCCCCCTAGATTAATTCCGGTAGCACGGACGCCACCACTAAGGTTATCAATTCTTTCCTGCATATTCATAAGCTCCAGCTCTAACAAGACTGACAACATAGCTTCCGTACGCAGATGGCTGTTCCATGTATCGAATTGCTGCATTAAGCCGATAGCCTGCAATGCTACCCCCTTACGGTCAACGTTTGCGGGTTCATCATATAATGTCGTAAAGAATTCGGGCTGCTGGTACATGCGCTTTGTCAAAACTTCCATCTGCGCATCATAGCTGGGGCGCTCGCCCAAATAGTTTTCCAGAGCCGCAGCGTCTGTTACACCCAGCGCTTCCCAGACCATAGACAGATAGGGCATGGTCAAGGTTGTTGATTCCTCTGTACCTTGTGCCTTCATACCAATGATCGTGTTAAAGGAGTTCTCGGCAACGCTACGTTTCGCAACAATGCTGCGCATGCCAAGCAGCGCCGCCTGATTGTCCCTATACCGTAGAGCTGCTTCAGGTACGCGGTACATAATGTCATTTGAATACAAGTTATTCGAAAGAGCGAAAATATCAGTTTCGTCTTCACTTAAAGCTGTTGCCGGGGCACCGGTGTAAAAATCAACTTCCAGAGTGGCCGCACGATCGACAACTTGTGTAAAGTTCACATCCTTGTTGCGTGTCTCATATGTCACGTTAATGGTATCGGGGCGACATTCATCATATTCTGTCCCCGGCGGGTCACAAATCAATTCCATCTGACGGTTATTGCTTTCGCGGTCACAATAACGCTCTCTGAACTGGCGTAAACGATAGCAATGATCATCAAAGGCACCACGTGCAGAGGACTGACGCATGTTACCAAGTTGTCTATCGATGCTACGCTGGCTCATTACAAATGTTGTATATTCGGCGTTACGCTCGGATGATGCCAGTGAACGCACCGTTGTTCCGAACACACACATACCATGCGAGGATTGATAATCCTTATGTGCTTCTGCTGCCAGCTCTTGGAATAGCGCTTGCACTTCTAAATCCTGTTTGGCGTCATCTGCATCATGGCTACATGAGTGATCTGTTCGGTCATCATCATCAATGCAGGACGCAAATGCTGTAACCAGACTTCATCGAGCATGAAAGCTTCCTGGTCATTGAATTCTTCAAGAATATGATCAGCTGTAAGGTTGTGCTCTTCCACGATAGCGCCGCGGATAGTGCTATAACCACCGTTTGACAAACGTGTCGAATAGTCACCCGGAGGCGCTAGATAACTGCCGTGGTTCAGATCTTCACAGCCACAAGGCGGGCACTGCGCCATGGCAGGTTTGCTAAAGCCAACGCTCCACAGCACGCAAACCGCCAGAACCATCAACACGCGGCGCATCAACTTAGCAGACCTGATTGTTTTACGTTGATTCATCATTGATCCTGAACCCCCGCTCTTTCAGTCGGCATAATATTCTGGACGCGCTCCTGCTCTTTGGCTAATTCGAGTTCGGCGGCTACAGACAGAAGCATCTCACTTCTTAGGCGGCTATTGAACATATCCCATTTCTGCATCAGACCGACTGATCTCATGGCAGCGCGCATACGATCCACGTTGGCAGGCTTGTCATATAGATTGGTGTAAAACTCAGGGCGCTGATAAATCTTTTTGTTCAGCAGCTCCATTTGCGCATGATAACTAGGACGACCACCAATAACTCGGCTCACCTCTGTATTATCTTCCATACCCAGCTGCTCTAGCAGGTTGGCTATGTATTGCGTACGTTGCTGGAATGTATTGGCTGTTCCTGACGTTTTCATACCGACAATATTCGCAAAAGAATTTTGCGCCACACTGCGCTTAGCCAAAACACTACGCACCCGCACATACTCTTTACCTTGCGTTGCGATAATACCGCCTTCTACGTGGAACAGAGAGCCCGGCTCAAATTCGAAAATATCCGAACCGTAAAGGTTACTACCCAAAGCAAAAATTTCGGCTTGATCAGGGTCCAATGTATTATCTGTCAAGTTTGCATTAATTGTCAGCGGCTGATCTACAACACGCGGATAATCAACGTCGGCGTTCACATCAAAGAAATGAGACGGGTGCGCGGACGTATCACATAAGTCATCCAGATTGTTGCCGTTATCTCTAGGATCACAGAATCTTCTTATAAATGTGTACCAGCGGCGCATATGGTCATAACCTCGACCGGCTGCAGCGGCCATGTTGCCGTTCAAAGACTGACGATCCATCAATGCCTGATTAATCGCAAATGCCGAATATTCTGACTGGCGCTGTGATGCTTTGATATTTTTGTGCATCGTACCGAATGTACACATTTCAGTGCTAGGCTGATAATCCTTATGAGCCTTCGCGGTCAGCTCTTGCATCAAGCGCTGCGTATCCAGCTGCGTATCAGCATCAATATAGGCGCCTACCATAAACATTTGCATCATGGACTGCGCCGTCAACTGCTCGTTCATGCGCATCATGGCAGACAAGACATGCTGTTTGAAGAAATTCAGAATAATGAACTGGTTACGGTGCAGCTCGAACTGCGTACTGATGTGATCTTGAGTTAATTGGTGCTGTAAAGTGATATGATTTCGTGTCGCGTTATGGTTGGCAGACACACAGGAACAACGCGCACATTGTGCAAAAGCATCGCGTCCCAAAGACATATCTTTGACGCTAAATCCCATAAATGTGAAAAGGAAAATACCGCATAAAACGGCAGTACGCAACAGATCGAAAGACCCGCACACTCTATATTGCCCACGCTTTTCTTGTTGTGCTAATTGCAGCGTTTGCATAATGCCCCACAAAAGTATCACTACCGCAGTATACTATTTTATCACAGACTTTTATTCAAAGCACATTTTAATCGCACTTAAAGAAAGTCTCTTTTCTAGATTTTTTGTTATGCGTATAATCTTTTGCAATAATTTTTTTCACTGGTAGTATGAATCAAGATACTGCTTCGTTTCAAATAGCCGGATAGAATACAACTATGTCAGAATCCAATTCTCCAGAAAACAAGCGCACCGCGCCCCCAAAACCTGCGGGCGGCAAAGCGAATCCGAGAAATTTCAAGCCGGCTGCTGGCGGCGTCGCTGGCAAAAAGCCCGCTCAACAGACCAAAGCTGTTGATAAAAACGACATCGGCAATCTGGGCGCGGTTGTTCTTCGTAACGAATTTTATCGTGACGGCTACCGTACAATTCTTAAACTAGCGCTACTTCAGACCCTTGTTATTCTGGGCCTGATTGGCGCGATGATGTTCGTCATTCATATTCACCAGCCTGAAAACCGTTACTTTGCGACAACGGAAGATGGCCGTCTTATTCCCATGGTTCCTTTGAACGAGCCTAACCTGAGTACGCCCGCCCTGATGTCATGGGTTGCACAGGCCGCTACGGAAGTTATGACATTCGGCTTTAACGACTATCGTCGCCGCCTTCAGGAGTCTTCCCGTCACTTTACGCGTGTGGGCTGGGAGAGCTTTACAAAAGCGCTGCAGGCCTCGCGTATTATCGAGATGGTCGACGCAAGTCAGCAGGTACTGACGGCTGCGCCGCGTGGTGCGCCTGTACTTGAAAGCGAAGGTATTGTTGGTGGTCGTTATCAGTGGGTCGTACAACTGCCAATGGTTCTGACATATCAGGCCGGCTCGCAGCAGCGCTCTGACCGTCTTCTTATTACTATTGTCGTGGTGCGTGTTTCCAGACTTGAGAGCCCGAATGGTGTGGGTATCGAGCAATGGGTGGCATCGCCGGGCTAATATTTAAATTATTTACGCCAGTATTTGCTGGCGTAATGGGTGTTAACTAATTCTGTGTATTTTTTGGGACGTGCGGGTGACACGCGATCTTTCAACAGATATGCTGTCATAGATGCATTACCAAGGGGTTATTTTGGGATGGGACTGAATAGAAAATTACTTTTAGCCGCTTTAGCCGGCACATTTATATTGTCTAGCGGGCTGCCTTCTAAGGCATGGGCTCAAGCGGATCTGGATAGCCTTCGTGCTAGTCTGGAAGATGCTGCGACCGAAGAGGACTCAGTGCTGCCGGGTGGTGGTGATATGGCGAGATCCCCGGGTCTTGGCCTGCCTTCCGGTCCCGAAGCCAGCACAGGTATGAGCGGTGCGGTAAACCCGTTCGATCAGCCTAAGCAAGCTAAGCCTAAAACGCCTGAAGAAATCGAACAGGAAATTCGTGAGAAAGCCTTTGATGCGGCGATCACCGGACTGTTGCCAATGAATCCTGATGAAATCCGCGTTTTGCTGGAAAAAATGGACGAGACGCAGCAGGCTGTTGAGGTTCCTGTTTATCCTTACCCTGGTGCCGATGTTGTCGTTGAGACTGTCTCACTGGATCCAGGTTCTAAGCCTCCTGTTATTAATGTCGGTGTTGGTCATGTTACATCTTTGACTATTCTTGATGTGACGGGCGAGCCTTGGCCGATTAAAGATTTGGCCTTTGGCGGTAATTTTGAGGTTGTCAGCTCCGGTAGCGGCAGCCACATGATCCGCATTACACCTTTATCTGAGTTTGCGCACGGTAACGTTTCTGTTCAGCTTCTGAACCTGAAAACACCTGTGACATTTACGCTCAGCACGCAGCGAGACAATATTCACTACCGCTTTGATGCGCGTATTCCTGAATACGGCCCGTTTGCCAAGGTTCCTATTATGCAGGGCGGCATGACACTTGTTGCCGGCAATTCAATTCTAAGCTCTGTTCTTGATGGCATTGCGCCGCAAGGGTCAGAGAAAATGGACGTGCAAGGCGTTGACGGTCGCACAACAGCTTATAGCTACGGTGAGACAACATATCTGCGCACACCGCTTACATTGCTGTCTCCGTCATGGACCAGCTCGGTTTCTTCAGCTGATGGTATGAATGTATATGCTCTATCAAACGCGCCGGTCGTACTGCTTTCAGATCGCGGCAATATTGTAAGAGCAAGCATTACAGAAAAAGGTGCTTCCGATGAGTGATGATAACAAGTTCGAAGACGATCAGGTCAATTTTGATGCGCCTGATGACGGTGGTTTTGAAGACTTTGAAGGGGGCGGCAATTCTCTTGGAGATATGTGGCGTAACAACCCGATGGTCAAAATCGGTGTTATTGCCGGTGTTCTGATTACTATTATCGGTGCCGTTGTTCTGTTTGGCGGTGGTGACGAGAATGCTCGTAACTCACGTCTACGTATGAATAAAGACCTGGTTGATAACAGCGCCGATGGTGAAGTTACAGAAACAATGCGTCAAGCTATTGAAGAGCGCAACACGCAGCGTGAAGAAGAAGCACGCCGTGCCGGTCAGAGTGCGATGCCAACACCTATTAATACTCCTGTTAACCGTCTTGAGTTGCCTGAAGATGATGCCGCGATCGAGGATCCACTGGAGCGCTGGCGCCGTATTCAGGAAGAGCGTCAAAGACAGATGCAGACTGAGACACCTCAGCTGGAAACCGCTGACCCGAGTGTTGAAGCCATTGATGCGCTGGCAAATGCTATGCTTGCTCAAATGGAAGAAATCGTCAAAGTTAAAGCCGATATTCAGCCTATGACTTATGCCGAGATCACAGAAGATGGCTATCTTGAGAATCTGGCTAGAGAAGCAGAAGAGAAAGCTGCTCAGGAAGCGGCAAACAATGCTACGACTTCAGATGAAGGCATTGTGAATATTCTGATCCCGGCGGGCACTATTGAATACGCACAGCTGATGACAGAAGCCAACTCGGATGCACAGGCTCCTATTCTGGCACAAATCGTCAGTGGTCCTTATTCAGGCAGCCGTTTGATCGGTTCTTTCGAAGTACAGGAAGACTTTCTGGTTCTGACATTTGATACAATGGTTATTGACGGTATTTCTCACCCGATCGAAGCTATGGCTATCAACCCAGAAACAACTACACCTGGTCTGGTTACAGATATTGATCGTCGTTACTTTACACGTGTGATCTTGCCTGCTGCGGCTGCATTCGTTGAAGGCATGGGCGAGGCGATTGCCGAACAAGGCGGTACAGATGTTGTTGTAACAGGTGATGTCGCGGTTCAGTCCGAACCAGAACTTGACACTGAAGAGCAAATCTTTGCCGGTGTTGAAGAGGCTGCGGGCAGAATCAGTGAAATTCTTGACGAAAATGCTGAGAACACCAATCCTCTGATCCGTGTAGAATCAGGTACACCAATGGGTCTCGTCTTCCTGACAGAAGTAACCGAGAAAACCACCAGCAATTAATATTATTAAGGTAGAGCACTATGACTGACGGCGATAAGAAACCAGAAGATCTGGAAACACCCGACTTTCAAGATTCAGCAGATGATTTTGCATCTGATGACTTTTCCGATGACATGGATTTTGCAGATGAGACCATGGATGGCAGCTTTGATGACGGCCAGTTCGCTGATGCTCCTGCTGACGGCGGTTTTGCAGAGGGTGGCGATCTCTCTGATGAAGAGTGGGATACATATGATGATGAATTCTCCGGTGAAGGCGAGTTCGGTGAAGCACCTGCAGCCCCTGCCAAAAAGAAAATCTCTAATAAGATGATCCTCGGCGCTGCTGTCGTTGTCGGTATGGGTGTTCTGGCTGTACAACTTGTAGGCGGCGGCGCGCAGACTCCGATCGCGCCAAGCACACAGGCTCCGCCTCAACCAACACCTACTGAGAATGTTGACAGCTCACAGCCTATTCAAGCGTCTTCTATGACAGATGTTCCTGAGAGTGACGTGCCAAAAGCATACGGCATTCCTTCTTTCCAGGAAGACATCACGCGCAACGATGAAATCATTGAGCAAGATGAAGTTAAGCCGGGCATGCTGAATAATCCTGATGAATTACTGGATATTGAGACAGCGGGTCTGGATGATGATTACGAATATGAGTATGTCTACGAAGATGACGTTGATGTTACCGAAGACATTACTGAAGCACCCCAACAACCTTTGACACCTATTCCAACTTTGGATGATGATGTTCAGGAAATCACATGGGGTGATAGCGCAACTGAAGACGAAACTCCTCGTATGCCTGCCGCAGACGACCTTACAAAAAGCACGACTACTACAGCGTCTCCGTTTGATAGTGCCGGTCCTGAGTGGGATATGGAAGACGAAGCAGCGTCTACAACTATGGTAGAAGACGATATGCCTGCTGAAGTTGATTATGCGCCAACGAACACGCAGCAAAGCGCTTCTGTTGATAGTGCGGCTCTGAATGCTCTAAGCGCCAAGCTGGATACATTGCTGGACAGAATTGAGAATGTTGAAGACAGCCTTGATAAAGTCTCCAAGATGGAAGCTCAAATCCGTGACCTGAGTTCTGATGTGAAGGCGTTGCAAAATAACAGATCAACATCTCGCAGCACAAGCAGCAGTTCCTCTTCAAGCTCCGCATCACGTGCGACAGCCCCTAGAACGACAACTACGGCGGCGCCTAAAGTTGAAAGATCTGCTGTGAAGTGGACTTTGAAGTCCGCACAGCCCGGTCAAGCTATGGTAGCCAAACAAGGTAGCTCTGATGTGATCAGCATCTCTGTCGGCCAATCTCTGGCGGGTATTGGTACTATCAAATCAATTGCCATGGAGAATGGTCGTTGGGTTGTAACAGGCACTAGCGGCAAGATTACGCAATAGCACATCACTTTTTTAATGCTTTTTTAACTATTAAGAGAGTAAACTTAACTAGATCACTGTATTTGGACAATTTATCTAAAATGTGATATAGTTTATGAAAAAGCTTAATAATTAAGAGTTTAGCTCTTTTGGGTGTGTTAATGAAGCTTACTAATATCAACATTATGAAAGTGTTGTCAGGGATTCTGTCTCTGACTGTATTTGCGGTTCTCTCCCTTGTACCGGAAACGGCGCACGCTGCGCCTACCGTTTGTGCGGGCGCCACGGGTTCTCCAACCTTTGGTGAAGTTATCTGTAATACCATGGTTTCCATTGAAGAAGTGCCCGGCTTGTTTGCGGGCCTTTCCTATGTAATCGGTATTACAATGGGTGCCCTCGGCATCATGAAATTATATGAACACGTGCAAAACCCGCACCAGACTCCTGTATGGGATAGTCTGAAGCGTTTCTTGGTTGGCGGCGCGATGTTCTCTCTACCCTTCGTATTGGAAGCCGTTCAAAGAACTCTGTTTACAGACGGTACATCAGGCCAGATTGATGGTTCAGGCTGGAACGGTGCGGTAACAGCCGGCGGTCTCGACGAAATGGTTGTTCGTCTTGTGTCCGATACTATGAACCCAATGGGTAACATTCTATGGGGCTTCTGTTATCTGGCAGGTATTATTCTGGTAATGATCGGTATTATGCGTCTTTTGAAGACAGCCCAAGAAGGCCCTCGTGGCCCGGGTGGTATCGGCACTATCATGACATTCATTGTAGCCGGTGCGCTGCTGTCAATTGACCAGATGCTCGGCGCGTGGAGTAACTCCATGTTCGACACTGAAACCGTTACGCATTACGGTGAACTCGCATTTACAACAGGCATGGGCCCTGCTGAAATCGCTCACGTTCACGCTGTTATTAGTGCGATCCTTGGTTTCGTTATGATTTTAGGTTGGATCAGCTTTATTCGCGGATGGTTTATCCTGCGTGATGTGGCTGAAGGCAATCAACAAGCTTCAATGATGGCTGCTATGACACATATTTTTGGTGGTGCGCTGGCGGTCAATCTCGGTCCTGTTCTCAACGCCGTACAAGAGACTTTCGGTTTGACGGCAGTTGGTATAGAATTCACTTAATGGCAAAATATTCAGAAAGCAGCCATTGTCTTATAAACTTTTCACTTAATATGCGTGTACATTCTCAAAGGAAGGAATCTTATTATGCTCGTATCAATTAGAAAACAGTCACTCTTTATGGGTGCAGCGATGACAGCGGGCATGATGCTTGGTGCCACCGAAGCAAAAGCCAACAACTTTGGTAACATTGCTGAAAACATTATCTTATCTATCCAGGACGTTCCGGGTCTGTTGACAGGTCTTGCTTACCTGTTCGGTATCCTGATCGGTGTACTGGGTATCATGAAAATTAAAGACCACGTTGAAAACCCAGCTC
>LWDU01042655.1_pt1 | contig 29082 bp, 29 predicted proteins | sample 727161 | NCBI WGS metagenome assembly LWDU01 (sample SAMN04566230, study PRJNA314399) | hydrothermal vent metagenome | isolation source: deep sea hydrothermal plume seawater | place: Mexico: Gulf of California, Guaymas Basin | collected 2004-07-11
AGGCTAGTTTATCAATTGGATATTTGGCAATTTTTGGCTCTGTAATAGGCTTTGTGTCGTATTATTATCTAATCAAACATGCTAGTGTTCAAGTAGTGGGTATTGTGCCTTTGTTAACCCCTGTATTTGCCCTGTTACTCGGCTCAACCTTAAACCATGAGCATATTACCTTAACTCAGTTTTTCGGCATCACTTTGGTACTGTCCGGGTTACTTGTGTATGAATACGGCCCAAAGAAAATACCCAAATCTATTTCAACTCTTTAATTTATCTAGTTTTTGCTCTATTCTAGCAAGTCTATCACGAAGATCGATATCTTGCTCTGAGAGCTCAGTGTTATTTTCTGCCTGCATTTTTTCAATCACAATGCCAATCATCATGTTTAAAAATACAAACGCATTAAAGAATATAAATGACAAATAATAAACCCATGACCACGGATATACCGCCATGGTTTCGTACATAACATCTGTCCAATCTTCAAAGGTAACTACTCTAAACAAGGTCAACATTGCGATGGCTATGTCACCCCAAAGTACTTCATTGATAGACTCAAATATAAAACTTCCAACTGCTGCGTACATATAAAACAATATAAACATTAGTAATAGCACATACCCCATTGCTGGCAAAGCCTTTACTAAAGCAGAAACTAGCTTACGTAATTCTGGGATTGCGCTAATCAATCTTAACACCCTGAAGATTCTAATTAATCTTGCCAGCAGCGCATATTCACTTTGATCAATCGGAATGATGCTTACTACAACAATTATGGTGTCAAAAATATTCCAGCCATTATGGAAAAATCTTTTTTTATTCTCAGTTGTTGCAAATCGAATAATAATTTCAACCAAAAAGAAAACTGTAACTGCCACATCCATTATTTGAAGTACAAACAAGTAATCTGGGTTAATATCGTATGTCTTTACACCTATCAAAAGTGATGAGACAATAATGACACTAATAACAGCAAATTCAAATGCTTTATTATTGTGTAGCTTTACTAAAGCATTTTTTATTGCATTTAAATTCATTCTAAGTGTTTTAATTATTTGTACGTTAAGACTAGTTAAAAACAAATGTCTTTAACAGATTATAATAAATGATTGAAAATTACCGTAAAAAAAACCGCTAATAAAAGCGGCTTTAAAAACTACTTTAGACTTAATACGGGTGAATCAAACTTCAGCCCTTCCCAGCCATAAGTTATAAAATTTCGAATATTTCCATGGGAGTCGCTTTCTGGCGTATTCAGTACTTCTTGATAATACTGACCAAAACAGTGAAGTGTTTCTAACTGAGTTAACTGATGAATGGCTGCAAAACAAAATAACTTGGCGCTACCTTGATTCTCTTCAGAGCTATTGACAACCTCACCATTAGTAAAACCTGCCGGCGTGTATTCATAATCGTCTTCAATCAATGAAATCAAATCCTCGAATTTCATTGTTTTTCCTGACCTTAGCTCTTCTAGATATTCCTCTTGCATCACCCTACTCCCTCTTTTTATAAACTTATGCCTTATACCGTCATTGGATTTGGCTTGTTAATATTTATACCGTATTTTTCAATGGCTTGTGCAACAACCGAAGTATCCATCTCACCTTCATCAACTAGCGCTTTAAGCGCTGCTAGAACAACGTAATTTGCATCAACTTCAAAGAAATCTCTTAGCGCTTCACGTGAATCTGAGCGACCAAAACCATCTGTACCCAGCACTTCATAGCGATTAGGCACATACTTACGTACTTGCTCAGCATAGTTGCGCATGTAATCAGTTGCAACAATAACTGGACCCTTTGTATTTTCTAAACATTGAGTAATATATGGCACTGCAGGTGTTCCAGTACTGAAACGATTAACACGATCAATAGCTTGCGCTTCACGCGTTAATTCATTAAAACTGGTTACTGACCAAACATCAGACTTAACATTCCAATCATTAGCTAGCATTTCTGCGGCTTTTTCCACTTCTCTTAAAATAGTGCCCGAGCCCATAAGCTGAACTTGCTTGTCACCTTCGCCAACTGATTTAAGTGCGTACATGCCTTTAATAATCCCTTCTTCAGAATTTTCAGGCATGGCTGGATGTACATAAAGCTCATTCATGGTAGTAATGTAATAGAAAATATTTTCATGCTTCTCATACATTCTTTCAATACCACTACGCACAATTACTGCCAACTCAAATGCATAGGTTGGGTCATATGAAATACAGTTTGGAATGGTATTTGCCACTAAGTGTGAATCGCCATCTTGATGCTGCAAGCCTTCACCATTAAGTGTTGTACGTCCTGCCGTACCACCAATTAAAAAGCCTTTAGCTTGCATATCACCCGCTGCCCAAGCTAAATCACCAACACGCTGGAAACCAAACTTAGAGTAATAAATGTAGAACGGAATCATGGTGGTATTGTGAGTGGCATACGAAGTTGCTGCAGCAATCCAATCAGAGATTGCACCCGCTTCATTAATACCCTCTTGCAATACCTGGCCTTTCTTATCTTCCTTGTACCACATTACCTTGTCAGAATCTTCTGGTTGGTAAAGCTGGCCAGATGCTGAGTAAATACCCAACTGTCTAAACAAGCCTTCCATGCCAAACGTACGTGCCTCATCAGGAATGATTGGTACAATCTTAGGGCCTAATGTCTTGTCACGTACCAATAATGTCATGATGCGATTAAGCGCCATTGTCGTAGACATTTCACGATCACCACTTGACTTAAGTAACGCCTCAAAAACACTTAGCTCTGGCGTTGGTAATGTTTCTAAATCAAATGAACGAATTGGTAATGAGCCGCCCAACTTTTCACGACGAGCATTCATGTAAGTCATCTCTTCACTATCAGCCGCCGGCTTATAGAAATTTAATTCTTTAACATCTGCATCTGTCACTGGAATATTAAAACGCTTAGCAAAAATTTCAACCTGCTCTAGACCCAGCTTCTTTTGTGAGTGCGTGGTATTTTGACCTTCGCCCGCTTCACCCATACCGTAACCTTTAACAGTTTTAGCAAGGATAACCGTTGGTTTATCGCTACATGCTTTGGCTGCGTGGTACGCTTGAAATACTTTGTTTAGGTCATGGCCACCACGATTAAGATGATAAATTTCATCATCACTCATGTGTTCAACCATGGCTAATAATTCTGGATATTTTCCGAAGAAATGCTTACGCACGTATGCGCCATCTTTTGCTTTATAGGCCTGATACTCACCATCAACAACTTCTTCCATGCGTTTTCTAAGCAAGCCATTAGTGTCTTTATCTAGTAACTCGTCCCACTTGGCGCCCCAAATAACTTTAATTACATTCCAGCCTGCACCACGGAACATGCCCTCAAGTTCTTGAATGATTTTTCCATTGCCGCGAACAGGGCCGTCTAAACGCTGCAAATTACAGTTAATAACAAATATCAAGTTATCTAACTTTTCACGTCCAGCCATAGAAATAGCACCTAATGACTCCGGCTCATCGGTCTCACCATCACCTAAATATGCCCAAACTGTACGCTTGTCAGTTTGTTTGATTTCACGATGATGAAGATACTTCATGAATCGAGCTTGGTAAATCGCCATAATCGGGCCAAGACCCATAGATACTGTTGGGAACTGCCAGAAATCAGGCATTAACCATGGATGCGGGTAAGAGCTCAAACCCTCTTTGCCAACTTCTTGACGGAATTTAAGCATTTGATCTTCAGTAATTCTTCCTTCTAAATAAGCACGAGAATAGATACCAGGAGAGATATGACCTTGGAAAAAGATTAAATCTGCACCTTGCTCTGCATCAGGGCCGCGATAAAAATGATTGAAACCAACTTCATACAAAGTTGCACTTGATGCAAATGAAGCAATATGGCCACCTAATTCATAAGGCAGTTGGTTGGCTTTAACAACCATCACCATAGCGTTCCAGCGAACAATCGCAGAAATTCTATCTTCAATATCAACATTAATATCTGTTGCTATTTCTTTTTCTACAGCAATACTATTAAGATAAGCGGTATTAACACCTGATGGCAAATCCATGCCTTCTTTGTGTGCCATATCCATAAGCTGATTAAGCAAGAATTTTGCACGATCACTACCCTCGACACGAGCTACTGATTTAAAGGCTTCTAGCCATTCTTGGGTTTCTAAAGGATCTAAGTCTTGACCTGGCATAATGTAAGTTTTTAATATATAAAATTACATCGATTATCCCAAAAATATGCCACTTTATAGCGTTACTTTATAAAATATTTTGTTAACATTAATGAGCCAATAAAACCCGAAAAACCAAATGCAATTTGCCAAAATTCATTTTCTGGAAAATAAGCTAAGCCTAAACCTGAGCCAGCAAACAACGCTAACAATGGAACGATATACAATTGAAAAGCTCGCCAAAATAATTCTGAAGCAGAAATTTCTAAAGTAACCACATCGCCAATCACCACCCCTGCTTGTAATGGTTTACTAAAAACTGAATAATGATCAAAATAATTAGCCAATATTCCTGTGCCACATGCACCACTTGCAGAACAGCCGGTACAGCCACCCGAACGATTAACTTTTAGTATCATGGCTTGATTTTCAATTTCGATTACTTCAAATTTTTCTTTCATTACGCTTAAAATGAATCATTTATATATTTCTTATTTTATCAATTTATGAGCATCTCTCAATCAATCTTTAAAGCTTACGATATTCGTGGCATAGTCGAACAAGAATTAACACCAGAAGTCGTTAAACTGATTGGCCTAGCCATTGGTAGCGAATCCATTGCTAAGGGCGAACGTGGCGTTGTGGTTGGTCGAGATGGACGTCTTAGTGGCTTGGATTTAATGCAAGCCTTAAAAACAGGCCTTAAAGAAAGTGGCTGTCATGTGGTTGATATTGGCATGGTGCCAACACCATTAGTATATTTTTCTACTTACACCAAAGCAGCCACCTCAGGCGTTATGATCACAGGATCTCACAATCCACCAGAATACAACGGCTTTAAAATTATGATTGCTGGCGAGACATTATCAGGTGATCGCATCCAAGAATTGTATCAGCGTATTCAAAATAACGATTTTAATTCAGGCCATGGCACATCAACCAAAGTTGATATTGAGCAAGACTACATCGATCGAGTTCAGTCTGATATTAAGCTAGATAAGCCACTTCACATTGTGGTGGATTGTGGCAATGGTGTGGCGGGTAACATTGCGCCTAAATTATTTGAGCAACTTGGTGCAAAAGTTACCAAGCTATTTTGTTTGATTGATGGTAACTTCCCTAATCACCACCCCGACCCACACCGGTGCTGACATGGGCTTTGCATTTGATGGCGATGGTGATCGACTTGGTCTTATCGACAACAAAGGCAATGTTATTTGGGCGGATCGTCAGATGATTTTATATTCTCGCGATATTCTTAGTCGAAATCCTGGCGCAAAAATTGTGTTTGACGTAAAGTGTTCATCGTTACTACCAAAAGATATTTCTGAACATGGTGGTGAGCCAATTATGTCACGCACTGGCCATAGCTTTATTAAAGCCAAACTTAAAGAAACTAATGCAGCACTCGGCGGAGAAATGAGTGGCCATATTTTCTTTCACCGGAGCACGATTACTAGAAATAATGTCAAAAACAGATCAAACTTGTGAGCAAGTGTTTGCCAATTTACCAGATAGCATTAACACACCAGAAATTAACATTCACTTTGATCAGCAAGGTGATCAATTTAAAGCCATGGATAAGTTGGCAGAAAATGTGGATTTTGAAGGGGCTAATATTATCACCATTGATGGTGTTCGAGTTGATTATCCAAATGGTTGGGGTTTGGTTCGCCCTTCTAACACCACGCCTTGCTTAGTATTACGCTTTGAGGCAGACAACCAACAAATGCTAGAAGAGATTCAAGAAAAATTCAGAATTTGGCTTAAAGCCAACAATATTTCTACTGAAGATTTTTAATTATCATTATTTGCAATATTTTTATATAAATAGTTAAAATTTAACAAAATTCTGTTAAAAATTGATCTTTTTAGACTTAAATGTATATTTTTATAAGTTTATCTATAAAAATTAAGCTTATTTAACAGTTATTTTGATTATTTGTTAAGTTTTATAGAGATATTTTTAAATTTTATTTAAAAAATTTAGAAAATACTGTTTTTTCTTGTTTAGAGGTGATATTGTAGTCAACCTCTTTATAACTAAAAGACAGTTTATGAGCGTGAAGCATCAGTCTATTTGCACCCGTGAATTTGAGTCTTTTTTCATCTGACAAGGTTTTGCACAAATATTCATTGGCAATTGACTCGTTAACACCGTAAATCGGATCTCCGATAATGCTATGCCCTACTGAATCAAGATGCACTCTTATTTGGTGTTGCCTTCCAGTAACGGGAATAGCTTTAACCATTGTAGTTTGATTACTTTCATTAAATTTTAAAGGATGGATAAAGGTTTTAGATTGCTTTCCCGCTTCGCTATCGCAAGTCATTTTCATTCTAATGTTGCTATCAGCCTTTGAAATAGGCTTTTCAATGGTTAAATCGGTTAACACTTGACCCTTCACTAAGGCTAGATATTCCTTGTTATATTGCCTGTGCTCAAACATCATTTTTAGCTGTCGACTAGATTGTTTATTTTTAGCGACCAATACTAAACCAGACGTTTCAGCATCTATTCGATGCGCCAAACTTGCCTCATCACCAAAAAAATATCTAACCTCATCCAATAAACAATATTCTGTGGTTTTACGAGTTGGATGTACCATAACACCGCTAGGCTTATCAAAAACGGCAAAATCTGGTGTTTCAAATATAGGTTTTAAACCTCTTGAATGCCCTTCAAATACAGCTACTTGAATGGTTTGACAATTAATTGTATCGCCATTTTTTAAAATATTGTTTTGGTCGTCAAAAACTCTGTTTTTAGATAATAATTTTTGCGACTGAGATCCAGATAAGTCAGTATTATTGATCAAAAAATGCTGGATTTTTTCACCTTGAATGGCTGAATATTGTTTTAGGACAAAAGGCATTAGAAGATATTAGGTTTGCATTTAAAAACTAAATGGTCAAAGAGGCTAGACCCAAAAAAGCCACAAAGCCAATGACATCAGTAATGGTGGTTAGAATGACGCCACCTGCTAAAGCAGGATCAATTTTAAATTTAATCAATAACGAAGGTAAAAAAGCCCCTGAAAATGCTGCAAAAATTAAGTTAACGATAATTGCTGCCGCAATCACTAAACTTAAGACCAGGTCTGCAAACCACAAGTAAGTAGCAAGTCCAATTACAACAGACCACAACACACCATTCAAAAATCCAATGGCAACCTCTTTATTCATTAATACTTTAAGATTTGAGTGTGTCACCCTACCTGTGGCAATACCACGAGTAACTAAAATAAGGGTTTGTGTGCCGGCAATACCACCCATCGAAGCAACCACTGGCATCAGAATAGCAAGTGCGATTTTCTCTTGCAATGTTGCCTCAAATAGTCCAATAAAAAATACCGCAATAAAGACTGTGATCAAGTTAACACCCAGCCAGATACTACGACTTTTAGTACTTTCAATCACAGGTGCAAATACATCGTCCTCTTCATCCAAACCCGCCATAGACATCACTGAATGTTCAGCTTCATCACGAATAACATCAACCACATCGTCAATCGTAATACGACCAATAAGTTGATTATTCTCATCCACAACCGGTGCGGAAATTAGATCTCGTTGCTCAAACAAACTAGCCACGTCTGCCTCTAATGCATCAGCCAAAATTGGTTTGTGATCATTGTTAATGAGTGGTTTGATGGCTTGCTTTGATTCATTCGTTAATAGAGTAGAGATATGTATGGCACCAATATATTGATAAGAGCGATCTACTACAAAAATTTGATCGGTATCGATTGGCATTTTTTTTAATAATCGTAAATAACGAATAACCGTTCGCACATTGACATCATCACGCACAGTAATAATGTCAATGTTCATCAATCCACCAGCTGAATCCTCTGGATAAGACAACACCTTTCTCAAATGAACTCGATGCTTATGATCAAGTGTTAATAACAAATTATGGAGTGCTTTTTCAGGAAGCTCCGGCACAATATCGGCCAAATCATCCATGTCTAGACCTTCGGTAGCCTTAACAATATCCGTAACACTCATCTCATTTAATAATTGAGATAGCACATCTTCACTCAAATCCTTAAGAATGTCACCTTGTGTGGCACTGTCAATATTCAACCAAAGCTCTACTCGATCTTTTGGTGGTACACTTTCCAATAAGCGTGCGATTTCAGCCGAGTGCAAAGTGGAAAGTTGAGAGGTGGCCTCTTCATACAAAGAAGCCTCCAAAGATATCATTAATCTTTGAAGGCATTCCTTGAAAGAAGTGCTATCGACTTCTGACATGAGCTGTGTGCTCCTTAATAATTAAAGCTTTAAAAAGCCAAAATAGGGTTAATTCTTTCTATGATCGTTTAGTTTTTCTTTATGCTTTCTAATTTGCGCATCTAGCTTGTTAACCATTTGATCAATAGATGTGTACATATTACTGCTTTCCGCCTTGGCGAATAAATCAGCACCACTGACATGAATGGTCGCTTCTGCGATTTGTACGTCTTTTTCAATTTCTAAAATCATATTAATGTTGATAACATGATCAAAATGATGCTTAATTTTAGCTAACTTTTCTTCAGAATGCTGCTTGATTGCATCGGTAATATCAAGATGATGGCCAGAAATACTTAATTGCATGTACGCTCCTTAGTTATTGATAAATTTCAAGTCTATTGTGACACAACTTTGCTAGTGCTATATGAGTATTTATAGGCTTTAGAGACAAATAAAAAGCTTCACAAATTCACTTTTATGTATATAATAGTTGTTTTAGTTATTCAATATTTAGGAGATAAGAATGGACGCAACTGATCAAAGATCTAACGAATTAAGCGCAAAGAAAATTGCTCTACAAGAAACTTTTAAAATGCATACAGCAGAAAATGGCTTTTCATACGAAGAGTGGATTAACCCTTCGGCTGGTTCATTTTATGAAAGCTATAAGCAAGATTTAGCTGATATCGATAACGAATTAGCACCAGCGATTACTTATCAGTCTTAAATAATTTTCGATTGATAGACAAAAGCCCCGTTAGGGGCTTTTTTGTTTTAAAGGAATAAATAAAATGTCCTACTTAATGTCTAATTACCTACCGCTAGATGTCACTTTTATCAAAGGCGATGGCTGTTATTTAACTGATGACAAAGGTGACCAATACCTTGATGCGCTTTGTGGTGTTGGTGTTACAGGACTTGGGCATTCTCACCCAGAGATCACTAAGGCAATTCAATCTCAAGCTCAACAGTTACTTCACACAAGCAACTGGTATCACATAGCTCACCAAGAAACTCTAGCCGAAGTATTATGTAAATTATCTAACATGGATAATGCTTTTTTTGGCAATTCAGGTGCAGAGGCCAACGAAGCAGCTATTAAGATCGCCCGCTTACACGCTCAAGCTAATAATATTGATTCGCCTATTATCTTAACCGCTACCCAAAGTTTTCATGGTCGCACCATGGCTACCTTATCTGCAACTGGAAATCCTAAAGTTCAGGCTGGATTTTCACCCTTGTTGAGTGAATTTATTCATGTTGAGTTTAATAATATTAAAGCCATTCAACAGCATAAAGAGAATAATAACATTGTTGCAGTTATGCTTGAGCCTATCCAAGGGGAAAGTGGTGTCATTATTCCTAATGATGATTACTTAAACCAAGTTCAAGAGATTTGCCAAAAAAATAATTGGCTGTTAATTCTTGATGAAGTACAAACAGGTATTGGCCGAACCGGCAAGATGTTTGCACATCAATATAATAATATTACTCCAGATATCCTAACACTAGCCAAAGGCTTGGGCAATGGCGTGCCAATCAGTGCATGCCTTGCCAAGGGCAAAGCGGCTAAGCTATTAACACCTGGCACGCATGGATCAACATTTGGCGGAAACCCTTTGGTTTGTCGTACTGCGTTAACTGTATTAGAAGTAATCAAACAAGATAACATTCTAGATAATGTTAATCAAATGAGTGATTATATTTCTACAGGCTTTACTCAAGCACTAAAGAATGTTAAGACTGTTAAGGAGATACGAGCCAAAGGACTAATGATAGCCATTGAACTAGATCAAGATTGCAGTCAGTTGTTACAACTAGCATTAGACAATAAGCTCTTGATCAATATAACCGGCCAATCCATACGACTATTACCACCGCTTATTTTAAATAAAGATCAAGCCGACACAATAATTAAAACTGTTTGTACATTAATAAAATCTTTGTAAATTGAGGTAAATATAATGAAGCACTTTATCAATTTAGACGACCTATCCACTGAAAATCTTAATAGTATTATTGATAATGCTATTGCTTTAAAGAAGCAGCATAAAGCTGGCGAAATCAACGAGTCACTAAAAAATAAAACACTAGCAATGATTTTTGACAAATCTTCAACGCGTACTCGCGTGTCATTTGAAGCTGGCATGGCACAACTTGGTGGGCACGCCCTGTTCTTGTCTGATCGTGACATTCAATTAGGACGTGGCGAGCCAACAACTGACACTGCGATCGTGATTAGCTCAATGGTTGATATTATCATGATGGCTCTGTGCCAATTATTAATGCACTTAGCGATGAATCCCATCCGTGCCAGTTGCTAGCTGACATGATGACCTACAAAGAACACAAAGGCTCAATTCAGGGAAAAACTGTCGCTTGGATTGGTGATGGCAACAATATGTGTCACACTTATATGCAAGCTGCAAAAGCATTTGGATTTACACTAAATATAGCAACACCTGTAGATTATGAACCTGATCAAACCTTTGTTAACAACTACCAGGATCATATTGCATTATTCAATAATGCCAAACAGGCGTGCCATAATGCAGATTTAGTTGTGACTGATGTATGGGCATCAATGGGTCAGGAAGACGAGCAAGCCAAACGTGAAATAGCCTTTAAAGAATTTCAAGTCAATCAAGATTTAATGAATGCTTCAAATTCAGATGCTGTATTTATGCATTGTTTGCCTGCTCATCGCGGAGAAGAGGTCTCAGCAGAGGTGATTGATGGCAATCAAAGCTTGGTGTGGAATGAGGCTGAAAATCGCCTACATGCGCAAAAATCTTTACTGCTGTATTTATTAAGCTAACAACTACTTATCAAGACTTTTCATTGCCTCTTGATAAAATTTTACCCCGCGTTCAATTTTTTCTCGACCGCGAGATTCACGCCAACGATTAGTATCTCTTAACGAATATACGCAGCCACAATATTCTTGTTGGTAAAATTCTTCGCGTTTAGACAACTCAAGCATTCTAGATGAGCCACCCTGTTTACGCCAATTAAAATCCCAATAAGTAATTCCTTCATAAGGATTAGCGGCTCGAGCGCCACAACCATTAATTTGACCCATGTCTTTCCAGCGGGAAATCCCCAGTGTGGATGATATTAAATCAAAGCCATTGTCTTTGGCATATTGTGCAGTTACTTCAAATCTCATATCAAAACAACTTGTACAGCGAGCGCCGCGTTCAGGTTCGTCTTCTTGACCTTTGGTACGATCAAACCAGTTATCTTTGTCATAATCAGCATCAATAAAATCCATGCCTAATTTTTGTGCAAAACGAATGTTTTCTTCTTTACGTAATTCGTATTCTTCTTTAGGGTGGATATTCGGATTATAGAAAAAAATAGTGGTTTCAATTTTTGATATAGCCAATGCTTCCATGATTTCACCCGCACAGGGTGCGCAACATGAATGCATTAATAATTTTTTCTCGCCATTGGGTGTAGTTAGCATTGGTCGATCGTAACCTAACAAACTATAATCTACACTAGACATTTTTTTACCTGTTTTAACACTTCCCATGCCTCGCGCTTAAATTGATCATTTTTTAAAACTTCACTAGGATGAAGCATATTAAAAACACTTTTCTTAGTCAACGTTAAACGCTGATCTGTTAATAATATAACAGATGCATCATAGGTGGAAATTTTTTGGATAAGTGTATCTGGCGTAGCTTTAATACATGCAACCTGATCTTCTTGCAATCCAATTGCGCCAAGCATTTTAAATAAAAATACCTGAGCTTCACCAGTATTACAGATAGAGTCCTGAGTATCCATTTCTACCACCAAGCACTTAATACTTGTTAGCTTAACTTGCTTTGCAGGGTTTTCTTTCGCATGATGAAGATACTCAGGGATATTAAGCGCATTTAGATATTGTGACCTAACTGACAGCATTAAATTTGAGGATGAGCCCTATTTGTAGCAGCTAACACCTTGTTAAGCGCATGAATATAAGCTTTTGCACTTGCGCTAATAATATCTGTGTCTGTACCCTGTCCATTAATAATTCGCCCTTCATGCTCTAGACGAACACTAACCTCACCCAAAGCATCTGTCCCTTGAGTTACATTAGAGACTGAATACAACTGCAAGTTCACTTGCATATTTAATAACTGATTTATTGCACTAAAAGTCGCATCAACGGAACCCGATGTTTCAGTGGTCATTGATTTTTCTTCACCATCAATATTTAGAGTTACTGTGGCAGAATTCTTCTCGCCTGTTTCTGAGATCACCTTTAAAGATACGAACTTAATATGTTCACTTTCAACAATCTGAGTTTCAGATACAAGCGCTTGAAGATCTTCATCAAAAATTTCGTGCTTTTTATCGGCTAATTCTTTAAAACGCCTAAAGGCATCGTTCAAGCTTTCTTCTGAATCAAACTCAACGCCCAATTCAATCAACCTTGCTTTAAAGGCATTACGACCAGAATGCTTCCCTAATACCAATTTATTAGCATTCCAGCCCACATCTTCAGCGCGCATAATCTCATAAGTTTCACGATGCTTTAAGACACCATCCTGATGAATACCAGCCTCATGTGCAAAAGCATTTGCACCAACAATAGCCTTATTAGGCTGAACAATAAATCCTGTAACACTTGATACCAATCGAGATGCGGATAGTATGTGTGTTGTGTCTATATTTGTATCACAATCAAACTCATCTTGACGAGTACGAACAGCCATTACAACCTCTTCTAATGCTGTGTTACCCGCTCTTTCACCAAGGCCATTAATCGTACATTCAACCTGTCTAGCACCATTAAGTACAGCAGACAATGAGTTAGCAACAGCCAAGCCTAAGTCATTATGACAATGTGCTGAAAATATTGCTTGATCTGAATTTGGTATGCGCTCAATCAAAGATTTAATAGTAGCACCAAACTGGTGAGGAAGGTTGTAACCGACAGTATCTGGAATATTAATAGTGGTCGCACCGGCTGCAATCGTTGCTTCGATGATACGACACAAAAAATCTTCATCAGATCGACCCGCATCTTCAGGCGAAAACTCTACATCATTAGTGTACTGTCTAGCACGCTTAACAGATCTTACTGCTTGTTCAACCACCTGATCTGGCGTCATATGCAGCTTCATTTTCATATGAATATCACTGGTCGCGATAAACGTATGAATACGTGCAGAGTTTGCACCCTTGAGCGCTTCACCAGCGCGATCAATATCTTTATCTAATGCCCTAGCGAGAGAGCAAATTGTAGAATCTTTAATTGTATTTGCCACTGCCTTAACAGCTTCAAAATCACCAACAGATGCAATTGCAAAACCTGCTTCAATTACATCAACATGCATTTTTTCCAATACTTTCGCAATACGAACTTTTTCATCTTTGGTCATCGATGCGCCTGGAGATTGTTCTCCATCTCGTAGCGTAGTATCAAAAATAATTAATTTGTCAGACATTTAAGTCTCCTTTCTTTATGTTTTTTTCTAATTTAATTGTGGTGCTAAGCTTTTAAAGCCAGTCGAATTATTATCTGCCTTATGGCAGTAATCGCTTTAAGGCTAAGAATAGACCTTGAAAATTAAAAATAATTAGTTGATACATATGGATAATTATAAATTATTTTAAACTTTTCCTAGTTTGTTTTTTTATTGCTCGTTTCTTCCTTACTTCAATGATTGTCAGAACCAATCCTGACAACGCATAGGTAAAAAAGAAAAGAAACAATATAGCGCTTGGCCACAATGAAATAACAATCAAAATAAGTGTTGCAATTAACAGCAGCTTAAATGAAGACCTACCTTTAAGATTAATATCTTTAAAGCTGTAATAGCGAACATTACTAACCATTAAAATTCCAGCAGAAACCAAAATTATCCAAGCACCTGTAACGAGATATTGCTCATCATAAGCACTTGGTCCAATCACTTCTTTGGCCCAGACTAGCCCTGCAATTAAAGCAGCTGCAGCTGGAGATGGTAGACCTTGAAAATAACGCTTATCTTCCACACCAATCTGAGTATTAAATCGCGACAAACGCAAAGCACCTGCAGCAACATATATGAAGGCAGCAATCCAGCCGATCTTACCCAAACTCTCAAATAGATAAAAGTACATAAGTAATGCTGGCGCAACACCAAAGGATACCATGTCTGCCATGGAATCATACTGCTCACCAAACTCACTTTGAGTATTGGTCAGGCGTGCAACTCGACCATCCAGACCATCCCACAGCATTGCAATAAAAATAGCGATAGCTGCATCTACATATTGACCTTTGGTAGCCAAAATAATTGCAAAGAAGCCAGCAAACAGGCCAAAAGTAGTTAGTATGTTTGGCAGTAAGTAAACGCCTTTTTTTAATTTCTTAGTATTCATAATTTGATTATAACGCTTTAGAAATGAAAACGCCCAACTAAGTTGGGCGTTTAATTAAGAATATTTAGTTCTTGGTCTGATCAACAATTTTGTTTTTATTGATCCAAGGCATCATTGAACGAAGCGACTCGCCAACCTGCTCAATTTGATGCTCGCGTTGAACCTCACGACGCGCTGGAAGTTCAGCTACATTTGCAACAAACTCTTTAGCAAAAGTACCATCTTGAATTTCTGTCAGGATTTTCTTCATTTCAGCTTTTGTTTCGCTAGTAACGATACGTGGGCCACGAGTTACATCGCCATATTCTGCTGTATTTGAAATTGAGTAACGCATGTTTGCAATACCGCCTTCATACATTAAATCAACGATTAACTTTAATTCATGCAAACACTCGAAGTATGCCATTTCTGGCTCGTAGCCTGCTTCAACCAATGTTTCAAAACCAGCCTGTACTAGTGCAGTTGTACCACCACATAATACAACCTGCTCACCAAATAAATCTGTTTCTGTTTCATCTTTAAATGTAGTCTCAAGAATACCAGTACGTCCACCACCAATTGCTGATGCATAAGACAAAGCGATTTCTTTAGCATTGCCAGAAGCATCTTGTGATACTGCGATTAAATCAGGAATACCGCCACCTTTAACAAATTCTGAGCGAACCGTATGGCCTGGCGCTTTTGGTGCAACCATAATTACATCTAAATCTGCGCTTGGCTTGATCAAACTATAAAGGATATTAAAACCATGAGCAAAGGCAACTGTTGCGCCTTTTTTAAGGTTTGGCTCAATGCTATCTGTATAGATTTGACCTTGAAATTCATCTGGTGCAAGGATCATCACTAAATCAGCCCAAGCTGTTGCCTCTTCAATTGACTTAACATTTAAGCCTGAAGCGCTTGCTTTAGCAGCTGATGCAGAGCCATCTCTCAATGCAACAACAACTTCAACACCTGAATCTTTCAAGTTGTTAGCATGCGCGTGTCCTTGTGATCCGTAACCTACAATTGCCACTTTCATTGATTTAATAATATTTAAATCTGCATCTTTATCGTAATATCTATTCATTTCTTTTTCCTTTGGTTTAAGTGCAATCAACACTTATATATTTAATTTTTCTTATTTCTGACAAACGCCGGTAACGCCTGTTCTTGAAACCTCTAAGACTTCATCTGCATTAAATGCATTGATAAAGTCATTAATTCTTTGACTTTTGCCCGCTAACTCAACGGTATAAACCTCTTCTGATGCATCAATAATTTTTGCATCATATAAATCTAATTGAGACTCTACCTTAGATTGACTGTCACTATTAACCGCAAGCTTAACAAGCAGCAACTCACGCTCAATATGTTCAGTTGCAGTTAAGTCTGTCACTTTAACAACGTCAATGAGCTTGTTAAGTTGCTTAACAATTTGCTCAATAATATTATCATCGCCCACACTTACAATTGTCATTCTAGATAAAGTAGGGTCATTTGTAGTGGCAACAGTTAGTGATTCAATGTTAAAGCCACGCGCCGAAAACAAACCGGCTACACGAGATAAAGCGCCTGATTCATTTTCCAATTGTACTGAAATTATATGTCTCATTGTTATACTAAATTTAATCCTGAATCATTTGTTGATGCCATATCATCACGTCCTGCCAATAACATTTCATGATGCCCTGCACCTGATGGAATCATTGGGAATACATTTTCAGTTGGATCTGTGACGATATCAATAAACACCGTTCTATCCTTTTGTTTAAAAGCTTCAATCAATGCAGGCTTTAGGTCCTCTTCTTTTTCAACTCTAATGCCAATATGACCATAGCTTTCAGCCAATTTTACAAAGTCAGGTAACGCATCCATGTATGACATTGAATAGCGCTTATCATAGAAAAATTCTTGCCATTGGCGCACCATACCTAAGTAACCATTGTTGATATTGATAATTTTAACTGGCGTATGGTATTGCAACATGGTTGATAACTCTTGTAACATCATTTGAATGCTACCATCACCCGTTACACAAGCAACATCCAAATCTGGATCAGCAAGCTTTGCACCCATAGCAGCTGGTAAACCAAAACCCATAGTGCCCAGTCCACCAGAATTTATCCAACGACGTGGCTTATCAAATGGGTAGTACTGCGCTGCCCACATTTGGTGTTGACCCACATCACTGGTAACAATTGCATCACCCTTAGTTACTTCATACAGAGTCTCAATAACAGTTTGGGGCTTAATGACACCCTGCTTGGTTTTGTACGCCATTGAATCTACTAGACGCCAGTCATTAATTTGTTTCCACCATGCATCTATGTTTGGTAATTTTTTAGCCTCTAGGCCTCGAATAAGTGCATTTAACACCTCATTAACTTGTCCAATAATTGAGACATCAACACCCACCACCTTACCAACAGATGATGGATCAATGTCAATATGAATGATTTTAGCGTATGGACAAAATTTCTCTAAATTTCCAGTAATACGGTCATCAAATCTTGCGCCCACAGCAATAATACAATCTGAATCATGCATTGCGTTGTTGGATTCGTAAGTTCCGTGCATGCCCAGCATTCCTAGCGACTGTTTATCTGTTGCAGGATATGCGCCCAAACCCATTAGAGTTTGTGTAATTGGAAAGCCTGTGTTACGAGTAAGTGTTCTTAATGCTTGACTAGCATTACCAATAACACTGCCGCCACCCGAATAAATAATTGGCTTCTTTGCTGTTTCAATAATTGCAATTGCTTTAGCAACTTGCTCTGCACTAACATTAACTTCAGGTTGATACGAACGCATTTCGATTGCTTCCGGATAACCCTCATATTCAACTTCAGCAATGGTTGCGTCTTTAGTGATGTCAATCAATACCGGACCTGGACGACCTGTTGTTGCGATATAAAATGCTTTTTTAACTGCTTCCGCTATGTCATCAGCACTTTTAACTAAAAAGTTGTGTTTAACACATGAACGAGTAATGCCCACTGCATCCACCTCTTGAAAAGCATCACTACCAATAACGGCAGAAGGTACCTGACCAGAAATAACCACCATTGGAATAGAGTCTGAATATGCGGTTGCAATGCCTGTAACAGCATTTGTCAAACCTGGCCCTGAGGTTACTAAAGATACGCCACACTTTCCACTAACACGTGCATAGCCGTCTGCAGCATGCACGGCACCTTGCTCATGTCGAACTAAAATATGGTCGATTACTGTACAAGCATTCAGTGCATCGTAGATGTGTAAAACTGCACCACCTGGATAGCCGAAGATGTGCTTTACGCCTTCGCTTTTCAAGCAATCAACTAATATTTGTGCACCGTTTAACTTCATTATTTTAACAGGGTATAAAAAACTTGTCGATTATACCAAATGAAGTGCTAGGATATGCTGTGTATTACAAGGAATTTTGCCAATCTTCTGAATAAAATTTAATTGGGGAATCGTCCTCTTCAAACGTTTCTATTGACCAAGTATCTGGTCGCTCTAAAATTGCTGACAAAAGCTGATCATTAAGCAAATGGCCAGTTTTGTAACCTTCATAATGTCCGATTAAATTAGAGCCAAGCAGGTATAGATCGCCAACAATATCTAGAATTTTATGCTTAACAAATTCATTTTGATAGCGCATGCCATCTTCATTTAAAACGTCATCATCACTCAAAGCAATGGCGTTATCCATACTAGCACCAAGCGCCAAATTTTGTCTTTGCATCATTTCTACATCTTTCATGTAGCCAAAGGTTCTTGCCCGTGAAATTTCTTTTAAATAGGATTGCTTTGCAAAGTCAATGGTTAGTTGCTGACCACTTTCTTTCACCTTTTTGTGATCAAAATCAATTTCCAAAGAAACCTTAAAACCTTCAAATTTAGAAACTTGAGCCCATGAATCTCCATTTTCTACGCGGATAGTTTCATTAATAACAAAAAATCTTTTGTGAGCATTTTGCTCTTCAATGCCGCCGGACTGTACCAAAAAAATAAAGGGTGCAGATGATCCATCCATAATAGGCACCTCAAAGGAGTCTAGCTCTACCAAGACATTATCAATACCCAATGCAGAAAATGCACTCATTAAATGCTCAACCGTAGAAACCTTAACACCTTGATTTTCTAGCCCAGTAGATAATACAACCTCATTAACAAAAGCATTATGTGCGCGCACTAATTTACCGCCCACATCCATACGCCTAAAGACGACGCCATGATCAATTTCAGCGGGAATGAGCGTCATATTAACGACGCCACCACTGTGAATGCCAATACCTCTTGCTTTAACTGTTTTTTTAATGGTTCTTTGTTTAATCATTTTTCTATTATAAATCGAATATCTTTTTAAAGCCATCCCATTTTCCATCTTTTACCGGCTCTACTTCTTCCAAATAAAACTCAACACCATTGAATGTTAATAATCCAAATGCCGAATAATAATTTATATCGTTTAACAATGATTCATTACCACTAACCAGATCTCTATTAATCTTAGCTATCTTTGTGCGTGTTTTAAATTGCTTCAATAGAAAGCTCTCACAATTTTCAATCTTTGAGGCGCCACCAATAATCAAAAATCCAGATTTCAATGCTCTATCTAGCTTTTCATTTTTTAAACTTTTTTTAATGAGACTGGTAATTTCTTGATAGACGTCTTCTATCACTTTAATCAATTCATGATGAGACAAGTAATGCGACTCTTTAGAATCTATTTGGTAAAATTCAATTAATCCATCTTTAAGAGTGGAGTCAGGCTGCACCATTCCATAGTCCAACTTTAATCTTTCAGCCTCTTCAAATGAGGTGTTAAACGCTTGTGAAATATTATCAGTAACCGTATTTCCACCTATTTTAAATACTTGGCTAAAAGCAACCCCTCCTTTTGAAAAGACTGAAATATTACTCACCGCTGCGCCTATATCTAGCAAGCATACACCTGCATCCTTATCTTCTTGAGAAACGCAAACAGCACCACTAGCAATAGAATCTAGCACAATATTATCAGTGCCAATATCACATGCATCTAAACAATGCTTAATATTGTTTAAGGATTGGTTTGAGACAGTGGATAAATGAACCTCAACACCCAATACTTCAGCTTTCATTCCAATAGGGTAATCAACCATTTTATCGTCAACTGTAAAATTATTAACAATGGCTGAAAGTTTAGTTTTATTGGCTGCCACGGCACCTGCAGTTGAGTTTTGAATTGCCTGTATTACATCTGCCTTAGTAATAACTTTAGACTTTCCATTAAAACTAATTTGTCGGTTTTGATTGCTAGTGATTAAATGTAAATCAGAGATATTAATATTAACAAACCTAATACCTTGGTTGTATTTTTTCCTAGCCTCTTGAATCATTTCTTTAATGATTTTAGCAACACTTTCAAGATTCACGATTTTGCCATCTTGCACACCTTGAGACACCCTACTAAGATTTCCAATGGCATGATATTTTTCTTCTTCAAAATCAGCAATCAACATAACAATTTTGCTAGAACCTATATCGATACTGGCGAATATATCACTATTCGACATGTTTACTCCCTTGTTCTAGCCATTCATATAGATGCCCTATTTCTACTACTTTACCGCTTAACAAACGCTTAAATTTCTTAGCATTTGGTTGTGCATGGTATAAGCCAAGAATATGTCTGGTCATTGATCTAACAGGCACTGAGTTAGCTTGCTGAATCTTCATGTATTCAATGAAATCCAACAACACTTCTTCTCTAGTAATAACTGAGTGTTTTTTTTGATAAAGCGTTTGATCAACGCCAGCTAGTAAATATGGCTGATGGTAAGCCGCTCGACCAAGCATGGCATTATCAACAAATTCTAAATGACCACTCACCTCAGCGAGTGACATAATGCCGCCATTAATGCCAATGGTTAATTCTGAAAAATCTCGTTTAAGCTGATACACCCAATCATAATTAAGTGGTGGAACTGTTCTATTCTCCTTGGGACTTAGACCTTTTAGCCAGGCTTTTCTTGCATGTACAACAAAATTTTGACAACCAGCCTTACTAACAATATCAATAAAATTAGTCAATTCTTCATAATTCTCCATATCATCCACACCAATACGAGACTTAACACTTAGTGGAATATCAACAACTTCACCCATTGATTCAATACATTGGGCCACCGTATCTGGCGTTTGCATTAAACACGCACCAAAACTACCAGACTGCACCCTATCTGAGGGACAACCAACATTAATATTGATTTCATCATATCCCCAGTCTTGACCAACTTTAGCAGCTATAGCCATCTCTTTGGGATCGCTGCCGCCCAATTGTAAAACCAATGGATGCTCTTGCGCATCATAATCAAGTAATCTATTTTTATCACCATGAATGATTGCCTTGGCGGTAACCATCTCTGTCCATAATTGTGCATCCTTAGACATTAGACGATAAAAATATCGACAGTGCCGATCTGTCCAATCCATCATTGGTGCGACTGAAAATTTAACTTGTGAGTTCATTGATTAATGTTGTTAATGCAAATTCAATACTAGCATTTATTATTTGTTGTCGATCACCTGCAAATTGCTGTGTATGGGCAAAGCACCTTCCCATAGTGCAAAATCCAAAACACACCATACCAACTGGTTTTTCATGGCTACCACCAGTAGGTCCGGCAATGCCGGTAATAGATACCGAGACATCTGTCTTAGCGTGAGTGATAACACCATTCGCCATTTGCATAGCCACCTGCTCACTAACTACACCAAACTTTTGTAACACTTGCTCAGATACATCCAGCATGTCTATTTTTGATTGATTACTGTAAGTAACAAAACCTCGATCAAAATAGGCTGAAGACCCACTTTGACTAGTGAGTAGTGACGACAAACCACCACCTGTGCAAGATTCTGCAGTAGCAATGGTCAATTGCTGACGTAATAAAATTTCAGTTAGTTGTGCAAGTGCCGGCATTACTTTAAAGCTGCCTGAACAATCTCAAAAATATCATTAGATAAATCATCACTTTGAATGATTTTTTCAAGTTGTTGTTGTTGAAGTGCTTTTAACTCAGGTGTAAAGCGCTTCCAGTGGTTATAAACTGACACCAGTCTCGCACCTATTTGTGGATTGGTTTTATTTAGCTTTAAAATAATATCGGTAAAAAATTCATAACCCGCTTGATTGTGAAAATTAATATAATTTTGTGCAAAACTACCCACCACACTTCTTAGTCTATTTGGCGTATTAAAAGAGAATAGTTCATGTTGCATTAGTAACTTAACACTCTTTACATCACCCACTAATGAGGACGATTGAACAGCAAAAAACTTATCCATTACTTGTGCGTCGTTCTTAAAAGTTTGATAGAAATCTGATTTAGCCTTTTCACGATATTGATTATCACTAGCAACTAATAAACTAAACGCAGCAATTTGATCAGTCATACAGTTCGCCTGACTAAACTGTTCATTAGCCAGATACAGATACTCGCCCTTGCTTAAGTAAAATAAACAAATATTTTTTAAAGATCGTTCGCCAACAGCTTCAGGTGTTAATTCATAAGCCTTATCATCAACTAATGACTGATAAGTCTGTAATAATAACGATTCAAATCTGATTAATATTTTGTTAATAACAGATTCACGTTTTTGATGAATATCAAACACATCAATCACGTCTACTTTCTGATGCAAAAGACGCTCAGAAGGCAAGGTTAAAATTTCACTAATTAATGACTTGTCTTGGGTTGTCTTAATGACTTTTTCAATAGCATCAAAAAATAATGACTGATTAACTTTTTCAGGTGTCAAGATTAAAGACAGCCATATCTGTTGCGCATTATCCCAAACTGAAAAAGCATCCTGTTCATGACCCACTAAAAATATTTTTTGCTCAAAACTTAAATCAGTAGTCAAATTAACTGGCGCTGAAAAATCGCGTAACCAAGAGGTGACAGGCTTACTCTCGATACCGTCAAAAGAGAAAGTTTGCTGTTGCTGGTCAATGTGAAGCATACCTTCTTTAAAAATATCCCCCTGATCATTTAACAATGCATACTTAAGTGGTAGTAAATAAGTCTGATCACCAAGCTGCTTAACATCAACATTTAAGCGCTGTTCTTGTTTATCATAGCTCGACTGAATGCTTATTTTTGGTGTACCTGACTGCGTGTACCAAGTCATGAACGGCTTAAAATCAAAATCATTAGCATCACTCATACTAGCAATAAAATCATCAATTGTGACTGCATCGCCATCATGGCGCTCAAAGTACAGCTTCATGCCTTGTTGAAAACCTTTCTCACCCAAAAAGCTATGAATCATACGAATGACTTCTGCACCTTTTTCATAAACTGTTAGCGTGTAAAAATTATTCATTTCTATGTAGCTTTCTGGACGCACAGGATGTGCCATAGGGCCAGCATCTTCTGCAAATTGAAAAGTTCGCAATGCATTAACATCTTCAATACGCTTAATAGATCGAGCATGTAAATCTGAGGTAAATTCTTGATCTCTAAAAACCGTCAATCCTTCTTTTAAACTCAATTGAAACCAGTCTTTACAAGTAACTCGATTACCAGTCCAATTATGAAAATACTCATGCCCGATAACCGCCTCAACATTAATAAAGTCTTTATCGGTTGCAGTTTTAGGATCTGCTAATACAAAGGTTGAATTGAACACATTCAAGCCTTTGTTTTCCATAGCACCCATATTGAAATCATCTACCGCAACAATCATATAAATATCTAAATCATATTCAAGATTAAAGCGCGACTCATCCCAGGCAAAAGATCGTTTGAGCGAGGTCATGGCAAATTGAGTTTTATCAATATTATGATGCTCAACATAAATCTTAAGTGCCACATCCCTACCAGAGAGAGTTATATAGTTATCCTCCAAGACTGCAAAATCACCAGCAACCAAGGCAAATAAATAACACGGTTTAGGTGTCGGATCATGCCAAGTAACGCTTGATCCTGAATCATCAATCAAATTACCATTACTAAGCAATACGGGATATTTATCTTTGTCAGCCGTTATGTGTGTCGTAAAGACGCTAAGCACATCAGGCCTGTCTAAATAATAAGTAATTTGCCTAAATCCATGCGCTTCACACTGTGTACAAAAATTACCACTTGACTGATATAAGCCATTTAAACTAGTATTAGCCTCTGGATGGATACGATTAACAATCTCCAAAATAAATTCATCTGGTAGATTGTGTAACTGCAATTCTTGATCGGTTAATTCATAATCAGGCTTATCACCATCTAACAAAATTGAGATTAGCTCAAGTTCAACGCCATTTAATGCAAGACTGTCATCATTCAACTGACATTTTGGGTTTTTATAAAAATGAATTTTTGAATTAACAATCACCTCATTTTCGTGCAAATCAAAACTTAGCTCTGTCGTATGAATAAGATATGCACTCGGCTGATAATCTTTTCTGTAAATAGGCTGTGGGGCTACAATGCTAATAACAATACTCCAAGAATAATTCTATAAATCACAAATGGCATTAATCCAATTGTATCTAATAGCTTAATAAAGAAAACAACAGTCAAATAAGCGCTAACTGCTGCCAAAACAAATCCCAAGATCAGCATTGACCAATCAACTAATTGCGGCTGTTGATATAAATCCAACATCATTAACAATGCTGATAGTGTGATCACTGGAATTGACAATAAAAAAGCAAACTGGATTGACATCTTCCTACTCAATCCAATTAACAATCCTGCGGTAATGGTGATACCAGATCTTGATGTACCTGGAATAAGCGCCAAGGATTGCATTATTCCAATAAAGCTAACATCGATCCAATTTAAAGATTCTCTTGTATAGTTACCCCTAGTATTTACCCAACTAGAAAAACCCAGTAACACTCCAAAAAACAACGTTGCATAGGCAATAATTTCAGTTGATCGAAGATTAACCTCAATAAAATCTTTAAATAACAATCCTGCCAGTCCTACTGGAATCGTACCCAGCAAAACCCCCCAAGCTAATGATGATTGCCCAATGGTCTGAACCTTTATCACTGAATAGAAAAAATCATGAATCAGAATTTTAAGAATGGCTCGATAATAAAACACGACTGCACTCAAAGTACCCATATGAACAACAACATCAAAAGCCAAGCCTTGGTCCGGCCAATCGGTTAATTTAGGCACTAAAATCAAGTGCGCAGATGATGAAATTGGTAAAAATTCACTTAGTCCCTGAACCAGGGATAATACGATTGTTTGAATGAAATCCATAATGGTAAGTTTACAACTTATGACTTAAGTCTTGCTCTTTAAATCCAATTAATTTTACATGTCTATTTTTACTCAAAGCAAGCACCTTAAAACTCTCACCCATAGCACTAGGCAGTACCAATTGCTTTACTTGCTGAGCTAGGCTAATACGCTTATTGTCATCAGTTTCGTTTAGTAAATATTCATCAATTCCTAAAGAAATTAAAAATAACGCCTGGGTGGCGTAACCAGAAACCTTAAAACCTGAAAGCCTTGCCTGATCTGCAATGTCAGAAAAATTGACCGATGTTGTAATATCTTGCTCGCCAATATTAACAAAAGGGTCTTCACTTGACTTGTGTTGATGATAGCAACGCAATGTGCCATCAATACGCTGCGGATGAAAATATTCATCCCTATGCATGCCATAATCAATCAATAAAATTAGCGCATTATCCAATGCACCATACAATGAATCAATCCAGGCTATAGCTTGCTGATTGATTTCAGTAGTATAGCCTTCACTCATTAATGGTGGAAATTTAAAAGTATCCTTTTGGATTATTTGATCTTTAACTTGCCAATTAAATGTATCTTGGTCGATGCCAACACCCAACTCATAAAATATCTTATCTTTTTGAATAATTCGCTTAGCTGGCATTGCATCCAACACCTCATTGGCAATAACGACACCATTAAATGCTTGCGGTAGCTGATCAAGCCAAATAAAGCACTCCAATAACTCTGGTAGCGCCTTGGCGATAGTTTGCATTTGCCTGTGTCGTAATTCAGCACTTAATTCTAGAATGTAGTAATGTTTTGGCAGGCAGTCTAAACGACCCAGTTCAAATAAAATTTGAGCAGCAAGCACGCCACTACCAGCGCCAAACTCTAAAATATCATCGGTTTTTTTTAATACCTGGGCACACTGCTTAGCCAAACAAAATCCAAATAAATCCGAAGTTTCAGGGGCAGTAACAAAATCACCCTTCTCGCCAAATTTTTCCGAACCTGAGCGATAATAGCCCAATTTTGGATAATACAAGGCCAATTGCATAAATTCATCAAAACCTATTGGCGCTTGATTTTGTATAATAGAGTTTTTAATTACTTCGTCAAGATTCATTACGTCGATATTTTATATGAAAACAGCATTAGTCACAGGCGGTGCACATCGCATCGGTCAACAAATTTGTCGCACATTGCATCAGGCCGGTTTTAATCTTATTATTCACTACAACGCCTCAAATATTGCTGCGCAAACTTTAGCAGATGAATTTAATCTCACTAGAGCTGATTCTGCCATAATTACTCAGGCAGATATTTCACAGACTAAAGACATTGATCAGTTATGCCAATCTATCGACCAACTTGATGTACTGGTTAACAATGCATCAGTTTTTTACCCAACACCGATAGCTAACATCAACACTTCAGATTATCAGAAAATCATGAACACCAATTTAATGGGGCCGCTTTTCTTATCCACAACCCTTGCTGATCAGCTCACTTCTTCGCATGGCTGCATTGTTAATATTGTTGACATTCATGGGGATAGGCCACTACGCCATCACACTATATACAACATTTCTAAAGCAGCTATAGCAATGATGACCAAAACTTTAGCCAAGGAGCTTGCTCCAAATATTCGTGTCAATGGTGTATCGCCCGGATCTATTTTATGGCCAGAAAATGATGCCGAATTAAATCAAAATCAAAAACAATCAATGCTAGACAAGATTGCCCTAAACAAACAAGGTTCTGCTGACGATATTGCTAATACGGTTTTATTTTTGGCACAATCAAATTACATCACTGGGCAAATTATTGCTGTCGATGGTGGCAGAACCTTAAATCAATAAGATTGATATTAAGCAAGTTTTTCAATATTTTTGAACAAAATTATGTGTTATAATAAAGAAGCATGATATTTATTTTTATCAGCTAAAAGAATTTATACACAACATTCGTGCTAAGAAAAAAACCACGAATGTTAAATAATATATTGGGCTTATTGTTGCCACATAATAAAATAATTCACGATCTTTTGCGACAGAGCAATGAGATCTGAAAAGGGGTTTTAACCCTTATAAAGAAAGGTTTTTTATCATTTTTATGAATATAAATCACACTTTAATATCAAATCAGCACATGAGTGTTGATTACCTATGTGTACACATAAGTCCGCCACAAAAAGGACTTAACCATGAATCATATCTTAATCAATGCAACTCACAAAGAGGAAATCAGAGTAGGCATTGTCAAAAACAAAAAACTTACTGGTCTTAATATTGAGACCAGTCTTAATAAAAAGACTAAAGGCAACATTTATCGCGGCAGAATCTCTCGCGTTGAACAATCATTAGAAGCTGCATTTGTCGATTACGGCAACGAAAGACAAGGTTTTCTTCCCTTTAAGGAAGTTGCAGAATCTCTCTACAATGGTGCTACACCAAAAGGATCAAAACTAACTATCTCTGATGTTTTAAAGGAAGGTCAAGAGATTATTGTGCAAATCGAAAAAGAAGAGCGTGGCAACAAGGGTGCTGCATTAAGCACTTACATCAACTTAGCTGGCGCATACATGATCCTAACGCCAAACAACGCTAAAAGTCACGGTATTTCACGTCAAATAACCTCTACTGAGAGACAATCTTTAAAAGAAATTATCGGCAAAATAATTATGCCGAAAAACTCAGGCTTGATCATTCGTACTGCTGGTAGTGGCAAGAGCCTAGAAGAGCTTCAATGGGAGGTTGACTACCTATCTGACTTATGGGCATCAATTAATGTTGCAGCAGAAAAGCGAGCAGCGCCTTTCTTAATTTATCAAGAAAGTGACATTATTATTCGTACATTACGCGACTATCTGCGCTCTGATACTGACAGTGTGATTATTGATGAGTTAGAAGCCTTTCAAAATGCTAAAGAATTTGTCAGTTTTGTATTGCCGCAATACTTAGATCGTATTAAATTTTTCGACGTATCTGAGCATTCATTATTTAATCACATGGGTGTCGAAAACCAAGTACAAAGTGTTTTCAATCGTGAAGTAACTTTACGCACTGGCGCTACCGTTGTATTTGACCCAACAGAAGCACTAACAGCTGTAGATATTAACTCAGCACGCGCAACTAAAGGCCATGACATTGAAGAGACTGCTTATAACACCAACCTAGAGGCTGCAAAAGAAATCGCCATACAGTTACAACTTCGTGATATTGGTGGCCTAGTGGTTATTGATTTTATCGACATGGCAAGTGAAGAGCATCGACAAGCTATTGAAAAAGCAATGGAGTCAGCTACCCAAACAGATCGAGCGCGCATTCAAATTGGCAATATTTCTAAGTTTGGCTTATTGGAAATGTCAAGACAACGACTAATGAGCTCGGTGACAGAATCAGTAGAAAAATCTTGTTCAGCTTGTCATGGTAGAGGCACAACACCAACAGTGCCAACGTTAGCGCTAAATATTCTCAGACAACTTGAAGATGGCTGTAATGCCACTAGTCAAACCTCAAAGATTACCATTCAATCAAGTGTTGATGTGATCACCTATATTCTTAATGAAAAGCGACAAGATGTAATAAGGCTTGAGCTTAAACACGATATTAAGATAACACTTCTACCTAATCCGTACATGCAATTCCCTAACTTTACTATCAATAAACAAAAAGGTGATAAAAAATCGCAGCATAAGAGCTATCAGGGTATTTCTAAACCTCAACATACACTGGCTGAAAATGGCCTAGCAGATGATTCTGAAACTCCAGCCATCAGCATGAATCGTCCACAAACACGAGTGCCAGAAGCGGTCAAACCTAAATTATCGTTATTTGCTCGTATCAAAGCAGCTTTGTTTTCCAAGAAAAAGAAAACCAACAACAAAAAAGCGAGTGCTAATAATAAAAATCGCAATAGAAATCGCAATAAAAATCGCAATAAAAATAAGCAGAACAACCCTACCAATCAGCAACAGCAAGGTAACAAACAAGGTCAGGCTAAAAAGAAAAACCCTAATCAGAAAAATAGCAAAAAACAAAACCCTAATCAGAAAAACAATGATAAGCAAGCCCAGGGTAACAAGCAAAACCCTAATCAGAAAAACAATGATAAG
>LWDU01033277.1_pt2 | contig 29038 bp, 27 predicted proteins | sample 727161 | NCBI WGS metagenome assembly LWDU01 (sample SAMN04566230, study PRJNA314399) | hydrothermal vent metagenome | isolation source: deep sea hydrothermal plume seawater | place: Mexico: Gulf of California, Guaymas Basin | collected 2004-07-11
ACCAAACCTGTATTAATCATCTGCTATTTCTTAGTCTATTTCTTTCTATTTCTTTCATAAAATCTCTTAATGTGGCTCGCTCGTTCTGGCTGATCTTATTGAATTGAGTTCCGATCTGAACCATGCCCGGTGCCCGCACCACGCTGTAGACACTCAGAACCCGTAGTACCGGGTTGATGGTTAACTTCTTGTCTAATTCGAGCTTGACCGAGGTTAGCACGTCTCCTGTATCCACTGGAACGCCGTCTCTCAGGCGAAACAGGTACCATTCTCAGAAACGTCTACCATTCTACCCGTGTAACAGTTTCCCTCTAGGAACACGGAGGCCATGGACTGGGTGGCTGCACCCAGTTCAAGCCTGAATTGATCCCGCATTTGCTCGTAGATGATCTTGTCAGGCAGCGAACAGATGTATAAAGGTGTTCCGCTGGTCTGCCTGATTTCCTGGAGGGTGGTTTCAAATTTTAACGGTGCACCCCGAATACTGCCAGTCACAGCTAAGACAGCACCTGTTTTTGCCAATTTCTGCGGGTCGGCGGTTGTGCCAGAGAACTGGTCTGACAACGGCTGGTCAAGGTGTAGGAAGTTATTCTTGGCGTCCATTGCGATGAATGCACTGGAGAATTTGCCTTTAACGCCAGATATATCCAGCGACAACATACTGTGTGCTTGAAGCAGCCGGTTCAGCAGATGCAGTTTTCTGGCATTTTCAGATATTTCCTGTGCGTATTCGCTCACTTTCTTGTCTGCCCCATTCTTGACAATTAAGTACTGGCTTGAGTGTTTCCCTCTATCTACAAGTGATTGTTAGAAGTGAATGGATATTACCCATTTCGGTTGCCGGTCACAGCCATTTTATCCTGCCAAATCACGCTTCTCGGGATTGACCGAAGGGCTGCTCTTCGAGCCCTTTGGCATTGAGACCTCGAATTCTGAAAAGACCACCTGAGCCGTGTTCTTGGTTGCGTCGATTGCCTGAATCACTGATTGAGGTGATGTAGAGTTCATCAAGCGCGGGGCCGGCAAACATAACCGAGCTAGGCAGTGGTATCGGCATTTTGATTCGGTCCAATAATTCCCCTTTGGGTGATATACAGCCGACCTCTCCAGAACCCGTTAATGCTGTCCAGATATTTCCCTGGGCATCAACGGTGGCACCATCAGAAGCGGTTTGGTGGTTGTTTCCGTCGAAAATCTGGCGTTTGTTGCGTAATGGCCCACTGGGCGTGTAGTCATAGGCCAGAATCCGTCGACGGCCATCGTTAAAATACAAGGTATGGCCATCTGGACTAAAACAGGGGCCATTGGCGACTATAACGTCAGGTTCAAGCGTATCGAGGGAGAGATCGGGGTGAAGGCGATAAAGTGCACCCAGGGCTCTGTCGCGAATGGTAATGCCCATGGTGCCGGTAATAAAATTTCCGAAACGATCAGTTTTGCCATCGTTAAAGCGAGTGGCTGGCTGTTGGGACTCTGGGTCGATGATAACGGTGAGTTTGCGGGTCTGCAGACAATAAAAATGCAGGCCAGTTTGTAAGGCGACGACCAGCGTCTGCTCGTCGACGACCGCCAGGCTGCCAATCATGCAGGGCAGTTGCCAGCGGCTCACGGTCTCCGTCTGGTCCAGGCAGAAAATGCAACCTTTGAGTGAATCGACCCAGAATAATCGCCGCTGCTGATGATCCCATACGGGGCCTTCGCCGAGGGCATTTTTAATAGTGCCAATTCGTTCGATCTCCATAATATTCAATGCTCAACATGATTATTGATTGCAGCTCAGCATAAAAGTGTATGCTTAGCGCAGGCATAGCTCAAGCAGAGCCCAAGCAGAGCTCAAGGAGGTCCATTGACACCCGGTGATTCATTAGACAGTCGTATTGAAACCGTTATGGTTGAGGCAAATGGTATCAGGTTTGAGGTCGACACCTGCGGTCAGGGGGACTGCCTGGCGCTGTGCCTGCATGGTTTCCCCGAGCATAGTGTGTCATGGCGTTATCAGATTCCGGTATTGGCGGCACTGGGTTATAAGGTTTGGGCGCCCAACCTGCGTGGTTATGGTAACAGCGAGGCTCCCAGTGAACTCAAGGCCTATTCGCTGGAAGTCCTGATGCAGGATGTTGCCAGCCTGATTGATGCGGCCGGCTGCAGCGAGGTGGTGTTAATCGCGCATGATTGGGGTGCTGTCATTGCCTGGCATTTTGTCATGAGAGCGCTTCGGCCAGTCTCCAAACTGGTTATTTGTAATGTTCCTCATCCGGTGCCGGCAGCAACCGCGCTCGCTAATGGCTGGGGGCAGCTGAAGAAGTCGTGGTATATAGTCTTCTTTCAGTTGCCATGGCTGCCTGAATGGCTGATGACGCAAAACAAAGGAGGCATGGGCCAGATGATTGCAGCCTCGGCCAGCCATCCGGAGAATTTTTCTGCTGAAGTGATAGACCTCTATGATGAAAATGCAGCACGCCCAAAAAACTTAAGGGCTATGCTGAATTACTATCGAGCATTGGTTCGTGGCGGTGGTGCAGCCCGACAGCGACGCCTTGGTTATCCGGTGATCACGGTGCCCACCCTGATGATCTGGGGTGAGGCTGATATGGCCCTGACCATTGAGACCACTTATGGAACCGAGGTCCAGGTCTCGGAATTTACGCTGCGCTATCTGCCTGGCATCTCCCATTGGGTGCAACAGGACGCGCCCGAAGATGTTAACGCCATGTTAACCGCATTTCTGCAGGATCTACCGGTACCCGAGTTTAAGCCTGAAGGCTGACCCGCAGGCGTTTCATGCCTACCAGGCAAGATCAGCCAGACCAACCAGGCCGGACCAGACCAACCAGGCTGGACCAGGTTCAGGGCTGTTGGTTTGCCTGCAAATGATTGGCGAAGGTACGTTGCACGGTACCGTCGGCCAGACGCAGGTCGAGCCAGAGGTTGACATAATTAAGCAGAATTGGGTCCTGCTGCAGGAGGATTGCTTTTTCCTGGTAAGTCAGGGTTTTACCTGGCATGGCAGGACAAAGCCCCTGTTGCCTGTTTGTCTGCAGGGTGACCTCGATAGCATCTGTAATCATGACGTCAGCGCGGCCCTGTACTATTTCTTCAAATATTGTCCTGTTGTCCGCAAACAGGACCTTCTCGGCCAGTTTTATGTGAGCGTCAACATAACGCTCGTTAGTTCCGCCAGGGTTGACGATGATCCTGACGCCTTTCTGGTCTATATCGCTAAGGGATTTTATTCGTGCCTGGTCGCTACAGCGGATGATTGGTGTCTTGCCGCCTGTATGGTAGGGCTTACTGAGAAAGCCGTGCTGCTGCCTCTGCAGGGTTCTGGAAATGCCGCTCATGGCGATGTCGAATGCATTGTTTGATAGATCTGACAGCAGGCTGGGCCAGCTGGTGGCGACCAGGACAACTTCCACCTCCAGCGTGTTGGCCAGATCATGGATAAGATCGATGTCTATACCGTTATATTGACCGGCGACCCGGGATTCGGAAAATGGCGCATAGTCGCCGGTGGTGCCGACCCGTAGCATCCCGGAATCGCGAATCTGGGTGAGTCGATCGGGATAGTACTGCAGCGCCAGCAGACGATCAAAAATAGCTTCCTGGTGTTGGCGATCCAGGCCTTCGATGGTGGTCTTTGCAAGGAACAGTTGTCGTTGTGCTTCAGCTACGGGGTTTTTCAGCAAGGTGGCAATAGACTCACCTAAGCTGATCAGCTTGGGCCTGATGACTTCAACCAGGCTATCGCCCTTATCAGGCCCGCTGTGCTCCCGCCAATGGTTGAACCAATAGTGTTGAATTGACTTGGCTGCGCTGATCTGGGCCTGGTAAAAACGATTATTGCTATCGATGGTAATACCGACCCTTAGGCCTGCATAGGCACTCTTGTGCAATACGTCGGCCTCGCGCTGGAGGTCCTCGATGGGTCGGTCTCCCAGCCATTTATCTGCAGCGACTGCTTTCATTAAACCGAGTCTTGCGGAAATTCTTTCAAACAGCAACGCTTCCTCGCCAGCGGCTGCCACGGGTGTAGACATAAGGATTAACAGAAGGCTGGTAGCGTAGAGCAAAGCTGGCATAGGTTGATGGTAACATTGTTTGGAAAGTGATACCGTGCCGAAAAATTCCAGCCGTGAGGATTAATATGTCAGAGCCTGTACTATTTGCAAAACAAGGCCATGTGGCCACCGTAACCCTGAATAAACATGAAACCAGGAATGCCATATCGGAAGATGAAATGGTCGATGCTATTGTCGATATTTGTCAGCGCATCAATGCAGATCAAAGTGTGCGGGCGGTTATATTAACCGGCGCAGGGTCTGCTTTCAGCAGCGGTGGTAATGTCAAGGACATGCAGGACAAGGTGGGTATGTTTGCCGGTACCGCCACCGAGATTCGTGATGGTTATCGCCGCGGCATTCAGCGTATCCCGTTAGCCGTGGATGCTCTTGAAGTGCCCATTATTGCTGCCGTTAATGGGGCTGCCATCGGCGCAGGCTGTGATCTTGCGATGATGTGCGATATGCGAATTGCTTCGGAGAAAGCCTTCTTCGCAGAAAGTTTCGTCAAGGTAGGGTTGATTCCTGGCGATGGCGGTGCCTGGTTCCTGCCCCGGGTCATTGGTCAGGCGCGAGCCAATGAGATGTCGTTCACCGGCGAGCCGATAGGTGCTGAAACAGCGCTGGCATGGGGTATGGTCTCCGAAGTGGTGGCTGTCGATGAATTGCTTGCTGCGGCTATGAAGCTGGCGCAGCGGGTTGCAGTTAACCCTCCGCATGCGTTGCGCATGACAAAAAGGCTGTTAAAAGAGGGCAATCATGCCAGTCTAGCCAGCCTGCTGGAGGCTTCTGCTTCGTTGCAGGCTGTCGCTCATAAGACTCGAGATCATGCCGAGGCGGTGGACGCTATTATAGCCAAGCGCACGCCGCATTTTACCGGTGAATAACAACCAGGCCTTGCATTAGTCGCAGTCCGGTTGGGTCGTTAAAGCAGCTGGTATTTTTTCAGATAGCCGCGCAGTTGGTGGTAGGTCACGCCAAGCGCCTCAGCGGCTTTTTTCTGGTTGTACTGGCAATGGTTTAACGCGCCTTCAATCTGGCGGACCTCGAAGTCCTGCACCTGTTGGCGAAAATCAATTGGGAATAACGGCTCAACTGTAGCGGTAGCGGTAGGCGGTGGTGCCTTTTCCGAGTTCGCTTGGACAGCTTTTTGTACCTCAGCCCTGGGTCGGTAGGGCGACCCAAACGGATCCAGTATGATCTCATCCACAGGGTGGCTCAGCCGTTCATGTCGGTACAGGCTTCTTTCAATCGCATTTTTAAGTTCCCTGACATTTCCCGGCCAATGGTAGTTGTGCATTGTATCGACCGCTGCATTGGTAAAACCGGGGAAATAATCGAGCTCCAGATCCGTTGCCATGCGCACCGCGAAGTGTTCGGCCAGTAGCAGAATGTCTTCTTGCCTGGCACGCAGCGGTGGCAGGGTAATAACGTCAAAGGCGAGGCGGTCCAGCAGGTCTTGTCTGAATTGTCCTGCGTTGGCCAGACCAGGGAGATCAAGGTTGGTAGCTGCAATCAGGCGCACGTCAGCGGTCATCATTTTACTGCCGCCGACTCTTTCGTATTCGCCGTATTCGATGACTCTGAGTAGTTTTTCCTGCACCATTGACGACGTAGTTGCCAACTCGTCAAGAAACAGTGTGCCGCCATGGGCCCGTTCGAACCGTCCACTGTGGCGTTTCTGGGCTCCTGTAAATGCACCGGCTTCATGGCCGAATAATTCTGTTTCCAGCAAGGTATCATTGATGGCAGCACAGTTCAGCTTAATGAACTCCTGGTCCCAGCGTTGGGATAGGTAGTGGATCCGAGCAGCAATTAACTCCTTGCCAGTGCCGCGCTCGCCTACCACCAGTACGGGCTTGTCCAGAGGGGCTATTTTTGAAACCCAATCCAGCGCTTCGAGAAATGCGGGCGATTCACCGATCAGGCGATCATTAATACTGGTTTCATTGGTCATTACTTTGCTCAGCGGGGACTCATTGGCTAGTCTGGCCTATTTGTTGGTGAAATTCGCCAGATATTTAGTGAAATACTTCAATTAATTGAAAAGATAATGATGCGATTTAAAAAATGTCTAATAATCAATGAGTTAGATTGGAGTAAAACCTGGCACATTTTGTGAATTAGTCTATGACAATGCCGGTGCTTCAGAGTTCGGCAGAATGAGCACCAGAAAGGGTGACAGAACGGATCAAGCTTAGTTGAACCCTTCTGAATTATCGGGATTAACACAGAGAGTGAGCTTTCAATACTGCTACAGGTTTTGAAGCACTGGCTATAGGAGAGGCATAATGGGTATATTTTCAAGATTCACAGATATTATTAACGCCAATATTAATTCTATTTTAGATAAAGCCGAAGATCCGGAAAAGATGGTCAGGTTGATTATCCAGGAAATGGAGGAAACGCTGGTGGAAGTAAGAACCCAGTCAGCAAAACTGATAGCCGATAAAAAAGAACTGGGGCGCAAATCAGAGCGGTGGAGCAGTGAAATTGTAGAATGGGAACGCAAAGCGGAGGTCGCGATATCAAAGGAACGCGAAGACCTGGCTCGAGCAGCGTTAAAAGAGAAACGCAATTGTGAGGAAGCCTCAATAACCCTGGAGAGTGAATTGCAGCAGGTAAGCGACAGTCTTGAAAAACTCAGTGGTGACGTGGCTCAGTTGCAGCAGAAACTCAAGGATGCAAAACTCCGTCAGAAAGCGTTAATCTTAAGAGGGGATACAGCAAAATCCCGTATGGGTGTGAAGCGCCAGTTACATACCGTAAACATCGATGAGGCGCTGACTAAATTTGATCGATTTGAGCGAAGAATTGATGATATGGAAGGGGAGGTGGAAGCGTTTGAACTGGGTCAGAGAAGTCTGTCGGAAGAGATTGCGGAATTGGAGCGCGATGAACAAATCAACGCCGATCTAGCAGAACTAAAGGCGAAAATGAGTGGGCTTGAACAGGCCCAGTCTGAATAGCAGGGAAATTTGATTTAGCCGGCCTTCTGAGCCGATAAATGAGGATAGCATGGACATCATTGCAGCCATTTTTATTACTACCATCGTGTTTGTTGGCGCGGTTATTCCGACATGGGTTTTTTTCCACTATAGATATAAAACCAAACTGGTACACGGCCTCAGTATTGACGAGCAGACAGATCTGGAGGAAATGATGGAAACGGCGAATAAGATGGCGCAACGCATTCAGTCACTGGAATTGATTCTGGATTCAGAACACCCCCAGTGGCGTGAAAAATAGCGCTGCATAGGAGGCTTTGTACCGTGGCATTGTTTGTAGCTACAAGCAGAGCTTGCAACCACAATCTGAGATTGGGACGATAAATGGTAGTCAGAAGATCATCCGGACAACATGGGCGGAGCAGGAATCGGTCTGGTAGAAAAGGCTCTACACGCCACAGCCGCCAGGAAAATGGCGGGCATCAGTCAATAGAAGGCCGGCTTGATGACTTTTTTGAACACTTTGTGGACCGGCTACAGACCTGGCTGGATGGCCAGAAAGGCACCCGGGAATCGGCGTCAAAAAGGCAGGGCTCGAGTTATTCGGGTCGGCAGACAGGCCGTGAATTTCACGGGAGTGACAGGTACGATGATGTAATTGCTGGAGACGATGACGTTGTTTCAGCTGAGACCAGGCAGGGTGCAGGCGATGCAGATACCGAACAAGCGTCAGCCGGTGTGGGCGAGCGGGACTACCGTCGAGGTCGCTCAGGTTCCCGACGCAAGAGATATGGTATCCGCAATCGAAAAAAACGCGGCCATCTGTATCGAGACAGGTCACAGAAAAAAATTGCTGGCGTCTGCGCCGGGATCGCAGGTCATCTGGGTATTAATACCTGGAAAATCAGGGTTCTGGCAGTTGTTGGCTTGTTCCTGATGCCGTCGGTGGTATTCGCGTCCTACTGGGTCCTGTATTTTGTGCTGGATGACAAACCGTTTTACAAGCAGGTGACGGATCGTTTTCCGGACCTATCGTTATCTGTCGAAAAGGAACCGATGCGCAAAAGGAGCTCGGGCAACGAACCACCGGTAAATCATGCCCATACGCTGCGCCGGGTTAAGCAATTGTTCGTTGATAATGAGGACAAGCTGCGAGTGCTTGAAGCATTCATCACTTCACCTCGCTTTGAATTAAACCGGGCATTCAGGGAAATGGATGCCAGGGAATAAGCGATGCGTTTTCAGGATTATAATCCTATCCAGAGCACGGAACGCTGTTAGCACTATATCGATCAGGAGGTTTTTATGAGTTGGAGTTTATGGGCATTCCTGGGCATTTGTGGGTTTACCTCAATTGTTATGGGCGGGATAGTTAAAATCATGCAGATTAACAAAGGTAACCGATCCAGCGACCTGGAGCGGCAGTTGGAGGACTTCATAGAAATAGCCGAGCAGTTAAGAGGTGAGGTGGCGCAATTGCGGACACGCCTGGAAACGCTCGAGGAAATTGTCACTGACCCGGATTTAGAATTGAAACAGGAACTCAAAAAATTATAAGCGGTAATAATTGGTTTTAGGCGTGGCTGTGGCGGGCAGAATCGGAGATTGCTAACGCAATAGACGCGAACACACTATAAGAAAATGCTGATCAGCGGCCGGCTTGGAAAGACATAGTGCTGGTTAGCAGCGGATTGACGGTCCAGATAACCCCGGCAGATAGCAGTAGTCGTTGTGTCCAGAAAGCGCTACCTGGCTGGTTACTCGCTAATAAGGTTCCGCGCCAGGTCTGGTGGTCTAGATCAGGCTACAGCCAGTGCATGGGTACTCTGGACAGATAAAACAGGGGTAGCGATCACGGGTTGTTTTCCATAACCCGGTCTGGGAAATCACTGAAAACACCATCTACGCCCCAGTTTCTGAGTCGGTCAATGTCGGGTCGATCATTGACCGTATAAACGTATATCTTAAGCTGCGCATGATGAGCGAGGTTGACTAATTCCTGGCTTATCATTCGCAGTGAGACGTTAACGGAAAAAGCGCTCATCTCCTTCGAACGACCAATAATATCGGCAGCAGGCCGGCCAAATAATGCGCCTCTTCGGAATTTTGTACTGGCTCGAGTGAGTTCGTCGTGATGGAATGAGGATATCAGGAATTGCTCGCTATGCCATTGATTCTGGCAAGCATTGGTTAGCAGGGCAGCTACCGGTTCGGCAGTGTCAGGCCCTTTTAACTCGACGTTAATGTTCATTTTGGTATCGGCTACTTCAAGCACTTCCTGCAGCGTTGGGATTTGCTCGCCGTTACCCGCATCTAGAGAACGCAGATAGGCAAAGCTGGACTCCATTATCAGGCCTTCGCCGTTAGTGGTCCTGGCTAAGTCGTCATCATGAATCACAACCAGTTGGCCTTCTACATGATAGACATCTAATTCTATCCAGGGGCAGCCGAGCCTGGCGGCATGACGAAATGAGGCCAGGGTATTCTCGGGTTGATAACCACAGGCACCTCTATGTCCGATAGCAAGCATGATCACCTCTCACGTGTTAGCCCTGGTCAATGTAACTGGCTACGCTTACCGGGTAAAGTACCAGTGATTGCACTGCTGAGTGGTGAATTAGTGCGGAAATGTCGCTTTGCCGTAACTCGGGCTCGCCCCTTTCCGGCTGGATAGGCTACAATCAGCTCTGTTCGGAATTGCTCTATGTCATATCAAGTACTAGCTAGAAAATATCGCCCCGGTAACTTTCAGGCCCTGGAAGGGCAGGCGCATGTGCTACAGGCACTGATAAACGCCTTGGATTCTAATCGGCTTCACCATGCTTATCTGTTCAGCGGGACTCGAGGCGTGGGTAAGACGACGATTGCGCGTATCTTTGCAAAGTGCCTGAACTGTGAAAGTGGCGTTACTTCAACACCGTGCGACCAGTGTGCTTCCTGTACAGAAATCGCTAGTGGACGAAGCGTTGATCTGATAGAGATTGATGCGGCTTCCAGGACCGGTGTCGATGACATGCGTGAACTCCTCGATAACGTCCAGTACATGCCTACCTCCTGCCGCTATAAGGTCTACCTTATCGATGAAGTGCATATGCTATCGAAGAGCAGCTTTAACGCCATGCTTAAAACCTTGGAAGAACCACCAGAGCACGTTAAATTTTTGTTCGCCACGACGGACCCAAAAAAATTACCGATTACAGTACTGTCCAGGTGCCTCCAGTTTAATCTTAAGAATATGACGCCGGAGCGGGTGGTTAACCACCTTCGTGAAGTACTGGCAGCGGAGCAGATAGAGGCAGAGGAAGCCGCCTTATGGCAGCTTGGACGTGCGGCAGATGGCAGTATGCGGGATGCGTTGAGCCTGACCGATCAGGCCATCGCTTTCAGTGAAGGGCAACTCAGTGAAGCTTCGGTTTCAGCTATGTTGGGAACCGTAGATAGGCGTGAGGTATTTGGCCTGCTTCAGGCGCTCAGTGCCAGGGATGGCCCCGCGTTGCATCAGCAGATTCAGACTATTGCTGCCTATGCACCTGATTTTATGGCGCTTCTCGATGAAATGCTGTCGGTATTACATCGCCTGGCTATTGCCCAGATAATCCCGGCAGGCATTGATAACAGTTTTGGCGATCGAGAACAGTTGGAAGGCTTGGCAGAGCAGCTCAGCAAAGAGGAAGTACAGCTGTTTTATCAGGTTGGCTTAATAGGAAAACGGGATTTACCGCTGGCACCCGATCCTCAGATTGGGTTTGAAATGGTGTTAATTCGTATGCTGGCATTTGAACTCGACGGTCCAGGTGCGCCGAGCCGGGTTAGCCCTGATCCCGGGCAGGAACCTTTACCGCCTGGCGAGCCTGTTGAAGCGAGGCAGTCCAGCAGCGAAACGCCCCTTTCTGGATTGCTGGATAGATTGAATAACGCTGCATCGTCAGTCAATACAGCGGAGCCCGCCGGGGGAGGTGAGTCAGGACCAAAAGAGGCCGTAAAAGTAGCAGATAAGGTGGCGTCGCCCGGTAAGTTAGCGAGTTTCGTGGCCCAGGCGGCGCTTTCGTCTGCACAAGCCCAACCACAGGAAACAGAAAATGTTGCTGATCAGGCTGAAACCGAGCAAGCGGCGGAGCCGGAGGAAACCCTGCCAGAGGCTGCTACTGAATTGAGTACTGATTTGAATACTGATTTGAATTCTGAGTTAACCCAGAATTCCGAGCAGCCGAAGTCAGCCAGCCCAGTTTTGGAGGCACCAGGAGAAACTGAGGTAATAGATGCTGGGCACTGGCCGGTGATGCTGGAACAGCTTGCCCTGAATGGCATCACCCAGACCCTGGCTTCGAATTGTTGCCTGCAGCGTCTCGAAGGTAATGAGATAGTGCTCATTTTGGATGAGGGCCATTCCAGTTTGTGTAATGATATCCAGAGACAGAGAATTGCCGAAGCACTCAGTGAATCGCTTGGCAGGAAGATGGATTTAACAATTGAAATCAGCGAGCTTTCCGGGCCCACGCCGGCCATGATTGCAGAACAGCGGAGATTGCAGATGTTGGAGGACGCCGTTCAGGAAATTGAGAGTGATGGAAACGTGCAATCGCTGATAGCTGGGTTTGGCGCTCGCGTTGTGCAGGCTAGTATCTCACCCGTTGCTAAGAAGGAGACCAGGTGAAATGATGAAAGATGGCTTGGATGGGTTGATGAAACAGGCCCAGCAGATGCAGGAAAAGTTTCAGAAAATGCAGGATGACGTGGCAAACACCGAGGTTGTTGGCGAATCCGGTGCAGGCATGGTCAAGGTCACAATGACCGGTAGACACGATGTCCGCCGGGTCGACATAGATCCAGGCCTGTTGACTGAGGAAAAGACCTTGCTGGAAGATTTAGTGGCTGCGGCAATGAACGATGCAGTGCGTCGGGTAGAGGCGAATCAAAAAGATAAAATGTCGGAAGTGACCGCAGGCATACCGCTACCGCCGGGTTTTAAATTTCCCTTCGGACAATAGCAGGCTGGGTAAGCAATGACGCATAGGAGCAGTTGGAATTGAGCCATTCATTAATCGACCAATTGACCGAAGCTTTTCGCTGCCTGCCAGGTATTGGTGCGAAGTCGGCTCAAAGAATGGTATGGCATCTGCTTGAGAGAGATAGGCAAGGCGGCACAAAGTTGGCAAATACCATGATCGAGGCAATGCAGAAAATAGATCACTGTCGGCAGTGTCATAATTTCAGCGAAGAGGAAACCTGCGCCATATGCAGCTCTGCTAGTCGTGATGATGCGCTGCTGTGCGTAGTCGAGAGCCCCGCAGATGTTCTGGCCATCGAGCATTCCGGCAGCTTTCGCGGCAAATACTTTGTAACCATGGGAAACCTGTCGCCGATAGACGGAATTGGCCCCGAAGAAATTGGCGTCGAGGCTTTGTTGATTCGAAGCTCGCAGCAGGTAGACGAGGTGATTCTGGCTATGAGTTCAACGGTGGAAGGAGAAGCAACCGCGCACTATCTGGGTGAATTGTTAAAGGCCAGGAATGTCGTTGTCAGCAGGATTGCTCATGGCATACCCATCGGTGGTGAACTTGAGTTCGTCGATGGCGGAACGCTGACCCATGCGCTGCAGGGTAGGAAAGTAATTTAATGGAACCTATCTATGTCAGTACCGATACTGAACTCGAGCAGGCTGTCAGTCGCTGTGCCGATAGTTCAGTGATAGCCCTGGATACAGAATTTGCCCGTTTTAACACCTATTATCCGATGGTGGGGCTTGTGCAGATCGCCACACAGCAGCATTGTTTCTTAATAGACCCGCTAGCAATCAGTAACCTTGCTCCCTTGGCAGCGTTACTGACGCGCTCTGATTTGCTGAAAGTCGTTCATGCAGGTTCGGAGGATATGGAAGTATTCCAGTACGCGCTCGGTATTACGCCTGCGCCCGTTTTTGATACTCAGATTGCAACTGCGGCATTAGGTGTTGGTTTTTCAATGAGTTACCAGAGATTGGTGGCACATTATTTAAGTATTGATGTGCCCAAGGAAGAGACCAGGTCAGATTGGCTGCGGCGACCGTTAACAGCATCTCAATTGCAGTATGCGGCGTTGGATGTCGTTTATCTTTACCGAGTTTACTTCGATCAATTACGGCAGCTAAAGCACCTGGACAGGGAGAAGTGGGTCCTCGAAGAGTCAGCCAAGTTAAACGAGTTATTGCCCACGGCAATCGATCCGGCTGAAAGTTACCTGAAAGGCAAAGGCCTGCATGTCCTGAATCGACGTCAGTTAGGTTGTCTGCAACTACTCTATGCCTGGCGTGAAAGGCTTGCTCGATCAGAAAATGTACCGCGCAATCGCATCGTTGAACCCAAGCAATTGTTCTCTATTGCCCGATTGGGCTTGGATTCGATCCAGAAACTCAGGGAACAATCCGATTTATCCTCTCGGCAGTTGCGGCGATATGGATCGCAGCTACTGGATGTGATGCAACAAGGCAAAAACAGGCTTGAAACGGACCTACCTCAAAGTATTTTGGCTGATTCTGCGCCGCTCGATAAAAAGAAATTAAAAAAATTGAAAGAAACTGTCGATAAACGAGCAAGTGAACTGGGTATTTCACCGGAACTCTTATCAAGGCGACGGGACCTGGAGAGTTTGTTGCGTACCGCAAGGCAAGGCGTTGCTGTACTACCAGATTTTATGAAGGGCTGGCGTGAGGAGGTAATTGGCCATACTTTGTTAGAAGTGGTTCAGTGATTATTTAACGGTATGGTAAACGGGTAAACGGTTTGTAAGCGCACTATTGAATGCATCTTGTGGGGCCTCATGCTAAATGGGGCGGGATTCATATTAAGGAAGTTCATTTAATGAGAATTTCATATAATGAAAAGTATAAGATACGGGGATGCATGCGGCCAATGTCAAAGGTTACCGTAAAATGAGTTTCTGGAAGGAAAAAACGCTGCTTGAGATGACGCAAGGGGAGTGGGAGTCCTTGTGTGATGGCTGTGCGCGTTGTTGCCTTCATAAATTGCAGGACCTGGAGACAGATCTGGTCTACTACACCAGTGTGGCGTGTCAGTATCTGGATCAGGATACCTGTCGATGCCAGAATTATAAGCAGCGGCACGAACTGGTGCCCAGTTGCGTAATATTAAAGCCATCACACATGGAAGAATATAGCTGGTTGCCCGATACCTGTGCCTACCGTTTGATTCACGAAGGCAAAGAACTATTCTGGTGGCATCACCTGGTCTCTGGGCGGCACGATACGGTTCATGAGGCCAACATCTCCGTGAACGGAAAATGTATTTCAGAAACCCATGTTCATCCGGATGATTTTGAAGAGAATATTATTAAGTGGGTAGAACAATAGGGATGTAAGGGTGATAAATGATTATTTGTTAGCCTGGTTGATTTATCTGGTTGCTGGTTGTCTCATGGCGGTTGTGGTCTGGCGAGTAACTTCCCGCGCAAGTTACTCTTGGCGGGCACTTTTCAGAGGGACGTACCTTGTTATTACCTTTACGCCTTGGGTACTCATCGACTATCCCGGCTTTTATGCTCCGGCATTTATAATTTTGATAATGGATCTGCTCCTTAAGGGCTCAGGTAATAGCCTGGCAGGCGGCCTGGCGCTGCTTGGATCTTTTACTTTCATGTTGATTTTCCTCAGTTTCCGGGCTTTTAGAAAGTCAAGCTAAACGTCCTGGAGGCCCTCGGGTTGAGCCCTTTTTTGCAGCTTGTAGTCATGGGCTGAGAATTCTTGAGTGCTTGCTATGCATCACCCTTCAAATTAAAGTACCCACCCAGAGCTAATTATATTCACCAGATCAGGAAAGAAGCAGCCTTATGAAATTTGCAAGCACGAGCACCTACATTGCTACAGAAGAGTTACAGATGGCAGTGAACGCAGCAGTCACGTTGGAAAGACCACTATTGATTAAAGGAGAACCGGGAACAGGTAAAACGATGCTTGCGGAGGAAATTGCGGCTTCCCTTGGCATGCCGATCATTCCCTGGCATATCAAATCTACAACCAAAGCGCAGCAGGGTCTGTATGAATACGATGCTGTTTCGAGATTGAGGGATTCGCAGTTAGGTGACGATAAAGTCCATGATATTGCCAATTATATTGAAAAAGGTAAGTTATGGGATGCCTTTGATGCTGATAATAAGGTGGTTCTATTGATCGATGAAATCGATAAGGCAGATATTGAGTTCCCCAATGATCTGCTGCTGGAACTCGACAAGATGGAATTTTTTGTCTATGAGACTGGTGAAATCGTTAAGGCTAAGGTGCGCCCGATTGTTGTGATTACTTCGAATAATGAAAAGGAACTACCGGATGCCTTTCTGCGCCGTTGCTTCTTCCATTATATCCAATTCCCTGATCGTGAGACCATGCAGGAAATTGTCGATGTGCATTATCCGGATATAAAGAAAGATCTTGTCAAAGAAGCCATGGAAATTTTCTTTGATGTACGCAAGGTGCCGGGACTGAAGAAAAAGCCTTCCACGTCAGAATTGATTGATTGGTTGAAATTGCTTATGGCCGATGATATTCCTGACGAAATACTGACTAATCGAGACACTTCGAAAGCCATTCCGCCACTTTATGGCGCCCTGGTCAAGAACGAACAGGATGTACAGCTACTCGAAAGGCTGGCATTTATGAATCGACGCCAGGCAAGTGGAAATAATTCCGGTGGACCCGGGTAAATTGGTTTTGGTGTCAACGCTTGATTAAGACGCTAGGATCAATGAGGCAGAATTCGGCCAGATGAAGTTGGCTATAGCTAAGTAAGGAAACTACCAGAATGCTGATAAACTTTTTTATGGAATTGAAAAAGGCCAGGATTCCAGTATCGATTACGGAGTTACTCCAGTTGATAGAGGTCCTAAAGGCCAGGCTGGTGTACGCGGACATCGATGAGTTTTATTACCTGAGTAGAATGACGATGGTCAAGGATGAACGCCACTACGATAAATTTGATCGTGCGTTCAGTGCTTATTTTAAAGGTCTGGAAGATCTTGCCAGCCTGCTGTCATCGCTCATTCCGGATGAGTATCTGCGTCGAGAATTTGAAAAATCTCTGACCAAGGAAGAGCTTGAAAAGATCAAATCGCTGGGCGGTCTGGAAAAGCTGATTGAAGCCTTTAAAAAAGAGGTTGAGAAGGCGGCCCGGGGAGAAGGCGATAAAAAAGACCAGGAAGGTAAGGGTAAGAACGGCCGTGGCAAGGAGGGCGATGACAAGCGGGGCAAGAAACGCCGTGGTCGTCGTCAGTGGGATAAGCGGGATTATAAAGGCTACGATGACAATGTTGAGTTAGGTACGCGCGGCATGAAAATTTCCATGCGTCGCCTGAGGAAACTCGCCCGAACCGGCGCCGATGACGAATTTGATATCGATACCACAATATCCAAGACGGCCAAGAATGGCGGGCTGCTGGATATCATTATGCGACCGGAACGCAAGAACACAGTGAAGGTCCTGCTGTTACTTGATAATGGCGGTTCAATGGATTCACATGTTCGAGTCTGTGAAGAGCTGTTCTCTGCAGCCAGGTCAGAATTCAAGCACCTGGAAACTTACTATTTTCATAACTTCATCTATGACGGGGTGTGGAAAGAGCATAGAAGGCGCATGAATGAGCGCATCGATACCCATGACATATTGCACAAATATAGCCACGACTATAAGGTGATATTTGTTGGCGACGCCACTATGGCGCCGTACGAGATCACCCATTCGGGCGGTAGCGTTGAGCACTGGAATGAAGAGGCAGGTGCAGTCTGGTTTCAGCGAGTGCAGGATAATTTCGATAAGGTTATCTGGATCAATCCAACGCCCCTGGATACCTGGGAGTATTCCACTTCAGTGGGACTGACCAAGAAACTCATTGAAGATCAGATGTTTCCCCTGACCATTCGCGGTATTGAAGAAGGTATGAATTTCCTGTCTAAGTAGCATTTTACAGGCAGCGCAGCAAGGCTCGCTTTGCCTAGGGTCCTTTGTGATTAACATGCCATGAGCAGATCAGGTGAAACAGAATTCATCAGCTTTCCAACGAACGCTAGACAGGTGCATGATTCGCGATCGATTCAAATTGAATCGGCAGTGGCAGCAACATGGTATGTCGAAGCGTTTGGACCAACGTTTGCAGGAATCCAAGGCGCTTGCAGATCAGCGTAGAGAAAACGCGCCAGCTATCCGTTATCCCGAAAATCTGCCGGTCAGTGGCCGGGTCGATGATATTAAACAGGCGATCTGTGACCACCAGGTGATCATACTGGCAGGTGAAACTGGCTCGGGCAAGACTACCCAGATACCAAAAATCTGCCTCGACCTGGGTCGCGGTATCTATGGCACAATCGGCCATACTCAGCCGCGAAGAGTAGCGGTTCGTACCGTTTCTGCCCGGCTCGCTGAAGAGATGGATGTGACCCTGGGAGAACAGGTCGGCTATCAGATTCGTTTCAGTGATCGCAGTAAGGCGATATCACAGGTTAAAGTCATGACCGATGGTGTGCTCCTGGCTGAGACGCAGCATGACCGCTTTTTAGAAAATTATGACACCTTGATTATTGATGAAGCGCACGAGCGTAGCCTGAATATCGATTTCCTAATCGGTTACATCAAACGAATTCTTCCTAAGCGACCCGATCTCAAGATTATCATCACCTCGGCGACGATTGATCTGGACCGATTTTCCGATCACTTCAAACAGGCACCGGTTATAGAGGTGTCTGGGCGCACTTATCCCGTGGAAATCTGCTATCGCCCCCTTGTTGACCAGGAAAAGCGAGAAGATTCAGATGAGCGTATGTACAAGGGAGTACTTAATGCACTGGATGAGATAAGGCTGCTGGAACGCGCCCAGGGCTCACCTGGCGGTGTGTTAATCTTTCTCAGTGGGGAAAGGGAAATTCGTGAACTGGCGCTGCTTATCAAGCGCAGCAGCCAATTTAAGGGCGAACTTTTACCGTTATATGGTCGATTGAGTAACAGTGAGCAGAACCGGGTGTTTGCGCCTGTACGACAAAGTCGTATTGTGCTGGCGACCAATGTCGCAGAAACCTCATTGACAGTGCCCGGCATACGCTATGTTATTGATACGGGCCTTGCTCGAATATCCAGGTATTCGGTTAATTCCAAGGTTCAGCGGTTGCCTATTGAGCCTATATCGAGGGCGAGTGCGGATCAGCGTAAGGGCCGTTGTGGTCGAGTCAGCGCTGGGGTCTGCTTTCGGCTTTACTCCGAACAAGATTTTTTGGCCAGACCAGAATTTACCACGCCAGAGATCCTAAGAACTAACCTGGCCGCCGTTCTGTTGCAGATGCTTAAATTGCGGTTAGGCGACGCAGCCCGGTTTCCGTTTATAGAGCGACCTGAGCAGAGACAGGTCAATGATGGGTTTATGCTGTTGCATGAACTGGCGGCGGTGGATGATCGACGGGCGTTATCAAAGACAGGCCGGCAGATTGCAGAATTCCCCATTGATCTGCGGTTAGCGCGGATCATACTTGAGGCAAGGCGATTTGGTTGCCTTACTGAAATACTAGTGATCGCCAGTGCCTTGTCGATCCAGGATCCAAGAGAACGGCCCCAGGATGCCCAGCAGAAGGCTGATTTGCGGCATCGGGCCTGGCGACATGAGCAATCGGACTTTATGGATTACTGGAACCTGTGGGTCGAGTATGAAGCGCTGAGGCAGGAATCCACCCAGGGCCAGTTACGTCGATACTGTCGTGACAATTTTCTGTCATTTTTGCGTATGCGCGAATGGCGCGATATCCATACACAGCTCCTGTTGGTGTGCAGGGCCCAGGACTACAAGTTCAACCATGAGGCTGCTGACTACACCAGTATTCACAGATCGATATTGGCTGGCTTTCTAGGTCAGATTGCGCAGAAGTCCGTGTCGACCGATTATACCGGTGCTCGGAATCGGCACTATCATGTCTTTCCGGCTTCGTCTCAGTTCAAGCGCAAACCAAAATGGATTGTGGCTGCAAGCCTGGTTGAAACCAGCCGATTGTTTGCCCGGACCGTCGCAGAAATTGATGTCCGCTGGATAGAACCGATCGCCGAGCACCTGGTCAAAAGGCGTTATTTCGAGCCCTATTTTGCTGAGTCACAGGGGCAGGTGCTGTGCCATGAAGAATTAACCCTGTATGGCCTGGTTATTCAGAAAAGGCGGGTGACGGATTACGCCCTGATCAATCCCATCGAGGCCAGGGAAATTTTTATACAGGAAGCGCTGGTCTCACAGAAACTCGAGGGTGATTTCCCTTTTCTTAAGGCAAATCAGGCGTTGATTGAAGAGATTGAAGTACTAGAGTCAAAGAGTCGTAAACGAGATCTGCTGGTTGACCATAAGGTTTTATTTGAATTTTATGATGAGGCTCTGCCGGAGACGCTATGCACTGCGATGGATCTTGGTCGTCTTTTAGGCAACCAGAAGCAGTTTCAGAAGCGCTTGTTATTAACGCAGAGCAACCTGCTGCAGCGTCAGATTGAAGTCTCAGATGAGCTGTATCCGGATAGCCTGAAAGTCGGCGGCAACGAATTAAAACTGGCCTATCAGTTTAAGCCGTCCGAGCCCACAGATGGTGTCAGTGTTGATGTCCCGGCGAGTTTACTTCGGCAGGTTCCCCGGGAAAAGCTGGACTGGCTGATACCAGGGCTGCTTCGCGAAAAATGCCTGGCACTGATTAAGTCGCTACCCAAATCCCTGAGGAAGAACTTTGTGCCTGCGCCACAGTATGCCGATCTGGTGCTGGAAAAATTGCAGGCAGATCAAGGCAGATCCCTGCAGGAGGCCTTGGCAGAGTGTTTGTTCAGGTTGTCGGGTGTTCCAATAGCGGTGACGGATTTCAATGAGCAGAGACTTGATCAGCATCTAGCCATGCTGATCAGGATCCTGGGCGAGGATGGCGAGATACTCGGTATGGGGCGAGATCTGGATGCGTTGATTAAAGACCACGCGCCGATGCAGACAGCTGGATTGCTGAAAGCCTCGCAGCATGAGCTTGTGCAGTCAGGCCTGGTAGGTTGGAGCTTTGATGACCTGCCCGACGACATAATGCTTGAACAGGCCGGTGTGAACATACAAGGTTTCCCTGCGCTTGTTGACCAGCAGAATGCGGTCGCAATACAGATCTTTGATCAAAAGAGGGATGCTGAATTCGCCCATGAGCAGGGTAGCCTGAGGTTATTAATGCTGCAGTTGCAGGATCAGCAGAAGTACCTGAATAGAAATATTGTGGATTTCGATAGCCTGGCCTTGTTTTATGCCACCCGGGGAAGCAAACCTGCACTCCTTGAAGATATGGTAGAAGCCGTCTTTCGAATAACGCTGCTGGAGGGACGATCGCCCATTCGCAGTCGTCAGGTTTTCCAGGATCGGCTGGCCCTTAGGCAGGATTTGTTCGACACTGCGAACCAGGTTTCCGGTCTGTTGCTGGATGTTTTACAGCGCGCTAACGCTATAGAGTCAAGACTCAGCCAGTTCACGGACAAGTCGTGGCTCAATGTCGCCGAAGACCTGCGCCGGCAAATGAATTTTTTGTTCAGAGCAGGCTTTCTTAGACGTATCTCATTTCACTGGCTCTCGCAGTACACGCGATATCTAAAAGCCATTGAATATCGCCTGGAAAAGCTTGGTGGTGGTTTCAGTCGGGATGAGCAGAGAATGCAGCTTTTGAAAGTGTTTGAAGATCGTCTGGCGGCCCTGGGATCTGCCGACCTGCAGCAGAAGATGCAATTCAGCTGGCTACTACAGGAGTATCGGGTCTCCATTTTCGCGCAGAATCTCGGCACAGTGGTGCCAGTCTCTGAAAAAAGACTGGAAAAAGCCTGGCAGGCGCTGGTCAGTAGTGGTCAGTGAACTCGACGATACCCATGCGCAGTGAATGATAGTTCGTAAAAGGACTGAAATAGCCTAGAATTCCCCTTTAACAATGTGCTTGGTCGATTTTTCAGAAGAGATAGTTTCAGGTGTACGGCCAGCAGGAGGTATCGGCTCATGTCGCGTAAAATACAAAACGATCCAGGTCTGTCTATCCTACTTATCGAAGAGGTCTCCGGCGCTATCGCAGGCAGGCTGGTCGATCGCATAGGAGATTTAACGCGTAGCAGCGTTGTTGATGGCCTTGCAGTTCTAGCAGCCAAGCGACCAGCTGTCGTGCTGTTTTGTCTGGAGTCCTATTCAGTTTTAAATTTAGGCCTGGTAACGACAATCAGCGGACTGGATGCACGGCGTCCCCTGATCCTGATAGGTGGTCATATCGACCAAGGTCAGATTCTGCCTTTTCTGGATGCCGGCGGTACTGATTTTCTGGTCGGTGATGCCCTGGCCCCAGATGTGCTGAATCAGATGTGCAAGCGCAAGGGTAATCAGTATCGAAAATTGCGCGTACAGACCCGCACCCTTAATCGCCGCCAGATGGCGGTAGAAAACCTTCAGGACAGTCTTGCTGTTATTGAACAGGATCAGAAAATTGGAGCGAATGTACAGCGATTGATGATGCCGGACTCACCCTGTATATTCAGATCATTTCGGGTAGCTCACGATATTCGTCCAGCCTTGATCCTGAGCGGTGATTTCATCGATTATGGGGAAATGCAGGACGGTCGTTTGTTGTTTTGTCTGGCGGATGTGTCAGGTCACGGTGCTGGCAGCGCGTTTGTTACAGTCCTATTGAGTGAATTATTCAAGCGATTTTTGAACCAGCGAACTGACAGTACTGATATAAGCCCTGAATCGGCCCTTTCTGGCTTTAATCAACAACTATGCAATGCGGCTTTTGAGCAGCACGTTACCATGTTAATAGGCGTGGTCGATGAAGCCTCGAATCATCTTGATTATGCCTGCGCAGGTCACTTCCCACCGGCTATACTAAGAACTGGGGACCAGGCTCAATTTTTAAATTCAGGTGGATTACCACTAGGTTTATTGAGATCAGCGGAGTATCATTCGCAACACTTGACGTTGCCGGACCAATTTGAACTGCTGGTTTGTTCGGATGGAGTTTTTGAAGGCATCACTGCTGAGAGCTTGGAAGACAAGGAGCGGCATCTGATGGATTTTGTGGCGGGTAACAATGGGCGGTTTGACAATTTTCTAACGCGCCTGTTTCAACGGGAGGGCGAACCTCTTTCTGACGACGTGGCTGTTTTAAGCATTCTCAGAGAATCCTGATGGGTAGCATTTTGCATACAACGGTAGACGCGACCCATGTGCTGAAACTAACCGGTGATGTCAAAGTAAGCCAGAGCCCTGCTTTAAGTCGATTCATTGAAAACCTCGCCGAATTTGATATTTTGAAATCTTTCGTTATCGACCTGACTGATGCGCTCTCAATTGACAGCACAGCGCTGGGTTTCCTGGCCAAGATTGCGATACATACCGAAAACCGGTTTCAATTCAAACCGACCATCGTTTGCTGTTCTGATGACATCAATAAGGTTATGGACAGCATGGGCTTTGCTCAGATTTTTGCGCTGTCCAGACAGCCGATTAGCATTGTTGAAAACATGAGTGAACTGGCCAGTGATTCACTCCGGGAAGATGATCTTCGCCTGCAGGTGCTCGATGCCCATCGCACGCTCATGGCATTGAACCATAGCAATTATGTGGAATTCCATGATCTGGTCGAGGCGCTTGAAGAAGAACTTCCCCAACCTCAAGTACCAGGCAAACAATTAGCTCGATAACCTGGCTTCGGCCTGTACGGTTGCGTTCGCTCTAGCGGGGCCTTGCCTGAGCTCGAGCATGCAGCATATCGTTGTTTGAAACATGCATCAGTCCCGCTATACGTCTGATAATGTGGCTCTCATGGCTATCCAGTGAGGCATCAGCATAAGCAACACGCCACAGATCTATGAGCAGTTTCTTCTTCTGGGCATAGTTAAAATTTTCATTCATCAGCGAAGTAAAAGTGAAAAGATCGTGGGCTTCTTCGGCGCTCTGTTCTGCCAGGGTCACCAGGTCCTTTATTTCTTTTTCGGATAAATGCATACGCGAGCGCATCATATCGAAGATCAGCGCCAGTTCTTCTGCAGATTTTTCCTGATCAGAGCGTGCCACCTCCATCATCAGGGCGGCTGTGGCCAGTTCCAGAGCATGTTCATCAGAACTCGGTTCAGCGTTGGTCAGCGCTTCATCTGTAAACCATTGGGACAGTTTCTTCAGCATAATGATGTTCTCTCGTTAGCGGGACTGGGGATGTATTGCCGGGCTTGATCAAAAACGCCAATGCCTGCAGTTTCTGAAAACATGTTCTCGCTTAGAAAACGGCGGTAAGCTCGTGCGCCAGGCAGGCCTAGATAGAGTCCCAGCAGATGACGGGTCATGTATTTGAGGCGGGCCCCCTGGCTTAACTGATCTGCCATGTACTCCCGGTATTGCTCAATAATAGCTTGCCTGTCAGGAAGCGCAGTTGTATAGACACGACTTTCGATCTCCGCCAGAAGGAATGGGTTCTGATAGATCGTACGGCCCATCATAATGCCAGAAACGCGGCTGAGTTCATCAACAGCCTGTTCCGCGGTTTTTATCCCACCATTGAGAATAAATTCGGCATCTGGGTATTCTTTTTGAATCTGGTAGACAAAAGCGTATTTCAAGGGAGGAATCTCTCGATTATCTTTTGGTGACAGGCCCGATAAAATGGCTTTACGGGCGTGGACGATAAAAGTTCGACAGCCTGCCGAATAGAGGGTTCCGATGAAGTCCCTGAAATGCTCATAGCTGTCGAGGTCATCGATACCGATTCGAGATTTGATGGTGATCGGTATAGAGACGCTGCCCTGCATTTCTTGAAAACAGGTGGCAACCAGTTTTGGGGTGGCCATCAGGCAGGCACCAATGCCACCTGTCTGCACGCGATCACTGGGACAACCGACATTAAGGTTAACTTCCTGATAGCCAGCTTGTTCACACAGCCGAGAGCAAATTGCCAGTTTGTCCGGATCACTGCCGCCTAACTGCATGGCCACCGGTTCATCTGCCTGATGTGACAGGAAATCTGTGGCCTGGCCGTGGATCAAGGCACCCGTGGTAACCATTTCACTGTACAGTATGGCGTGGGGCGAGATCAGCCTTAGAAGGTATCTGAAATGCCTGTCCGTACAGCCCATCATGGGGGCTACGGAAAGTTTTCTGTCTGGCATAATGATCGAATTAATTCTTAATCCGCCGTAGTGTAACATTTACAGACCACTTTCAGCGGTTAACATTGATATTACCCGTACCTGAAATGCCAGCTTTAAGCATATAATGGTTGATTCCACCTTTTGCATAATCATGATGATCTAATATGGTTCGTACTCGAGTAGCTCCTTCTCCAACCGGCGACCCGCACGTTGGTACAGCCTATATGGCCTTGTTCAGTTATTGCTACGCTAAACAGCATGGCGGGCAGTTTCTACTGCGTATCGAGGATACTGATACTGCCCGCAGTACTGCCAAGTCGGAACAGGCTATTATTGATTCCCTGCACTGGCTTGGCCTGGATTGGGATGAAGGGCCTGACTGTGGCGGTTCCAAGGGTCCTTATCGGCAGAGCGAGCGCCTACCTGTTTATCAAGAATATGCCGAGCAGTTGCTGGAAAATGACCATGCCTTTCACTGTTTTTGTACGGCCGAACGCCTGCAGCAGATGCGTGCAGAGCAAAAGCAGAACGGGCAAACCGCCCGATATGATGGCCTGTGTGCTGGCTTGTCAGCGCAGCAGGTAACCGAGCGAAAGGCCGCTGGTGCCGAATCTGTCATCCGCATGAAAGTACCTTCTGAAGGGGTCTGTATCGTCGAGGACGCCTTGCGGGGCAGCATTGAGATCGAATACGCACAGATTGATATGCAGGTGCTGGTAAAAGCGGACGGCTTCCCCACTTATCATTTAGCGGTGGTTGTAGATGATCATTTAATGGAGATAAGCCATATTATCCGCGGTGAGGAGTGGATTAACTCTGCACCGAAACACCAGTTACTGTACGGCTATTTTGGCTGGCAGATGCCAGAGTTGATCCATATGCCGCTATTACGTAACCCGGACAAGAGTAAGCTCAGTAAACGCAAGAACCCGACCAGTATCAGTTTTTATAAAGATATGGGCTACCTGCCGGAAGCACTGCTCAATTATCTCGGTATGCTGGGTTGGAGTATGCCGGGTGGTGAAGAGCGCTTTTCCCTGGATGACATGATAGACCAGTTCGATATCAGCCGGATCAGCCTGGGTGCGCCGGTATTTGATGTGACCAAACTGAAGTGGCTGAACGGTCGCTGGCTCAGGGAAGTACTCGATGAAGATGGTTTTGCTGCTCGCTTGAGTGAATGGGTTTATAACCGTGACAAGCTCATGCAGATCATTCCGCTGGTCAAGGAACGGGTGGATGTTTTCTCTGACTTGGGCAAAATGATCAGTTTTTTTGTAGAAGGAATGCCTGACTTAGGTCCAGATGATTTTGACTATAAAGGCGCGGTAACCGAACAGCAGGTCAAGGTGTTACAGTTCTCGCTGTGGCTCATGGAAGGCGACATAGACTGGCATAGCAGTGCCCTGCAACAGGGCCTTGTGGCGCTGGCCGAGGCCATGGATATGAAAATCAGGGATTTCCTGAAGCCGCTGTTTATCGCCGTGTCCGGCAAACCTGTATCGCCGCCATTGTTTGATTCCCTGGTTGTTTTGGGCCCGGAAATCAGTCGTGGCCGATTACGGCATGCGCTGGCTGTGCTTGGTGGCGTTTCCAAGAAGAAGCTGAAAAAACTGGATTCAGAGTTCAAGACACTGTCATGAGGACTAGGCAATGATGCAACAGGCGCAAGATCTGCTGGAAGAAGGAAAAGAACTGAAGTCACTGCTGGATACTCTTTCAGGTGACCAGTTGAATAACAGCACCAATTTTAAAAACTGGACAGTAAACAAAGTCGTTCAGCACCTGCATGGCTCGGACAGGATGGCTGTGCTGTCCCTGAAGGATCCTGAGGGCTTTAAACAGACCATAAAGCAGCCTGACAGGGTTAGAAGCAACATGAACCCAGAGCAGGCTGGAACGGGGCTGGTCCAGGATTGGTGGCAATATTTTGAGGAGATGGCTGAGTTACTAGGCGCAAGTGATCCTAAACGGCGGTTGCCCTGGTTTGGGCCGGATATGGGCGTGATGATGTTTACCACCGCCAGGCAGATGGAAACCTGGGCGCATGGCCAGGAGATATTTGATCTGTTTGAAGTACCCAGAATTAATAGTGATCGCATCAGGAATATTGCGGTCATTGGCGTGAAAACGTATGGCTGGACCTTTGTTAATCGAGGTCAACAGCCACCTGGGCCGGCTCCTTACGTTGAACTCACCGCGCCTTCAGGGGAAGTATGGAGCTTTAACGAGTATTCGGAGGAGAGCTTTGTGGAGGGCTCAGCGGTGGAGTTCTGCCATGTGGTCACCCAGGGACGCCATATCCAAGATGTAAACCTCACTGTGAGCGGCGATGTTGCTCACCAGTGGATGGCGATAGCGCAGTGTTTTGCCGGACCACCAGAGAATCCGCCAGAGCCGGGTAGCCGGCTTGCCAAGGGGTAGGTCAGAAGAAATACAGATAAAAGCAGGCGGATCTTGAATGCAATCGCGGTTCACGGTAGGATTCGCGACTTCCAGATCCGTTCTAGTTAGTCGATGTCAGGCTGTTGTTGGATTGTTTTGATTTGCAGTCGATTAGAGAAGTTTTGGGGCTATAGCTCAGCTGGGAGAGCGCGTGACTGGCAGTCACGAGGTCGGCGGTTCGATCCCGCCTAGCTCCACCAAATCCTACCTTTAAAACCTGCGAACTCGTTTGGCCAATGAAAGGGATCGATTTGTGATTTCCAACAGGAATAAGCCAATGCCTACCATTCGCCAGCCTCTTCGTATGTTTGAAAGAACCCTGGTCGCGGTTCTGCTAATCTAGATAGGATCAGAGTAATCTCAAATTATATATCTTATTGACAATATATTATAGAGTGTTTAAATTAAAAAGTAGCGTCAGTAAGATGATAAAAAAGGAAATAATTTGATGAAAAAATTCATTTTTGCATTGGGCGTACTATCTGTACTCGCGACAAGCCCATTCGTTTATTCGGACAATAATCAAACTGCATTTGGTGGAGTAGAGACTTTGGCTTGCGATTTTGTTGACGGTAAAGATATGGATGACTTCATGAAGGTTGTTCAAAAATGGGATAAGTGGGCTGCCGGGAATTTTTCGAAGACTTACTCAGGGAATGTGTTAGTACCTTATTTTTTTAGTGATATGCAACATGATTTTTATTGGGTTGGGTTTTCGCCTGATTTAGCATCCCAAGGGATAGTGGCGGACGAATGGTTGTTGAAAGGCGCTGCTTTGCAAAAAGAATTTGATGCAGTCGCACCCTGTTCTACTCATGCGCAATATGCGTGGGCTAGAGTCCGAGATGACGTTGAAACGCCGCAGGCAGCAGGATTCGTGGACTTTGCAAGTTGTGCGTTGAAGCCTGGTGTAGACTCAGCAAAGATGGCCGATGCGGACTCTAAGATGAATGCATTTCTTGACAAAATCGGCAACACAGTCCGTATTTACCGTTGGTTTCCGATGCAGGGCACGAATATGCAGGGTGCCGATTTCATGCAACTCAATTGGGTCGGGTCGCTAACCGAGAAGGGGGAAAATGCCGACGCATTTGTTGCTGCGGGAGGGATACAAATTCAAGCCTCGCTATACGATTCTTTAGTTGAGTGCGAGGGTGGACCCACAGCGTCGTATTCGTCCGTAGGTGGTTCTAACTAAGGCTATAAGACGCTTTAAAGCTAGCGGTCTCCAAAGTCGCTACAGACGATTGGGCCGCTTTCCCCTGCTTTTTTTCTAAACATATCTTATGAAGATACTTTTTCGATCTTGGCAGAACACAGTTTATAATTCCTATGTTTAAATGGCCGTGTTAGGTTGATCATCACCTTACGGAGCTCACTAAAACACTACTGATAAGGAAACTTTCATGAAGAAGCGATTTATCTCAGCACTATCCCTTACCCTCAGTTTACTGTTATCAACCGTTATGGCAGACACCGCCACCGAGGTCCGTCAGGTGGTCGTAGACAATATGGCTCACATGAACCAGGAATTGAACCAAGATCCTATGCGTCTTTCGAAGGAAGGCTCAAAAGAGTTCTTCTCCAGCGGTGGTCTGCTGAATCATATTGACAGAGCCTCAGGCGGGAATGCGTTTGATATGTTCCAAGGTAGCCGTAAGCATATCGAGGTTGTGGTGTTGGTCGAAGGTCAAGCGGCGGTGGTGCACTTTTATCAAGAAGCCATGATGCAACCTAAAGGACTGCCCGCTGTACCCAACTACCGTACCAGAGTGACACAGATTTTTGTCAAAGAAGACAGCGACTGGAAAGTTCGTTCGGCACATTGGTCGCCGTTGATGGGTGGCGCAGGAACCTCACGAACCATCGTTAAGTAATACGGTCATAGCCATTCAGTCACCGAAATAACCCAACGACAAGAAACTATAAGGTACTTCCATTTCATACTCGTAAGGATTGTGATATCTTTAGTAATGTCACCTCACCCTTTTTTATGGTTCTACACGAAAAGAATGTAGACCATAGCTATGACACTACGCTGCTTCCCAAATCTGATGAATCCTGTTGTTTCATTGCTGCTTTACAGATCAAAAACTGCTCAAAATGTTAGAGAGTGTGTATATATAGGGGGAGGGGGGCTATGGCATTCGCTGCTCTATATAGGCCGAAACATCTTCAGCAGTGGTCCTTTGAGCATTGTCACCAATAGCACCTTCTATTAGTGAATCACCTGAAAAGTCAAACAAGCTTCGGATTAACACTAAACCATCGGTCAACGGTGTGGCTTCGCCATCACCATCTATGTCTAGCTCAGATTCAGCATCACTTAGATAAGTCATAATATCTTCAGCACTGGTACGTTGCGCCGTTCCACCAATGGCTCCAGCTGTTAATGAATCCCCACTAAAATCAAACAAGTACCTGATCACTAAGAGGCCATCTGTTAGTGCTTTAG
>LWDU01000416.1_pt1 | contig 29028 bp, 36 predicted proteins | sample 727161 | NCBI WGS metagenome assembly LWDU01 (sample SAMN04566230, study PRJNA314399) | hydrothermal vent metagenome | isolation source: deep sea hydrothermal plume seawater | place: Mexico: Gulf of California, Guaymas Basin | collected 2004-07-11
CCACAACATAATCAATATGACTTTGGGTATATACCCTACGTGGTATTGTCAAACGTAATAACTCCATATCAGCACACTTATCTTTACCACCAAACATAAGACTTCCAATCTCTACACCACGAATACCACCTTCCAAATATAAAGCACAAGCCAATACTTGTGCTGGAAATTGACTTACCGGTATATGAGATAACATAGATTTAGCATCAATATATACTGCATGTCCTCCAATTGGTTTAACAACAGGAATACCTAAATCTGAAAGAGCATCACCTAAATATTTAACAGATTGTATCCTATATTGGAGATAATCTTCTTGAACAACTTCTTTTAACCCCTGAGATATAGCCGCCAAATCTCTACCAGATAACCCACCATAAGTAGGATATCCTTCAGTTAAAATACCAAGATTTCTAACAGGAGTAGATAATTCCTCATTATTAAATGCTAAAAAACCACCCATATTCACCATTCCATCTTTCTTAGCACTCATAGTACAACCATCAGCATAAGAAAACATTTCTTGGGAAATCTCCTTTACACTTTTATCAGAATATCCATCCTCTCGGAGTTTTATAAAATATGCATTTTCAGCAAATCTACACGCATCAAGAAAAAACGGTACATTATAATGTGTACAAAGTTTCTTAATCCCCTTAATATTTTCCATTGAAACTGGCTGTCCACCACCAGAGTTATTAGTAATAGTAACCATACATAATGGTATATCTCTAGAATTAGACTCTAATAAATCCTCTAATTTATTTAAATCCATATTACCTTTAAATGGATGAAGATTAGACGGGTCTTTACCTTCCGATATCACTAAATCTAACGCTAATGTGTCATTATATTCTATATTAGCACGTGTCGTATCAAAATGTGTGTTATTTGGTATTATTTTACCCCTTTCACATAAAACTGAAAATAATATTCTTTCTGCTGCCCTACCTTGATGTGTTGGAAATATATATTTAAATCCAGTTAAATCCTTTATAGTCTTTTCCATATCATAATATGAAGAACACCCAGCATAAGATTCATCACCTTCAATCATTGCACCCCATTGATGGTCAGACATCGCACCAGTTCCAGAATCAGTTAATAAATCTATTAAAACATTTTCACCCTTTATTAAAAATAAATTATAATTAGCAGATTTTAAATGTAATTCTCTTTCCTCTCTAGATATCATTTTAATAGATTCAACCATTTTAATTTTAAATGGTTCAAATATAGTTTTCATAATGATTTACTAACAAACGATTCCATACACGTTAATACACTCTCACTAAAATTCCTATGAGCATCACTTAACCCCCCTTGACCAAATTCACGCTTTAATCTATACCACATATCTTTAGGAGTAAGTTCTTCCATAGTATGAAGTTCTTTATTAAACGTAGAAGAATAGTTCTCTGTGACTGTTTTAAATTTAACTAAATCTGAATATAATCCATAATCTTTGTCACGTCTTGGGTCAAATGTAACATATCCAGACATGTTCTTACCAGATAAATCAACAACACACTTGCTAAATGACCTTGGATCGATTGAATAATCTATAAGGTCTTGCTCATTCTCAAATAATTTATATACGGCCTCTTCATACTTATCTTTGCTTTCAGAACACCCAACCAAAAATAATACCATAAATACTAACACAACTTTCTTCATATCACACTCCCATTTTTATCAATCATAAAATCATAATATAATACATATTCAAACGAATAAGCATAATCCTCATCTAATTCTCTATAGTTTATATGCTGATATACATGAACCATCTCATGCATAACCGTACTAATTATCGTACCCCTATCCATATCGCAGTCAATGTATATATCATATAATGTCCGACAATCTGGATCACATATAACATACCCACGTAATTGTCCTTCAGGTTCCCCACTTAAATCATCAACATAAAATTTAATTTCAATATTATCTGGTATATCTAATCGTTCACACACCCAACCAATGACTGCCTTAAATACAGACACATAATAATCATTAACGTTATCATCAAATAATATCACAATACAAAACTTTCACCACACCCACAAGAACTTTTATCTGGAATAATTACTTTAAACGCCGGACTAAAAGGTCCACCAGTATAATCTATTATAGCATCAGCCATATGTAATATACTAAAATTATCTACAACAAACATATTAAAACATTCTTCTTGTAATGCTGACACACCACCCATAGTACCAGCCGGACAATCTCTCCAAATTATAACATCTTCTTCATTATTAACTTCATCAATAATATCCCATTTTCCAATTAATCCAGAACAACCACCAGAATTCAAAGAATATCTAATAATACCCCCTATCTCCTTAAATTGTTCTTTTGCAGAATCAGTTACATTCAACGTAAATCCACCCCAATTGCTTCAGATATATTATTATAACCATCACGTTTAAGTAATTTTACAAGTCCTATATTAATTTCAGCTGAAATTTGAGGTCCGTGAAATATCATACCAGTAATTAAATGTATTAATGACGCACCATTTCTTATCTTAAAATATGCATCTTCGGCAGTATCACACCCACCAATACCTATAACTATAAATTTATATCCATTATCTTTAACATGTTGGGCACATACCTTAATTATATGATTGGTCATGGGTCTTAATACATGACCACTCATACCACCCCTATCATATGGCATAACTCTTTTTTCTAATTTACCCTTATGAAAGACATGTGTAGTCCTATCATCTTCTGGCACCAACTTCCTATTAACTGTAAGATTGCATGTCAAAATACCATCAATACCATATGTATGCATAACATCTATCATCTCACAAATTTCTTCATCAGTATGATCTGGACCAATTTTACAATATACAGGATATTCATTCAATCCCATCAATTCTCTTATACTCTTAACCTTTATTAATAATTCTGATAAATTTCCCATATTAAAAAATGGATTAGATACTCCCAGATTAGGACAACTAAGATTTATAGTAGTATAATCCGCATATGGTGATAATCGTTTAAACGTTGTTAACAAGTCATCAATAACATCATCCTTATCAGCCACACCGTTGGTAGCAGATGCTGATACACCACATACACCATCAACCTTTCTCCAAGCAGGAGCAACACACTCTTGCACAAATGCAGAACCAGAATTATTCAAACCATACCAAACATTAATAGATTGTGACTTAACAGCTCTCCACAATCTAACTGGTGGATTTCCTATATGTGGTTCTTTTGAAAATGACCCAAGTTCAATACCAGAAAACCCCAATTCACGGATAACTGAAGGCAACGCACCATACTTATCAAATCCAGCAGAAATCAACAATGGATTACTATAATGAACACCATTTACACTTTGAGATAACATACTATTATCATATCTATATAAATATCTCAATAACCTAATACCATAGGGTATCCTCTGTATCATCACTACAATTTCTTTAACTACATCATGTGCCGTTTCCGGACACAATTTAAATAATATAGGTCGTAATAACCTCTTATATACAATCCGTTGTATTTTATACTTCATGATATTCCTTTATAATTTATTTCCTGGATTATGCTCTGACGGCAATTCTTCATATTTCTCTTCTGGCATATGATTTCCACCACATCCACCCTCTATATGGTGGTTAGCACCACAACCATATTCAACTAGGTTTTGTGTTGATGTATTCTTAATAACGTTCTTAAGTTTTGTTTCAATCTTGGACATATCTATTTCAGTTTGTTTTACGTTATTTGTAACATCAACTCCACGTTGAATATACTCTCCAACTAAAGAATTCCAATTAATATCATATGCACCATATACACCAACTAACGTACCTACGGTTAATAACACCTTATTTCGTTTTTTCATAACTAACCTCTTTTCAAATTATCAATATGATAAACCCCATTAGTTTTCTCAAATTCAATCAACACATTATTTTCATCAAGTATTCGTTTAATAACACCACTACTTCCATTATTACTATCCCAATCCTTACATGCCAAACACGACATACCCACTTTAACTGCATGTGTATTAAAAAATTCAACCTCAAGTTTATCTTGAATCACTTGCAATTCTTCTTCACTTGGTTCTTTATCTTTACCAAATTTAAACATAATTATCCCTTAACATCTATTATTATATCTATAAATACCATCATCAATTACTCTCTTAGCCTCTGAATTATCACCCCATCCATTAACTTTTGCCCACCTACTTTCATCTAAATCTTTATAATGTTCAAAGAAATGATATATGTTCTCCAACTGTTCAATCGGAACATCTATAATATCATACCAATCCGAATATACCTCATCAACAGGTACTGCCAATATTTTAGGATCATCACCCGACTCATCCACCATATGTAAAACCCCAATAACATTACATAATACTTTGCAATTAGGTATTAATGGATAGGGTGTTATTACCAAAACATCAACCGCATCATTGTCACCACCTATTGTATTTGGCAAACAACCATAATTACAAGGGTAATGCATTGATGTATGTAAAAATCTATCAAATCTAAGCACACCCGTTTTATGATCAACTTCATATTTAATATGTGAAGTTCCCATAGACATTTCAATCAATACATCAATATTCATTTTTTTGTATATTCCTTTAAGTCCTTTTCATCAATAATGCCCATTTTATATAATTCCTGTAATGTAACATTTACGGCAAAATACCAACCATGCCTAAATCCTGCCCTGAATGAAAACCCAGCACATATTCCTAATAAAAATATCCATATTACATCTTCCATATCTATATTTAGGAGTCATGATATATTATAAGAATATTATGCAACCATTCAACCTCATAGTATTCTGCAAATTCGTGTATTCCAGAAGATAAAAAATACATGGCAAATATAGGAAATACATATGATGAAGCCTTAAATATATATTTCGTATTAAAATTATTAATACGTGTCCCAATATACACTAATATACTAATACCAATCAAAAATCCAAATAACATACCAAGAACATCAGATAATACTGATGTATATAATGAGAAATAAAATAACACAACTTCTACACCTTCTCTCAATATAGTAAAAAATGAGACTAACACAAATGTCATGGAACTATTATATTGCAAATGTTCATTAATATGTTTGTTTGCATTAACACACCAAACAGAAATATATAATAACATCAACCCAGTTATAACCTGTACATAACCTTCAAATAACTCTAAATCAGAATGTTCAAATATGTCAACAAATAAATAAGCAACTAAGATTGATGACATTATACCTAAAAATGAACCCAAATATACATATCTCTTATGTCCAGATTCCGTCAACTTTAATATTATCATCAAAAGTAATAATATCTCTATACCTTCTCTAACAATAATAAATAAAGAACTACTTAATGACGGTAAAAAATAATTCCCAATTTCCATAATATACTCCTAATGTGATTCATTCCCCAATGCCAATATTATATAATGAACAGCCTTAAACAAATCATCTCTATTAGAACCATTCTTCTTACCATACCTCATTAAATATTTCAATGAGTTATCAATACACGTGTTAGTCATAGTTCCCCTAGCACGATATATATCAAGTACTTGTATATTATTATGGTCATTAGTATAATGTGACGCATAAGTAGACTCAATATAATCTTTTATCTCTAATAAAACTCTAGTCTCATCAAATGCTTCATATGGCAACTCCATTGTTTCACTTTCTCTCATGGCAATGCCCCATTTAATACCCATTTAGAAGTCGGATGTCGTTTCTTTGTATATGACCCATGTCCACTTTGTTTACCAAAGGATTTCCCACGTGCATTCTTTTGATCACTTCTAAATGGTTTAGCTCTTTTACTCATAAAACACTCCTTTTAATATTTAACACCATTATAACATTTTTTTAACCAAATGTCAAGACATATTTCAATTTAAACCGACATTTCTATAAATCTAATACCTATTAATACTGCATTTGCACAAATAAAAATAGCAAATAATAACCCTAAAAATTTAAATTTCTCTTTCATGATACTAACGCCTTTAATGATTCACCATTACGAAATCTTCGTATCGTCTCCGATACCAAGTCCTTTACACTTATTACCTTTATCTTTGATGTTAACTCAGAAGTATGTTCTATAGAATCTGTAATATACAGAGTCCCAATATCAGACTGTTCTATTCGTTCAATAGACTTTCCAGAAAAAACACCATGAACTGCAACACAATCAACCTTCACCGATCCTGACAACTTTAATGCATCTACAGCACCAACCAATGTTCCCCCACCATCAATCATATCATCTACTATAACACATTTTTTACCTTCAACATCACCAATAACATTCATAACCTCAGACATACCCGGTTCTGGGCGACGTTTATCAATAATTGCGATTGGTAAATTTAATTCCTTTGCAAAATACCTTGCACGACCAGAACCACCCACATCAGCAGCAACCACAACATCCCAATAAGAAGGAACAATTGCAGCAACGATAGAATCCCTCATAGTTTTTAAAGCTGATATATGTTCACAAACAACATTATTATTAAAAAATGCTTGTGTTTGTAAAGAATGAAGATCCATACAAATTACTGAATTTATACCAGAATAACAGAGCATATTAGCAAATACCTTACCAGATATAGGACTTCTATTAGTACGCCTATCTTGTCTAGCATATGCATAATATGGAAATATAACATTAATAACAGATGGATTTGAACGTCTAACCGCATCAATAAGTAACATCAATTCCATTATATCATTATTTCTATTAGAACCTACCCCAGATTTAAATCCAGCTATAATGAAAACTTCCTCTAACCGAATGTTCTCCTTAATCTCTACATAAATCTCTGAATCAGGAAAATCTCTAATTTTCACCTTTGTCAATGACATACCAAGATTCTCAGCAACTTGTTTGGCCAACTTTGTATTAGACCGTGTTGAAATTATTATAGATTTTTTCATAATCGATCTTTACATAATACTTGAATTATATTTTTCATTGCAACAGACATATCATCAGGATCTATTTCTATATTTAATACATAAGATTGTAACTCATCATCTAATGCAGTTTCTAACGCACTTCTAAATTGAGAAGAATCTGATATATACAAACCAACACCACCCCCCATTAAATCCGTTATTTTTTCATATCTCCAATTATGAATATCATTAAACTCACCTTCCATAATAGCCTTTTCAGTAGAATATCCCCTATTATTAAGTATAAGAATAACAGTATTCAACTCGTTACGAATATGTGATGAAAATTCAGAACCTGTCATTTGAAAAGCACCATCACCAACAATAACTATTGGTCTTTTATGTGGTTTGGCATATTTAACACCAACTGCAGCTGGAACTGAAAATGACATAGAAGTATAATACGCCATACCTAAAAATTGTCCTTTCCTCATAGGAACATCAATAATACCAAATAAAGATTCACCTATATCAGATATGACTATATGATCATCTGTTATCAATTCACCTATAACATTAAATACATATTCCAATTTAGTCGGACTTGTATTATCATATGATTTAAAAGGGTAGGTAATGGTATCTATGATACCGTCCCATCTATCTATACAATTACTAGATTGAACCTCTGAATCATCTAGATATACTAAAGATGAGCGAACTAACTCATAAAAACTAGAAGTTGTAGATTTTAATGTTTTAACATGTTTATTTTCAAACATGATACCATCATCCATATTAATAGAAATATCAGCAACAAAATCAAATGATTCGATATCTGTATTAACCATACCAATTGTAAAAATACAATCAGATTTTTTTATCTCATCAATAACTGTTACATCAGAAAATAAGTTAGAAACACACCCAATAGAATTACGACTAAATTCATTTATTGTTGATTTGCCCAACAATGTTGTAAATATAGGAATATTTAACTTCTTCGCAAAATCGAGAATATAATCTTCTAATGTATTTCTAAATACCTCATGGCCGATAATTAAAATTCTATTAGTTGCTGATTTAAATTTATCTAAATCAGAGTATGGTAAATTTATAGATTTACATTCTTTAGAAATTTTCGTATCCTTAGCATAAATACCGATATAATCCTTCATATAGGTCGAATAGATTTTTGATGACGAATCATCACCATATACCATTTGGAATTTATTTAAATATTCATCAACCGGACGTATTATATCTTTATTTGAAAATTCAATATAAACTGGTCTAGAATTATCTCTCATTTTATTCAATGCTAAATGAATTATAGACATATTAAAAAACATATCATCAGAATCTAATGAGCAAGTATAACATGTAATATTCTTAAATATATCTTTTTGAGTGTTTTCGTTATTAATAGTGTGGTGTCTATTCGGATTTATTAACAAATCTTCTGCTGACGGCTTACCAACAAGAACAACCAATGGAGACTTTTCAGCATATGCCCCAGCAACAGAATTCATAATATTCATAGCACCAACAGAATAGGTAACGCATACCACACCACACCCTCTTAATCTACCATAGGCATCAGCAGCATATCCAGCACAATCTTCTCTACTCACTCCAACATATTCTATTTCATCATGTTTTTCAACTTCATGTATAAAATTCAACGTATAATCGCCCGGTATTCCAAATATATGTCCTGAACCATACAACCTTAATTGTTCTATTAAAAAATTTCCTAAATTCATATAATCACCCCATTTAAATTAATCATACTAATTCAATAGCCTCCGTATATAATTCATTCATTCGTTTTTGAAGATTGTCTGTGTTAATACCATCAATATCAACAGACTCAATATATTTGTTAATTAAACTAACGGTGTCATCAATTTCTTCAATATCTGTTAGGATAGGATCATCAAAATCATTAGACTCGATAATCTTTATATCAATAACTGTTATATCATTATACAATCTATCCAAGAATCTATCAAACTTATAGAAATTATTTTTTTCTGTGACAATTAACTTAATAATCTTATTATCATATACCTTTACATCAAAATCATCATAATTCATTTCAGAATCATCGTAATATATCTTTTCTAGAATTGTATAAGGATTCTCTATAAATTCCATCTCTAATGTTTCTGTATCAAAAACATGAAACCCTTTCTTCTCACCATAATCAGACCAATTTATCTGATATGCTGTACCTAGATAATATACAGTTCCATTATCAGATTTCTTATGAAAATGTCCTGTATATACACTATCAAACTTTGTGAAAATAGACGAATTTAATCCATGTCTAGCAATAATAGAAGAATTTAAATAAAATCCATTAATCTCTAAATGTCCAAAAGCTATCTTTGACCTAGTTGTATCAATAAGTTCTAATGACTTTTTTGCATTCTCTGGATTAATCCAAGGAATAAAAAGCATATCCAATCCGCCTATCTTAACCTCTTCTGTTTCAGAATAAGATGTAACATTATCATATAAGTTTGTAAGTAAATCTATTGAATTTATATCATTGGTATTCTTGAAGTATGTGGAATGATTCCCAATAATACAATGAAGTTTTATATTCTCTAACTGTAACTTATCAAACCACATTTTCTGTGTTCTGTGTAAGATATTATAATTGATATACTTCCTATGATCAAATGTATCACCTAGATCAATAACTGTATTAATATTATGTTCTTTGAGATAAGGAAAGAATATGTTAGAATAGAATTGTTCAAAATATTCTGAAAAAGCAAGAGAGTCATTTCTGGCCCCAAAATGTTGATCTGTTACACAAGCTATTTTCATTTAAAATAATCCCTTAAAATATCATCATAATATTCTCTTAATTCAGGATAGACTTCTTGATTATCTATATTAAAGAGCTGAGTTATATCAGACCTATGTATAATACCTCTTTTAATTTCTGATTGTTTTTGTTCTTTTTGTATACGTCTAATAAAAGCATAATATATTATTTGTGTAAAATAAGAGAAGGGATTATTTGATTTTTCTGGATTAAAATTATGAGCATATGCAATACAGTTTTCAATACCATCCAAAATCATTTCATCTTTGTAAGTATAATTCCTAAAATTAGGTCTAGTAGCTAGATGTTTAGCTATCTTCATAAAAGCAATTGCAGCTTTTTCTGGTATTACTGGTCTTTTAAGTCCAGAATTAAATTCTTTATATTCTTTATAATCTACATATAATTGTCTGTATAAAGACATTTCTTTTAAAAAATCTTCATTATTAACATAGTGTGTCGGATTCTTATTTTTTGTTTCAGTCATTATATATTCCATTTATGATTTACTATACTATTATAACATAAAATCAATCAATTGTAAAATGGTGTTATTCCTAAAGGAATAACGCAATCACCTTTGGTGATTGCATTTAATTAATATCATTATAAAAAAAGACAATAAAATTTAAAGACAGGTTACGTTTTCCTGTTAGCCTAGTTCCTGTTAATTCAGGAATCTTAAATGGACTCAACTGTATATTTGTATCATACAGAATTGTTAAATGCCCCGACCCGATTACTTCACCATTTATTGCTTGCACTTACTCAATGGTTGGTTGCATCAAAACATTGGTTTCGATGGTAGCCTCTAACACCCGATAGCTTTTGTGCTTTAATTTACTATTATATTATAGATATGTAGCTATTGTCAAATTAAATTATTCAATACTCTCTATTAATAATTCGGCATATTCCTCTTTCCAAAGTTTTGTTCGATTAACTTCATTAGAATAATGTAGTGGCCCACCCCTAAATGGGGCAAATCCAGTACCGAAAATAATACCAGAATCTATTAGATCCTCATTATCAACAATACCTTCTTCTAAACATAATTTACACTCATTAACAATCGTTTCTATTAATCTGGATGCTATCTCTGGTTTTGGATCTGTATGAATTTTATCATCAAGTGTATCATACATATAAAATCCTTGTCCAGATTTAACACCAAACTTTCCATTTTCTATAAGTTCATTTAATCTAGGTGGTATAGTAAAGTTTAAATCTTTACCTATTATATCCATAACAAAATAACAAACATCAAGTCCTACAGTATCTGCTAATTTTAAAGGGCCCATGGGCATACCAAAATCAGTAAAAGAAATGTCTATTTCTTCTTTAAGATATCCCTCATCTAGCATATTAATAGCTTCAACAAGTGTAGGCATTAATACTCTATTAACTAAAAAGCCAGGGCTAGATTTAACTTTGAGTGGAAGTTTATCTATATGTCTACAAAATGACATACATTTTTCTATAACATCATTGGAAGTAATATCAGAATATACAACTTCGACTAATGGCATTTTTGCTACTGGATTGAAGAAATGAATACCAATTAATCTTTCTGGATTTTTCATTTTTTCTGATAATACTTCAAGTTTTATAGAAGAGGTATTTGTTCCTAATATAGCAGTTGGTTTCATTTTACTTTCTAAATCACTATATAAACTTCTTTTAACATAAACATTTTCAATAATAGCTTCAATAACTATATCTGCAGTGGATATGCCATGCCCATTTTTATCAGGTATTAACCTATCAAACACTTCATTAATTAGATGTTCGCGTCCAGCAAATCTTTTAGTATAAAATTTATACGACTTTTGTAATGACTTTGCTATCATTTTATCATCAATATCCTGTAATGTCACTTTATAACCACTTAGAGCAACCCACATTGCAATATCTCCGCCCATTGCACCAGCACCTATGACATGTACATGTTTAAGATTTAACTTAGATTTATCACCAGAAGATTTAAGTAAATCTTGTAACATAAACACACGGAGTAAATTTCTTGCAGTATCCGTCATAGCTAATCTAGAAACCGATTCTGCTTCTGCTTTCATAAATTTAACCTCATCATATCCATATTTTTCCCATATATCAACTAAGGCATATGGAGCCGGATAATGTTTTTGGTTAACCACTTTATGTAGATTTTTACGAATTTTCATTGATACTAATTTTCTTCCAATATAGGAATGCATCATTTTATCAAGTTTATTTGATCGTCTAACTGGTGGACATTTTTCAAGAACATCTATAGCAGACTTATATAATAAACGTTGTGGGACAATATAATCAACCAATCCCAACTTTTTTGCTTGATATACTGATAAAGTACGTCCGGTTAACATGATACCCATTGCTTTAATGACACCAAGAACTCTAATAGACCTAACAGAACCTCCAAAGCCTGGATGTATTCCCAACTTAACTTCAGGAAATCCCACTCTTATCTTTGGGGAATCTAAAATAATTCTATAATCGCATGATAATGCTAACTCTAATCCACCACCAAGACATACTCCATTAATTAATGCTAATGTTGGAAATTCCATATCATCAATCAACCACATGACTTCTTGGCCTTTGGTTATAGCAGTATAGGCGTCATTATATTCATGAAAATTCTTAAACTCTTTAACGTCAGCACCGGCAATGAACCCAGATGGTTTATCAGAACAAATAACCATGCCTGAAATCTGATACTCAGTTTTAACCTCTAATAATACATCTTTTAATTCTGTTAATACTTCATCTGATAATACATTAAATTTACCATAAGCGTAATCAAAATGCACCCATGCTATATTATTATTATATTCTAATTTAAAATGTTTATAGTTCATAAATTATCTCTTTAAATTTTCAATTAAAATCGCTCCACCCTGTCCATGTCCAATGCATAAAGATGCAACCCCATAACGTCCACCATTCGACTCTAACGTTTTAGCCAGATGATATACTATCCGTGTGCCAGAAGCACCTACTGGATGACCTATACTAATAGCCCCACCATGAATATTTAATTTATTATCAGGGATTTTTCCAAATGGAGTATTTAAACCAAGTTCAGATAAACAATAATCATTATTATTCAAGGCTTTTGTACAACCAATAACCTGTGCAGCAAATGCTTCGTTTAATTCCCAATAATCTATATCATTACAATTCAATCCATTTCTTATAACAAGAGGAACTATTGATTTAACTGGGCCCAACCCCATTTCTGAAGGATCTACTCCAGCCCACTTAGTATCAATAATTTTTGCAATAATTTTATCACGGAGGTTATACTTATCTAGTGCAGACTCACTTGCAAGTAATACAAATGCAGCACCATCAGTAATAGGCGAAGAATTTCCAGCAGTTACATTTCCAAATATTTTATCAAAAACTGGTCTTAATTTTCCTAACTTTTTAATAGTATTTTTAGGTCTAACAGATTCATCCTTGTTATAAAAATTTCCATCAGTGTCATATATAGTAATTACCTCATCATCTAATATACCAGTATCTTGTGATATTGATGCTTTCATATGACTATCCACTGAATATGAATCCATTTCTTCTCTAGATATATTAAACTTATATGCCAAATTCTCTGCAGTTTGTCCCATTGATAAATTAATAGTTGGATCTTTTAGTGCTCGTAATAAACTAATCACAGGAACTAATAATTTAGGTTTGAACTTAAATAATATAGTTAACTTTTTAAGCATTGACTTAGCTAATGTAAATTCAGACAACCATATTGTCATATCATCATTAAATAATAATGGGGCCCTGCTCATCGTTTCAGTTCCACCAGCAATAATCAAATCCGATTCACCACAATATATACTTCTATATGCGGAATCAATTGACTGTAAACCAGAAGCACAATTACGTTGTACAGTATATGCCGGTATATTAACATTAAGTCCTAATCGTAATGCTAATAATTTAGCTATATTACACTCATCAGCATCAGGATTAACACAACCAACAATCAATTCATCTACATCATCAGTACCAATCCCATTACGAATTAACATAGGGCGAACCACTTGGATTGCTAAATCTAAAGCTTTGAATTTGCCAGGGCTTCCCTTAGCCTTTAAGAATGGTGTTCTACCACCATCTACTATATATACATCATTTAAATTGTCTCTCATAACTATTAATTACTCCTTCAATTGTCAAATATTTATAATATTGATTGAAATATTAAATTCCCCATCTCTATATATATTACACCTTTCGTCAAAATGATTCATTGTATAGTTCTTTTTTTTACCTGTTCTGATATCATCTGCTATATCATATACATTACATACATCCTTAGAATTGTGAGTTCTAAGTCCACGGCCAATAGATTGTAGGATCCTTATCTGTGATTTAGATGGAAATGCGAATATAATATTATGAATGTTTCTTATATTAATGCCTGTAGAGAATGTTCCATTTGATGCTACAATAATTATATTATCTGAATTTTCAGCAAATTCTCGTATCTCTTCTCTTTCATCTGCCTTAGTCATACCAGAAACATATAGAACTTTTTTATCAGTCATTCCTCGTATTTGTTCGGTTAAAGGTATACCGTGTTTTTCTACATACTGAAATAATACTAATGTGTTGCCCTTGAGTGTTGTTGCTAACCTTGATATGAAAAGATTTCTATTCTTGTTTAATACAAGATAATCACATTCCTCTTGATATGTTTTTATAATACGAGCTAGTTTCTTATCTTCTTTAGAATGATTTAATACCAAACAATTCACTTTAAGTTTAGCTATTGTTCCAGAGTCCATTAATTTTTTAGTTGTTGTGACGTTCTTTGGAACATCAAACAAACCAGATAATGTAAGTCTATTAGTCTCTTTACCATCAAGTGTGCCTGTTAAACCGAAACGATATGGGCAGTTTGTCAATTTTTCCATAATTGTTGATAGTGACTTAGCTTTTGCTGTATGTGCTTCATCAACAAATACTACACTAAACTGACTGAAATAATCCCTTTTCATTTTATATACTGACTGCCACGTTGAAATGTATATTGGCTTGTCGGCATACTTATCTTTACCAGAAGTAATCAGATGACAATTTGTCTCTACATCAAACCCATAATCGTTGAAATCTTTGAACATCTGTGATACCAATTGTATAGTTGGTACGAGTAATAATATTTTCTTATTAGTTTTTTGTTGTTTGAATGTATAATAACGTATTAAACAATATATTATTAAAGATTTGCCAGAAGCAGTAGGTGATACTAATAGAGCCCTAGAGTGTTTGATTGCATGATGAACTGCATCTAGTTGGTAATCCCTGATTTTCATAGGAATTTTAAGGTGGTTAATGAAGTTGTTTACATCATCTTTAATTATATCTATCGAATTATCGAATAATGAGAACTTATAACCCCTAGACTCTGCGAAACGAGCTAGTTCAAACCTCAAACCAAAGTATATTAGATTTGTTTTTATATCGAATAGACGTATCTTGCCATCCCAGAAACCACCTTTATATGATGGCATGAACTTTGCGCCAGGAACTTCAAATGTGAAGTGTTCTGATAATTCCATTGCTATACCTCTTTCACATTTAACATGGACGTATACATCATTCTTTTTTGTAATAATCAAATCATTTTTATTATTAGTAATGAATCCCAAATCAACTCCCTTGTTGGAATTTCTCCCATTCGATGATATTTTTTATATGAAAACTCCTTGTAGAAATCTCCTTTAATACCTTCTCTAAAGTTTTTTCTTGAAGCTCTAAATTAATTCTTTTCTTTTTTATATCAATGAGTATTTTATCAGCATTAAGATAAATATCCTTGTCAGCACGAAGTATCTTTTCATCCAAAGGTTCAATAATATAAACTTCTGGTTCTGCTTTGCCTAAATAATACTTAAATCTCTCTTTATATGCTATATCATATTCTATTTGAACCCATCGTAACTTAGAAATTATCTCATTATATTTATTTAAATATTTAGAATAAATGAATGGGGTTTCTGCCGATTCTGTGGATAATTTAGTAATGTTTATTTTGTCAAGTTCTATCATATATATTATTCAGTATCTTCAAAATATTGTGAATAGTGATTATTTAATTTAGGATTAAACCAATTTTCATTTATTTTATGTTTAACGTGGCCACAATGTATACATTTGTTATATGACATTTCTGGTAATTTTGGCACTGGTGTGGGTATTTTATTATCATCAACACCAACCATAAGAAATTTAGCTACAACACATTTTATTTGGACAGAATTCTTAACATCTTCTTTAACTCCAACCAAATCAATAATCATAGAAGTTTTTCCAACATTGACTACTTCTCCTCTAATAGATAGAAGACATCCTATATCAATAGGTTCTAGATATTGCACATCCATTATTTTAACAGTAATACAATATAATCTAGAGAATCGTCTAGATGTAACTGAAGCTGTTTGATCTAATAATTTAAGTAACTCTCCCCCATGAAGTTTATTATCAAAATTTGACTGTGATGGTGATGGTGAAACGACAATAGTTGTTGATATTGGATTATCCATACGTTCCTCGTTTACTAGGTATTATACCCCTGTGGTTCTCTAATAATATCCCTTCTTTCTAATAAATCGTCAAGTTGATATTTATCTATAGTCTCATATTTCATTAAACATTCAGTCATAGAATGTAAAATATCTATATTATCTTCAAGAATTTGTTTAGCTTTATTATAATTTTTAGTTGTTAATTTAATTACTTCCTCATCTAATAATTTAGATATTTCTGGTGAAATAATTTGTGCTGGTTGTCCCATAGTTCTACCCATAAACGGATCACCTTGTTCATCTTCATAACAAAGTGGGCCAACTGCATCACATAGTCCCCATCGTTTTACCATATTTCTAGCAATAGATGTTGCACGTTCAATATCATTAGATGCGCCTGTAGTCACTTTATCTTTTCCATAAATTAATTCTTCAGCAATTCTTCCTCCATATAACGATTGCAACATTGATTCTAATTTTTCCTTAGATGCAGAATAAGAATCTTTTTCTGGTAAAAACATAGTCACACCAAGAGCTCTTCCTCTTGGCATAATAGACACTTTATATACTGGATCATGAGTTTCAGTTAATCTACCTACAATAGCATGCCCTGATTCATGATATGCAGTCATACGTTTTTCGTCCTCGTCCATCACCATTGTTTTCTTCTCTACCCCCATAATCAACTTGTCTTTAGCCCTTTCTAGATCAGACATACATATAGTATTCTTATCATTCTTTGCAGCATTAAGAGCTGCTTCATTGATAAGATTTGCTAGTTCTGCACCAGAAAACCCAGTAGTTCCTTGAGCAATATATTTTAATTTAATATCATCGGAGTATGGTACTTTTCTCATGTGAACCTGAAGAATATGTTCTCTCCCTTTAATATCCGGCAATCCCACATTAATTTCTCTGTCGAATCTACCCGGCCTTAATAATGCTTTATCTAATACATCTGCCCTATTAGTTGCACCTAACACAATAACACCATCTCTGTCATCGAATCCGTCCATTTCCACTAATAATTGATTTAATGTTTGCTCTCTTTCATCATTACCACCTCCATGACCAGCGCCACGTTGTCTACCTACCGCATCAATCTCGTCTATGAATATAATACACGGCGAAGATTTTCTTGCTTCAGAAAACATATCTCTAACTCTAGATGCTCCGACACCAACAAACATCTCCACAAAATCTGAACCAGATATTGAAAAGAATGGTACTTTTGCTTCGCCTGCTATAGCACGAGCCAATAGAGTTTTTCCTGTGCCAGGAGGCCCTACCATTAATGCACCTTTAGGTATTTTTGCTCCAAGCCTCACATATTTAGGTGGATTTTTTAAAAAATCAACCATTTCAGAAACTTCATCTAATGCTTCTTCCACACCTGCAACATCAGCAAATGTAACTTTTATTTTATTTTGTTCTAATTTCTTAGCCTTATTCTTGCTGGTGAACTTACCCCCTTGTCCACCTTGCACTCGTTTCATATACCATATCCACACCCCTATTATTATTATTATAGGAAACCATGAAATAAATATACTCATGAAAATAGATCCCTCTTCTGGCGGATTTGCAATAATATCCACACGATTTCTTAATAAATCGTCAATTAAATGAGGATCATCAGGAGCATATGTTCTAAATGTTGTTCCGTCACGAAATTCCCCAACAACAAACATACCTTCTATTACAACTCTTTTTACTGCACTGCCATTAACTATTATCGGGTCTTCTTTACTAGAAGATCCTAATAACAAAATAAGAATTAATCCTATAATTAACCAAATTGCCTGTTTTTTTATCATAATAAAATTTTATAAGGTAGATTCGAGTATTGTAATATCCGGTGTTGATAAGTTAAAATTATCACTTCCACTTGGGTCTGCATCAAAATAATAACGTGTGTATGCTAAATCAACATCAACTTTAGCATAAGATACCCCATCATCATCTACTCCGAAATCTATACCAGATATAGATGTAGGGAATGAATCAACAAAAGTGTAAGTTCCTATTAATATATTAGATGAATTATATATGATTATATTTGAGTCTGATAACAACTCATTAGCCTTATCGTAACTCACATTAGAAATATTTTCCATCCAAGAAACAATTTCTCTATAATTTTTTAACTGTTCATCTACATTAAAAGACAATGTTAAGTCGGAATATACCAACTTATCACCCGGCACTTTAATGTCTGCCCATCTATTGCTTTGAATAGCTGCTTCAACAGATAAAGATGGTAATGACACATTTGTACAAGAGAATTCAACATCTTTAAATATTTTATTAACAAACTTGAAAGATGCTGTATTTAATAAATTCATATTTACTCCTGATATTATATAGTATAACAGTATTTATCATAGTTGTCAAGTCAAAAAAAAGGAGCCATAAGGCTCCTTCTAGTTTTGTTATTGTATCTAAGACTAGATAGCAGTAACTTTAGTGCGTCTGTAATAGACGTTATTATTTGCACCAGATGTAACGAATGGATTATCAACCATACCGTAACGAGTTTTGAATGCAATTTTAGGTTGGAAAGTGTTTTCTCCAACTGCTTTAACCATTTGTAATGGAACATATGGACAATAAAACAATCCAGCATCATAAGGTGATGAACCTTTATAACCAACTACAAAGTAGTCAGATCCAGTTGCATATGGGTCAACAAATACTTTGATAGTGCCGTTTAAAGTACCAACAAAAGTATTACCAGATGCGTCAACAGAACCAGATAGATTACCTGAAACATTACCAAAATCTAAGTTACCAACCATTGCTAGAGCTGAAGCAACGTTAGAAGAACAGATTAGAATGTTGCCTTTACCACGGCGAGTGTCGATAGCAATTTTATTTGCTTCCTTTTCAATCCAGAACATTAGTCCTTTATACTTCTCAACAGACCAACGACCATCTAAATCAGCAGCAACGATTGTACCAGCAGTAGTAGCATCAGCAGAACCTACTTTAGCATTTATATAGATAGTACGAACCAATTCGCGGTTGATCTCACCCAAGATTTCTTGAGATAAGATATTAGCTAATTCGCTTTCGGCATCAAGACCATGAACAGCTTTTAAGTCTTGTGCTAATTCCATTGTATACTCAGCTTTTAGAGCTCTGGTTTTAGCAGTTACAGAAGTCGATTCAATTGAGAATGCCATTTCTGGGAATGCGTTACCAGATGTATCACCTAATGCTTCTCCAAATGCTGTGGTTTCACCCGCACCAGTTGTATAAGTGCCCGGAACACCATCATTTAATACTGACGGGTCTGTTCCAGCTTGTGTGCCAGAACCAGCAAAATCTGTATCTCTTTCATCAAATCCTGCTTCAGTACCACCTTGTGTGGAATATTTTGATTTCATCGCGAAGATTAAACCAGTAGGGCCAGTCATAGGTTGTACACCAGCAATATCATATGCAATCAATGAAGGCATCGCACGTCTTACTAAACTAATTAATACAGGATCCCAGTTAGCAACAGATGAACCAGTTGCATTGACAGGTGCTGCTTCTTGTAAGCCATGTTGCTCAATGAAAGCTTTTTCTTGATTTTCTAGAATTACTGTAGTGACAGAACGTTTATAAGTATCTTTGATCTCAGGAAGATCTGCGTGCTCTAAAACTGGTCGCCATTTTTCATTCAATTGTTCGGTTTTGAACATTGTATTTCTCCTTATGGATATTTTTATTGATGTTTTGAAATTGCTGCCATATATGCAGCCATATTATCACTCACTTCGGTAGGTGTTGTAGGAGTTACCTCTTCCACATCACTTACTTTTGTATCAGTTGGGAAATATTTTTCCTTAATGATATTGAGTTTCTTTTCATATAATTCACTTGATTCAAAATCTACGTTTTCAGCTAGTTCTTTAAATTTTTCTGTTTCTGTTTGAAAGTTTTTCTTCTGGGATGTCAATAAAATTTTCTACGAATAAATCACGCATTCCATCTAAGAACCCTTCAGAAATTTCTGAACGGATGCCATGTTCTAAAGCAATTTCATTATCTTTAGACCATTCTTCAACTACATAAGATAGATAATCATCTATTTTAGTACCTAAAGATTCTTCAACTGATTGAATTTCTTCTAATAACTTAGTTTGATAAATTTCCTCTAATTTTACTTTTTCTGATGCTAATCTCGCACCAATTGCTGCTTCAAAAATTGTAGTAGCTTTAAGTTTAAAGTCGTCTGAAAAGTCTTCACCTTCTAAAAGCGCATCTACGTCAACTGACATATCTACTTTATCTTCTTTTACTGGGTCTTTTTTTTCTTCTACCTCATCCTCGTCTTCCTCTTCATCTTCATCTTCATCAGAATCATCCGATTTTATGTGAATTTCGCGGTCAGCTTCTTTAACTTTCTTCTTTTCAGACAAATCCTCATCCTCAGAAAAAAGTTCTTCTACAACTTCCTCAGTAGCCTCAACGATTTCTTCAGTTATCTCTAACTCAAGAGTATCCTCTTTGACTTGATCCATTGTTTTCTCCTAATAAAAACTTTTTAATATAATAAAGTTATTTAAGTAATATTTATAATAAATAACTTTATTATAGTTTATTTATAAAATCTTGAAATAACTTAATTTTTTTCTCCTCTAACTTTCTAGAAGGAGTTTTCCTAATAGAATCACGAATACTCTGATACCCTAAAACATCATCGTACACCCATTCTGCATTTTCCATTATGCCTTCAACAAATGCAGAAGGTGCCGATGGATCGGCTACAATATCGATAGTACATAATTTGAAGTCTGAACCAACAATAGAAACATCACCTTTCTTGGTTAATGAACCAAGACCCCGCGATGATACTCCAAGTTTAACACCACCATCAAGTAATCCTTTTACGATATTACCCATTGGCGTATCTAAAATCTTTGCTTTCCCTATATAATCATTTCCAGACTCTTTTAGTGAAGTTATTAAATGACTTGCACGTTCTGGATTGATTGTTGGATTTGGTGGATGATTTAATTCACCAATTGAGCGGTTATTTTTTATCTCCTCATTAACATAACGGCCGACTTCTTTAGCCATAATATTTTTAGGATAAACTCTACCATTACGATTTTTCACAGTTGACTGCATAAATATACCTTCAATGTAAAGATCTTTGCCATTACTCTCGGTAATGACATAAATTTCCTCGTCTAGTAGCTCTGTTATTAACTTCATTTAACTTTCCTCTTTGTCGGAACCTTTATTATTATAAAGATTAGAACCAACAGTCTGTCTAAGCTGATCTATCTTAGCTAATACTTTATTAGCCATAATATACCTAAAAGTTTCTTTAGCTCCAATTAGATCATCATTCTTTAACTTATTAATTAAATCCATCCTAATATTCCTCGTCATCTGTAGTATATTGTTTATTTGAAAGTTCTTTCTTTATATCTGCATCAATATCTTGAATTTCTTGATCTGTATGACGGAGCACATGCCTTCTAACATACTCATGGCTGAAATACTTACCAATATAATCAGTTAAATCTGAAATAGTGCTTAATCTTTCTCTAAGTACCTCAGATTCTTTTAACTCTGCATAATAATTATCTTCCACAAACACATATGTGATAACCTCTCTTAACTTATCCCATTCAGTACTGGTAATAACACCCTTTAACAATAACTGTGTTCTTAATAAATCATCAAACATAGTTGAGAACTTTCTTCTAAGTTTAGATATATGCTTAGAAAACCTAACCTCATCTCTGGTAATCTCGCCAGAAGAACCAAATGAGAATGATGACTCTGGGTCAAGTCTTGATATAGGAACATTCAACGATTTATATAATTTCTTCTGAAAATATATAATATCATCTATATCAGCTAAGTTAGTGCCTGCTGGAAGTGTAGTTATCTCTGTTCCTTTCTGTCCTTCTCTTCTCGGCAACCAGAAATCTTCCATCATACTCATCTTATCTGACGCATTAGTTAATGCACCTGTATTAGAATCATAAACCATCTTATTTCTATAACGATTCATAATATCTTTTAAGTGTTCCTCTGCCTTAGCTTTAGGCATATTACCAACATCAATATAAAATATTCTACGTTCAGGAGCTCTTGTTAAACGGTATATAACCTGTGCATTCTCCGTCATTCTTAACTGATTTGCTGGTCGTACTGCTTTATGAAGTGCAGACAACACTAACCCATCATTACGATTAACAATACCTGATGAAACATAACAAATAGAATCTAAAGAAACTTTTATATCAGAATACCCTAATTCATTCATAGGGGTATATACGAAATATTCTTCAATACCAGTGACAAGATCTATACCACTTTTAGGATCTTTTTCTTTAATTATCTCTCTTACCTTTTTAATCTCTGTTGGATTAATAGGTCTTAATTCGAGTAAACCTTTCTTTGGTGAAGAAAGGTTTATTATCTTATGATAATATAAACGACCATCAATATACCAATTTCTAAATATATCATGACCCTGTGCATTAAAATTGAGTAGTTTTAATATCACATCAAACTCATCTTGAATATATTCTGTTATTTCTTCTGAATAGTCTGAATCTGATATTGCAATACTAACCGATTGTCCAGTTATATCATCTGATATAATAGCTTCATTAACTATATCTTCAATAGCATGATCCACTTCTGGTAATTGTGAAAGACCGCGATATTGTACAATTAGTCCATTTTCAGTTGTAGCAGTATCTGGGCCTTCATTAACAACAGACCCAAAAAACCCAGACACCCCAATATTATTAGCACCATCATCAGTTAATGGTACTACAAAACTATCATTTTCTTTCGTTTTTTTCTTCTTTTTAAAAGAAAACCCGAAAATACCTTTATTATTCTCTGCCATATTACTATTTATAAGATAAAATATTATGTGTTAAGTATTAGATTTCCAATAATCGCCGCCTTGCCAAACACCATCATTATTAGATATACTATCTGAATGTATGAATGGTATTATATCATTGTCAATCTCTTCAATATCATTAGTGTATAACTCCCTAAACTTATCATTACCTATATATTCAAAATTTTCTTTACTCGAATACCAAGCTAACATAACTAATGTCATAACAACATCATCATGACTACCACGTTCGGCTTGGTATGATTTACCATTTAATACAAAATTAGATAATTCATATAATGTAATTTGATCTTGTATTATAAGTTTATAATTCTCAATTAAATCTTTTAATATTGAACAACCAATTCTTTTAGTTAATGAAGTTGTTCTAACACCAAGAGCATATTTCTCAGTTCCAGTTTTCTCATTAATTAAATTATTATACTCATACTCATAATTTAAAAGATTTACTACTGATGAACCAATATCATTTGATTCTACTAATATATATGCATTATTATATTGAATTCCTAAATTATTTATTAATTTAGAATATACCAATGGAGTAATCTCATTTGAACGAAAAATTGCAACTTGTTTTAAAGGATAATCTGTAACATTAAATACTGATGATACAGAGTAGTCGAGTCCTTTACCGTGTGAAGTATCTACTGTAATTATATATTTATGTTCTGGAATGGGCAATTCATAATAACTTACATCATGAATTATCTTTATAGGTTCATTAGCTACAATGTTTTTCAATACTGCTGCGGAGATTAATGAGTTTGACGAACCCATTGCGATGTTTTCATGTTCCTGCATGAAGTCTTCTATAGAAGTATTTGCAATAGTTTGTTCACGCCACTTCTTATCACGCCCAGGCACATCATACCAAAGAACCTCAAATGGCACAAATTCATTCTGTCCACGTTCAGCCTTAACACGAATTGTGTTGAAATGATTCAACTTGTTTATAGTCGATACCAGTATAACCTTTGTTTCTTTACCAGAAGCAATGGTTGGATATGTTGATTTGTAGAACTCATCCCAATTTTCCACAAATGCCGCTTCATCAATAATTAAACATGAAACCGATTGTCCACGAATAGAACTTGAGCTAGTTGCTCTAGCCATTATACGGCAACCATTCTCAAACTCTACAGTTCTTTTATTCCATTCAGTTACATTGGGTTTTAACCAATTAGGTATTAACTCAAATGCCATTCGCATTCTCGATAATATTTCCTGTGAAGTGTCACCTTTGTTAGCTAATATTGCAACAGTTTTATCTTTAGAAAATAAAATATAATGTAAAATGAATACAGTCGTTGTAGTTGTCTTGCCTGATTGTCTAGACTGTGTAACTATATTAAATCTTTCTTTACTGAATTGACGAAGTAGTATTTTTTGATAATCATATAAAGGTATTTTCATCTTGCCTTTATCAACAGACACAATAGTGAAATAATTCTCAGCAAAATACTCTATATCATCAGCACACTTCTGAAACTCTATAATTTGTTCTTTGGTGTATTGGTGTTTATGATTTCTCTTTGTTAGATGCTGATTATTTAAATAATGATCAGACATGTCATTTCTTTAACATATCTAATAAGTCTGTAGAAGAACCAACAAATAATGTGTTATTCGTAATATTTATATTATCAGTATCATCTAAATTTAATTTTATCTGTTTTTCATGGAGAACTGAAAGCTTATCTGTAGTATCTCCAATAGTCTTAATTAACCCTGAAAGAACTTCATAGGTTCTAGGATGTTCTGACTGTCTAGCAAGCTCAACCAAGTCGGAAAGAGCTGCATTGCCATTTTCTACCAGATTATAAAGATTCTCTCTAGTATAATCATAATCATTCTTTATGTCAATAGAATTTGAACCAGTTTTAACAACTTCCTGTTTTTTGTAAGGAAGTATCTCTGATGGTGATATATTAAATGTTTTGTCTAACTTAACCATAAAGACCCTCCATATAAATTTTTATAATATAATAATGATACATTAGGTATCTTCCCAAGAACTCCACGAATCAGTAAACCCGAAATCATCATTCTCTGTAGCAGTAATCGGATCTGGAGTTGCAGAATATGTCTGTTTTCTCGAAGGAGAATTAACAGGAACGTCCGCATACATAGAAGAATCTACCTTCTTAATGATTTTCTGTGATGTAACTGGGCCATATAACTGTACTTGTGCTGTAAAAGATATGGAATATATAATAGCACGCCTTGTTTCATAATCCCCCTCATAGTCATCTTCATATGAAATAGAATCTAAAATAATTGGAACATCCTGTAGATTTTTCATCTCAGAATCATCACGAATTGATATTGTATATGATGGTGAAAATGTTGGTAATATCTGTTCGATAATTTGAACACCATCATCAGAATTCTTAACCATAACAAATAAATTAAACTCTACATTATAAGGCACAGGAGAAAATTGTCTAGATACACCTTTATCCTCACCAACAAGTGGAACCTTTATTGTATTAATCTTGTTCTGTTTTCTAGAAGAATCATACGAAAATCCACCAAGTTCAAACCCTATTCTAGGTAATGACAGTGCTATAGATTTAGTTAAATTAGGATCTTCCCTTAAACGAGCCAGAAATTTTTCTTTAGGCCCATATGATAATGGTATCTTCATTTTTTGTTTAACAACACCTGAAGAATCTTTTCTAACTAAATAAATTTCATTAAATATCGAACCAAAACCTACTACAGCCTTTTTCAATATTTCATGATAATATGGGTCATTTCCTAACATTATGGTTCACCAAACGGGTTTTTATATGTAAAATCTAGTATTTTATCGGATTCTCTTTGAATCCATTCATTGATAGATGATTTGTCTATATTTTCTAATGAATATGCTTCTTGAGTTAAATTATCACCATTCTCAAGTAGTAATTCCCCTGTACCATCTTCCAATAAAAAATCATACAAATTAATTAAATTTGTTGAATGTGTGTCTTCAATAATATCTATTTCAACAACACCAGTGTCCAATTCTTCGTTTGAGTATTCAAACGTTTTACATGATAAGGTGTATATAGGGATATTGGCGTTTACACTACGGTTATCTTCATCTTCGACAAATGTTATTTCATATAATTTCTTTTGAACTGGAAAATATATTAAATCCCCTTCATTCGGCCGTGTATTAACGATTAGGTTTTGATCTAATGATATGATTTGAAGCCATCGTTTTTTAGAAACCTGAAACTTAGCCTCATCTCTGATTTCTAATCCAAACTTGGAAAGAGCATCAGCTTCACCAGAACCGATTGAATTGTTCTCAAAATACATTTCGATAACGTATGAAGAATTAAACTTTGATAAAATATCTTCACCAAATAACTTATCTTCTTTAACTAATTTTCTTGGAATATAATATACATCACGACCAAAAGCCTTAATCTGCTCTATGATTATTTCTTCATAAAGAGATTTTTCTCTGAAGTTATCTTGATTGAAAAAAACTGAAGTTGCCATATATTATCCCACTAAAAAATCTAATGGGGCATCGTATGTAGATTTAATCTTTTCCTCTAGTGCATCAATAGCTTCTTGTCCCTGATTGTATATAGTATCAGCATCAATCTCTACACCACCAATCATTGTGATTCCTTTGAATTTCTGAAGATTCTGACCCCATTGCCTTTTAATAAGAGCAGTGGCATATCGTTTTAAAAATATATCATTATACATCTTGATGGCAATTGACGGATCTGTTTTTCTGTAACATTCAATAACAATAACATCTCCAACTTTCAGTATAGAATCCCACGCATCATCAAAATATAATTTTGATGCTAATTGATTGAATCTAATGCCTGGCTTATTGTTAAACATATTGTCTAACATATCGATATGAGTTTTTAATAATTCGTGTGATACTAATGAATCACCTGCGTTAATATCAATTAATCCAGATTGAATCATTGTAGCTTGATTGTACCAGTTAGTACCAAATGCTGTTGATGGGTGATAGATTCTTAGTACAGAAATGACTGAATCTGGTAAAGGAAACCAGTTCTCTTTTTCAGTCCAAACAGCAGAAACAGAATCTTGTGTTCCTGTTGATGATTCTGTCGTTATTGATCTGTCTAAATCTGATTGGGAAACTGTATGTGATAGATACACCCTTTCCATTCCGTCATAATGAAACTGACTGAAATATTCAAGAGCCTCATCAATACGATCTGTTATTTGATCATCATCTACATTTATATCAACAACTGGCTTTCCGAGTTGTCGTAGACAATATTCTATTAGATTTGCTTTTGTTGTGATAGTCATATAATCATCTTTGTTGTTTATTATACTACATTATTTATACTAACTATCATTATGAAAATACTGGGCAGACAAACATCTACCCAGCACAAAAAATCAAATTAACCTATACGACTCCTGCCTCAAAATCTTCAGGTTCTTTTTCTAACCTTCTTTTCAACTCTTGAACAAACGCTCGTTTGCCAAAAAGAAGCTGATCAATATTGAACTGTGAATTAGAAATCTTACGCTCCAAATCCATGACATGATTAATTATCATTTTTACCTCATCATTAAGATCGTCAATATTATATTCTACTTCATCAACTGTGATAATATTTTTTTCTTTTTCAACTTGAGTTTCTTTTAATGTTTCACTCATCATAATTCTCCTATATTATTATAAAATAACCAAGGTTATTAGCCTTGGTTGGTTATTATCAAACAGATGCTGCTTGTGCTGCACTCAAATCTTCTGTTGTCCAGAAGTCTTTGTCTAACATTAGTACGAGATGCTCTTTGTTTCTGGCCACTGTGTCGGCCCACTCGTCATCTTCCATACCCTCTGGTTTTCCTGCGACAATTAAATCAACACTATGGCCCATGGCTAAAAAGTGTTGTGCGATTTCTTCTACTGTTGGTGGTTCTATTTCTGGTAAGTCTGGCATATTTATTTCTCCTGTTTTATGCATTTTCAAGGGCTTCTAAACGAATCAACAGTGCCTTGTTCTCTGCCGATAATTCTTGTACTGCTTTAACTAATGGCATAACAAACATTTCGTATGATACGCCTTGTATAGCACCTTGATCAACTGGGGTTTCGTGCCACCCTGAAAAGTTTGTAATATTATGGGCGTCCATTGCCTCTTTAACTTCCTGTGCAATAAACCCATACATTTTATCCTTATAAACAGGTTCAGTTATATTAACATTGTGACCTTCTACTCCCTCTGCTATTTCCGAAGGTGCTTTCCATTTGTAAGTAACTGTGCGGAGGTCATTAATAAAGTCTAAACCACAATTATTATTAGTGATTATTTCTTTCTTCATTCTTTCGTCTGATGAACGAGTCCAAGAAGCATTAGACGAGAAATTGTTATAAACTCTATGAGTATTGGTCGCCCCAAAAGCAAAATAGTAATTGCCTGGAGGGGTTATGTTATAACCCAAGGCAATCTGATTAGCACTGTTAAGAGCAGATGTATCACTACTTTGCCCAATTATGGTGTTGGCATAACCGGTAGTGAGGATATCGCCTGCATATTGACCAACACAGGTGTTTTTATACCCTGTGGTATTTTTATCCAAACACGCCCACCCAACTGCCACGTTATCAGCACCTGTGGTATTCGCGTACAAACTTTGAAAACCAGAAGCAGTATTGTTTGAACCTGTGGTGTTGGAGTACATACTCTCAAACCCAGAAACTGTGTTATAATAGCCCGTTGTGTTGGAGTACAAACTAGTATAACCATAGGTGGTGTTGCTTGTGCCTGTGGTGTTGGAGTAC
>LWDU01034293.1_pt1 | contig 29013 bp, 22 predicted proteins | sample 727161 | NCBI WGS metagenome assembly LWDU01 (sample SAMN04566230, study PRJNA314399) | hydrothermal vent metagenome | isolation source: deep sea hydrothermal plume seawater | place: Mexico: Gulf of California, Guaymas Basin | collected 2004-07-11
GATGATGATTTCGTTTTCTATTCTGAGCTGGCGCGAGACTGGTATCAGGGGGGCGATTATTTCGAATGGACATCGACTACCGAAGACAATAACGCTGCCGAGGTAAGTGTCTTCTATAGAACTTGGGGTGATGAGTCGAATCCGAAGCTGGTGCTGATTCACGGCTTTCCCAACTCCAGTTTCGATTACTACAAGATGATCCCTTTTCTCGAAGACGAATATCACATCGCGGCGCTGGATTTTCCCGGTTCCGGATTCTCCGATAAGCCACTCGATGGCTACAATTATATGTTGGCTGAAAATGCTGAGATCGTGGACTATTTCGTTCGTGAAGTGGTTGGTTTCGAGGACTTCGCGCTCTTTACTCATGATCGCGGCGTGAGCATAGGCCTAGCTTTTCTCGGGAATTACCTGGATAACCCAAGCCCTGGATACACCATTAATTATCATTTCCTATCCAACAGTGGCATGTTTCTCCCACTCGCAAATTTGCTTCCTTTTCAATTGTCTTTACTCGATGCCGAAGCCGGTCAGCGAATGATAGAGGCACGAGCGGCACAACCGCGGCGCACAGAAGGCGAACCGGAATCTCTAGCCTTCGCCGACATCTTCGCCTTCAATCAGGGCAATATCTCCCTGCTCTATGTTGGTCGATACCTGTTAGAACGTCAGGCGAACGAAGTGCGTTGGTTGGAAAATTTACCGCGCAGCACAGTACCCGTAGCTTACTTATGGGGGTTAGCGGATAACGTCAATCCCATTCGAATTCCCAATCATGTATGGGATACCTATCTAAACGACCGAGAGGTCGAGAGTAGCTTTTGGATATTGCCGACAGCAGGCCACTATCCTCAGCGTGATAAACCTGAAGAAGTCGCCAAAATAGTTCGCATGGCACTCACAGCTCAGATACCCGACCGTGAAGCTGAAAGCGAATTTATGCGGCGTTATGGGCCAAGCAGAACAACTGATGATGCAGTCTTTGTAGGGCGTTCAAAAATTGAGGAATTGGACTTCCCCAGCTCAATCGAATACACCCCTTCGGGCTATCGCCTGATAGACTAGCGGGGCATAAATCAATGGGGCAATCAAATGGGCCAGGGTATTTTGACTCTGACCCCTTTTATTCAGATTAGCGCAACGCCAAACCAGGGCGAGCGAGACTGTCAGCACAATGACAACGGCGAATGAGAGTATTATCTGCATTATTGTTACTGTCGGGGGATAAAATACCTCGGTTCATTGTCATCACGTCTAACAGACCGCATTTAATCCCTGTTAGACTTTCCGTCATACATCCTGAGCATTAGGATCTGTTATGACCACCCCCTTCATGTCGCTTGCTAATTTGGCAATGCCGCGAATCTTAGCCGCCGTAGTTATAGCCTTCTCTCTTGTAGCCTGCCACCAGGCAAATACGCCATCTCTTGGAACGCCGAAAGCAATATTTATCATTGTTGATGGCATTCCAGCGGATATCATTGAAATTGCTAACACACCCCATATCGAAGATCTCGCGGGCGATGCTGGCTATACTCGATCTTATGTCGGTGGGGAAATAGGTGGGCCGACCGAAAGCCCTACGGTTTCTGCGGTCGGCTACAACAGCCTGCTAACAGGAACATGGGCGAACAAACACAATGTTTATAGCAATACCATCGAAGACCCTAACTATCAGTACTGGGACATTTTCAGAATTACCAAACAACAAGACTCATCATTACAGACAGCACTGTTTTCAACCTGGCTGGAAAACCGGACGCTGCTGATCGGTGACGGATTGAGTGAGGCCGGAGGATATAAGCTTGATTATTACTTTGATGGATTCGAGCTAGACCTGGTGCGCTTTCCCCACGATGAATCCAGAAACTACATAAAAAATATTGATGAGTTGGTCAGCAACGAAGCAGCGAGCTATGTGCGGGAACATGGACCTGATTTATCCTGGGTGTACCTGGAATTCACAGATGATGTCGGTCACATGTTTGGTGATGGCTTAGAGCTAGCTGAAGCGGTATCTTCGATGGATGCAAACATCGGAAAAATTTGGCAGGCAGTAAAAAGCAGACAAAACACCCATAATGAAAATTGGTTAGTCGTGGTGACCACTGACCATGGCAGAGACGTTGCCACCGGGAGGAACCATGGTGGTCAGAGCGCACGTGAACGCACAACCTGGATTGCCACTAACAGCCAAAACCTGAACGATCACTTCAGCAACACACCAGCGATTGTGGATATTCTGCCATCGATAATGAACCATCTCGAACTGGCAATCCCAACAGAAATTGCCGCCCAACTTGATGGTCAATCATTCATAGATTAGATAAGACTAGATAAGTAAAAATGTTCAGAGCAAAATAATAATAAATGGGGTCAGAGTGAAAATACAGTAGTTTGTATAAACTCAACTGACGAATTCATAGCACACTTTGATTCCTCCTTTTTAACGCATTTATTCAATTAAAGAATCGGTCACGCAGTTTACTGAAAATTCTCGTATCGGTGGTTCGATTTACTTCACAGCGGCTCTGATTTATCGAGGCAACCGAAATCAAATGGGTACTGTTCAGAATCGTCCCCCTGGGCACCATCTCCCAAAGTGTCCAATCCGGACACATTTGCTTCATAAATTATTCTCTTCGAAATTCTTAAGCTATTAAACTATCAGTGTCCCCTGAAGGTTTATTCTGAAGGTTTACCCTGAAGGTTTATTCAGCGTAGGGGTTCACATAACCGGCTGGCAATACTCTCTCTGGATCTGGTCGAATGCTAAGCATTTCAACTCTTTCTTCAACTTCATGCCAGCCGTGAAAAACGCCTGCTGGAATAACAATTATATCTCCCTCAGACACTAAGCGAACCTGACCATCGCCTCTGACAACAGAGGTGGAGAAACTTTCACCGACCAATTCAGTAACAATGTCACTGTTCGCCGGAATATCATTCCGGCCCAGCATGGTTCCACCGGTTACCAATACACCAGAGCCTGAGGTAATGTAATAGACTTCAGATACCCGCGTATGGACAATACCGCGCACAGGGTCATCAGTGGCGGCTATTGGGTCTCGAAATAATACACCCACGGCAACATGGGAATTCCCTATGTCGACAACCTTAACTTGACGATCAACCCGGCCTTCAGGGGCGTGCAATACAGCCTGCCATTGTTGAAATGACACATCAGTCGCGAGCTTTATGGAATCCACTTGGGATGCAGCACTGAATACCACGAGCGAACACGCTGCGACGCTTATCAATGCAACTAGCGTTTTAAATTTAGACATACCGAATACCTCGCATATTGGTTTTTATTGAGAACAAGGCATAAGGATAGTGCTGGTGGACTTGGTTAATCAAGCTAAAGGCAATGGGATGAATAAATGGGGTCAGAGGGTCCGTAGCAGACACATCTGTTCCATGAGCTGATCCTAATCGAATTTCCTAATCTATTAAACTAAAGTATCCCCTGTTTCTGGCTTAGGCCGCCCCTGCACAGCATGGGCAACCCGTTGCTCCACTTGCCATAACCGATTCCGCCGCTTTGGCATTCTGCTCGGCAGTGCGCCTGGTTAAAGCAGCACTCGAAGCACTGGCAACTGTCATCGGAACGGGTTTAGCCATAGCAACTTCTTCTCCGAAATAGCCTGTGTAGATTTGGTATTGATGTTGCCCAATATCGGTCGGTACGCGAATGGTATTGGCATTGACGACTTGTACATTCGTGATCGTCGTCCCGTCACAGATGACTATGGCCTTTGCCGCATCTGGCAGCTTGGTAATTTGCCAACTCGTCGGCTGTCCGGCCGTATTCCGATCCGCCACATAGGTGCCGATGTTAAGCACACCACTGTCTTTATCATTCCACGCTGTGTCGACACCGAGGCTTGGATAGTCCACGCCTTCCAGTGTTGGCGCGGTGTATTTGTCCAAGTGCTTAACCTTGAAGGCATCTATCCAGTTACCCTCGGCAATTTCACTAATCATTTGCTGGGCTGAGCCCTGGCCCCGAGGCCAGGGTTCGCCATAGTTGAACCACCAGCCAAATTTGTCCATGTCCTCGCCAAACCATTTTGGCCCTGAATAACGCTCGGCAGCGGCACTGAGGCGGTCTACTGCGGAATGGTCGCCGAGTGCCTTGGCCATCACCATACCAAGAGCGTTGGGTTGGATTTCTCGCGCGGGATCACGCCAACCACTGGCATGTGCAAGCGCGTCGTATATCTGCGTAGCTATCTCAGGCGATTGCGGCATTAAGTAAAATGCGGTACCTGCGCCACCTGCGCTGGCACCGGGTACATTCACTTTAAAATCTGCCAGAGGATCATAATATAGTGTCATCCATTCGATCTGATTCTGATCGTTGATGCCCATGTAGTTTTCCCGCAAGAATTCTACCCAGTTTTCAAATACTCCGTGGGAATTGGTTACGCCGAGTTGATCAGACAGATACATACCGAGTCCGGCAGCTGAGTTGCAGTAAGGCCAGATCTTTGTGTTTTCGCAATGAGGGCCTTCCGGATGTTTTATATATTGCCTGTGTAGGTGTTCGACAATTTTTGGCTGAGTCCATTCAAAATGCTCATTTTCGTAACCAGCTATTTGCCAGGGTTGTTCCCATTTATCATCGCCGGAAACATACTTATAAATTGACAGAATCAGATTCAACCACCCGCGAAAGAACAGGTTGCCGTCGGCACCTATGGGATCGGCTTGCAGTCCCCACGGTTCAACACCATTTGCAGTCCAACCCGGCGAGTCGTAATTTCCGCGCACATGTTCCGGCCATGCCTGATAACCAGGTGCATTAAGTGGCCCATAATTCTCCCTGTCTGGGCTCGGGCCCATAAAGGTATTCCAATCGATAGCAGCCCAATAAGAGGTATGCCTGGTTGCCAGTTCATCCATGATACGGGTGTAGACCTCGCGCCAGGCCGGAGTCTGATCAGCCATGAGCATGATGCCATAGCTGGAATCTGCCAGATCAAAGCGAGGATAGCTGAGCATGGGCGCACCCGTGTACTGGTCCCACCAGGGGTGAGGCCCCTTTCCGTCCTCGGTCCAGTCTATTTCTCCACGAGGTAGATTAATTCCCCAAGGTCGCTCAATGTCCTCGCTATAGCCCCAGTCATCTGCTGTGGTCGCCTTCTGCCAGATAAAGCGCATCCAACCTTTAGTGCGTTCATTGTGTTTGGGATAGAAGCTGGGACTGGATTCATAGCGGGCGATAGCCGAAGGGCTTGAGTTAACTGATGATGGTGAGCTAGTGCAAGCACCCAAGCTTGCCGCCCCACCGACCACCGCTGCACCTTTGAGGAAATTACGTCTGGATCTTGAGTTTGTTTGCGACATGTATATTCCTAACCCTATGATTGTTTGACGGGTTCTACCCTGATTTTATGGACACATCAGAAAAGTCTGATAATGGGCCAGGAAGTGTGTCATGTCAAAGCGCAGGAAGTTTTTAGAGGAGTTCCAATGGGAAGCGGTACAGCTGTGTTATCGGTCCGGGATAAAGCAGAAGCAACCGAATCATTAAGCTTGCCTCGCCTATTTTTTTAGCCCCTAAAGTTGTTAAGTTATGAGTATCCCCTTGGTATACTTCCCCACAATCAGGGATTCTCTGAACATGTAGGCAGATGGAGCCTGACACTAATTGTCATAGCTTGAATGAAATCGCTTCGAAATTTTCTGAGGACAAGACCATGCATTCTAAAAAAGCAAGCAATCTGATTTCCTGTGCGATCTTAACAATCTTTGTAAACATGGGTTTTGCCCAACAAAACAACCTTCTCCCCGACATCGTCAACGGCTATACCAGCTACGATAATCTGGTCACTATGCCCGATAACCGGATCATGGGGTCGGCTAACGCAATCGATATAGATTCCGCGGGAAACATCTGGGTATTCGAGCGTTGTGGTGTCAATACCTGCTCCGGTTCCACAGTAGACCCGATTCTAAAATTCAGCCCCGATGGCGAATTTCTGAGCAGTTTCGGTGCTGGCATGTTTGTGTTCCCCCACGGCATCGTGGTGGATGAAGATGACAATATCTGGGTAGTGGACGCCGGCGTTGAAGATGGCGTCAAGGGAAATCAGATATTCAAATTCAACCAGCGAGGAGAAATTCTGATCGAATTGGGCCGACCGGGCATTCGCGGAGTGGCGCCCGGTCTATTTAATGAGCCCTCAGATCTAGCTATAGCACCCAATGGCGATCTTTATATCGCCGACGGCCACATCAACCCGGAATCGAATCGGCGCATCTTGCACCTTTCTCCCGAGGGCGATTTTATCGAAGCATGGGGATCCAAAGGCCAGGGGCCATTGCAATTCGAGTGCCCCCATTCCTTAGCCATCGATTCTCAGGGCCGCATCTTTGTCGGCGACCGGACCAATAACCGCCTGCAGATTCTCTCGCCAGAAGGTAAGTTGTTGGCGATATGGGAGCATTTCGGCAGACCGAGCGGCGTGAGAATTCATAACGATATGTTATACGTGGTGGACTCTGAGTCACGCCAGGCTGAGGGTCAGTACGGCTACAACCCTGGCTGGCACCGTGGTATTCGGATAGGCAGCGTAAACGACGGCATCGTGCAGCACTTCATTCCCGATCCTGGCCCCCATGGCGGGACCAGTTTTCCTGAGGGCATCGCAGTTGATGACGACGGTGTTATCTGGGGCGCGTCGGTGGGTGATCGGAAGGTCACCAAGTACCTTAGGAATTAGGGACAAGCGGGGTCAGGTCTCCTTCTATTTCTTGTTGTCACCTCAATGCTTTCAAGGCGTCCCCAAATACATCCCAGGTGCGCTGCAGATCTGCGTCGCTATGAGCTGCCGAGATGAACAGGTTATGATGTGACGCCATGAACACGCCGCGCCGGGTGCATTCTCCACAGAGGGACTGGTGGAACTCAATGCCGTCCTCGTGCACGGTGCGCAGGTAAGGCATCGACGGCATGCCACTCACCTTCAATTCATGCCCATGATCCCGAGCTAACTCTATCAAACCATCGGCAAGCTTCCTGCCGGTGTCCATGATACGGGCAGGCGCATCGATACGCCGCAACTCTTTGAGACAGGCCAATGCAGCGGCCATGGGTGCAGCCGAGAACCAGAAGCTTCCAGTTTGAAAAATTGCGCCTGCGGCTTCCTTCAGCGAGTCAGTCCCGAGCACCGCTGAGATTGGATAGCCATTGGCAATGGACTTGCAGAAACAGATTAAGTCGGGGGAATAACCGAAGTATTCACTGGAACCCCCCATATCGATCCGAAAGCCAGCGCGCACATCATCACAGATGGAAACCACGCCGTGCTGTTTGAGCAGTTTGTGTACCTCTGACCAGTAACCATCAGCCGGGAGAATATTGTCCATATAGACAGGATGATGGTAAGGAGAGCTAATAAAGGCGGCAACATTGTTCTCATTATCATCCAGTACCTGCTCCAGAGCCGCCGTGTCATTCCAGGGAATCCGAATCACATCGCTATGGTCATCGGGGTCGATCCCGCTGCGCTCCCGTGCCTGCATCCACGGGGAGGCCCCGTGATAACCTTCGTCGATAGCAATGGTTTTCCTGCGCCCGGTGGCGGTGCGCGCGATCAGCACCGCCATGTTGGTAGCATCGGCGCCATTCTTGGCGAAGGTGGCCCAATTTGCCATGGGGATAAGATCAACCAGGAATTCCGCAAGTTCTACCATCACCGGAGATGCCAGCGTGCAGGTATCGGCCCGTCCCAGCTGTGACCGAAACGCTTCATCCACCAGGGAATTGCCATAACCCAATATCATCGGGCCATAGGCACACATATAGTCGATATATTCGTTACCGTCCACATCCCAGAATCGAGATCCCTCGGCACGCTCGCAGTAGTGGGGATAGGTGCCATTCGGTTTCTGTACAAGGGGATTAAAGTGGCCCGCGATGCCGTTGGGAATTACTTTATTTGCACGACTGAACAGGGCCTTGCTCTTACTATAATCGAAAGTATCTATACTCATTAGATTATTGCTCACATCGGGTTTCGGTTTCCATGCGGTGGTACTTCTCCAGATAATTTCCTGACTATCTGGACCAGCTACATGACTCAATCATTAATTTGCTGCACGGCTTCATCCTGCACGATATATTCTTCTTTGTAATAGTACATGTAGACAATGAAAATCAGGGCAGCCGCAGCCATGAATCCCGCAAAAAACAGATGATACATGGCGCCGTCCAACTTAGAAGAGCCATCCGGGTTCTGGATGAACTGATTCACTGCTGCCGTAAAAAGATTGCCCATGGAAATGGAAAGGTAGAAGAATGACATCACCAGTGACTTCATGCGCTTCGGCGCCTGGGTATATGAAAACTCCATGCAGGTGATGACCAGCATTACTTCGGCGACACTGAGCAACAGATAGGCAAGCAGTTGCCATGATATATGGGGCGAGATTCCGCTCTGAATTTGATACGCGCACCACGCCGTGACCAGAAAAGGAGTCGACGCAAGCACCATCCCCATGGACATTTTCCTGGCGGCAGTAAGCTCGAAAAACCGGCCCATGAATGGATAGATTATGTAGGTGAACACTGGGATTAGAAAAATAATCAGAAACGGATTCGCTGCCATAATTTGAGCAGAGAGAAGTTCGTAACCGAATACATTCTTATCCATCTGCTCCGCCTGCAATACCCAAGTGCTACCCATTTGATCAAACAACGACCAGAAGGCAGCCACCAATATGTAAATAAATGCCAGTCGCTTAACCAGGCGACGCCCCTCAGGTCCGGTAATGTCATGCAGATAGGACACACCTGTAGGCGGAATGTGAACAAATCTGTGCCGACCTAGCCAGAACGTTAGCGTAGCGGCAAGCATGAATGCACCAGGTATTCCGAATGCTACCGAAGCACCATAGTGCTCAAGTAGCCAGGGTATAAGTAATGACGAGGTGGATGAGCCAATGTTGATTCCAAGGTAATACCAGGAGAAGGCCCGTGACAGAAGATGTTGATTGCTCTTGCCGAATTGATCACCCACATGGGATGCAACACTGGGTTTAATGCCTCCAGAACCGAGAGCAATAAACGTCAAGCCTAGAAACAAACCGATGCGCGTGTCGTCCATCGAAAGGGCCAAGTGCCCCGCACAATACACCAGGGAAAGAAAAATAATGGTGCGATATTTTCCCAGAAACGCATCGGAAACGATGGCGCCGATGATGGGGAGGAAATAGGCAGTTGCGGTAAAAAGGTGAAAATAGGAGGTGGCGTCTTCTTCCGAATAGGTGTTGAGAACGCCGTCACCGGTCATGAGATACTGGGTCATGAAGATGACGAGAATCGCCCGTACGCCATAAAAACTAAAACGTTCCGCAACATCGTTAACGATAATGTAGGGGATGCCCCCGGGCATATCTAGCGAAGGCACCGGGGCGGTGCGGTAGTTGGCCGCTGGGGAAGCTCTGGTCAATTCAATGACCACTGTGACTTACCGCCGATTGCGCTATCAAGACGCACTTGCGCAGGCATCTATCGACCTGTCAAGGAAGTGCGGCGATGAGAGCGGGATAGCGATAAGAAAACGTGACCTGTCCCCCTCTCTTTACTTTCGGTATAACACAATAAATTTACTCGTCTTGCCCTGGATGGAAGGGTCGAATACGTTGCTATCGAGGGGATCGCTTTCGTTCTTGTGAAGGTGGGAAATTCTCACCACTTCCATGCCCGCCGCCTCTGCGAAGTCGCTAACAATTTCTTCCCGTATCCGGTGCAGGGTTCCGCCGCTGTCGAGGCCAGAATTCGCCGGTGCTATATGATCCACCGCCAAAAATAAGCCGCCTGGCTTCAGCACCCGAGCGATTTCTGCAAATGCAGTTTCGGGATCTCCCAGAGTGACGTTTTCAGCAGGCTCAAAGCCAAGCTCATGAGGACCGAGTATCCAGGTAACCATATCGATCGAATTATCGGCCGCGTCCAGTTCATCGAAATTGGTCCGGGTGTTGCGTACATTAGGCAGACGATTGTTAGCTATGCGATTTGCCGGACCATCACCCAGGAACGCATCGAACGATGGCGGGTTTTGCACAATCACGCTGCCGGCGGGTCCCACTGCTCGGCTCAGGATTTCCGTGTAGTAGCCGCCGCCTCCCTCGAGCTCGAATATAGACATGCCCGCTTCTATTCCCGCAAACGCCAGCACCTCTAGCGGCATGCGGCGAGCGTCATCGGCAGCATCTTCACTGGGTCGATCGTCGTGAATGAGCGCATTGGCTACCAGCTCAGCCGAAGTACTAGCGGCAAAAGTCGAAAAGCTGGCGGCAAGAAGACCACCGACAGCCAGGATAGATACTAGGTGTCTTAATTGTTTCATGGAACGCTCCTGCAATTAGATTGGCTTTCAGAATAAAAGGGCAGCTTAACTTATTACTAGAATTTGTATAAGCCAAAGCTTAACGTTGAGTATAACGAAATACCAGACAGAAGTGGTCATTGGGATTCTGATGGTGTTGCAATCCTGGTTGGTAAAATCATTGCATAGCCCATAAAAAAGAGGACATATCATTCGAAACCAAGCGATCCGTTAGTATGGACGATGTCTACCGCGTGTACGGCCTGCGTCGTGTAGCGAAGGGATTCGACATCGGAAACGGTGACGAAATCTGCGTGGGCGCGTTCATGATCGATCCGCAGACGGATGAAACCAAGGTAGCGGCCATCGGTCCATTCAATTTCCTTGTTGTTCGCCGCATTCAGTTCGTCGAAGCGCTGCATGCCCTGGGCACCGAGCGCCAGTAGTGATCGCGGGGAGCTGATCCCAGTGGCGCCGAGTTCGATGCCCATGGCGAGCCCAGGCGCATCAAACAGCGAGTTGGTCCAGTAGCTGTGGCTGTCACCGGACAGGACCAGCAAGTCCCTCGCGCCTGCGTCTTTTGCGATCTGATAAAACTTCTCACGGGCGACTGGGTAACCATCCCAGATATCCATGTCCTCCGGTAATCCCAGTTCACCCAGGCGGGTCAGATTGCCGAGTATACGCGCGCCTTCCCCTTTAAGATCTTTCCTCAGCCTGTCAAAAAGAGCCTCATCGAGTACTGGCGCGATAGATTTTGCCATTAGCGTTTGATTACCGATCAGGCGCCAGCGGCGGCCGGAGCTGACCGACTCTTTCAGTTCGCTTTTCAGAAAGCCCTCCATTTCCAGTGACAGCATATTGCGATTGGATGCGCCGACGACCACACGCAGAAATTCCTGCGCTTGCTCCGGCGTGTCAATCTGCCCCAGGTGCTCATCGTAGCTGATCTGTTGGCTGCGGCCGGTATGTCGGTTTTCGAGCGTAATCAGGCTGACCAGATCACCAAATTTATAATGCCGCCAGTACTTTTCCCTGCTGCCACCAGGCCCGGGGTCCCTTATTGGCAGCCATTCGTAAAATGCCTGCAGAGACGCCGCCCGACGTGCGGCCCAACTACCTTCTTCGGGCTGGTGATTACTGGCGCCGTCCATCCAGGGATTGTTCGCGGTCTCGTGGTCATCCCACATAACGATCAGTGGATGGCGGGCATGCATTGCCAGTGAACCCTGGTCTGTCTTGTATTGGGCGTGGCGCCGGCGGTAGTCATCAAGGCTGACGATTTCGTGGCGTGGTTCATGGATACGGCCGATGCGTTTACCGGCCTCGCCACCGAAGCCGTTTTCGTCGTATTCGTAAATGTAGTCGCCAAGATGCACCACCAGATCGATGCTCGGATCATTCGCGATCACTTCATAGGCATTGAAGTATCCGAACGGGTAGTTGGAACAGGTGGCGACGGCGACAACCAGTTGCTCGACATGACCGACGGGTAGCGTGCGGGTACGACCGGTCGGTGATGTCGATCCGTCGGCCGCAAATTGGTAATAATATTCCTGTCCGGGAGCGAGATTATCGACGACAATTTTTATGGTGTGGTCGCGTCCCCTGTCGGTGCTGTATTGGCCACGGGCGACGACATCGAGGAAATTTGCATCGCTTGCCATCGTCCAATCGACGTCGACTGAATCTTCGACCTCACTCACACGCGTCCAGATGACGATGCTCGATTGAGCCGGATCACCACTGGCAACACCGTGAGCAAAGGTGGCGCTTGATCGACTTAAGCGTGCTTCCGACTGACTGCAGGCGACCGGTAACAGCAGCGCTGACGAAACTGCGAGTAGCGCCTGGCGCCGGGTAATTTTCTTACTCACTTCTTTTATCCTGTTCAATCCAAGTCGCGTATTGTGTTTGGATCTTCATCTTAACAGCTAATCGAGTGTGGTATTGAACAGGCCCAGCTTGAAGAAGGCCGAACTTACCTGCTGCAATCCGGTAATAGGACTTCGCTGTTATCTCTCACCCTCCCCGCTTTGTTGACATGGATCAAAACTCCGTCACCTGGAACCCAAAAGGCGTACTCACTACCCTTGATTTGATTCAGACCAACCTCAGGTAGTTAATGATGACGCATGACGGAATCTTGCGCGATTGACCCAAGGACTTAACCGAGCCAACCTTATCCTGGGAGGAATAGCAAATGAATCTGGTACCCCGCAATCAAATACTCGATTTTGACTCACTATTTAATGACTTCTTTCATGGTTTCCACCGCCCCACATCGAAATCCGACAATTCTGAACCGGCTGTCGGTATGCGGGTGGATGTGCACGAAACAGATGATGAGTACGAAATCCACGCAGATTTACCTGGCGTGAAGAAGGGAGATATAAACATCGTTCTGGAGAACGACGTACTCACCGTATCGGCAAGCAAGAAAACGGAAGCAGAAAAGAAGAAGAAAGGCAAAGTAGTCTGGCGAGAACGCAGCAGTGGATCGATAAACCGTAGTTTTACGGTTTATCCCGGTACTACCGAGAAGGACATCAAGGCCAATTTTTCGGATGGAGTGCTCACCATTGCCGTGCCAAAACAAATGCAGGAGTCGGTGACACCAACGAGCTATCGAATTCGGATCAAGTAAAGTCCGGAATCGATGAAGGAGCGCTCGAAATTCATGGGGGAAGGCCGGTTTTTGCACATTAGCTAACGCCAATGCATGTGTAGTAGTAGACCTGACCTCATGATCTATCCGGCTGTCTTATTGCAAGACATCTACGCTGTCACGAGATGATACGAGGGCGTGCCAACGCCATAAATTCGTGAGCGATTCATCCGGCTTCAATCCAACCATGGTGGCCGCAAAATCTATCCCGGCGAGCAGTGTTATGTCGGCGATAGTGAAGCGAGATCCCGCTATATAATCTGATGCTGCCAACTCCCTATCGAGTCGTTCGTAGTAATTCTTCACGTTAGCGTCACTCGCTGTCTTGGCCTCGGGAATTTGCGTATAGGTTCCTATCTTCGCCATGACGGGTCCGTTTACCCAGGACACACCAATTTGGCTCCACAGCTCCGTTTCCATCTGCCGGTTTCGCATCTCGATGTGGCCCATCTCAAACGGATCCACTCCAAATAAATTCGGCTGTGGATAAACACCCTCGAGATAACGACAGATCGCGATGGACTCTGACAGGTAACGCCCATCATCGAGCTCCAGCACTGGAACTTTTCCACTGGGATTCATCTTTAGAAAATCCGGTGACTTATGCTCCCGTTTTGCCATATCAACCTGAACGAGTTCATACTCAACGCCTTTCTCTGCCAAAAATATTCTGACCTTGCGTGGGTTTGGTGCAGTTCCGTAGTCGTAGAGTTTCATCGCTGAGTGAGTTCCTGTTCGTTAATTGACAAGTACATTTTCTAATTTTCCATTACAGACAGGGGCCGAGCAAAGATAGGGTTACCTTTGCCCGCCCCGTTGCTTCGCAATTCCGAATCTTCGGGTTATTTGAAGTGCGAATAGTCCGTCGCACTCATCATGAAGGTGTTGGCCGAAATCGGCACCGGATACTTTTCTCTGAGCGCAATCCATTCAGGATCGCTACCGAACGCCTCCCACACTTCTTGCCGGTGAGCACGATTGCGATAGGCCAACAGCCAAACCAGCGTGTTGGGATCATCGAGCCGTTGCCATACCGCGACCACCTCGGCGCCGAGTTTTTCGAAGATCGCGATTTCTTGTTCACGGAAGCGCTTGTGCAGATTGTTAATGCCACCAACACCGTCCTGTTCCGGTTCCGCCGTATACATACGCAACTCGAAGCAGCGCGAATCGGACGCCACGTTCGTCGACAATTCTGCCGACAAGTCGCCGGCCGGACCACAAGGTGCCGGTGTATTCTGGGCACTGGCTATACCAATAAAGCCGATGCTCATAATAAAGCCTAAAAGAATTCTGCCCATGTCAATCTCCTTAAACTAGAGTGCAAAAAAAATACTTTCGTGTGGGCCTGCCTGGTAGGCAGGTACAGGCCCTGTAAGTCATGCCAGTGAACACACCCAAATAGTCGCCGCCCTCTGGTGCATCGCTAATCGGTCTGCCTTCCTTCGTAGCGGTTGGCCTGGCCACGTATCATCCTCAACAAATGGTACCACTCAAGATCGATTAATCATAAAGAGCAACTACTCATTTTTGTTGGGGTGTCTGAAATGGTGAACCTGATTCTTCAAGCCTCGAAGTAATTTCTCAGCTTCTCCATCCCTGCTTCGATCTCTTCGACATCGATGCCGGAATAGGCGAAACGAATATAGTGGTTTTTCTCACCCTCGACGGCGCGCCCAAAGTGGTCACGGGTGCAAAAGGATACATTGGTGCGGGTCAAGGCCTCCTCCATCAACTGCTTAAGCTCGGTGAACCCCTTGCGCTGCATGATGTTGGTGACGTTAGGGAAGAGATAGAATGTGCTGTTGGGCGCCTGGATCGAAATACCATCGATGGCATTCAGTCCGGCAACGGCCGCGTCTCGCCGCTTCCGCAGTATATTGATGATTGCATCGGGACCCGAGGTGTCGCCGCCGATGGCGTCCACCATGCCTCTCTGAATGAAGTGAGTGGTACAGGATTCGATATTGGTGTTGAGTTTGTTGAAGACATCGATGACAGCTTGGGGTCCGATGGCGGCACCGAGACGCCAACCAGTCATGGCAAAGCGCTTGGAACAGGTGTAGAGGATGACGGATCGCTCCTGCATGCCCGGCAAGCTAACGATGGATTCGGCCTGGCCGCTGTATTGAATCTCAAAATAGGCCTCGTCACTTAATACCCATAGATCGTGTTTGATGGCGAGTTGCGCCAGCTGTTCCATCTCCGCCCGAGAAGATTCTGCGCCGTTGGGGTTTTGAAAGTTATTGTAGATCAGCACCCGGGTTCTGGGGCCGATCCCATGCTCGATGGCATCCAGATCCAGATCAAAACCAGATGCGGTCTCGATATAACCATAGGGAACGGAGACGCCACCCTGATATTCGATTTGGGACTCATAAATCGGATAGCCGGGATTAGGATAGAGTACCTCGTCGCCCGGATTCATCACTGCAGCCAGGAACTTCCCGATGACGGGTTTGCCGCCGGGCTGGATAGAAACCTGATCTGCCGTGTAACTGAGCTGCCTCTTGGCTCCGACATCGGCAGCGATCGCTGCCCTGAGCTCGGGGATTCCTGCACCGGGGCAATAGCCGGTGTAACCATCTGCTATTGCTTTTTCAGTAGCCTCGACAATATTGCCGGGCGTGGCAATGTTGATATCACCGAGATGGAAAGGATAAATTTTATGGCCCTTGGCAGCCCACGCCGCTGCTGCTGCAGAGACCGCAAAAGCGGTCTCGGTACCGAGCCTCTGCAACTGCTTTGCCAGCTTCACGCTGTTCTCATTATTTGGTCTTATCCCACGGAAATCTCAAAACACGTCCCTCAAGGCCGCATTCTAATCAATAAGTGGGCCGGGGTCATGGGCTGGGGTCAGGTCTTGCATGTTGCACCACCCATAGTAATACTTGCGTAGTTAGAATTTGTAAGCGGTGCAACATGCAAGACCTGACCCCGAAGACCCCGGAAACTCAGGCCACGTTTACCGTCAGAATATTTGACTGCAGCGCATCTAGTACTCGTTCTGCGGTATTGCCGACGACTGCCGCCTTGAAACCGTCTCGCGCAGCCGTCCCGATGACCACAATATCCGCGCCTATCTGTTCAGCGATTTCCGGAATGACCTTTTCGGAATCGCCTTCGATAGTGTGGGCCTCTGATTTTCCGATTCCCGTAGTTTCAGCCAAATCGGACGGATAAACAAACTCGCTGGAGCTTGCGTAGGCATTCACAGCATGCAAACTGCTATGGGGGATACTGTCGACGAAGGCGCGCCCATATTCCAGCACTTGTTCATTGAGATTGCTGTGCAATTCATCGTCTCGCGCGATGTCGAGTGCCACCAGTACTTTGGCGCCATTTTCGACATTGTCCTTTTTGATCAGGTACACCGGACAATGTGAATGGCGTAGCAGCGTCCAGTCCGAAGTCTTCAGCATGCGTCTCCCGGCGAGGCTATGTTCACCTGCGATCTTGACGATCAGATCGACATTGGCTCTTTCCGCAGCCGGCGCGATCGCTTGGCGCCAATCGCGCGTCAATTCAATCTCTATACTTACATCGGTTCCCGCAGCCCGAATCGGCTCCACCAGCGCCTCCACCGAGGTCCGGTGACGCGCTAACTCGGCGCTCGCATCGTTATTAATTTCGGTGCTATCCACCGCTTCGTACACATGCAAGGAGATCTCCGCGGATCTACCTGCAATCTGGGCAGCACTGGTTAGTGCGGGCTGGTTGACCGTGGTCGGATCGATGACAACGAATATTTTGTTTAGTGTCGGCATTACAACTTCTCCCTGGAATGTGCCAAAAGTGGGCCCAGTCTAGAGCCAATCGGGGAAGATGAGATTGACCAAGATCAACTATGCTTGATGTGCCTGCAGCAGAGGCTTCCCAGGGGATAGCAACGAGGTCAGGGTACACTTTTCCCAACATAAGCCCTGTTAAGGCACCTCTGAATAATACAGTGATGCCTTAACACTCTATAATCGCAATATGCCAGTTCCCAGCGATTCCTCCCCAGTCCCAGAATTTACCCCCGACCCTTCGCGTCCACTCAAGTTACTTGCCGCCTGCCCCGCCTATAGCGAGACCCCGCTGCGGCAGCCAGAAAACCTTGGCCCGTGGAATTTGCTGGGGAAAGATGAGTCGACACGCATGGGGCTGGGTTCATTCAAGGCCCTGGGCGGAGTTTACGCGGTGGCCGCAATGATTGCGTCCGCGTGGAAGCAAGAGGGGCACGGCGAGCTCAATGCCGAAGCTTACCTCGAAGAACCCGTTCGTGACTTCGCCGGCGCCATGACCTTCGTTTGCGCCAGCGCCGGCAACCACGGCATGGCGATCGCCGCCGGTGCGCAAATATTCGGAGCCCGGGCCCGGGTGCACCTCGCCGCTTCGGTGCCAGAATATTTCGCCCGGCGGCTACAGCAAACAGGTGCCGATGTAGTTCGGTCCGGGGACACATACGAAGACAGCATGACGGCCGCACTGGCAGACGCCGGTGCCAGCGATGCCATTCTCCTCGCCGATAGCTCCTGGCCGGGCTACACCAGGGCGCCATCTCTGATTATGGAAGGCTATAGCGTCATCGCCGAGGAGCTGCGTCGACGCTTTGAGCTCACGCACAGCTGGCCCACCCATGTATTCCTGCAGGCGGGTGTCGGCGGCCTGGCCGCCGCGACTGCCTACATGATCCGACTAAATTGGGCTGTCCAACCTGAAATCATCATAGTCGAGCCGGAGGCAGCGCCCTGCCTGCTACAGAGCCAACTAGCCGGCAAGCCGGTCACCGTGGCCGGGCCCGTATCTGTCATGGGCCGTCTTGACTGCAAGCAGCCCTCTATTATCGCAGTAGAAGTTCTAAACAAGGTCGCAGATCGATACGTGACCATCAGCGATGCCGAGGCAGAAGATGCGGTAGCGATCGCCTTCAACGCAGGGATTAGAAGCACACCCTCGGCTGTCGCCGGGCTTGCTGCCCTGCTGAAAGCTGAAGAACTTGGTTTGGAGCTCAACGGGACTGCACGCCCCCTGGTGATTTTTACCGAAGCCCCGGCATAAAGTCAGGTTTTGCCGGTTGCAGTGCCAACCCCTGCCATTATCAACAGAATAAAACCGTGACAAATTGTTAGCGTGCATACTTACTAACAGGCGGTAATGATAATATTTACAGGGATTTTGCTAAGTCCATCTAAACGCGCCTTTTAACCAGGGATAGCCTTGAATATGATCGATCGAAGTTCTGCCTTGGCTGGTGTCTTATTACTCACCGTTTTAGCCAACGCCCATGCCCAAAATACGACAGAAGACGGCTCGACTATCACCTATCCGGCCAGCTATTTCGCCGCCTACAATCCGCTCACAGTAAATGACATGCTGGATCGAGTACCGGGTATTAATCTGATCCTGCAACAGGGCTTCGGCTCTGGCAGTTTCGATGGTGCCATTCGCGGCCTGGGTTCCAGCTCCCAGATTCTGATCGATGGCAAGCGACTCGCCGGCAAGGCCAACGAGGCCAGAAGTCAGCTCGATCGCATCTCGGCAGATCAGGTGGCCTCAATCGAAATTGTCCGTGGCACCTCCAGTGATCTCGATGTGCAGAATACCGGACAGTTGGTGAACATCATCTTACGCGAGGCGCAATCCCGATCGAGCATTACCACCGAGGTCAATGCCACCCACTTCTTCGATGGCGAAGTCGAGCCCGGTGGAGCCGTCGCCTGGAGCGGCCAGAACGGACGCCTGAGCTACCTCCTAAGTGGCGGCTTGAGAACTGGTTACCACCATAGCGAGAGTTTCGAAACCAGTTTTAACGGCGATTTCTCTCCGAATGACAGCAGGGACGATGATCGCTATGTCGATCTGAAGACCTATTCCCTGAACAGCAATCTGGCCTATGCCTTAACCGATCGGGACCGGATCGCATTGAACCTGCTTTACAATAAGGGCGATCCCCCACAAAGGTTGTATCGCACCGTCACCGACTTCAACGGCACCACGCCGGTCGATAGCTTTGAGCGAGAATCCACTCCCGCTACTTCGGAAAACTGGGAATTTGGTGGCGACTACGAGCACGGTTTCGAGAACGGCGATAGATTCAAATTCCTCTTCATAATCAATGATAAAAAGAATCATGCGACACGGGAGCGATTTATTTCCACTGTGCCTGGAGGCACTGAAACCAAGAATCTGTTTCTAAAAACAAACAGTCGTTACCGGGAAAAAATCGTTCGCGGTTCCTATACTCTTAGTCTTACCGGGAGCCAGGGTCTGGAGTTCGGCATAGAAGCTGCGCAGACAACTCAGGATTCAGGCCTGCGTCTGGGTTTGCCAACGGCGGCTGCGGGTTCACCGGAATTTGGCGGCCTGACTCCGATTGCTTTCCCCAATGCTTTTTCCACCGTCGAAGAAATTCGTTATGAGCCCTTCGCCATTCATAACTGGCAGATCAACCGGCGTATGTCCCTGGAAAGCTCACTGGTGGCCGAGTACTCCGAGATAGAACAAAGTGGTGATGTCAACAACCGGCGCGACTTCGATTTTCTCAAGCCCAAACTGGATTTCCGTTTCGACATTAGTGACACACTGCAATTCAGGGCGAGCCTGGAGAAAGTCGTGTCGCAACTGAGTTTTGCAGATTTCTCGAGAGCAACCAATGAGCAAGATGATGATCAGGACACCGTCGCCGGTAATCCGGAGTTGGTGCCGGAGGAGAGCCTGCAGACCGAAATTGGCCTGGATTACAGGCTGCCAAACGATAGCGGTGCACTGAATGTACGTGCCTTCTATTATGATTTTAACAACAAGATCGGCAAGATAGATATCTCTCCTTCTGCCACCAACCTGCAATCGACCAATGGTAACGTGGGCCCTGCCCGCGCCTACGGCTTGATCAGCAATGCCAGCATTCGCCTGAGCTTTCTCGGCTTGCCGGCGGCCCTGGTAACTGCTGCGCTAACGGTGCAGGACGCCAAGATTCGTAATGAGCTTTACTCTGCTGAATCGGATCGACGCTTCCGTCCTTATGACCGTGGTCGCTACAATCTGGGGTTTCGCCATGACTTGCCGGCACTGAGCCTGAACTATGGCATCAATTATAACGCCAGCATCGAAGGCAACCGGACTCCCTTCGATATTGACAACCAGATCTATATCGACATTCCCACCAACCTCAGCGTGTTTGTCGAAAAAGTTGGTTTCGGTGGACTCACCTACAGATTTGAGGGCATCAATCTGCAAGACTCCAAAGCTTGTGGCGAGAGACGCCGATTCGACGGTTACCTGCGCGATGGCATCTTGAAAGAGGTAGAGTTCAACTGTTCCAGGCTCGGGATGCAGTTTGTGTTCAAGGTAAGGGGTACGTTTTAGCAGCATTGTCCTCGAAGACGGCAGTGGAATTTAGCTCCGACGACGCTCAGCCAGAGCGTCTCGGTGATGTCGTGCTGCATGGGCACACCTGAATAATGCAGTGATGCCCTGGCCCCCGCTGTTTTAAATAGACGTCCCCCTCATTCGCAGCAATAATACCGCCTGCAATCTCAAACCATCCAGAGCAACACCAGCCATGCCTGCGGGGAAATTTCGCTATACCACGGTCACCGCCGTCGTCATCGCCAACATGATTGGCACCGGCGTATTTACCAGCCTCGGCTTTCAACTGCTGGACATTCGCTCGGGTTTTGTGTTGTTGATGCTATGGGCCGTCGGCGGTCTCGCTGCGGTATGCGGCGCTATGACCTATGCCGAACTGGGGGCGGCAATGCCCCGCAGCGGTGGCGAATACAATTTCCTGACGCGCATCTATCACCCGGCCGCGGGTTTTGTCTCGGGCTGGGTTTCCGCCACCATCGGTTTCGCGGGTCCAACCGCCCTGGCGGCGATGACGTTCGGCGCCTACGCGACCTCTATCGTACCCGGTGGCAGTAGCGATTGGCTGGAAAAGCTGCTGGCGGCCGGGCTCGTAATCGGCGTGACCCTGATACACGCCAGCAGTCGACGTAACAGCGGTGGGCTTCAACTCATCTTTACAATCCTGAAGGTGGGGATAATCGTGGCGTTCTGTATCATAGCGCTGGTGCTGATTGACACGCCACAACCGGTGACCTTCATGCCCATCGTCGGCGATGGTGCCCTGCTCACCAGCGGGACCTTTGCAGTAGCTCTCATCTACGTCAGTTTCGCCTACACCGGCTGGAATGCCGCCACCTATCTGAGTAGTGAACTGGAGCAGCCACAGCGGACGCTGCCATGGATTCTCATGGGGGGAACCTCGGTGGTGACCATCCTGTATGTGAGTCTGAATTTCGTGTTTCTTTATTCGGCGCCGATGGACGCGATGGTGGGTCAGGTCGAAGTGGGCTACATTGCCGCGGAAGCCGCCTTCGGCGATCTCGGCGGCCGCTTTACCGGTCTGGTCTTTGCCATGTTACTGGTCTCTACGGTCAGCGCGATGACGCTGGCGGGACCGCGGGTGATACAGGTCATCGGCGAAGACTTTCCGGCCCTGAAGCCGCTGGCAAAGACCAACGAAGATGGCATCCCTTCGACAGCAATATTTTTGCAATCGACTCTCGCCTTGCTATTCATTTTCTCCTCGACGTTCGAGTCGATCCTGGTGTTTGCCGGCTTCACCCTGGCCCTGAACAGTTTTGCAACCGTCCTCGGTATTTTTGTGCTGCGCTGGCAGCAACCGGATTTACCACGGCCCTATCGGACCTTCCTGTATCCCCTGCCCCCACTCATCTATCTCGCCCTGACCGGCTGGACCTTGGGGTTCGTGCTAGTGAGCAGACCCGCCGAGGGTTTATTCGGCATCGGCATCATTGCTGCTGGCTTGATTTTTTACTTTCTATCTTTTAACAAAAGCAGAGCTTTAAAGAACTGATCGTTGGCACGCAGATATTAAGCCCCCTCGACCTGAAACGAAAATTCGGGAAGCTGGCGCCACCGTTAGAATGTTCCGCTTACTTTCAGTGCCAGCACTCGGCCAGCCCCACGACAGTTAAATTCTATTTCCTCCAGGATCTGAGCGCTGATGCGGCCGACAAAGCGGGTTCGATCACGGCAATCATCGATCTCGGTTGCATTCTGAACATCGAGGCGGAAGGTGATGTCATTGAAGGCGATCACCTCAAGAAAGGCTGTCACGGAAGGGTCGGCGTAGAAAGATTCTATATCGTCGATATCCCAACGTTTGGTGCCGCCGTCGATGCTGTTGGTCATGTTGATTCCCCAGTTCATCCTCCACCGCGGTATGTCATGACGAAAACCCAGATCGAACTGGCCACGATTGAAATTATTGAACGATCTTTCATCTCCCAGCAGCGGACCATTCACCTCTGAGGTTCTGGCGCTGGCTCGACTCGTCACCAGTACATTGGGCAGATTGAACATCTTGAGGCGAATGCTCGCCTTCACATCCAGCACCCACATCTCCCCGGTGCCAATATTGCCGTTGGCAGCTCGTAATTCATCTTCCGAGGACGACACGTCGATTCTCTGCATGAAGTCTTTGTGACGGTGTTTGTAAAGATTGGCACTGACTACACCAACATCGTCTGGTAGTCGATATTCGGCGGTAAAATTATAGTTCCACCAGAAGTCTGGCCGCAGATTGGCATTTCCCGCCTGGGTATTGGAGTCGTTGTCTTCGCTATCGGTAGCGGCAACGAAGTCGGCAAAGTTGATCTGGCGAACAAACTTGTCCAGCAAGAACCGCAGCTGTAATTGCGGCGTAATATCGAATCGAAAATCGAGCTTGGGTTTGAAGAACTCGAAGCTACGCGTGTTATTGAATTCTCCAACTTGCTCGATCTCGGAAGTCTCGTAAATTAAAGATGTCTCAAGTGACATTCTGGAATTGAGCCGCCAATTGTGAATCGCGAAAGGCTCGTAACGAATTTCTTCAACTCGGGTATTGGCATTGGTCACCGTGACCGGTACCAGGCCACCATAAGCAGCGGACGGTGTGCCTGAATCCAGTGCCAGACCCATGAGCAGATCAGATTCGAGGATGGTTTGGGCCCGCTCCAGGCCAAACTCCACACTCTGCTGATCAAACAGTTTCATGGTGTAAGAGCCACGCACGATGCGCTCCTGCAGGATACTGGCCGCATCCAGAAACAGATTTTTGGTTTCTTCTCCAGAGGCATCGACGACGAATCGCTCGCGAGTACTGGCAGTATCATTCTCATTCGTAATAAACAGCACCTTGGCCCGGTTGCCGTTGCCAAATATGTACTCGTAATCCCCGCCAATTTCCCAGTTGCTCTGTTCACCGGGAATGAACTCTCGTTCGTCGAATGGCACGCTGCCAGGGTTTCTCAAGTCGACGGTCCTGCGGGATACCTTGGTCGGATTGTCGTTCTGGGAATAGAGCGCATTGAAGCGAGCACTGCTGTTGGCATTAATTTCGTAACCGAGATTGGTAGAGAGCGTGTATTGGGTTTGCTCTCGCACGCGGTTTTCCAGGATTCGATCGTTGGGCAGGAAATCGGCCAGAATACTGTGCTCCCTGGCCACCATGTGCTCGTACTTGGGTTCGGCGATGGCACTGAGCAGGAAATCCAGGTTCCCGCTCTTGCCGCCATAACTCGCCGACCCGCCTGGTTCTGAGCGGTTGTCAGCATAGATGCTGGTGTTAATTTCAACTGATAGCGAGGAGTCGCTCAGCTCCTCGAAGAGTATGATGTCGGCGATCTGGGTGCTGCCGCGCACATCCAGATCACCGGAAGTGCCGCGAATCAGCCGGATTTCGGCGACCTGTTCCGCGGTGATTCGGGCCAGCATGGCCTGGGTATTATTATTCTTGCCAGCAACGCGCTTGCCATTTACCAGCACCTGGGTGCCTCCACCACCACTGCCCAGTCCGCGACCGCCACGAAAGGCACCGCGGCTGGAGGAACCTGCGGCATTATTCTGGATATTAATGCCCGGAATTCTGTTGACCATATCCAGGGCAGTAACTGGTGCGTACTCGGCGAAGTAAATAGCCGGATAGACAATGGTGGATTCGTCCCCGAGGTTATCCTGGGCAAACACTACCGAATGGAAGGCAAAAAGGGGTAAAAGCGTTGCTGCTGCAAGAAACTTCGTACTCCTGACCAACACTTGCTGTAGTCCTTCAGCAAAACTACGGTAACTGCTCAATGTCATGTCCTCTGTACTGATAGATAGTTCAAATACAACGATCTAACTCGGTGCAGTATAAAGAAGCAGGACCGCGAGGAATGTGACATTTTGCAATGATTTGCGACAGAAAATCAGGCTGGGACTCTATTCGTTACGCTCGAATCCCAACTTTAAATACGGTACAGATTCTATACTGCTAACGGGCCGTCCAATCGGCACCATCGTAATATCGAGTACCACGATGACCGCGTCGGGACACCGGCGTGCCGATCTTTTCTCCCGGGCAGCTCACCATAATCAAGGTACGTGGTCTGCCGGAATTCGGGTTCAGCTTGCCGCCTATTAGTTCGGTGATGCGCAGGCGTCCTCTGAGCTGATCGTTAAAAATCGTATAGACATAGTCCCCCACCTTCAGCCTCGAAGGATTGCCTGCCATGTGAAATTCGAACTCCGAGAGCGATCCATCGTAGAGCGATTCTATGCCCGCTTCACCGCGTGAGGCAGGAATGGTTTTTGTAATACCGAAGCGCATATTGAATCTCCTGCTCTCGATGAATTAGTCAGAGGCTCTCTGGACTATAACAAATGCTCTGGAAAATGTGGGGTGCCGATCTAAAATCGGTAATCGATCCGGCAACGAGATCGGACGAATTCAGACAATCGCGTATTAGTGGTCGTAAGCACTCCGCAAGACTTGCTAGAATCCAGCATTCGAGGAATAAGCAACTGCCATAGGAGGACAGTGGCCGCAGCATCATGCGAGGCGGCATTACCATGTTCAGACGTCTCAAGAATTGCCACAATGTGGAGGATCTACGCCTGTTGGCGAAGCAGCGCCTGCCCGGACCGATTTTCGATTATATCGACGGCGCCGCTGATGATGAGGTGAGCTATCGACGCAACACCTCGGCCTTCGAAGATTGCGACCTGGTGCCGAACGTACTCGCCGGCGTCGAAGAAGTTGACATGTCAGTGACCGTGATGGGCCAGAAGTTGGACATGCCAATTTTCTGTTCCCCCACCGCCCTGCAGCGATTGTTTCATCATGATGGCGAGCGCGCCGTCGCCCGCGCCGCCGAGAAATTCGGCACCATGTTCGGCGTGTCAGCTCTCGGTACCGTGACCCTGGCTGAAATCGGCGACATGATCGCCACCCCGAAACTGTTTCAGTTTTACTTTCACAAGGATCGAGGTCTCAACGACGCCATGGTCGAACGAGCCCAGGCGGCTGGTTTCGATACCCTGGCGCTCACGGTCGATACCATCACCGGCGGCAATCGTGAGCGCGATCTGTACTCCGGCTTTACTTCGCCACCGCGCCTGACCCTGAAGTCCCTGTTAAGTTTCGCCACCCATCCAGGTTGGGCCCTGAACTACTTCCTGCGAGAATCCTTCGAGCTTTCCGAGCTCAAGGACCATGTCCAGCAAGGGTCCAATGTCGCCGTCTCCATCGGCGACTATTTTTCCTCGTTGCTGGATCAGTCCATGAACTGGTCAGATGCCGAGGCGCTACGGGTTAAATGGGGCGGGCCATTCTGCCTGAAAGGCATTATGAGTGTGGCCGATGCCCAGAAGGCGGTGGATATCGGCGCCGATGCCATCATGGTATCGAACCACGGCGGTCGCCAACTCGATGGCTCGCGATCGCCCTTCGACCAGATCGCAGAAATCAGCGATGCCGTGGGTGACAAGATCGATGTCATCCTTGACGGCGGCATACGCCGAGGCACCCATGTTCTGAAGGCAATCGCTGCCGGGGCCAAGGCTTGTTCCGGTGGGCGCATGTATCTGTATGCATTGGCAGCCGCAGGTCAGCCGGGGGTGGAACGGGCGTTGCAGAATCTCAAGATCGAAATAGAGCGGGATATGAAGTTACTCGGTGTCACCAGGGTTTCCCAACTGAACCGTGAAATGCTGCGTTATCGCTAAGCCGTGGAAATAATCTCTACCCTGGCAAGACCTCGAACAGCCACATGGCGATGAAAAGCGCGGCGGACGGTATTGCTATCCATTTGAGTACTTTCTTCATTTCCCGGCGACGCAGAAGACAATAACCGTGAGTATGCCAAACATGTCCGATTCGATTCACTACGCAAGTCTCAGCCGCGTTGCGCAATTGATCAAGAGGCGGGAAATCTCACCGCTTGAGCTGACCCGGACCATGCTCGAGCGTATCGAGTCGGTGGATAAGCAGTTGCTGAGCTATGCCACGGTGACCGCCGATCGGGCTCTGGATGCCGCACGCCAGGCAGAGCAGGAGATTAACTCGGGTCGCTACCGGGGAGCGCTGCATGGCATCCCGGTGGCGGTGAAGGACTTGTGTTTTACCGCCGGCGTCAGAACCATGGGCGGACTCAAAGTGCTGCAGGACTTCGTGCCGAGCTATGATGCCACCGTGGTGAACAAGTTGGAGTCGGCCGGAGCCGTACTGTTAGGCAAGTTGAATCTCACCGAGGGCGCCCTGTCCGGATACAATCCTGATTTCGATATTCCCCGTAACCCCTGGGGAGATAAACTCTGGGCGGGTGTATCCTCCAGCGGCTCGGGCGTAGCCACGGCGGCCGGGCTCTGTTTCGCCAGCCTGGGTACCGACACCGGCGGCTCGATCCGATACCCGTCGATGGCGAATGGCATTGTGGGGCTTAAACCGACCTATGGCCGGGTCAGTCGCTACGGTGTCCTGGCCCTGGCAGAGAGCCTCGATCATGTCGGGCCGATGACCCGCTCCACACTCGATGCCGCCATCGTGTTGCAGGCTATCGCCGGCGCCGACGCCAATGACGCCACCACGCTGGATGCCACGCTGCCCGACATTGCGGCTAGCCTCAACCCGGATTCTGCCGATCTTGGCGGCATGCGCATCGGCGTGGATAAGCATTACATCAGTACCGGCACCGAGCCCGGCCTGGTTAGCACTATCGACGAGGTGATAGAGACCCTGCAGCAATTGGGGGCGGAAGCAGTCCCGGTAAATATGCCGAGGACGGATCCCATGGAACTGCGAAATCTATGGTTACCGATCACCGCCTATGAAGCCCTGGCGGTACATGCCGACACCTTCCCCTCCAGGGCAGATGAATACGGAGGCTATCTTCGCGGTGTGCTTGAGATGGGCGCGGCAATGACGGCGAAAGATTATGCCAGTGCCAGTGCCAGGCGGGAAGACTCCAACCGGCGCTTCGAATCAGAGCTGGCCGAGGTAGATGCCGTGATCTGCCCGGCGGGTGGATCGGTATTCGAGGCCGACAGGCAGGCCCAGTATGGGGACGCTAATGCACTCAAGGAAATTGTCAGACATTTCCAGGGGCAGTTTACCATCCCTGCCGATCTGGCCGGCACTCCCGCCCTGACCTTACCCTGTGGATTTTCCGACGACGGCAGACCTTATGCCGTGCAGTTTCTAGGCTCGCGCCTGTCGGAACCGGCGCTGTGCCGCATAGGCCACGCCTATGAGCAGGCAACTGCATGGCATTTGCGACATCCACCTGTTTAGGCAATCAGCAGGCGGAAGAACGGTCAGGGTCTGAGGTATCCCTACAAACATATGGAATAAGTTTTTGGGTAGTTGATGCGTGTAACGGGGACTGGCAAGGGGTGCTGTTTTTCCGTTCGGGTGGGCCATCCCTGGCCCGCTGACCCACAGGGAAGTGGGGAATGCAGGTTTTGCAGGAGCAAAAACCTGCCCGCGTCCGTCCCTGGCGCTACTCACTACAAAACAGCACCCCTTGCCAATCCCCTATCGAATTCAGTGTTCTTCTTAACGCTACAATTAAGCTAGGAACTTGGATTTTCTCCGGGCATGTGAAAACATGACGGCCAGTCGATGTTTGGAGGATGTGATGATTCGTAAGATTCTAAAACGAGTAGGAGGGGCGCTGGTCCTGTTGCTGGTGCTGGCGCTTGTGGTCTACATCGCCACCGGCGCACAGCCACCGGACTCCGATTCGAGTAGTGCCGGCTGGTTGCAGAGCGGCCCTTATGCTGTGGGCCAGGCTGACTTCATCTTCGTCGATGAATCCCGCCCCACCGGTGAAAACCGCGGCGTCGCGGGCAAACCGGAGCGCACATTCCCCACCACCATCTGGTATCCGCAAGACACCGACGCTGCCCATCCCCTGATAGTCCATAGCCACGGCATCCTCTCCAACCGGGCGGAAATGCCTTACCTGACGGAGACCCTGGCAAGCTATGGCTATGTCGTTGTGGCCACCGATTATCCCTTGAGTTCGGGCGCCACCGAAGGCGGTGCTACCGGAACCGATGTGGTCAATCAGCCTGCCGATGTGTCTTTCCTGATCGATTCCGTGCTGGCGCTATCCGCAGACGAGAAGCCATTCGATGGCAACATCGACCAGGATCGAATCGGCCTCAGCGGCTACTCTCTCGGCGGCTTAACTACCAATCTCGCCACCTATCACGTACGCCTGCGAGATCCACGAGTCAGCGCGGCGCTCACCATCGCCGGACTTTCGGCGATGTTCTCACCCCAGTTCTTCGCTACCACCGACATACCCTACCTGGCCATCGCCGGCACCGCGGACGCCCTGCTGGCATTCCAGGGTCACGCCGCAGATATCCCTGCTCGTGTCGCCAACGCCTCCTTAGTGGCCATCGCCGGCGGTTCTCACCTCGGCTTCATCGGCCTGGCCGATCCCCTGTTTCGGTTCATGAATAATCCGGACACCATCGGCTGTGAAGGCGTACTCGCCGCGGTAGAAGATGATCCGAACGCGGCTTTCGATGCGCTGGGTACAGTCGCAGAAGGCATAGACCTGGAAAGGGACTCGTCGGCGCTATGCGGCCAGGGCTTTGCGGAAGCGATTCATCCAGGCCGCCAAAGAATGATCACTCAGATTGCGGTGCTGAGTTTCTTCGAGTCGGTATTCAATACAG
>LWDU01000077.1_pt1 | contig 29011 bp, 27 predicted proteins | sample 727161 | NCBI WGS metagenome assembly LWDU01 (sample SAMN04566230, study PRJNA314399) | hydrothermal vent metagenome | isolation source: deep sea hydrothermal plume seawater | place: Mexico: Gulf of California, Guaymas Basin | collected 2004-07-11
ACGCCCCTCGCGACGGAAGCTATGCCCAGCGGACCTGTTCACCAAGATGTTTACGAGCATATGGTGCAAACGATTCTTGCACCCCTAGAAGAACAGCCTTTCGATGTTGCGCTGTTAGATCTTCATGGTGCTATGGTCGCAGAACATGAGTCCGATGGGGAAGGCGGCTTACTCAGCCGTATACGTGCTGTACAGCCGGATTTGCCGATTGCGGTAACACTCGACCTGCATTGCAACCTGACCCAGCAGATGGTTGACAACTGTACGATGATGATCGGATTCAAGACGTATCCACACGTTGATATGTATGAGGTCGGTGACCAGATAGCACAGGTGATGTTCCGTGCCCTGGATGGAAGGGTCAGCCCAGTGATGGTGTGGGGCAACCGACCCGTTCTGGCACAGACATTGTGTATGGGTACCGCCGATGCGCCGATGTCCGGATTACAGGACATGACCCGCAAGCTCGAACGTGAAGGATTACTCGCGGCGACATTTTTTGGTGGATTTCCGATGGCTGATATTCACGACGCCGGCATTTCCGCGGTAGTGGTTGGTGACGGTGACGACATACAAGCCCGTTCGGCCTGCGACCGACTTCTGGACGGAGGCTGGTCTGAACGCGCTGGCTTTATTTACAGCGGTCGTCCGCTGGATCTCGCGATCAGTGATGCTAGGCAGTATACCGAGGGACCTGTGTTACTCCTTGATCATGCAGACAACGTCGGTTCCGGTGGCACGGCCGATGTAATGGATGTTATCCGGGAAGTGCACAAACAGGAACTGGAGAATGTTGCTGTTGCGGTTGTTTGGGATCCTGCAGCGGTGAAGAAGATGCAGGAGGCAGGTTTAGGGAATAGAGTATCGATCGACCTTGGCGGAAAAACCGATATGCCCAGTATCGGCCGGTCAGGAGAGGCCTTTCATGTGGAAGGGCGAGTCGCTTCGTTAAGCGATGGAATCTGGACGGTAGAGGGGCCGATGTATACCGGTGTCGAAGTTTCGACGGGGCCGACAGCCGTGCTGGACACCGGGCGCATACGCATTGTCGTGGTTTCTTTTCATCATGAACCTTGGGATAGTGGCATATTCTCTAACAATGGAATCAATCCAACTGAGTGCCGTTACCTGCTCCTCAAGTCGAGAATTCACTACCGTGCCGGATTTCAGCCCATTGCTAGAGCGACAATTCGTTGTGATGGTCATGGCGTGACCACGTCGCGCAATGATCAGCTTGATTACCAAGCAATCAGGCGGCCAATTTATCCGCTAGATGATAATGCTACCGCGTAACGATGTTGATCAGGCTGATCTTGGATCAGGCACCTTTGGCCAATAGGGGTCAGTGAATTTCTTAAAACCTATCTCGGAGAAGTTCATGTTGATGGAGCCCGGCGCAGAAACGTAGAGCACTGATTCGGCTATTGGTGCAAATCCAGCGTAGAAGTGTTGAGTTGATTTCACCACGACGATTTTTTTGTCGCTAATCTTTAGGCCGAATTGCTCAAATGCGTCGGGATGAAAGGTTTGCGTGCGGATGGTGTTGAGAAAAATATCCAGATTATTCGCTGCGCTGACCCAAACACCGCATCCCATGGCCTGTTTTGCCCGGCCGAAAGACTGTTCAGCATTACTGACAATTCGTCGGACGGTGACGCGCAGGTCGACCGGTTGGCCAGAACCTTCTCCGACCTTGCCTCCAATCCGAAGTGTAAATTCTGCGCCTTCACCCGCTTCTACGCAGAATCGCACAGCCACCGGGTCCCAGTAAAATCCACTGGCCACGTTCTCGATGTTTTTGTCCAGAATAGCCTGGAGAATATAGGTCGAATCAGATGGTGCTCCAACACCTGCATTGTCAGCATGGTCGGCCAGGACGACGGGACCAGACGGGGCGTTAAGGGCTGTGCTGAACGCGTCATCGATGCTGAGTCCGGTTGGATGAGTTTTTTCTCGTAGTGACCAGATAGTCTCGCTTAGCTCTGACGCGATTTTGCGACCAGTCTCTATGTCATTGTCGGTCACGACCAGGAGTTTTGCAGATGCATCGGGCACATCGCCCCAGGGAAATCCGTGTGCATGGGACACCGACAGTACTGTGTCGCGAGTTTCGAGGTTATGCATCTCGCGAACAATCGATGCCGCGGGTTCAACAGGGGTTCGCCACATGCTGATCATTCGTAGATCGTGGACATTCATCACAGGTTTCACTTCGCCCTGCACGGTCTTCCAGCATATATCGAAAAGTTCATGCGCTCGATCCGGTGGATCGATATGCGGGTATTCCTTAAAGGTGATGATAACGTCGGCATGGTCGGTCAGTGTCTGTGTGATACTGCAATGAAGGTCGAGCTCGATACCGATGACAGCGTCTCGTCCGACAATTTGTCTTACTCGTTGGGTCAGATCGCCCTCGCAATCGTCATAGCCATCTGCCACCATGGCGCCGTGTAGGCACAGTAGCACCAGGTCGACAGGCATTGCGGCTTTTAGGTCGTTCAGAATCTCATTTCGGAATCCTTCATAAACTGATTTGACCGTGTTACCAGCGGGTTGTGCGAATGCAGACAGACTTTCAATCACTTCGGCCCCGGCAGCTTCGGCCTTCTCCCGCCAGATAACCAGAGGCATGGCAAATAGCGCAGTACTGGATGCTGTCGCATCACCATGATAGAGCATGGTCTCTTCAAAATTGGTCATGCCAGTCGGCATGTTAGAGAAGGTGTTGGTCTCAGTACCCAGGCAGGTGATAAATACTTTCACGAATATGTTCCTTGGCTGAAATTTAGGTCAAATGTCAGTCTACTGGTTCCCAAGTCTGGCAGCTACTGATATATTGCCTGTAGGTCCCGGGGCCAGTGCGGGAATAGAGTCACCGTACTGATGTTCCGGGTTTCGTTTTGTTGGTAACAGGTAATAGAATGACTGATACGCCACTGTTTGGATGAAGTTGGGTTTATGTATGCATACATCGTAAAAAGAATCCTGGCAACCATCCCTGTGATGGCGGTGGTCGCCGTATTTGTGTTCGGGTTGTTGCACTTGACGCCCGGTGACCCAGCGGCAATTATTGCAGGGGACTACGCCAGCCCATCCGACATCGAAGGAATCCGTGAAAAACTCGGGCTGAATGAACCACTACCTATCCAGTTTTATACCTGGCTGAAAAGTGTCGCTCAGGGCGACCTTGGCGTGTCGATTTTCTCCAACCTGCCTGTCACGAAGCTCATCGGCCAGCGGGTTGAACCAACGCTGATGCTGTCGCTGTTCACTATTTTCATCGCGATCGCGTTCGCAATCCCACTTGGCGTGCTCGCCGCGTGGAAATCTCGCACCTTTATAGATCGGTTCGCGATGATATTCGCCGTGCTGGGGTTTTCCGTGCCGGTTTTTGTCATCGGTTACATCTTGATGTATGTGTTTGCTATTCAGCTCAAGTGGCTACCGGTTCAAGGTTACAAGCACCTCGCGGACGGCCTTATACCGTGTATTCGAAGTCTGGTGCTGCCGAGTATCGCGCTGGGTGTTGTATACATCGCCCTTATAGCGCGGATTACTCGGGCGAGTGTAATGGAGGTTCTTGCCGAGGATTACATCCGGACCGCAAAGGCCAAAGGACTGAGTTCGCACGTTGTCCTGATTCGTCACGCACTGAAGAATGCGGCGGTGCCTATCATCACTATTATTGGCGTTGGTATCGCACTGCTGATCGGTGGTGTGGTCGTGACCGAGAGTGTTTTCAATATTCCCGGCCTGGGTAGGTTGACCGTGGATGCCATACTGCATCGCGACTATCCCGTGATTCAGGCGATCATCATTCTATTTTCAGGGGTCTACGTTCTGGTTAATCTGCTCGTGGATCTAAGTTACGTTTTTTTGGACCCAAGGATCCGATACTAAACGCTCATGGCTGCAATTGAGATCTCGGTCGCTGAACAGACGGTAGGTGCCAATGAAACCGGCCGAACGATTGAATTTATTCGGCGCAATCCAACTGTCGTCATCAGCGCATCCATTCTCATTACAATGTTTCTTCTTGCGATTTTTGCACCTTTTCTGGCGACTGATCCGCTCGAACTCGCACCCTGGCAGCGGCTTAAGCCCCCCGGTGAATTCGGTTGGTTCGGTACAGACCATCTTGGTCGGGATGTTTATGCAAGGACTATTTACGGTGCCCGAATCTCTCTCAGTGTAGGTCTGTTCGTGGCTCTGGTCAGCACCTCTGTCGGGCTTTTTATTGGTCTCCTCGCTGGGTACGTCCGGATAGTGGATACAGTGGTCATGCGCATCATGGACGGTCTCATGGCGATACCGGGCATTTTGTTTGCGATTGCACTGATGGCACTGGTTGGCTCTAGCGTGCAGAACGTTATCATTGCTATATCTGTACCAGAGATTCCACGTGTGGTCCGCTTGGTACGGGCCATCGTTCTGACCATCCGTGAAATGCCCTATGTCGAGGCCGCCGTAGCTTCCGGTACACGATTACCCCAAATCCTCGTGCGGCATATTCTGCCGAATACTTTCGCACCGCTTATGGTCCAGGCGACTTACATCTGTGCTTCGGCTGTCATAGTCGAAGCATATTTGAGTTTCCTCGGGGCCGGGACACCGCCGGAGATACCCAGTTGGGGCAACATGATGGCTGAAGGCCGGGTTTATTTTCAGTTCAAGCCATGGCTGCTATTTTTTCCTGGTTTATGTCTGGCCTGTATGGTGATGACAGTTAATATTCTGGGTGATGGCCTGCGTGACACGTTGGATCCTCGCATTGCCCGGGGCATGCGGTAGGTCGGGTTCGTAAGAATGGATAATTCAATGGCTGTCTCTACCCGAACCGACTCACCAATTCTCCAGATCAAGGACCTGCGCACTTTCTTTGACACGCGGGATGGTATTGTGCGGGCGGTAAATGGGGTTTCGCTGGAGCTTTACCCAGGAGAAACGTTGTGCATCGTGGGTGAGTCGGGCTGTGGTAAGAGTGTTACCGCAATGACAATCCTTGGTTTGCTGCCCAAGCCGCCTGCTCGAATCGAGTCTGGGGAAATCCTGTTCCAAGGCACCGATCTGCTTAAACTGGACGAACAAGAGATGCGAGCTATCCGAGGAAACGATATCTCGATGATTTTCCAGGAACCGATGACCTCGCTGAATCCGGTTCTGACCATAGGTCGCCAAATTTCAGAAGTAATCTCGCTCCACCAGGGCGTGTCTAACCGGGTGGCCCGAGATCGAGCGGTCGAGATGCTCGATCGGGTTCGTGTCCCGGACCCCCACCAGAGGGTCAACGAATATCCTCATCAGTTGTCTGGTGGTATGCGGCAACGCGCAATGATCGCGATGGCGTTGTCGTGTAATCCAAAGATCCTGATTGCCGACGAACCATCTACAGCACTCGATGTGACGATTCAAGCCCAGATTCTGGATTTGATGCGTGAGCTGCGAGATGACTTTGGAACATCCATCATACTTATTACCCACGATCTTGGAGTGGTGGCTGAAATGGGCGAACGGGTATTAGTGATGTATGCCGGGGGAAAGGTTGAGGAAGCATCCGTTGAGGAGTTGTTCCATTACCCGCTTCATCCTTACAGTGAAGGTCTGATGACATCAATTCCTCGACTGAATGAAAGTCTGGCGGGGGACGGTGACCGGGTACGGCTCCAGGAGATACCAGGAATGGTACCTTCACTAATCGAGCAAATTCCAGGTTGTCTGTTCGCGCCCCGATGTAGTTACGCCTCCGAGAAGTGCAAGGCTGAATCTCCGCAACTAGCCGAACACCGTAAACAGCATTACGCGGCTTGCTGGGAGTCAAGTAACTTCGCCCATCGTTTGGATTCCCCTACGCCATGATTTCTGTCGCTGCAGCTGGCCCAGAAAATATTTTATCGGTGCGGGGCGCCAAGAAGCACTTTGACGTGCGGGAAGGTCTGTTGGCGAAAAAGGTGGGTAACGTATACGCAGTCGATGGGGTCAGCTTCGACATTGCTCGGGGTGAGACACTGGGCCTGGTAGGGGAAAGTGGATGCGGCAAGTCAACTGTCGGGCGACTGGTACTTCGCCTGCTCGATCTCACGGCCGGTGAGGTTCACCTCAAGGGTGTCAATATTTCGGAGTTGACCAGATCAGAGATTCTGCCGTATCGGCGTGAGATGCAGATGGTGTTCCAGGATCCATACTCTTCTCTCAACCCAAAACTTTCAGCTGGCTTCCTGGTGTCAGAGCCGTTGAGAAATTTCAAGCAAGGCAGTTCCGCGGAAATCGATCAACGGGTTCAGATGCTCTTCGAGAGGGTTGGCTTTAAACGTGAGGCGATGAAAAGATATCCACACGAGTTTTCTGGTGGCCAACGGCAACGCTTAGGGCTCGCCCGAGCACTCGCTGTAAACCCGTCTCTGATTGTCGCTGATGAACCGGTATCTGCCTTAGATGTTTCGGTGCAAGCACAGGTAATCAATTTGCTCATCGATCTGCAGGAGGAATTTAACCTGGCGTTGCTGTTTATCTCACATGATTTGGCAGTGGTAGAGCACGTCAGCCATCGAATCGCCGTAATGTACGTTGGAAAACTAGTGGAGATTACGGATACCAAGACCTTGTTCAAGAATCCGCTGCACCCGTATACCGAAGCCCTGCTGTCGGCGGTACCGGTGCCCGATCCCCGCGCGATCAAGGAAAAAATCATTCTTAAGGGCGATGTTGCCAGCCCGATTAATCCGCCGTCGGGTTGCCGGTTTCATACCCGTTGCCCATATGTGATGGACCGGTGTCGATCAGAAGAACCAGCCTTGCAGGAGATCACACTGGGGCATCGTGTTGCGTGCCACTTACGGGAACCCGGCAACGCAGCTGCTGCGCTCGCGACCTAGTCGTTAGAAATGATCCCTTGTATGAGAGGGCTCGGCGTATCGGAAGAATGCGAGCCTGGGCGAGTTCAAAGGTCATTGCTTGGAATGTCACTTCCAAAATCCCAGCGGTACGCCTGTGATACTCAATTCCTGCCAAAAAATCCGCGGGTATAAACCAGGAGGTATCGAGTGGATTGAATTTCGGTCCTGTATGGCCGAATTCAATGGGCTTGATCGATTATTTTGGTCGGAGGTTCCAGAATAGCGGGACTGGACCCTTCAGAATCCCCTCAAGTCGATCGGACCGGTAGGCGTATTGACTCAGGTACTGGCCGATTGGTACATAGGTTACGACCTCTATTGCGCGTGCCTACACTTGGTCAGAAGGAAGGTAGTGCCACCGAGATACGACAGCAGGTCACCAAACTATTTGTCCGAGTTGGATTTAAACCCGATGCGATAGAGCGGTACCCTCATGAGTTGTCGGATGGGCAGCGCTAGCGCCTAGATCTAGCACGGGCATTGGCCGTGAATCGGTCAGAGATAGTCACCGATGACTCCGTATCGGCATTAGATGTATCGGAGCAGGCACAGGTGATTAATCTCTTGATTGATCTGCAAGATGAGTTCAACCTGGCGCTTCTGTTTATTTCTCATGATTTCGCAGCCGTAGAGCATGTCAGTCACCGTATTGCTGTGATGTATGTGGGTAAGTTCGTTGAGATCATCGATAGGCAGACACTATGCAAAAATCCCCAACACCCGTATACGGAATCGTTATTTCCGGTAGTGCCGACGCTCGATTCCGTCGCCTCAAGGGAAAAACTAAGTCTAGTAGGGGACGTGCCTAGTCCCATTAATCGACTTTCAGGGTGTCGGTTTCACACGCGATGTCCGTATGTGATGGATCAATGCAGGCACGAAGATACTCGTCTTAAGCAGGTCGCCAGCGCGACATCAGGTTGCCTGTCATCTACGAGAAGCAATCGGCTAAAGCTGCAAACTTGCGAACGCAACAAAAAGAACCCCCCCAGAACAGGTGTCCTGGAGGGGTTTAGTTCTAAACTAATGACTCGTAAAGAGTATTTGGTTGACGAACTCGCTTATTTTGGTTGTATGTTCCAGAAGAAAGTAACTGGGCCCTTAAGGATGCCTTTGATCCTATCTTCACGGTAAGCATACTTGCCGAGGTACTGGCCGATAGGTACGTAAGTGACGACATCCATGGCTCGGGCTTGGACTTTCTCGGCGAGAACTTTTTGCTTAGCCGGATCGGTTTCTCGTGCGAAATCCTGGCGAAGTGCTTCAACTTCGGCATCTGTCGGCCAGCCAAACCACGCTTTTTCGATACCACCACCGGAAACGCCAATATTAGCGACAGGATTCAGTAAGTCAGGAGCGATCCAAGAGGTATGGAAGATATTCCAACCGCCATCTTCAATGCTCTTTTTCTCAGCACGTCGTGATGTCAGGGTGCTCCAATCCATGGCCTGTACTTCCAGGTTAATCCCGGCCTTACGCAACAGACTAGCAGTGACTTGGGTGGCGGCGCTGAGGGTCTGGATATCGGTGGGATGCATGAGTACAACCTTTTCTCCGTTATAGCCCGCTTCTTTAAGTAGCGCTTTGGCTTGTTCAATATCTTGCGTCATGACACGTTCTGAACCAATGAAGGTCTCAAAAGGTGTGTCACAGAGAAACATTGCGCCACAGGTTCTGAAAAGATCGGGTGAACCGACGATAGCCTGCAGGTACAACTCTTGATCGACCAGCAGCTGTACAGCATGCCGGGCTTTAACGTTGTCAAATGGAGGATTTAGATGGTTAATGCGGAGCCAACCTTGGTTACCGTAGTTATCGCTTAACTCAGTCTTCACTCCATCTGCGGCTTCCAGAATCTGATAAAGATCAGACTGCGGGTCTTCGAAGTAGTCCACTTCACCAGCGATCAGTGCATTCATGGCACTGTTTTGATCCGGAATGTAGAGCCATTCAACACGATCGTAGCCGGCAATCTTGCCACCGGATGCGCCACTTGCAGGTTCGCTTCGAGGGATATAATCAGCAAATTTTTCATAGACCACTTTGGAACCAGGAACCCATTCTGCTTCAACAAACTTAAACGGGCCTGAACCGATTAGCGGCATGGGTACTTGCTCGAAAGCATCGGTCGCGGCTTTTTCAGCGGGCATCATAAACGGTACGTTGGAACTCATCTTGCCCAAGGCAGTCGTCAAAAGGCCCCAGGGTTGTGTGAGCTTAATAGTGAATGTGTTGGCATCCACAGCATCCATGCTGTCGACCACTGCCATGAGTTGCTGACCCATGCCGTCTCGTTTGCCCCATCGAGCAATTGAAGCGATGCAGTCGGCAGATTCTACGGCGCTACCATCGTGCCATTTGAGACCGTCACGTAAGGTGATGGTATGTACCAGGCCGTCACTGCTGACGGAGTGGGATTTTGCCATCTGGGGATGAACATTGAAGGTTTCATCCATCGCGAACAGTGTGTCATATATCATGTAGCCATGGTTTCGCGTGATATACGCAGTTGTCCAGATTGGATCGGTATTCTTAAGATCAGCATGGGGCACGACCTTGAGAACAGAAGCTGCTTGAGCTGTACCGATAGACAGTACGGCCGCGGCGAGCAGACCTAACAGATACTTTGTGGGTTTCATTAGTTACTTTCTCCTTTAGTGTGTTACCACGGCCTCAGTATAACCAACACAAGTTCCGTCCAACAACTCAGTCATAAACCATTGATCTGGAGTGTATAAATTAATATACCGCGTTTTACTTAATATGTAGTTGGTCGAGTTTCTAGAGATCGGGAGAAACCCTGACAATCGCCTTACCTGTATTACGGCCACTGAGCAGATCCTGGAAGGCTGTGACCGCATTCTCAAGGCCATCAGTGATGTCCTCGCGATAACGGATCTCCCCGCGTTTCAGCCAATTCGACATATCCGACATAAAAGCATTCAGACGGTCACCGTGATCCGTCACGATGTAGCCGCGAACCAGCAGTCTTCGGGTTAGGACAGCACGCATCAAGCGGGGTAGGGTATCAGGTCCGTCGGGGAGGCTCGTGTCGTTGTAGCGTGAAATCATACCGCACACTGGAATTCGGCCACCGTCATTCATTAAGTTGTACGCCGCATCGAAAACTTTGCCGCCGACATTTTCAAAGTAGATATCGACGCCCTCGGGACAGGCGTCCTTCAATTGGGAATCGAAGTCTTCGTCGTTATAGTTCAAGCAAGTCTCAAACCCGAATTCCTCAACTGTGTATCGGCATTTCTCAGCACTACCTGCGATGCCAACTGTATTACAACCGTGGAGACGAGCGATTTGACCGACGACCGAACCTACAGCACCGGCTGCTGAGGAAACCACTACAGTCTCTCCAGATACCGGTTGGCCGATATCGAGCAGACCAACATAGGCCGTAAGGCCTGGCATACCCATCACACCCAGTGCCGTGCTGATCGGGCTGGGGCCATGAACCGGATCTAGCTTGTGCAGTCCCTGTCCGTTACTGAGTTCGTAGTCCTGCCAGCCGGAGTAACTGAGCACCCGATCGCCGACTTTGAATTTGGGGTGGTGGGAAGCCACTACCAAGCTGACGGTGCCGCCTACCATGGTCTGTCCGATCTCGACACTGGTGGCATAGGAGCGGGATTCACTAATACGACCGCGCATGTAAGGATCGAGTGACAGGTAGAGTGTTTGTAACAACAACTCGCCCTCAGCGGGTTCAGATACTGTGTCTTCCACCAGCTTAAAATCAAAATCTTTGGGAAAGCCTACGGGGCGGCTAGCAAGCGTAATACGCCTGTTCACGACTTCAGTCATTGGGGTTTACTCGGTAAAGTGTAGAGCTTAGGGATTGTACGGGTATTCACAATCAGACAGCACTGGCACCGCCGTCCAGTGGCAAGATCATCCCAGTCATTTGCCGAGACTCGTCCGACGCGAGATAAAGCGCTAATGGTGCGACGTCCTCAGGTTCGCTAGGACCTAAGGGTGTTTTAACTCTGACCGGATCGTCGTCCCGAAGCATAGTGCGCACACGGTCGGTGAGGATGACGCCGGGCGCTATCGCATTGACGCGTATGCCGGCCTGAGCCCATTGCAGGGCAAGGGCACGAGTCAAAGTGACGACGCCCCCTTTGGCTGAGGTATAGGCATCTGCACCCTCAGTGCCGATCATGGCGCGTATCGATGTGGTATTGATGATGGAGCCGCCGCCTGCTTGGACGAGATGGGGAATGGCAAAACGGCAACCCAGTACGGTACCAAACAGATCGACCCGAATGGTACGCCAGAACTCATCAAGTTCTATTTCTGTTACTGCCCCATCTTTAGCGGTTGCACCACCAGCGTTGTTGTACAGGACGTCCAGGCCGCCATAAGTAGCGACGGCAGCGTTGATAGCATTTTGCATGTCATCGGGTTCGCCGACGTCTGTTTGAATGGCTTGAACTTGGCCGCCAACCGCATCGATTTCATGGGCGAGATTTTCATTTTGTAGGTGATCGCGATCACACAGCGTGAGTTTTGCACCTTCAGCGGCAAATAGTCGTGCTGCCGCGCGGCCAATGCCATTGGCGGTGCCGGTGATCAACACGCGCTTACCTTTTAGTCGTCCCATGGCCACGGTTCAGAGTATTTCGTCTAGAGACATCAGTCTTTCCGATCAATACATTGTTGGTAGGTGTCGTGCCAGGGTCGCAGGCGTTCATATGCTGCACTGGCTGCTAAAACATCCGAGTCAGCGTACCGTCGTCCGATGATCTGCATGCCGATGGGTAACCCACTTGCACTGAGTCCGGCGGGAATCGACGCGGCAGGATGACCGGTAAAGTTAATGAGGTAGGTGAGGCACCAGCCAATCAGCGGATCGACGGCTTCACCATTGATCTCCGTCGGTCCGACCGTATTTCCGTCATCGGCGTTATCCACCGCCAGACAGGCGAGCGTGGGGGTCACCAGCAAGTCATATTCCGAGAAGACTCCTTGTATGCAGTCATAAATTTCGGTTCTGATCTCCTGATCCTTATAGAAGTCTACGGCGCTCAATTTGTAGCCAGCGTCAATCCAGTGCAGGTACTCCGGTGGGAAATCGTTTCGGTGTTCACCCAGCAGATCAGGACCCTTAGCACTGGCTGCTTCTAAGGCTGTGATGTTGCGGGGGATGATCAGCCTGCACCATAAGTCACTCAGTTCATTTTGGCTGCGTTTTATGCCCAGTGTGACCGGTTCGACAATTGCGCCAGCTTCCTCAAAGGCAAGAACCTGCTTGTCTATGATCTCCTTGATTTCGGCTTGAACGGGAAAAACATCAAAGTCGGGACTGTAGGCAATTCTTTTGCCTTCAATAGAATCACCGATGTGGGTCAAAAAGTCTGTTTTATCGTCAATGCTGTATGGATCCCCCGGGTGATACCCCGCCAGAGCATTCAAGGCGAGCGCGGCGTCTTCAACCGTGCGAGTAATCGGGCCTGAAAAGGAAAACGGCGTGTCACTGGCAAAAGCATTGGGCCGGCTTAATGAGGGGACCCGACCGTAACTCGCTTTGTAACCATAGACCCCGCACCAGGCTGCAGGGATACGGATGGAGCCGCCGCCGTCGGTGCCTTCGGCAAGCGGTAACATACCATCCGCTACAGCTGCAGCGGCGCCACCGGACGACCCACCAGTGTTCTTGGAGAGGCAGAAAGGATTTCGGCTGGGCCCAAAAAGATAATTGTCACAGGTACCGCGAAATCCCATGACAGGACTGTTAGTTTTGCCGACGATGATTGCACCTGCCTGTTCAATGCGCTCAGTAAAGATACAGCGGTGTTGGGTGATATTGTCTTTAAGCGCTCGAACGCCGCCCATCGTCATCGCAGTGCCGGGTTTTGAACTGAATAGATCCTTGATAGCGACGGGAATGCCGTGCAGTGGGCCAACTTCATCGCCATTGGTGAGCGCTTGTTCTGCTTTTACAGCCTCGTCATGAGCCCGTTCAAAGTCTTCACAGACAAAAGCATTAACAGCCGGGTTACGGGCACTGATCCGTTCTATGAACGCATCGACAACCTCAACAGGGGAGAGCTCGCGTCGACGGATACGCAAGGTAAGCGAGGACAGGGTGGTGTAGGCCAGTTCATCGGCTAATGTCATGAGGGTTACTCCTGCTAATAGCGGGCTGCGCGTAAGGTGTCATTGGAGATTAAGGTACTTAATTTAGAGTATTCGGTACGGGTGGGATCAGTATCGCGCTCATTTGCTGGCAGACCGTAGCCGACTATAAGCCTGTTCAGCTGTTTTGCGGTTGGAGTAGATCTGTCCATTTTGAGCGGTGCAGTCGGACTGCCGCATTTTTTTCATAAACGTGTCTGTCACGCACCAGTCCCAGTTGTGGGTGTTTACACTACATTCCCCGGCAACGTACTGGGCGGATGATTCACATGCACCGAACAGGATATAAACCGTCGATGGCCAGGGTATAGCGGCAACAAACATTACCCCGAAAGCGATGCCAGCAAACAGGATATAGGTGACGATCGTTTTCATAATCTGAAGCGGTAGATACGGGCAGCGTTCCGGTGAAAGAGAGCGTCAACCGTGGTTTCGGGCAGAGTGTTAACTATCTCACGAAATCCGAGCAGGATGGTATCCAGATCACCACACAGGCGGTCGACCGGAAAGTTACTGGCAAACATGCAACGATCTGGTCCAAAAATATCGAGCGCTCTGAGTACTATGTTGCGATTTGATTCAACGGTCCAGGGATGATTGGTCTGACCGAGACCTGATATCTTGATCATGACATTGGGTTTTAGAGCCACCTGCTCAATCGCGTTAGACCAGGCCGAGAAGCCTAGGTCGCTCCGATCCGATGGTAGCCCCGTGTGATTGATCACCAGGGTGGTCTCAGGAAAATCAGCTGCTAAGTCAGCGGCCTGGTCGAGGTGCCAATAGGGGATCTGCAAGTCGAAAGAATACCCCAAGGGTTCTAGCTTGGCATAACCGTCCCGCCAGTTGGGATCATCCATCGAACCGGGTAAACCCCGCGGTCGAAGGGCGTTTTGTTCCGTTGCTGTTGGTTTTTGCCGAATGCCACGGACCTGCGGAAAGGCGGAATGGTCGGCCAGGACCTTTCCGATATTGTCCTGATCGAGGCATGCTTGTACGACAAAGACCACGGGGTGTTTACAAGTTTGGGTGATGTCAGTTAGCCAACGGGTCTCCCCGACTGGATCGTGCGGATTCCATTCAGCCTCAACATGGACTGACCCTATGATTTCGACTGCTGTGGCGTCATCCTCATAATCGTTGGGTAAATAATTCGTCCGGATCGCAGCGTAGTTGCCGTAGCGGAACGGAATTTGTGGCTCATCACACAGCCAAGGATGGTAATTGGAGCTTATGTCCCAGAAATGGTGATGGGCGTCTAAAAACTTCAATGCTCAGTGCTTTCGTTCTTCGGGGTGGGTGACGCTGTCGTGACCCTGTTCGAAACGTTTATCGATATCGTAGATATGACCAAAATCGTAACTGCGTGTTCTGACGTCTGTCGCTTTTTCCGCGGCCCAGTCTTCATCAATCGCGAGCGTACTTGCGATGAAGTAGTGAATCGCAAGCAGCACCGCCCAGGTAATCATCGGCCAGAAGTACCACCAGTTTCCACCAATCAACTCAGCAATCAACATTAACAGAGTGAGTGACACATAGAGCAGTAGGTGCTTGGGGAACAGCAAGCGACCGGGAATATAGTTTCGATGATTTGTAAAGACACTCATCTTTTAAACAATCTGCGTCGTGGTTGTTCCTCGTTTGCAGGCCTAAGTAGACTCGGGTAAATACGGGCCAATGCGATGACGCGTAATGAATACCACAGTAGAAGGAGGACGACCAGTCCAACGAGTAAGGTATCTACAAGATGTCGATCGGAACGAAATCCATAAATCAGAATGTATACCAGTCCGGCCAAGGGGGTAGCGCTTAAATAAAGCGCCGCAAAATAGTGTTTAGCAATACCGAACGCTATTGCCGCAAAGACCACTGTAATCCCATACACCGCGATAATGGGTGAACGTCCGTGCGGCGTGGCTCCGCTCATGGCCGTTAAGCCGATAATTCCAAAGAGCACGCCTAGAAATAGGCAGTAGGCCAGAATCTCATTGTCTGCCTGGTAGCGGTTAAGCCGGGATAGGGGAACTAGATACGGTGTCGTCCGGTCATCCCAGACGTAGCGCTTAAAAAGGTTTTCCCAGTCGAGCACGGTGGTGTCTACTCTCGATGCTATTAGGACAGAGGGATGTGCAGGTTATTCCCGTTGTTGGTTTTCGGCTTCGACCCGTTCCCGCATACGGCGGGCCTGAAGTTCGAGTTGATCTTCAGCTGTTTCGAGATCCACGCGTTCTTTACCTTCAACAATTGCTCCGGTGGCTTCGGGCCATTCGATGGTCATCAGATTGAATCGCCAGTGTCGTGGGCCGAAAAGAGCGATCGCAACTTGCAGCCACACGGCGATTCCGGCCAACAGAGCCACCACCAGTCCGATGACCAAAACGCCTTTGATCATCCAGCGGTGTGACAGACCGACCAGTGAAGCTGAAATCTCTCCGCACTGCCACCAGGCGCATCCTTCGGGTCTATTAAATGCCCATGAGTCATAGGAATACATAACGGCAAAATAAATAATGATACAGGTGAACGGCACCAAGAAAATGGTTATGCCAATGAACTCCAACCAGGCTTTCTTACGAAAGTTAAGGTTCTCCCTCACCAGGTCTACGCGGACATGGGTATTCCAAACGTAGCCAAAACCCAATACGAGTGCAAAGAGCGCGGTGTGTGAATGCCACTCCAGTTCCTGCAAGAGTGTGGAGTCAAAAACCGGGCTGACATTTTCTCTGAGCCAAATCTGCCAGGGATCGCCCTGAATCCTGATAAATTTTGTTTTTCGTATAGTCAGATCCAATACGGTAATTAATATCATCGGCAAGGCGAACCAGGAGCCAAACCGGCCGACCCGATCAACGAACCGACGCAGTAACTCGCTGAGCCTCAGCAGGGCCGGTAGCTCAGCGGTTGATAACCGATGGAGTTCTTGGGCCTCTGGAGCGGTGGTTGTGGTTTGACTCACTTATAGTATCTCCGGCAAATTATTTTAGATATCAATCTAGTAGTCGTAGGCTGCTTTCATCAGCCACAAAGACACATTCGGTTTCCACATCACAAGTATAAGGCCCAACAGTTGTAGCAGCACAAACGGAATAATGCCTTTATAGATCTCTTGAATCTTGACTTCTTTAGGTGCGATGCCCTTTAGGTAGAACAAGGCGAAGCCAAATGGTGGTGTGAGAAATGAGGTCTGTAGGTTGATAGCCATTAGCGTCAGGAACCAGAAGGTGATGTCCTTGGAAGCGATATGCTCGCCAAAATCCAGGCTCGCGACGAGCGGGGCAAAAACTGGTAGCACGATCAGAGTGATTTCAATCCAGTCAAGGAAGAAGCCGAGAAAAAATGTAATCACCATTAGAAGTATCAACAACTGCCAGGATGTCAGCCCGGCTTCAAGGATGAGATGTTCGACGATGTCATCACCGCCCAGTGACCGATAGACGTAGGCGAAACACGTTGCACTGATGATAATGAAGAAAATCATGGCGATTGTGCGCGCTGATGTATGGCAGACCTCAGTGAGAAGCCCCATGGTCAGTCGGCGATTACCTGCAGCCAACAATATAGTACCGAATGCACCCACTGCACCGGCTTCGCTGGGTGCGGCGACGCCAAATAGAATAGAACCTTTGATCATAAAAATTAGCAGCACCGGTGGCAGAAAGCTCTTAAATATCATGCCTGGATATTTGTTTCTGGGTACATGCAACAGTTCCGCCGGCAAGTTGGGCGCCACCTCTGGTTTCAACTTAGCGTAAATTGCGACGAACAATAAATAGAAGAAGGCCAGCACCAGTCCTGGGACTATAGCGGCCATAAACATGTTGCCAACAGAGACCGCCATGAGGTCCGCCATGATGATCAACATGATGCTGGGCGGAATTAGGATGCCCAGCGTGCCGGAAGCTGCAATGCAGCCGCAGGAAAGAGAATTCTTGTAGCCTTGTTTGATCATTGTAGGCAGGGCGAGCGCGGTCATCATCGTCACCGACGCGCCGATAATGCCGGTCATTGCGGCTAATACTGTACCCATCACGATCACGGCGAGTGCCAAGGACCCCGCAACGTTCTTAAGCAGTACCTGCACACAGTACAAAAGATCATTGGCGACGCCGCTTCGTTCCATCATGACGCCCATAAAAACGAAAGCAGGCACCGCAACCAGTACCAGATTTTCGGCGCCTTGGAACCAGATTCGAGGCAAGAAATTAAAGAACTCGATCAATGAAAACATATCGAGGAAATAACCGAGAACGCCGTACAGGAAAGCGAGGCCCCCGAGTATGAATGCGACGGGAAATCCAGAAAAAAGCAAAAAGGCAAGAGTCACGAACATGCAGAGTGGCAAATAGTCCTGAAAAAATTCCAGCACTACATCGCTGGCTTCCGCGTCCATACTGCTAATTGAGGTATAGGTAAAGATAATGGCCAGCACTATCAAGGCAACGAAAGCCTTTCCCCAATGTTGAGCGATACCTTTTTGGATGCCTTCCATGCCTTGACTCCGACTGCGGTTAGATTATTGGTAAAACAACGACTGGGGCCAGTATGCTGGCCCCAGTCTGCACAACTTAATGACTCACTACAACAACAACAACGACTTATCGTTTAGTCAAGATAGGTCGGTTTAAGAGCCTGAGCAGTACCCCACTTGGAGTATGTCTTACGCCATTTGCTATAGCTCTCGGTCACCTCTGCGAACAGCGGATCATTGGCTGAATCTTCTACGACTACCTCGTTCCAAGCCGCTTCAAATACAGCGATCTGGTCATCTCTCCATCGACGTGTGATTACACCATACTTCTCACCCATCTCGGCCATGGCGCCGGGGTTGACCGCTTCAGTTTCCACGTAGGAGCGGATCATAGATGATCGGCAGGCGGTTTCGACGATCGTTTTGTTCTGATCAGACAGTGAATTCCACTTGTCCAAGTTGATTTCCACCAGGCCGATAGAAACCTGTTGGTGCCAACCTGGGAAGTAGTTATTTTTGGCGATCTGATAGAAGCCGTACTTGATGTCCATTGCAGGCATTGAGAACTCGGTGGCATCGATCACGCCCTTTTCAAGCGCGGGAAAGATATCGCCGCCCGCCAATAGCTGGGTGGAGACACCGAGTTTCTGCATAACGCGAGCACCCAGACCGAAAAAACGCATCTTCAGGCCGCGTAATTGCTCAAGATCAGTGATCTCGTTCTTGAACCAGCCTGATGTCTCGGGTCCGATAGCCATACAGTGCATGCTCTTGATGTTGTGCTTTTCGTAGACACGGTTACGAATCTCCGCACCACCGTGGTGCCAAATCCAAGCCATATATTCGCCCAAGGTTGGACCGAACGGGACCGCGGTAAAGTAAGCAAGAGCGGGGTATTTACCCACATCATAACCGGCTGTCGACCAAGCCATTTCCACGGAGCCTTTGGATGTTGCATCAAAGCCTTCGTTAGCAGGAATCAAAGCGCCTGGCTCAAAGAACTTAACGGTGAATTGACCGCCGGAAAGTTTGCCGATATCTTCGGCAAATCGTAGGGCTTCCCAACCCAAGTGTGGTACCTGGCTACCCCAGGCACTGTGCATCTTCCATTTGACTTTTGCAGCCTGTGCGCTGGTACCAGCCAGTGCGACTGAAAATGCAAATGCGCAGATAGTGAGAGTTTTGCTGATTTTCATCAATGCTCCTCCTGTGCTGTTTAACGCCTAATTCTGAGCACCTGGCTAGCGGCCTAGTAACTAGGCACGCGGAGTAAGGCGCGTCAGCTTAACGCTTGAAAGGTAAACAGGTACAAGACAAAAAGATGGTGCGAGATGCTCCTCCCCCTTGTTATTTGTTCTTGTTTACCACTCTAGAGGCGTTCCCTCAGCCTCCATAGCCGCACGCTACCATCAAATATCGGTCCAGGCAACCTTGACAGGTCGATCTTAGCTTTCTGCTCTATTTATGCTTACATCGGACAGCTCAGTAGGAAATTCCAAATAATTGAAATAGCCACATAGTGTCAGTGGATGTAAATCGATGTCGAATTACGATATTCCCACTATGTTTGTAGCGTATATGGTTCAGTTGTGTAGAACTTCCCGATTGACTACAAAGGCATCGTCCAATGTGAAATCCAGCCCGTTTAGAGTATTTTGTGCCGCAATCCAGGCGGTGCGGGCCGAGGACTCCACCGTTACACCTGCACAATGCGGACTGACGACAACGTTTTCTAATTCCAGTAAGTTAAGAGTAGGGATTGTTGGTTCGATCACGAAAACGTCGATTCCGGCGCCCGCGATTGTCCCCTGGATGAGGGCGCTGTGTAACGCCGCCTCGTCGACGATGCCGCCGCGGGCTGTGTTTATCAACAGTGCGTTTGGTTTCATGAGATTAAGTTCATGGTGACCGATTAGGTTTTTGGTTTCTTCGTTGAGAGGACAGTGGACTGACACGATGTCCATGTGGGGTAGGGCGTCGTGGAGATTGCGAACGACGTGGGCAGCCTGATCTTGTATTGCCCGGTCAGGGACATAAGGGTCGTAGACGTGTACGGCCATACCAAAAGCAAGTGCACGACGGGTAACTTGTGTGCCGATTCGGCCGAATCCAATGACCAGCAGCTGAGATGTGTCGATCTCTCGCGCAATAGGTGCGTCTCTGAAATTGAAATCACCCTGACGTGCTGCAGTGTCATAGCGTTGGCCCTGTTTGGCCAATGCCAGGATGAGATACAGGGTATGTTCGGCGACTGAAACTGCATTTCCCCCGACCGCAATCGTCAGCGGTATCCGACGCGCAGTCAGCGCTTGTACATCCACAGAATTGAAGCCCACACCATGGCGGGACACCACCTTTAAAAGTGGTGCGCTCTCGATGATAGACGAAGTAATGAGTGCGGAACGGACCAGTATGGCATCGGCATCGGACACCAGATTTACAAGGTCGGATTCGTTATGTGCTTCAGTGATCTCGATCGTCAAATCGGCCCGTGTTTGGAGCAGATTAATACCGTCCTGATGAATGTGGCCGACGACAAGAACCTTCATGCTGTATAAATCATTTGACTTGTGCAGATTCAGCGAGGGCTGCCCGCAGCATTTCAATATTAAAAGATGGGTCTCGTGCAGCGTCTAGTTGTACCGCTTCTTTTCTGATCATCAAGTCAACAGCAGCCGGTAGTTGTTCTATAGCTTCATTGGGAATAACGACTGCACCGTGGCGGTCCGCATGGATGATATCGTTATGTTTGACGACCATGCCGAGGACTTCGACTTGAATTCCGAAATCGATAACGTGGTTGTAGATATGACTCGGTACCACCTTGCGGGCGAGAATTTGAAATTCGGAGGCACAGTCATCAAGGTCACGCATAGCGCTGTTGGTGACAGCGCCAAGGCAGCCGAGTCCTTTGTGGATGTTGGTCTGTACTTCTCCCCAGAAGGCGCCAGCGCCAGGATCGGTTTCAAAATCCTGAACGACAGCCACCGTGGGATGGGGCGCGTGGGCTACGTATTCATAGTAGGCCAACCGCCGGTCGGCCAATTCCTGTGGACTTTCTTTTGGCGGTGTTCGAGTGGCACAGCGCGCTGTGCGGGCATACCCCACAATGGGTTTGAGTGCTGGGTTAAGGCAGACCGCGTGCTCTACAGTGAAGCCATAACCGCGGCGCTCCGGGATGACCAATTCAAGGGCGTTGCAGATGGTCGGTGTATCCCATTGGGTAAGAAAAGACAGTTCAGGTGGCGTGTTTAGTGTCATGGTATTTGTCTTGTAATGTTGTTCCGGCAGATATACGGGTTAAGTGATCAGTGCAGACTACCAGGGAAATGTTGGTCGATTAGGTGATATAAGCTCGAGCGCTAACCAATAACGGCTTCGGCTTCGATTTCAACTTTCAATTGCGGTGTCACCAGAGCAGAGACTTCAACCAGTGTTGAGGCCGGCCGATGTTCCCCAAAATATGTCTGTCGAATTGGATTAATCAGGACACGGTCATTGATATCCGTGAGGAAGACTGTGACTTTCACGATATGCTCTGGCCGGCCACCGGCCGCTGTCAGGGCGCCGTCGAGATTGGACATAGCAATTCTAAACTGTTCCACAACATCGTCGGGGGCGGAGCCATCTGGTCGCATGCCAACTGTGCCTGACAGCCAGATCCGGTTGCCAGCCTTGACAACATGACAATAATGGCTGACTGGCGGTGGCTGATCATCCAGTAGAAAACGTTCGATCTGGGGCATGTTGAAAGTCCACGTTAGTTTATTGATGGTCAAACGCTAACACGGTGAGTGTCACTATGACAAATTGATACAGGTACCTTATCGTGTGCGCCTCGACTCCAGGGCGAAGAGACAAGAGAGGATAAAACCAAGGTGAGTGTAGACGAAGATCGGAATATCGATGACCAGGGCCCAGTTAGTTTGGGTGGGCTGCTTAGAAATCGAGAATTTCGATTGATCTGGCTGATCGGCGCAGCCACCAATACTTTGCGTTGGTTAGAGATTTTGGCCGTTGGGGTGGTGGTGTTTGACATGACAGGATCCCCATTCCAGGTTGCCTTTATGATCATATTGCGGTTTTTGCCAATGGCATTGATTGGTGCGCTTACTGGGGTCGTTGCTGATCGCTTCAACCGTCGTCTATTTCAGATCTGGTCACTCGGATCCATGATGGCAACATCAATTTTGCTGACCCTCATCGTGTTTGGGGGGTATCTGAATCTTTGGGTAATTGGAATGAGCGTGGTTTTAAACGGACTGTTCTGGACGACAGACAATCCTATCCGACGTACATTGTTGGGTGAGGTGGTTCAGCCTGCACAGATCGGGATTGCGATGAGTCTTGACACAGTCACGAACTCGACCACGCGATTCTTGGGGCCATTGGTGGGTGGTATTTTTCTCGAATTTGCAGGCCTTGAGGGTGTATTTTTGGTCGGCGCTATTCTTTATGCATGTGCGTTGGGTTTAGCTTTTCTAGTTCGTACCGTCCCTGGCCAACAGCAACAGGGTCGCGGCAGTATTTTCAGCTTTCTTAGCGATGGCATAAAGGTGCTTCAAACTAATCGTGTTTTAGTCGGAGTACTGGCTATCACCGTGATCTACAACCTGTGGGCGTTTCCGTTTGTGGCCATGATTCCGGTTATCGGCAAGGATGTTCTGGGATTGAGTCCGTTGCCGGTCGGATTGCTGGTGAGCGCTGAAGGCGCTGGGACACTCATCGGTGCATTATTGGTCCTCCTGACACGCTCGGTAACACATTATCGGCGCCTCTACACATTCGGACTGAGTATAAGCTTGGCAATGGCATTGATTTATTCTCAGATGGGGTCGTTTCTTCCTTCCGGTGCGTTTCTGGCCCTGGAGGGTATTGGTGCTGGATTTTTTGCCGCTATGCAGGCTGCACTGGTGCTACTCAATACACCCCCACAAATGCGCAGCCGCATGATGGGGTTGCTGTCGGTGTGCGTCGGATTGTGTGCGCTGGGATTTCTGCACATTGGATTGCTCGCGGACTGGGTGGGCGCACAGAATGCCGTACTGATCTGCACGGCCGAGGGCTTGATTGCGCTGATCTTGGTCTGTTGGACCTGGCCCGAGATAATAGCCCGTCAGACGCTCCCGTCATCCACCTCTTGATTTGAATGAACGAACCGACTGATCTTTCATCGCCTGACCAAGAACGGGGTGTGCTATTCCAGCGCGCCGTTGTTCTCGGTACGTGTACGTTGGTAACCATCCTCTATGCTATGACGGTCACTATTGCGAATGTGTCGTTGCCTCAGATGCAGGGTGCGTTGTCAGCAACGCAGGACCAGATCACATGGGTCGTGACCTTCAATATTGTCGCCACGGCCGTCGCCACACCGTTGACGGGTTGGCTGGTGGGTCGTTTCGGTCGTCGGCGTCTGTTGATCTATGCCATCATCGGTTTTGCTGTTGCCTCAATGGCCTGTGGTCTTGCCAATTCCTTGGGCACGCTGATCTTTTTTCGGGTATTACAGGGCGTTTTCGGCGCACCCTTGGCGCCGGTGTGCCAGGCCATTGTCCAGTCTACCTTCCCAAGGCATATGTACGCGAAGGCAATGGCCTTCTTTGGAATGGGGGTCATCATAGGACCGATTATTGGTCCTGTCGCAGGCGGTTATCTGAGTGAGGCCTACAGTTGGCGCTGGGTATTTTTTATGATCGTGCCATTTACGTTGATGGCATTAATGGCGGTTTTGGCTTTTATTCGGGATACATCTACCCGTACCACTGTTCGATTTGACTGGACAGGGTTCCTGGCGTTGTCAGTTGCGGTCACTTGTCTGCAAATTACATTGGATAGTGGCCAACGGGCCGATTGGTTTGATTCTTACAAAATTATTATCCTGACCTGTCTGGCTGTCGGAGCGCTATATATTTTTGTTGCGCATGTGACGACCACAGAGCGGCCGTTTCTCCGGCCGGCATTATTGAAAGATCGAAATTTTGTAATCGGGGTCACGCTGATGTTTATTTTTGGTCTCCTCAACTTCACGCCGATTACGCTGTTGCCCACACTGCTACAGAATTTGAGAGGTTATCCAGACTCGGTCATCGGGTATGTGCTGGCGATCAGGGGGTTGGGTACGCTGGCCGGCTTTTTCTTTATGATAGTTGGCAGCCGGATTGACCCGCGCTGGATGGTAGCCGCCGGCTTTGCAACACAAGGAATTTCCGGATGGTACATGGCGCAGGCGGACCTTAACGTCATGTTGGAGGATCTTTTTTGGCCCATGATCGTGCAGGGTTTTGGGGTTGGACTCCTTTGGCCGTCGATTACGGCCATCACCTTTTCAACTTTGAACCGAGACTATGTGGATGAAGGCACAGCTATTTATCATTTGATCCGTAATATGGCGAGCAGCATCTATATCTCCATCAGTGTTGCCGTCATTATGCGAACCAGCAGCCAGCGTTATGCCGAAATGACAGATCATGTATCACCGTTCAATCAGAATCTTGATTTACCCTGGGCGAGTCGCGGATGGAATGCAACAACTACGGAGGGGTTGAGTCATCTGGGCAGTGAGATCGGTCGCCAGGCTGCCATGATTGGTTACATTAATTCATTTTATATGTTTTCAATCACGGCTTTTGCATTTATTCCATTGGTATTGTTAATTCGTTGGAAAAAAGAAAATGGGCTTCCGGCAGTTAAGGAAGGTGAGGAAAATGTTCGCGATTAAGCGCATTGCAGTCGATCATTTCCGAATACCCTTGCCGCTAGCATTGTCCGATTCAACCCATGGCGAGATCACTCACTTTGGCCTGGTCACCGTGCGGCTGACCGATGCCCAGGGTCGGGAGGGACTGGGCTACACCTATACCGTTAACAATATTGGCGCCGCAGCCGTGCTCAAACTTATCGAACAGGATCTTGCCGAGTCGATTCTTTCCTCAAGCTCAGATTCAATTGAAGCCTTTTGGGAGGAGATGTGGTGGCACGTCCATTTTGTGGGTCGTGGCGGCTTAGCTGCGTTTGCTATGGCCGCTGTCGATATCGCTTTATGGGACCTGCGGGCTAAAACCGCCAACAAGGCGTTGTGGCGATTGCTCGGCGGTGACAGCCGTGAAGTAAAAGCTTACGCGGGCGGTATTGATCTCGACTTCACCCTGGATCAGTTGCTTGCTCAGGCGGAAGAATTTCTGGCACAGGGGTTCCGGGCAATCAAGATGAAAGTCGGTCGTGACGTGCTGGAACAGGATATTGGTCGGGTACAGGCCATGCGAAAATTCGTCGGTTCGGATTTTCCACTCATGGCTGATGCCAACATGCGTTGGACGGTCGACCAAGCCGTGAAGGCGGCGACTGCATTGGCGTCTTGCGATTTATATTGGCTGGAGGAACCTGTTATACCAGATGACTTTATAGGCCACGCCCGGGTTCAGTCGGTGGGTGGTGTGCCGGTCGCCAGCGGTGAAAACTTGCACAGCACCTACGAGTTCAGTCAACTGATTGAAAGTGGAGGGGTGACCTACCCTGAGCCGGATGCGGCGACTGTTGGGGGAATTACGCCTTGGCTCAAAATCGCTGAACTTTCACAGGCGCATGGGCTTCACATCACCTCTCATGGCATCCACGATATACACGTTCACCTGCTGGCGGCAGTGACCAATGCCGATTACTTGGAGGTCCATGGGTTTGGCCTTGAACGCTTTATCGCAGAACCCTTGCAGCTGAACAACGGGTTGGCCCTGGCACCGGATCGGCCAGGCCATGGTGTGGTCCTCGATTTTGAGGCTCTTGAAACCCATCGTTATACGACTTGATTTAGCCGACGTTGGTATTTTATTCTGCTTCGACCAACTCGGTTTGCCTTTAATTTGACGCAGCGCTGCCGATTTGTTGGTACGGAGTCAGGAACTGCCATCCCGATTACGCCAGACCATCGCTTTCTGGCCCACATTCCGGATCAGTTCCAGCACATCGCGTTCGCCCACCACGTCGCGCATCTGCCCCGACAGTTCGCGTTTTCGGCGTGTATCGATTCGAACCGACACCGTCATTCCTGCCCGCAACTGCGGGCCACCGGCCTGATCGATTATTACAAGGTTGATGGGTATGCGCTGGACAACTTTGACCCAGTTTCCCGATGCGTTCTGTGGAGGTAGGATCGAGAATTCAGCGCCGGTGGCTGGTGCGATGCTGCTGATCACAGATTCCCATATTTTATCGGGATAGGCATCGGCCACAATGGTCGCCTGTTGACCGGGCAGAATATGGGTCAGTTGTGTTTCCTTGAGATTGGCTTCAATCCAGATCGGTTGATTCTGTATCAGGCTGAATATCGGTTTGCCGGCCTGCGCGTATTCGCCCACCTGCAGTTTCATATTACTGACAATGCCGGAGGCGGGCGCGCGGATGGTGGTGGCCTTTAGGTTAACGGCCGCTTGATCATAGGTTGTTTGCGCGGTCAGATAACGTGGATGTTGGTCTACCGGTAGTGCTTCATTGCCTGCCAGTTGAGCCAGCACTCGTTGTACACGTTGTTCAATGATTTGCACCTCACGTCTTGCAACCTGCAGGTCATGCTTGGCTTCGTCATGTTTTTCTTCACTACTCAGACCTTGCTTCAGCAGTTTTCGTTGGCGTTTGTAACGTCGAACAAGATATCGGACTTTATCCTCGGCCAGTTGGGCCTGAACAACAGTTTCGCCATAATCAGCACGCAGGGATTCGAGTTCGGTTCGGATCACTGCCATCTGCGCCCGGGCCCGATTGAGTGTGATCTCCAGGGGTGAGGAATCCAGCTGTAACAAAACATCATTAGCTTCAACTGCCTGGTTATCAGCGACCAGCACGGAGGTGACCCGACCAGAAACCTCTGGGATGATGATGATGATATTGGCCTTCACGTACGCGTTGTCTGTGCTGACGTACCGGCCGCCCGCCGCATAAAGATACAGACCCACACAAATGGCCAAAAGGGGGATAACGATAAGAAACACCGTTCGTTTCAGCGTGCGACTGCCCAATATAGAGAAAAGTTTGCGCTCCGACATCACGTCTTACTCTTATCGGCCATGGATAAATTCAGCAGGTTCGTTTTCATATGAATCAAGATGTCTACTAACCGTTCTCGCTCCTTTTCGTTCAGTCCCTCGAGCGACTGTTGACGAAGATCAGCGGCAATACGGCGAAGCGATTTCATGGCAGGTTTGACTTCGTCGGTTAGATACACGCGTTTGACGCGGCGGTCGTCAGGGTCGGGTTCACGGCGAAGCCATCCTTTGGCTTCCAGGCGATCGAGCAGTCGGCCGAGGGTGGGTCGTTCTATTTCCAAGATTTCGGCCAATTCAGCCTGAACAAGTCCGTCGCGACGATAAAGATGTGTCAGGACCCACCATTGCGATCGGGTCAACCCGATGGATTTCGCTCTCCGGTCGAAGGTGGTTCGCATTAGACGAGAGACATCGTTCAGAATAAATCCAAAATTACGATCTAGATTTTCGCGTTCCATCGCACTAATATAGTAGGCTAGCTTATAATGAGCAAGGCTATTATAACCAAGGTTATTAAACAATGAATCAAATAGATCTGAAAGGTCGTCGGGCGGTGGTAACTGGCGCAGCACAAGGCATTGGTTTGAGTATCGCCCAGCGATTGTTGGCATCAGGCGCCGACGTCTGCCTGTGGGATCAAGATGCGGCATTGCTTGAGGAAACTTGTGAGATATTGGCTGGGTCGCCAGTCTTTTCACAGGTCGTAGATGTGACTGATTCCGCCGCTGTCGCGGAAACTGCTCAACAGACAGCCACTGATCTCGGTGGCATCGATATCCTGGTGAACAATGCAGGGATAGCGGGCCCAACAGTCCCATCGTGGGAATATCCTGTTCCCGACTGGCAGAATGTCATCGACGTCGACCTAAATGCCGTGTATTACTGTTGCCGTGCCGTGATCCCAATGATGCGCGAGCAGGACTATGGGAGAGTTGTCAATGTGGCTTCCATCGCAGGGAAAGAAGGTAATCCCAACGCTGCAGCTTACAGTGCTGCCAAAGCCGGGGTCATTGCTCTGACTAAATCGATCGCGAAAGAAACTGCAGACCTCAACATCGCAGTCAATTGCATCAGCCCGGCAGCTGCGAAAACTCGCATATTTGATCAAATCAGCCAACAGCATATTGACTACATGTTGTCGAAGATTCCGCGAGGTCGGTTTGTCCTGGTTGAGGAAATCGCAGCGATGGTAGCCTGGATGGTGTCAGAAGAAAATTCCTTTACGACGGGGGCCGCCTTCGACCTCAGCGGCGGTCGGGCGACCTATTGATTCCAATGGGGAAGAAAGCAATCATTGTTGTTGGTGCAGGCGACGCGACAGGGGGTGCGATCGCACAGCGATTTGCACGGGAAGGTTATGTGGCCTGTGTGGCAAGGCGAAATGCCGACAAGCTTACGCCCCTGGTCGAGCGGATCAAGGCAGAAGGTGGGGAGGTAGAGCCTTTTGGCACCGATGCTCGGCGAGAAGATCAGATTCAGCAGTTGTTCAAGACTGTCGAGAATAATATCGGTCCGGTCGAGGTCTGCGTGTTTAACGCCGGTGGCAACGTTAAATTTCTGCTCAACGACACTACCACCCGTGTGTATTACAAGGTCTGGGAAATGGGCTGTTTTGCTGGATTTTTGACAGGCCGCGAAGCAGCGCATTATATGAAACCTCGTGGTCGCGGCACCATTTTGTTTACCGGGGCAACGGCAAGTATGCGTGGCGGTACCGGGTTCAGTGCATTCGCCGGTGCAAAGTTTGGTTTGAGGGCGTTGTCACAATCGATGGCCCGGGAACTTGGACCTCAAGGTATTCATGTTGCACACGTGGTTATTGATGGCGCTATCGATACTGTATGGATCAAGGAAATGTTTCCCGAAACGTATGCGCTTAAAGATCAGGATGGAATACTGAATCCGCAGCATATTGCTGAGACGTACTGGCAATTACACTGCCAGCGTCCTTCTGCGTGGACACAGGAGGCAGACCTTCGGCCTTGGATCGAGTCGCACTAAAAAAGGTAGAGAACCGATGACAAAAACAGTCGAGTTTTTTTATGATTTTGGCAGTCCAACGGTGTATCTAGCGGCTACGCAGTTGCCGGCTATTGCTAGCACCACCGGTGCTACGATCGATTGGCGACCGATGTTGCTCGGCGGTGTGTTTAAGTCCACGGGCAACCAAAGCCCTGTCGTTGTGCCGGCAAAAGCTGCCCACATGAAAGATGATCTGGAGCGGTTTGCAAAGCGCTACGGTGTGCCGTTCAGGTTTAATCCACACTTTCCGATCAATACGTTGGCGCTGATGCGTGGTGCTGTGGCCTATCAGGACGATGCTATTGTCTCTTCAACTTATCGTGAGGCAATCTTTACGGCGATCTGGGTTGGGGCCCAGAACCTGAATAAATCGGATGTAATTCAGCAAGTTTTGCGTGACGCCGGGTTGGATCCTGCGGCGTTAATGATCCGGATCGGCCAGCAGA
>LWDU01039127.1_pt1 | contig 29010 bp, 21 predicted proteins | sample 727161 | NCBI WGS metagenome assembly LWDU01 (sample SAMN04566230, study PRJNA314399) | hydrothermal vent metagenome | isolation source: deep sea hydrothermal plume seawater | place: Mexico: Gulf of California, Guaymas Basin | collected 2004-07-11
TCAATCCAGTTGACACTCAGCGATTGCGGGGAAGTGAGGTTTCCCCCCGCCTCGCCGGTCAGGCCTGGATTGACCGTAAATTCTGTGATCTCAATTCCGGCCTCGGCCTCGAGATCAATTTGCCAAGCGCAAAGCTCGTCTCCCTCCCCATCCACGAGTCCCTCCGCACACTCGCTGACGGCAGCGACGCTTGTTGTGCCGTCGGTCCGCAGGCAGAGTTGCCAGGGGCCACTGACCGACCCCGCGCACGGGGAGGCGGGGGAGGGGAAGGCGAAGGGCCCCAGTGCCGTGATCACCGTATACGCATCGGGGTAATCGGGCCCACACCCGCAACTCGTGTCCGCGCTGGGGCAAAGGAAAGCACGGGGCGCAGCCTGGGCCCACGCACTGCTAAGCGTCGCGACGGCAATCAGTAAAAACGCCGCGATCAATCGCTTCTTCGATGAATTGTGCCCAGTCAACATCCGCAACCACCTGAATCGTTCTGATTTTCAGTAGAAAACCAAACCCTGTCCCTCTCCCTGCCCGCGATTCATTCCGAAATTGTCGCTCAACCTTCATTCTATACTCACGGCCGGAGAGCCATCAATAATAAACATGTCGGCCCCGGGAGCCCGTTCTGCCTTGGCTCTCCCTTACTGAGTCGCCCCACGAACTCAAAAAGGCTCAAAATATTTGAGGATTACCCCCGTGGGTGCAAAATCGTCCAGAGAGCGACGGGGGCGGTGGTGGACAGCCATCGGAGACCGCCCGGGCAACGCGGGAGGGCTAGAGCCAGCTCCCAATCAGCAGAAAGGGGGCCCAGTAGGCAGGGTGCCGGTAGCGAAAGTCCGCCATGAGGCCGAGTTGGGCGGCCCGCAAGGCCTGAGCCCGGGAGTCACCCGCCATCAGACGGGTGTAGAAAGCTTCGATCAGCGCCGTCGCCGCGGGGTCGTTGACACTCCAAAGACTGCCCAGGACACTGCGCGCCCCGGCCTTCACGGCCATCCCCGAGAGGCCGAGGCTGGCGCGCTCATCCCCGCGTGCCGTCTCGCAAGCGCTCAGTGTGAGCAACTCCAGGGGCTCTTCGCGGTAACGAAACAACCCTATGTCCTCGGAAAGTTCGTCCAGCCCCAACCGACCGTCCCAGGCCAACAGATAGGTGTCCTCGGGGCGCGCCGAAAACTGCGCGTGGCTCGCGATATGGACGATGCCGAAGTTTTTCGCCTCCAACGAATCCCGCAGTGCGCCGCGCAGAAAGGCGTTGTCGAGCAGCAGTTCCCCGCCCAGAATAGACTGCACCGCATGCAACTCCTCAGCGACGTTGGGCAACGGCGGAGAGCCATCCACCGCCTTTGAAATCCCGGCCATCAAGGCGTTCACGGATTCCCGGTCCACGGCCGCCGGATCGATCAGGTCGAAGCCCGGCGTGATCGCCACCCCATACTCTTCAACCAGAAATCGGTTGCCATCGTGGAGAGACGCCATGGGGATCGTCAGCAGGGGGCCATCGGGAACGAACACAAGAGTGCTCACCCCCGAGGCCTCGAGGCTCTCTTTCAGGGGGCGGATCAGCCAATCGTAGAGTTGCCGAGCGTGGGTGAGATAGCGACGAGTCGCAGGGCGCTCCAATTGATCGCGTAGGGCGCGCACCTCCTTTTCCACCGCCTCTCGCGGAATCGGCACCGAGAACAACGCCAATGGGGCGCCGGGCAGACTGAGTAGCAATGCCGTCCGGGTCGGAAGCAGAATCGGGTAGACGATGGCCGCATCGCGGGAGATACCGCCAAGCCCCTGAGTCCGGGCGCGTTGCGCGTCCACACAATCGTCCCGAAAGAAGTCGCGCAACTCCGCCGCCTTGAATTTTTCCATGGCGGCCCGGCCTCTCACCAAAAACGCCTGGGCCTGGACCGGGTCCGTACTCTCCGCTGCTTCGACCAGTAGAAGGTCGATCAAGCCGCGATAGACGGGCGCCACCGAAGACTCGAAAGATGAATCCGCCAGGTCTGCGCCCCAACCCGGTCTGTCCCGGAGCGACTCCAGCATGACCGCAGCACGCTGATAGGCGGCAATGGCGCCCCGGGGATCCCCCGTGGCCGCCCGGAGTCGGCCCAGTTGGGCCTCCCAGCGGTAAAGCAGTTCCGGCGCATCGAGCCCGGCACCGGTCAACACCGCGCGCTGGGTCAACGCCAAGGCTTCAGGAAATCGACCCGCATCTTCCTCCAAGCCACCCAGAGCACCAAGGGCGTGGGCCGCGATGCGGAAATCGCCCTGGGCTTCGGCCAGGGCGTAAGCGGTCTCCAGGAGCGCTGAGGATTGCGCCCTCAAGGCATTGACGTTCCTGGCGGACTCCTCCTCGAGAGACGCCCTCGACGCCAACTCTTGTACCCCCAGCCCCAAGTTGAGCCCAACGGTGGCCCGAAGATGGAGATCGGATATCCCCGCCAGGGCCGCTTGGGAAAGCTCCACCGCCGCGAGTGCCCGAGAGCGATCATCGCTCCCAGCTCGAGCCGCGTTTGCCCAGGCCAGGGCGGTCAGCCCGGAGTCTCCGGCCTCAGCGGCCACCGTCCCGGCAGCGCCATAGAGTTCGGCGGCGGCCCCGGCCTCCAACTGCAACATCTTCAGATTTCCCAGATCATTTAGAGCGGCCGCCTGGATATCGAGGAGCCCCAGGCTTCGCGCCCTTTCAGCCCCACGGCGAAGCGCCGCCTCGGCGCCTTGGGCATCGCCCCGGGCAAGCTGGAGGCCCGCGAGCGCCACCTCGACCGCGGCCTGTCGAGAGGGATCCCCCAGCAATTCAGCCTGGACGAGGGCCTGAGCCAGGGCATTCTCAGCCGCGAGATACTCGCCCACTGCGCGCTCGGCCCGGGCCAGGCCCACAAGTATCGCGTAGCGCCGTTCCGGGTCAGCCTCGGCCGCCGCCAACCGATTCGCGTGGCGAAGGAGGCCCAGGCCCGCCTCGTAGTCCCCCCGAGCCAGTGCGGCCTCGCCCTGGGAGCTCATCCAAGAAGCGCTCTCCTGATCGGCGAGTGGAGCTGGGTCGACGAGTGGAACTGGGTCGCCCGAGTCGTTGGCCAAATTCGCGCAGGACAGGCCAATCATGACCAGCAGAAATCCTCCCCACTGAGCATGCCTGGCGAGAGATCTTGGCGAGACGAACGAAACCTTCAAGAAATTCGCTCCGAATGCTCCATCGACGCAGACCTGTCCGCGCGATGTCGCGCTCGCGCTATTCGCTGAGGGGTTTCGCGCCGATTCCAACCTGCTCGAGCAAGGCTGCGCGGTGTTCGAGGAGTCGGGCATCCCGGGGTTCGGCTTCGAGCCAGAGAGTAAACTGATCGAATGCGTCGTACCAGTAGCCTTGATCGGCGTATCCATGCGCCAGCCGACCCGGACCAGCTGCTGCCAGCGCCTCCGCGGCGGCCGTTCCAGGCGGTCGATAGAGCAACGCCGAGCCGGCGAAACGATCGCGAGAACGATTTTCGTCGTCCAGCACCAACGCCACGGACCATCGGTAGGTGGTGTCCGGAACCAATTCGATGCCCTGATCCGCCAGGGAAAGACCGTGAATTCCGGATGCGTGGGAGCTGGTCAGCCGGGTCTCGAGCAGCGGTTCCACCGAGACATCGTCCGTGATCACGATTTCAATCGGTAGATTCGTAGCCTCGGAAAGTCGCCAGTAAAGAGTCGGGGAAGCCTTGCTCGTCCACCCCATATGTTCCGGGGAGAGTACCTCCAGCCCTGGGCCAGACCCGGCGACCGAGCGGACATAGCCACCGGTACGCACCGAAGCGCCACCCAGGGCCATCAGACCCTCGACGCCATAGACCGGAAGATCGCCGGGAAGAAGCGCAGCGATCAGCATCGTTTCGCCCTCGGGCAGGACAAGCCCGGGGGCTTCGTCCCCCTGGACAGCGCCGGATTCCATGGTCCCCGACCCGGGCCGGGGTACAGTCGCCGCAATTTCGACGACCTCAGAAGGATTCTCTTCCAGGAAGGAACGGGAACCGGGAATGGCGCTCTGGGGGTCGGCGCTAGCGGGGTCGGCGTTGGCGGAATTGGCGGCCACTTCCATCTCGGGAGCGCCCAGTTCCAAGCCTCCGGTGTCTTGGGCGATTTGGACCGGCGGGGCGGTTCCCTCTGCAATTGATCCGGGAACGCCCCCTTCTTCGATCACTTCCTCCACGACCGCTTCGGCGAGCATTTCGGGATCCGGAAGGGTTTCGTCCACCGCCGGGCTTTCTTCCTGAGCCATTTCCAGGCCCGCCGGCGGTTCCGCACCCGTTCCCTCGCCCTGTTGCCAGAGGCTGAGGCCAATCGGGATGGCGATCAGAACCAACGCCGCCGCCATCAGGCCCGGCTGGAGGCGCGACCAAGAGAGGGACTCCCTCCATTCGGCCAGGCTCGTGACGGACTGCTGGATTAAACTCGGACTCGGCTGCTCGGCGGCCACCACCGCCTGAACGGCGGAGAAGTCGAAGCGACGCAAAGTCGCGACCTCGCTCCGGCAGGCCGCACAGCCCTCAAGGTGATTTTCTACCGCCACGCGTTCACCCGCGGCCAGCGAGAGCATCGTCAGCCCGTGCAGCATTTCCTCGCTGGGATGAGGGTCGGCGATTTGGGCCGATTGCAGAACCCGCTCAAATTTCGACCAACCCGCGACCTCTCGCGAGCAATCGTCGCAGCCCGGGTAATGATTGCGGAATTCTTCCCATTGCGGTTCCTCTCGCTCGAGAAGAAATTCGCCCAGATCGATTCCGTTTGCTTTTTCGCAGTTCATCCTAAACCTCCGCGGCGGGTTTGAACCATTCCGCGATCCCTCTCCCCGCCCCGCTTTCCAGTCGCTCCATCACCCCCGATAGGATCACCCCGAGTCAAGAAAGTCACCCAATTCCTCACGTAATTGCGCGATTCCTTCGCGCAAGTAGCGCTTGAGCGACCCCAAAGGGATTCCGGTTTCCTCGGCGACCGCGTTGTAGGTCTTGCCTTCGAGATAAACGCCCAGAACCGCGACCCGCCGATTCTCCGAGAGACGCTCCAAGGCACCCCGTACATCCTGACTCAATCCCTCGGGCGCCATGGTATTCGCGGTGGACAGTTCGTCTCTGCCAACCACATCCTCCCAGGGCAGGGTCTGGTCTTCCTTTGCTCGCATGTGAACCCGCAGCCGGTCGACAAACTTGAACCGCGCCGTGCTCCGCAAATAGCCCACCACCGCTCGACGATCGCGAATACGACCCTCTCGCAGGGCCACCGCCGATGCGATGATCACTTCTTGGAGCAGATCGTCCCAGTCGCTGCGGAAGTCGTACGCGTTCCATCTCGCCAGGAAACTGTTGACCAGACGGGTGAGCTTGGCCAACGCGAGGGAATCCCCTTCCTGGAGAGCTTCCAGAACGGCGTACCAGTCCTCCGCGCTCCGACCGCTGCCAGTCTGCATCGGGTGCGATTATGACCGAATCCCGGGGGGCCCGCGACGATTTCACCCCGAATAAGGATGAATTTACTTTCGACCGCCCGGAGGCAAAGCCTCCATCACCAAAGATCGGCGGGGCCGTCCAAGCCGACCGCGATCGGCGTGCTTCGTTCAACATGGGTGGTGGGGGCCTCCCGACCAGCGCGGTCGCCGGAGTCGATCCGCGTAGAAATCCGCGGGTCGTCAGGGGCTCAGTCGGCCACAGGGCCCAAACAGGATCACTCGCCGGGATTTTTTGCGAAAAAATGCTGGTATAAGCCGCTCCTACGCACTCTTCCGCCAAGCCCATCCCCGTCTCGACCCAGCCTGCGCGCGACCCCGAGGGGATATCGGTCCCTCGGCCCTCTGTCTCAGCCCCGTTCTCGGCCCTTTAACTCAGCCGCCTGTGTTAAGGGCCTCGACGATATCGGCCCACTGGTTCGCATCGGGCGCAAAGGGTGCGATCAAGCTCACCCGGTCTGCAAACCCCCCGCAGCGCGCACGGACCTTGTCGGCGACCTCTCCGCGATAACCCACGATCGCAATCTGCTCCAGCAGGTCGTCATCGATCCGGCCCGCCATTTCGAGCCACTGCCCCTTCTTCGACATGAAGTTGAGTTCCTCCTGCAAATCACCCCGACCGATGGAATCGAGCACCGGCCGGTAGGCAGGGGTCGAACCATAAAAGGAGATCTGGGCCCGGGCACCATTCTTCGCGGCCTCAATCTCCTCGTCGTTGGATCCGGATGCGACGATCAGTTGGCACGCGATCTCCAAGTCCTCTCGGCGACGCTCGGCCTTTTTCAGTCCGCGCTCAAGATGGGGAAGGGTCACGCTTTGGATGTATTCCGTCGTGTGAAAGGGATGAACGAAAAAGCCATCGGCCACCTCGCCCACGGTTTCGGTCATTTTTGGTCCCACCGCGGCGAGAAAGATCGGCGGTACACCGTGCGGACTCGGCTCGGGGGTGAATACCGGCGTCATCAGAGTATGGGTATAGAACTCCCCCTCAAAATTCAGGCGCGCTCCGCTCTGCCAGCAATCCCAAATTGCACGGATTGCTTCCACCATCTCCTTCATGCGCGCCGCAGGCTTGGACCATTCCATGCTGAAGCGCCTCTGGATATGCGGACGGATTTGGGTTCCCAGGCCGAGAATAAAACGCCCGCCACTGAGCAGTTGCATATCCCAACCGATATTGGCGAGGACCATCGGGTTTCGCGCAAAAGCGATCGCGATCGCCGTGATCAACTCCAGTCGCTCGGTTTGCTGGGCCGCAACCGTCAGGGGCAAGAAGGGATCGTGCCGGCCCTCGAAGGTAAACCCGCCGGCGTAGCCCACGCTCTCCAACCTCTGAGCCGCCGGGCCGGCCTCCAGGGGGTTCTCCACCAAGATCGCGCCGTCCACCTTCACGTTCTTCTCCCCCATCCCTCGGTATATTCACTGACCATGAAGCAATCTCCCGAGTCTATCCCCAGACCCGAATTCGGGTTCTGATCGGCGCCGAAGCTGGGGGAACCTAGGCTACACACTCGCACGAACGCAAATGCCCCTGCGCGAGAAAGAACCATGCCGACACGGAAAAATTAACGCTTCCGGTCACCGGCCGTAGCCGTTCGGCGCCCCAATCCCAGTGCCACCCGCCCGTCGGAGGTCCCACTTTGAGATCCAAATACACAGCAGTTGGAATGCTGTTCTTGGCCGCGAGTCTGTCGCCCGGAATCTCGCCCTTACCGGCGGACGCCGCCCCACCCGAAAAACCGAACATCGTGATCCTTCTCGCCGACGACCTCGGGTGGGCCGATGTCGGCTACCACGGTGAGGAAGTCATTCGCACGCCCGCCCTGGATCGACTCTCCCGGGAAGGCGCCCAGCTCGACCGCTTCTATGCCACGCCGATTTGCTCTCCCACCCGGGCAGCCCTGATGACCGGCCGGGATCCCATCCGGCTAGGCGTCGCCTACGCGACGATCCTCCCGTGGAGCAACAACGGCATCCATCCCGACGAGCGCTTCATGCCCGAGAGTTTCCGGGACGCGGGCTACCAGACCGCCATGGTGGGCAAATGGCATCTCGGCCACGCCCAGCAGACCTATCACCCCAACGAACGCGGCTTCCAACATTTCTATGGCCACCTGCATACCGAGGTGGGCTATTTCCCGCCCTTCGCCAATCAGGGGGGGAAGGATTTTCAGGCCAACGGAAAGTCCATCGACGATCAGGGCTACGAAACTTTCCTGCTGGCAGACGAAGCCTCGCGCTGGATTCGCGAACGGGACGAGGAAAAACCCTTCTTCCTCTACATCCCCTTTATCGCCCCCCATACGCCCCTGGATGCTCCTGAAGATCTGAAGGCCCGCTACGCCGAGATGGACGATGACCGCAAGGCCACCCGCAGCAAACACAGCGACGACAGCCGCCGCATTGCCAGGCTCAGCGGCCGCTCCTCGGCGCGGCCCATGTACGCCGCGGTGGTCGACGCCATGGACCAAGCTGTCGGCCGGATACTAAAAACCCTCGACGACGAGGGACTGGCGGACAACACCATCGTGATCTTTTTCAGCGATAACGGCGGAGCCGCCTATGCGACCGGCGGCGCGGACAACGTCCCCCTGCGCGGCGGCAAGGGCAACACCTTCGAAGGGGGCATTCGCGTGGTCTCGCTCATCCGCTGGCCGGGTGTCATCGAAGCCAACAGCCGAGTCGAAAGCATCATCTCGGTGATGGACGTGTTCCCGAGCCTGGCAGCGGCCTCGGGGGTTCCCATTGAGGGGTCGCGCAAACTCGACGGGCGAAACATGTGGCCCGCCATCGCGGACAAGAAAAAAATCGAAAGGGAAGACCTGCTCTTCTTTGCCTCGGAGACTCCCATCCGCGGAGCCTTTTCACTGACGGCATTCGACGACGAATGGAAGCTCGTGCAGCAGGTCAGGCAGGGACTCCTCTCGGCCGAGGTGACCAATTACCTGTTCAACATTTCAGCTGACCCCTACGAATACAACAACCTGGCGACTGCCCACCCCGACGTCGTGGCCGAAATGGCCGAGGCCATTCACTACTGGCGCACCCTCCATCCGGTGTCGGGCATTCGCTCCACGTTGACACCGCCCCCGGGTTGGCGCGCACCCCGAGATTGGGTCTCCTATCCCGTTGCCCTGGCCCAACTGCAGGACGAACCCGCCCCGGGCATGGCCCCCCCGGCAGTGCTTCCCGTACTCGACTGGATGCACGGCGAATCCGGTCGGCTGATCTACGACTGCGAGCCCTATGGCCTGCTCGGCGGCGGTCTCTGCAAGTAGGCGGTTGTCGCCGAGAATTCAGTCTCCGAGAACTCAGTCTCCGAGAACAATCAAGAGAACACCCGAGACGACCGCCCCAATGCCGGCGATCTCCAGCGGCCGAATTCGCTCGCGAAAATAGAACCACGAGGCGCCCACCGCGAAGACCAGTTCCAGTTGACCCACGGCTCTCACGTAGGCCGCGTTCTCCAGGGTCATGGCGGTAAACCAACCCGCCGAGGCAATGGCCCCGCAAGCCCCCACCTTGAGCCCGGCGCGCCAGGCCCGGGCCACCCGTCCAAGTTCACCGGGTTCCCGGAACCCAAGGTAGACAGTCGTCAGCAGGGTCTGAAAGACGATCACCCAGGCCAAGGTGAAGCCCGCGCGAAAGAAAGCACCGCCGTCGGTTTCCAGGGAAAGCGAGGCACCGCGATAACAAACCGCCGCAATCCCGAAGAGCGCGCCCGATGCGAGGCCCACCAGCGCGCCTCGATCCATAAGAGAATTCAGCCGGCCCTCCCCCAGCGCATCGGTCCGCGCCAGCCCAAGGGCCACAACCCCAGCCAAGGAAATCAACAGCGCAAAGCCAGCTGTCTCCCCAATGGATTCACCCAGCAACAAAAATCCAAAAATCGCCGCCTGGACCGGCTCGGTCTTCGAGTAGGCCGTTCCCACAGCGAAACTTCGGAACGAAACCGCGTAGAGAAGCGCTGCCGTGCCCAGGATCTGGGCCACTCCCCCCAGCCCGCCATAAAGGAAAAACGACCGGCCCGGGGTGGGGAGTGGCTGATCGAGCATGGCGACCAGACCCAGCAGATAAATCAGCGCGAAGGGAGTTCCAAAGGCGAACCGGACATACGTTGCACCGGTATTGCTGAGTTCCCCCTTGATGGCTTTCTGAAGCGCCGAGCGCGCGTTCTGAAAGAACGCCGCAACAACCGTGATGGGGACCCAAAGTTCAAACACGTCCGGTCCTCTCTGTCATCCACACGGGAAACGCCCCGGGCGACGATTGGCCCCCTGAATTCACAGATCCTGATCGCTCACCAACTGCTTGAGGCTGCCCACCAGGTCCTGCAGTTCCTGGCGCAGCCGCTGGGGAATCGAATTCTCGATCTTTGCGAGGATCGACTCGAAATACCAGATCTGCTGCTCGGGGGTGCTCTTGAAGCGATCAAAGACCGAAATCCCCTGAGACCGGACGTCCCAGACGATGGCATGGAGATTGTGACGCTTGTCGCAAGCCGCCACGAGAAGGCTGTCGGGCAGGGCGTGGTCCAGGTGTGCGATATAGCGGTCCTTGCGCTCCTTCCAGGGGCGCTTGTCCTCGAGGGACTCCTCGGCCCGGGTGTCCGTGCAATCGCGCACCATACGGAGAACCGACTCGCCGAATTTTTCAAGGATCGCTCCCTCTCGATGCGCGCGTTCCTCGGCGTCCGGGGCGTCTTCGAGGCAATCATGCAACAGACCCGCGATGGCCTGATCCGCGCAGCCGCCGTGCTCGAGCACGAGTCCCTGAACTTGGAGAAGGTGACTCACGTAGGGGATATCGGTCATTTTTCGCCGCTGACCCGAGTGCCACGCGTACGCACATTCGGTGGCCTCCACCAGGCGCTTCTGTTCTTCGGGGTTCATCCTAGATTCCTCTTGGCGGGTGTTCAGTTTCCCTGACCGACCTCGCCGGGAAGCACGGGGTCGACGGGCGGCCGGGCCGAGGATACTCCGCGTTGGGTTTCAAGCACTCGTTCCAGTGCCCGTGCGAACTGCAAGACCCCCCAGTCGTCCCGCCAGCGTCCGACGATTTGGAGCCCCACGGGCAGACCGGATTCCGTAAAGCCACAGGGTAGGGAAATTGCCGGATGCCCGGTCAGGGTCACGAAATACGCCGACTTCATCCAATCGATATAGGTCTCCATGGGGACTCCCGCGATGGACTCGGGGTAGCGGAGCGAAACCGGAAAGGGCGGCACCTGGCTAACGGGAAGGACCATGAACCGATACCCCTGCATCAGAGTGCGTACCCGCTGATAGATCCGGCCACGGCCGGCTTCCGCCCGGGCTACGTCCGCTGGGGACAGTGCGAGCCCCTGGTCAATATTCCAAAGCAGTGTGTCCTTAAGAAGACTTCTTCCGCCTTCGGGCAGGCCCGAGAATTTCTGTGCAAACTCCCATGCCCGCAGGGTCTTGAAGGCATCGTCGGCTCCCGACCAATCGGGCTCGGCCTCTTCCACCTCACATCCCAGATGCGTAAAGGCGCTGCGACTTGCCTGAATGACCGACCTCACCCGCGCGTCCACGGGAAGACCCCCGAGATCTCCGCTCCAAGCGATCCGAACACCGCGGAAATCGTGTTCAAGGGATCGGGCGAAGACTTCCCCGGGCGTTTCCAGGGACAGGGGCGCCCGGGGATCCGGCCCCGCCATAGCGGAGAGCAGCAGTGCCGTGTCCTCTACTGTCCGGGCCATGGGACCCAACACCGAAAGCGGCGACCAGTCCGAGCGCCCGGGATAGATGGGCACCCGGCCCGGCGATGGACGCAGACCCACAACGCTGCAGAAACTCGCCGGATTGCGCAGGGACCCCCCCATATCGCTGCCATCGGCAATCGGAACCATGCCCGTCGCCAGGGCCACCGCCGCCCCGCCGCTACTGCCGCCGCAGGTGCGAGAGGGGTCCCAGGGATTGAGCGTTTCGCCGAAGACCTCGTTGTAGGTCTGGGATCCAGCCCCGAATTCCGGCACGTTGGTCTTGCCCAAGGTAATGGCGCCCGCCGCCCGCAGGCGCTGGACGATGAGGTCGTCCTGGCCGGGCACGTGATCGGCGAATAGCCGAGAGCCCGACGTGCTGCGAATGCCCTCGGTCATGACAAGATCCTTGTGGGCGATGGGCAGCCCATGGAGCGGACCCAGCGCTTCTCCCCGGGCCTGGCGCTCGTCGGCCTCGGCCGCCCAGTTCAGCGCACGCTCGGGAACAAGGGTCACGATGGCATTGAGCTTTGGGTTGACGGCTTCGATGCGAGCCAGATGGGCTTTGACGACGTCCCGAGCCGAGAGTTCACCCGAGCGGACTCGTGCGGTCAGTTCGGTGGCGCTTCGGTAGTGAAGGTCGCTTGCGCTCAATTTACACTTCCCCCACCAGCCAGTTTCCGGCCTTTGCCGGGCCCTACGCCATCCAAGGCCCCTCCCTCAGCGTCGCTTTTTCTGCCCCGGTTTTTTCCGCCGACCGGGGGGGGGCTTTGATTTTTTTATTTCCAGTTTCAATTGAGCCCGAATCCGCTCCAGCCGATCCCAACCCGCCCGGGACTCCACGCGTTCCGAAGACGGACGAGGGATTTCCAGGCCGCGCTCGGTCAGTACTAGGGCGGCGCCGAACTCTTGGCGCTTTTGGAGAAAGCGAGCAAAATAGGCGTAGTTGAGCGGCTCGCTCGGATCGATGGCCAGGGCCTCTTCGAAGTATTTGCGAGCGCGCTTCTTCGATCCGCCCAGGAAGAAGGGCACGACCTCGTCGACCGTCGCCAGGGTTCGGGCCGCCGCCCCCTCGGCAAAGTGGGGATCGAGTTCCAGGCTCCGGCGGAGATGCGAGCGAATCGATCGCAGGGTAAAGATCATTTTCACCACGCCCACGGATTCGCCGTAAAGCGCCATATTGATTCCCACCAGTAGCTGACAGGGCGCGCAGTCGGGGTTCAGTTTTGAGGCTTCCAGGGCCACGTCCCGTCCCCGGGCGAAGAACGCCTCCTGCTCGGACTTCTCCTCCGCCACCCGGTCACCCAGGAAATAGCAGGTCATGGCCACCCGCCAGGCGGCCTCCCAATCCCCGGGATCGGCCCGATAGAGGGCTTCATAACGTTGATTGGCAAAAGTAATTCGCGCGGGGTCGGCGCGTTCCATGTACGCCTGGTCGGCCTCGACAAAGCGCGGCGCCGACTCCCAAGCCACCTGGCCCAATGCGGGGCCAACCTGGATCGAGAGCAGCCCCAACACCGTCCCCAGGACGATCCGGACACAGCTTGCGGGAATTTCAAAACAACCGAGCCGGCTCATCGGGCAAATCCTCCCGCCCTGAGTCGCTCTGCCGGCCCGATTCGTTCCCTCGATTCTTGCCGCCGATCCTTGCCGCCCATTCTCCCCCCCCCGTGCAGTCAGGGTAGAGGATTCATCCCACTCGGGGAATATCGCGGGGGTGTTCAGTTTTCAACGGCCTTCGCCTCGGCGGCCCTCGAGCCCCCAAAGATCTGACGAAAAATCTTTTTGAACCATTCGGCAGCGTCGTCGAGGAGAAGGTAGAAGACGGGGATGACAAGCAGAGTGAGAAGGGTCGAGGAAAACATGCCCATGGCGGTCGCGATCGCCATGGGGGCTCGAGTCTCGGACCCCGGACCGATTCCCAGCGCGGCGGGGAGAACACCGAAGATCATCGAGATGGCGGTCATCAAGACGGGGCGCATACGAATCGGCGCCGCGGTTCGCATGGCTTCGACCTTATCCATGCCGCCCCGGCGCAACTGGTTCGCATAATCGACCAGCAGAATGGAGTTCTTGGTCACCAGCCCCAGCAGAAGAATGATGCCGATCATGCTGAAGATGTTCAGGCTGTGACCGAAGAGTAGGAGCCCGCCCAGGGCACCCACCAGAGAGAGGGGAAGAGCCAGCATCACGGTGAGGGGATGAACGAGGCTCTCGAACTGGGCCGCCAGGATCATGTAGATCACGAGAATTCCGAGCCCCATGGCCAGGCCAAACTGCTCATTGCCCTCCTGCATCGCCTCGGCCTCTCCGGACATCGCAAGCCCAATGCCCGGGGGCAGAACCTCTTCCGCTACCCGCTGGGCGTGCTGCACCGCATCGGCAAGTTTGATGCCCTGGAGGTTGGCGCTGATGTTGACACTGCGCTGGCGGTCGATTCGCGTAATCTCCGAGGGCGCGGCGCCCAACTCCACAGAAACAAGGTTGCGTAGGGCCACGGGCTCTCCGTTGCGGTTGCGAACGTAGAGTTCGCCAATGGCCTCGGGATCCGCACGGTCTTCTCCCTCCACCCGCATACGGATGTCGTAGCGACGACCCTCTTCCTTGAAAGTGCCCACGTCCATTCCGCCCACCATCATCTGGATCGTCTGGGCGATGGCCCGGGCATCGACCCCCATGGCGGCCGCCTTCTCTCGATCCGGCTTCACAGTGAGTTCCGGGAGGCCCAGTTTCAGGCTCTTGTCGAGATCGACGAACCCCGGAATGAGTGCCAGCGCGGCAATGAACTCATCCGAGATTCGATCGAGTTCCTCGAGGGGAAGGTTGCCCCGCAGATCCACGTCGAAACCGCCGCCGCGGCTCATCATCGACTCACCCGGATTAAAAATACGGATCTGCCTTCCCGGTATCGAACCCAGATCCTCCCGCGCGGCGGCGATCACCTCCATGACGCTCCGGCTGCGATTTTCGCTGCTTGCGAGAGTTCCGAAGATCATCGAGCGATTGCTCCGACTGGTCGGGTCGTAGCCGCCCCCGGTCCCCGCTGCAGAGAAAATTCCAACAATCTCGGGTTGAGCCAGAAACCAAGCCTCGTCCTGCTGCATGTATTCCAGAGATGCCGCCAACGAGGTTCCGGGCGGTGCCTCGGAGTTACTGAAAAAGATCCCCTCATCCGAGGGGGGGAAGAATTCGCGCTTGAGTTCCATCCCGAAGAGGGCGGCCAACCCCAGGGAAGCCAGTGTGGCGATCGCGGTCAGAGCACGATGGCGAAGGCTCAGATCCAAGGTCCGGCGGTAGCCACTCTCCAAGCTCTCAAAGCCGCGCTCAAGGCGGGCATAAATGCTCTTCGGCTTGCGAGGCTTCGGGGCGGGCATGCGGGCGGCCAGCATTGGGGTGACGGTCAAGGCAACAAAGAGCGAGATCATCACGCTCCCGGCGACCACCAGCCCGAACTCACCGAGAAAACTTCCCACGAGCCCTTCGACAAAGACGACCGGGATGAAGACCGCCGCCACCGAGATTGTCGCAGCGGTGGCCGCAAAGGCGATTTCCCGGGTGCCCTTCTTGGCCGCCATCCGGGCGGTCTCGCCCTGCTCTCGATGCCTCTCGATATTCTCGAGCACCACGATGGCATCATCGATCACGACGCCCACGGCCAGGGTCATTCCCAGCAGGGTCATGGTGTTCAGGGTGAAGCCGAAAAGCCAGACCAGTCCAAAGGTCGCCACCAGCGAAATCGGTATCGCCAAGGCAACGATCAGCGTGGGGCGGGTCCGGCGCAGGAAGACGAATACCGTGAGCACGGCCAGCAGCGCGCCCACCACTAGAGTGAATTGGGTTTCCGCGACGGCTTCGCGCACCCCCCTCGAGAAGTCGATGAATCCGTCCGGGTTCTCGAACTCGATGCCCTCGGGTAGGACAAGCTGAATTTCGTCGATCCGTCGAAGAACCTCATCGACGATTCCTACCGTGTTCCCCCCCGATTGCTTGCGAATACCCAGACCCACGGTTAAAGCCCCGTTGTAACGGGCGACGACCTTTTCATCTTCCGCTCCGTCTTCGACCCGCGCCACGTCGCGCAGCAGGACTGGGGCGCCATCGACCTGGCTCACCACCATCCGCTCCAGGGACTGAATGCTCTCGAACTCAGCGTCCGTGGTCACGGCGTACTCGACCCGATTTCCTTCCACCTTCCCCGCCGGCAATTCAACGTGTTCCCGCTTGAATGCCTGAAAGACATCGATGGCCGAAAGCCGCCGTGCCCGAAGGGCATCGCCATCGAGCCAAATTCGGATATTGCGCTCAAGTCCGCCGAAAATCGCGACCCCGGCGACCCCTTGGATCGTTTCGAAGCGCGGGTTGATCTGTCGCTTGACGACCTCCATGGTGGCCACCGAGCTCTTGTTGGTCTTGAGTGGAATCCAGAGCACCGGTTGATCATTGGGATTGAAGGTATTCACCATGGGGGGCTCGACTTCTGCCGGAAGTTCGAAGCGCGCCTGGGCGACCTTATCCCTGACTTCCTGGGCCGCGACGTCCAGATCGGTCCCGAGTTCAAACTCGACCTGAATCATGGAAGCTCCGCGGAAGCTCGTGGAAGAGATCTTGCGGACACCCGCGATGGTGTTGAAACCCTCCTCGAGGACATCGGTGACATCTTCTTCGATGCCTTCGGGCGTCGCATCGTCCAGAAGAGACGTCACCGAAAGCACGGGGAATTCCATATTGGGGAACTGGTCAACGCCCAGGCGATTGTATCCGAGCACGCCAAACACGATCAGCGCCAGGATCATCATCCAGGTGAGGACAGGACGTTCGATGGAAAGATCCGAAAGGGTCAACCGTCTACCCCCGAAACCAAGGTGGAAGCCGGCGCCGCCACTTGGGGCTGATCAACAGGGCGCCCATCTCGGCCGCGAATGGAGACCACGCCGCCGTCGAGCAGATTGGCCTGGCCGCGTACCACCACCCGATCGCTGGCATCGAGTTTGCCCATTACCTCGACCCAACCGTCAGCGAATACACCCGTCACGACGCGGACCCGCTCCACCCGATCCGTTCCCACCATACGGTAGAGAACAGCACCTTCGGCGCGCTGAAGCAGGGCTTCTTCGGGCACCATAACGACGCCGCCGCGTTCGCTCACCCCCAACTCGACATGGGCAAAGAGCCCAGGCCGCAGTCGGCCGGCCCCGTTGGAGAGTTCCGCTTTAACGCGCAGGGTACGGGTCAGGCGGTCAATGGTCGGGGAGACCACGGTTACAACCGCAGCAAAACGCTCATCGGGAAAGGGAGCAAGGCTGACCTCGACTTTCTGTCCCGGCCGAACAAGCCCTGAATCCACTTCCGCCACCGAGAACTCCGCCTCGATGGGATCGAGGGTCACGATTTCAAAAAGGGGCAGCCCCACGCTCAAGTACTCACCGACACTCACACTGCGCCGGGCCACCAACCCGGCAAAGGGCGTGCGGACCGAGGCGTCGGCCAGAGCGCGCCTCGCCAGGCCGACGCGGGCCTCGTTGGCATTCTTGCGCGAATGCGCGAGTTTCAGCGCAGTCCGCGCTTCATCGAGTCTCGACTGGGACGCCGCATCCCTCTTGTTGAGATTCTGAATCCGGTCCATGCCGCGCCAAGTCTCCACCACCTGAGCACTGGCCTCGGCCAACTGCGCCTCGGCGCTTGCCAGTTCGAGTTCCCTGCGCTGGGGATCGATTTCCAAAAGGATCTGGCCCTCGCTAACCGCATCCCCCTCCTCTACGGTGATCCCCGTCACTTGGCCGGGAATCTGGGCGGCGATGGTTGCTTCGGCCTTGGCCACGAGTTGCCCCGTGGCCGTAATCCGATCGACTACGTCGCGAACCACGACGCGGGCAACCATCACGGGCGGGGCGGATTGGGATTGGGCCGGCCCGCCCGACTCTTGACTACAGCCGACAACCAGAAAAATGACTGTCAGGCTGGCGACAATTGCAGATTGAATCTCACGCGGCTTCAAGTGCATGGTGGTTCCTCTTCGATTTTCAACTCTCATCCGCTATCCCCCCCCAATCGCCCGGCTCGGAATATTTCGCCAACCAGCCTCCCAGAAGCACGTCCACGCTGATTTCCAACAGATCAGAACTCCACTCCATATCCGGGTGCACGGCGGGTAGAGAGATCAGTCCGTGCAAGCAGGCCCACAGCGACTGCCGGATCAATTGGCATTGTGCTTCGCTTATTTGGCCATTCTGAATCAGCGCATTCAGAGGTTCCGACATCAGGTCCACAGCACGCTGGTGCGCGGAGTCCGGGGGCAGTTCGCGACCTCTGGGCTCGTTCATCAAGCGGTAGTGCGTCGGATTGCGAAGGCCCCAGCGTGCGAAGACCAAACACAGGGCCCGGGCCTGAAGCACCGGGTTGCCATCACTGGGCGCCTGCTCAATTTCCCGGACCAGATCCTCGAGCCTCGCCTCGAGCACCGCATCGATCAGCCCCGGCTTGTCCCCAAAATAGTGATAGATCGTGGGGGCCGAGTACCCGCATTGCTGGACCAGGGCACGCATGGAGAACCCCCCCAGACCCGATTCGGTGAGCAGGGCCTCGGTGGCGTCAATGATCGTGCGGCGGGCATCGCTTCGATTTTGCTGGCGTCGCAACGCGGCGGCTTCGGCAGGGGGGGCCATTGGCAAACCTCATGACTGAATACGAGTGAAAACAACGCCTGCCCCCGGGCGCACCGTGGAGCGGCTCCTAACGCTGTTTCAGTGGTATAACACCGTTAGGTCGGAAGAGGGTTAGCACAGGCCCGCACGCAATCAAATTTCGGACCCGGCCAATGGGCGCCCGGGAGAGCCAATCTCTTCCCAGGCCCCTCCCGGGCCGGGAAACCCCGGGGACTGCCGGGTATGCTTGCGCCCGGGCCATCGCGGGAATCCGCGAATCACGGAGGACCCTCGGGATGCAACCCGCCGACAAAGGCCCATTGAACCCGGGCACCGAGTTCGACCCCACGGGGGGAGGGCTGGGCTCCCTGGTCCGATCCTGGGGCGTCCACTGGAATACAACCCCCGAGCGGCCCTGCCTATTCTTCGCCGGCGACCGGACAATCCGCTACGGGGAACTGGAGGCAGCGTCGCGACGGGCTGCGGGTCGGCTCCACGGGGCCGGGCTGGTCCCCGGCGATCGAGTCCTGATTTCCGCGGCGAGCAGTGCAGAGTTGGTAATCGCCCATGTGGCCTGTCTTCGCGGTGGGTGGGTGGTGGTGCCCGCCAACACCGCGTATCGCCAGGCCGAGGTCGCGCACCTGGTGGCCGACGCCCGGCCCCGGGCCGCCATCGTCGACGATCCCCAGCGCGGCCGTTGGATTCGAGACCAGGACAACAGCATTCGCGTTCTTTCGCCCGACCTGCCCCTGGCCGACGCCCCGGCCCCCGAACTCGATACGGCGAGTCCCATGGATCCCGCGCTCATCGGCTACACGTCGGGCACCACAGGGCAACCGAAGGGGGCCGTTCTTTCCCACGCGAATCTCCTGGCCAGCGTCGAAGCGCTGCGCCTGGCCTGGCGCTGGACCCCCATGGACCGACTAGTACTCGCTCTGCCGCTCTTTCACATGCACGGGCTCGGGGTTGGGCTGCACGGAACCCTCCACGCCGGGGCCAGTGCCGTGGTGCTCCCTGGCTTTGAACCCAACGCCGTTTTCGAGGCCATCGCCGAACACGAAGCGTCCCTGTTTTTCGGCGTGCCCACCCTCTATCATCGCCTAGTCGAAAGCACCCGGGTCGGCGAGATGAATCGGCTCAGACTTTGCGTTTCGGGCTCCGCCCCCCTACCCGCCGAACTCCACACCCGCTTCGAGTCGCTCACGGGCCAGCAAATCGTCGAGCGTTACGGGATGACGGAAACCGTCATGCTGGCCTCCAACCCCGTGGACGGAGAACGCCGGCCGGGCACCGTGGGGTTGCCTCTGCCCGGCGTTGAAATCCGGTTGGCAGGCGATCCCGCCGAAATCGAAGTGCGCGGTGCCAATGTCTTTGGGGGCTATTGGGAGCGCCCCGAGGCCAACGCCGAAGCCTTCCGGGAGGACGGCTTTTTTCGCACCGGCGATCTCGGCCGGCTCGACGATGCGGGGTACTTGGTCATCTCGGGACGCGCCCGGGAGTTGCTGATCAGTGGGGGTTACAACGTCTACCCGCGCGAAGTCGAAGAAGCCTTGGCCGAACACGCCGGGATCACCGAATGCGCGGTTGTCGGCACCCCCTCTGCCGAGTGGGGCGACGCCATTACGGCCTATCTGGTTGCCCTGCCCGGAGTGGAAATCAGCGCCGAGGAAGTTCGCGCCTTTCTTTCCCAACGCCTGGCCCCGTACAAACACCCGCGCCTGGTCCACTGCATCGAGGCCCTCCCCCGAAATGCCTTGGGCAAAGTCCAGAAGCACCGCCTTGAAGCCGGACGGGTCCTCGACGAAGAGTCGGCTTGAAAGCCGGACTTAGGCAACAACCGCCGCCGGGCGCAGCCTCTCGACCGCGCGCTGTCCCGTGGAGAATCGTCACCCGTAGCCGCGCTCTCGGAGTCCGTTGACGATAAAGGGCCCGGTGGGCCCGGTGCCTCCAATGACAAGGGCGTGGATCGACAAGAGCCTGGTCGACAAGAGCCTGGCCGGGAATTTCGAACGCCGCCCAGATGCGAAGCTGGTGCGAATGCCTACCTTCGGGCTTCAAAGCGGATTCACACGACGAAGAAGGCTCCCAGGAGCACTGCCAGCGACCAAGCTCCGCCGGGCCGCAAGGCGCAAATAGCCGGCGGAGCCCAGTCAAGCAGGGGCCGATCAAGGCAAGTCAAAGTAGAGAGGTGTTGAAGATGCCCGACCATCCGACCCGACCGGAGATTCTGCTTCTGGACGGCAATTTCTATATTGACCAACCGCTCCACCACTATGCGTGGATGCGCGCCAATGCCCCTCTCTATTACGACAAAGTCGGCGACATTTGGGGAGTGACTCTTCACGAGGACATCATGACGGTCTCCAAAAGCCCGGAGACCTTTTGCTCGGGTAAGAGTTCGCGCCCGGAGCCGGGGATCCTGATCCCCTCCATGATCAACATGGACGACCCCAATCACAAGCGCCGGAGGAATCTGGTTAATAGTGGCTTCACTCCCAGACGTCTGGAGGACAGCCGCTCGAAAATTCGCCGCATCACGAACCGATTGATCGATGCGGTTTGCGAACGCGGCGAGTGCGAGTTTGTTCGTGACATTGCTGCGCCGCTGCCCCTGATCATGATCGGCGACATGCTGGGCATGCCCGAGGAGGATTTCGAAACCCTCCTGGGTTGGTCTGAGGACATGCTGGCCTCGACATCCGCCACCGCCAGCCCCGAACTCCAGGAACGCGCCCAACAGGCCGGAATCGAATACGCCACCTATGCCCTGGCAGCCATCGCAACCCGACGAGAGCAACCCAGCGACGACTTGCTCTCGACTCTGGTTCATGCCGAGATCGACGGGCACAGCCTTGACGAAGAGGCACTGATCCACGAATCCCTGTTGATCCTTGTGGGCGGTGATGAAACGACCCGACACGTCATTACCGAAGGAACCCTTGCCCTGATGGAGAACCCCGGCGAGCGCCAGAAACTGATCGACGACCCCGCAAGGATTCCCACCGCCGTGGAAGAACTCTTGCGCTGGGTCTCGCCCATCAAGAACATGAACCGCACTGCCACACGAGACACGGAGTTGCGGGGCCAGAGGGTGCGCGAGGGAGATCGATTGCTGCTCCTCTACCCGTCGGGCAATCGCGATGAAAGAGTCTACGAGTCCCCCGACATTCTGGACGTGACACGAAGCCCGAACCCCCATGTCGCCTTCGGGGGCTACGGCACGCACCATTGCCTGGGAGCGAGCCTGGCGCGGCTGGAATTGCAAATCATGTTTGAAGAGCTCACCCGACGGCTGCCGGATCTCGAACTGGCCGCCGACGGCGCACTCCCCCAGCGCGCCTCGAACTTCATTACGGGGATCGAGGCAATGCCCGTGCGCTTTACGCCGAGCAAGCCCCTGGCCGGCGCAACGCCTTGAGGCCCTGAAGCTCAACGATCCGGGTGGGGCGATCACACTAAAATTCCAGGCCGCCCCGGCTTGTCCCAAGCCAGGGTAAAAGTGATTCATTTCGGCCGAATTCGATCAGAAGATATCTATTTAAGCCACACCGGCTGGACACAGAATCTTTCAAGATCCTTATTTGTATAAATTTAATCCCTGAGAAGGCTTTGGCCTGTGAGTTGCGTTCAGCTTTCCCCAAAGGAATTAAGACGCGGGGGGCTTTCGTTATCGCGCGATTCCACTTTTGAAAAAATCAGGGGCTCGTTCCGATGGCGAACAAAAACAGGACCAAGAATCTCTACTCCGTCGCCCGGAATCCCACCTCCCCTCTGCTGGTGATCGCGACGCTGGGACTCGCCGCCACGGTTTGGAGCCCGAGTGACTTGGGTCAGCATGTCACCCGGACGGCGGCGATCCAGGACGCAGAGATCCTCACTGAGTCCATCATCGCCCTGGGGTCGGCCGGCTCCGAAGAAATCCAGGAAGAATTCGACCCCCTCCATTTTGAGAAGACTCATCCCAGTATGGCCGAAATCAAGGACATCGAAGACGACCGTACGAGCTTCATATCGAAGCCCTTTCGCAGCAAGACTATTCACCAGCAGTTCCAGCAACTCGTTGCGGCTACCCCCTAAGCCGCTCTCCCTCCCGGCCCCTCCAAGGCACCCGGTGCTCCCTGGGGCCGAGCCCATCCCCCCGACTTCCCGTGAGGAGTGACCCAAGCCGGCTTCGGGATGCGGCCCAAATGGGACAGACGGGCCGCCCCGAAGGTTCGTATGAACCACTGAGGGCAAACCCCGGCACATCCTAACTGCTTGAAATCATTGCATTCCGAAGAATTTCGCATTGGCACGGCAAATGCAATTAGATCCATTAATCCCACTTAGATAGATCCATTCACCTCACCGAGAACGACTAGTGCTCTAGCCCCGAATCCCGCGAATAGCAATCCGGAGGAAGCCGCAGCCATGATCCTTGACCACTACAACAACCTGAACCCCAACAAACCCAGCTACTTGATCGCATGCCCGAAGACCCGGGAGGCCGCGCTGATCAACCCCCAAGGAGAGTGCGTGAGCACCTACGAAGAAACCCTGGTCCGGCGAAATCTTCGTCTGGTCCAGGTTCTTCTGACCCACGAGAATTCAGAGGCCTCGGAAACCGCCATCTATAAACTCGAAAGGGGTCGGCAAAACCTCGAAGTGCACTCGGGGTCCAGCCCTCTTCAGGGCGACCCACTGGCCTCCTCGGGAAGCAAACAAGAACAAACGTCGGGGGCTCCGTTGCTCGCCCTCGGGCAACTCCGCATCCAGACTCTTCGCCCCGCTGCCCTCTCCGGCGACCAAGTCAGCTACAGGGTGGAGAGTTACACCTTCACATCCGAGAAACTTCTGGTCGACTATCCCGAGCCCGAGCAATTCTGCGCTTTGGACGAAACCAGCCGGTCCCCAGCCCAGCGATTTGACCGGGAAGGACGAAGCCCGGGAAAGGTCCGCAACTTCCGGACGACGCGTGAGAACGTGAGTATCGAGCAAATGCTATTGGAAGACCTCCACACCAGCCTGATCGAAGACGCCTTCAGCCCCAAGGAAACTCTGGTGGTACGGGCCTACATCGAACTGCTCGAAGAAAACGAGTACGCCCACCCGTCCGCCGCACAACTCGGCGAGAACATCGGCAATATCGATCGAAGCGTCATCCACGTGCTAGTTCACAGCATCCGCTGGAAGCAGATCGACCGTGATCGCCTGCCTCTCGTACTCGCCGGACAAGCTTCCAAGTGGCTTCGCAGTCTCAAAACGGAGCCCGAGTTCACGGCCCATGAGAAGGAATTCCTGTGCACCTACCTTCAACTTGTGGCCAATCGCGGAACGCCTCCTTCCGGTCCCGACATCGTCGCAAAGCTCGAAGCCCCAAGATCCATTCAGTGGGTTCGCAAGAGAGCCTTTACGATTCGACGCAAACAACAAGAGTTTGGGAAACCGCTCTTGATGCTCGCGCGCAACAAGCCCGAACTCGACATTCTGTCCCAGCAACCCGTAAAAATCGCGCCACCTGTACAATCGCACAAACGAATTCTCCTAGATCAATTTCCAACTGCCTGAACGATCCCTGCTGAGTAAAATCAGCATTCTTCCTGTCAAACCACAAGAACTCGTCACTCAAAAGAACGCGTCCACCGCAAGCCCGGGTGGGCGCGTTTTTTGGTAAAACCGACTCCCGGCAATCAGGGCCCGGCAATCAAGACCCGCCATGCATGCCTCGCCATGCAATACCAAGACGAAACCCTCCTCTCGTGCATCGGCAAGCACGCTATGCTGGCTACCGCTTCACGAAAAATCACCGAAGCTCCGACTCCATCCGCGGCCCAACTGAACGGAAACCCGGGCCAGTCCACCATCCACAACCCGACTTTCACAATTCAATATCTACAAACCACCTTCGACAATCCACCTTCGACAACCGGCCTTCACAGTCCGCCTTCGACAACCCGCTACGCAGTATTCAAAGCAGCATCCAAACGGACAAGCGTTCAAAAGGACAATGAACCGCAATCACTTAACGGCCCATTTCCTCTCCCCGAAAACCGCTGGGGCTTTCCTTATCCTGCTCGCGGGCCTGGCCCTCGCAGGCATGGCCTGGCATCAGGAGAAACAGATCGCGCGCGAGCGCATCGGGCAGGTCCATCTGCGCTCTGCCGAGGAGCAGCGGCTCCTTCGTTCCGGGGAGAACCCCTCCATTTTGCTGAAGCCCGTGACCGTCGTGCCGCTGGCTTTCTTGCTGGCCTTCGCGGGTTCCACACTGCTCGTTCGCGCCCCCTCTTCGACCTCCCCAAATCCGGCCTCCCCAAAGAAGAGCCCCGACAAAACCCAGCAAGCCCCCAACCCGGCCGAAGCGAAGAGTGCGGCTGAACTCCTGGGAAGACAGCGAGAACTGGCTCAAGCCGAGAAAACCGCCGTCACGGCGGAATTCGCCGCGTCCATCTCCCACGAAATTCGTAACCCCATGGCGGGAATCCAAATGAGCCTGGCCAATCTGACCTCCGAGGCGGCGGACCACGAACTACGCGAAAGGTTGGCGGCTCTCTCTTCGGAGGCGGTTCGGGTCACGGACATTCTCACCCAGGCCGTAGCCCTAGCGCGCAATGAACCCGAACTCTCCCAGTCCATAGACCTTGCCCCGTGGACTGAGAAAATTTTCGAACTTCTGCGCTTTCAGATCCCGGACAACATTCAACTGGAGTACGACATCGAGCCGGGCATCCATTGCCATCTGCCGCCCAATCGCCTCGGCTGTTGTCTTTCGAATATCGTGACAAACTCGATCGAGGCCATCGGCGACAACCCGGGATGGGTTCGACTGGAAGTCAAGACTCGGGCGGAATACGTCGCTCTGGTGGTCCTCGATAGCGGCCCCGGATTTCCCGAAACCATCCTGAGTGGAGGATCTCTCCCCTCTGGCTCCGAGAACCAACCGAGAAGAGGACTTGGCCTTGCTACGGCCAGACGCTTCGTTCGGGAAATGAGCGGGCGAATCGAATTATCCAACGCTCCCTCCGGCAGTTCGGCATCCGGCGCGCTGGTAACGATATTGCTACCGTCAGCCAGTCATCATGGCTGACACACTTCTTCTAATCGAAGACGAGGATTTTCTCGGGACCGAACTTGTTCGGCATTTCTCCCGTGAGGGTTGGGACGTAGTCCTCCACCGCGATCTATCCGGCGCCCGGAAGGCGCTGATGGAGGACGGCTTGGTTCCCTTGGTCGTCGTCTCGGATATGAATCTTCCTGACGGAAATGCCCTGGACCTGCTGGAGGAGTGCAGAGACCACCAGCAAAGCTCCGAGTGGCTCTTCCTCACCGGTTATGGAACCGTTGCCGATTCGGTTCGCGCACTTCGAATCGGCGCCTACGATTTCCTCGAAAAGCCGTGCGATCAAAAAAGACTAGACCTAGTGGTCACCAGCGCGGCCCGGAGCGCACAGGCTCAGCGCAGACTCCACGACCATGCCCACAACCAGAACCGGGCCTACCCGGTCTCCAATTTTATCGGGTCAAGCAACGCGGCTAGCGAAGTCCGAGATGTCTTGAACCGTCTGATCAATGTCTCCATCAGCGCGCTCATCATCGGCGGGGAAACTGGAACGGGCAAGGGGCTCGTCGCCCGCATTCTCCACAACAGTGGGCCTCGATACAAGGAACCCCTGGTGGAGGTGAATTGTGCGGCGCTTCCCAGGGAGCTCCTTGAATCCGAACTCTTCGGCCATGAGGCCGGAGCGTTCACCGGAGCAAAACAGAAACGTCGCGGCCTGATACAGCAGGCCGATGGCGGCACTCTCTTTCTGGACGAGTTGGCCGAGATGCATATCGACCTCCAGTCGAAACTTCTCAAGGTCATCGAAGATCAACGCGTTCGCCCGCTCGGCTCCGACAAGGAGATGAGTGTCGACGTTCAAATTATCGCTGCCAGCAACCGCAACCTGACTGAGCGCATTGCCGCGGGAGAGTTTCGCTCCGACCTCTACCACCGACTCTCCGTTTTCGAACTGGTGTTGCCCTCGCTCTCCGACCGTATCGGCGATCTCGACGAACTCGTCCCGCTGATTGTCGACGAGTTCAATCACATCGCAGGGAAAAGCGTACGAAATATCTCCGAGAGCACATGGAAGTCGCTCAAGAGCCACAACTGGCCCGGAAACGTTCGCGAACTCCGAAATGTGATCGAACGCTGCGTGCTCTTTTCTGAGGGCCCGGATTTTCCCGAGCGATGGCTCCAACTCCCGGGCCAAGCCCCCACTCCGACGTCGGAAAACAACAACGGTGCCCTGACCCTTCCCCTTGACGGCAGCCTAACTCTCGAGGAAATGGAAGCACATATCATTCGGGTGGCCCTCAAGCGGTCGAACTACAACGCCACCGCGGCAGCCCGCAGCCTGGGCACGACTCGCCAGAAACTTCGCTACCGTGCCCAGAAGCATGGAATTCAGGCTCCCAGCGAAACCGACTCAAACCCAGTTGAATGACGGCGAAAGCCCCGACCGAGAGGGGCGCTTTCAATCCGCGGGAGACTTCCCGGGCAGTTGACCAAAAACGGAGAACACCATGGATCAGTACAGGCGACAGCGAAGCAGTATCCCCCAAATAGCTCTCTTGATCGTCGTGGCAGGAAGCCTTGTGCTCGGCTGTTCCACGGTCAAGGTCCATGACGACTACGACCCCGCCGTGGACTTCTCCAAGCTGAAGTCGTACAGCTGGATGGAAAAACCAAACCCCAACGAGGCGCCCACGATCGCGGAGAACACCCTCCTCACCGATCGAATCGAACGGTCGGTGGACGGAGTACTCGCGACCAAGGGACTGGCCAGAGTTCCGCGAGCCGAGGCTGACTTCCTGATCTCCCAGCATATTGGCGTGCAGCAGAAACTTCAGGTCGACACCACCCAATATGGCTACGGGTACGGCTTTGGCTATGGCGCTTGGGGGGGCCCCATCGGCGGCTACCCGAACCAAACGACGGTTTCACAATACGAGGAAGGTACGTTGATGCTCGATTTCGTGAATCCCGAAACTCGCAGCCTGATATGGCGAGGGACAGGACAGAGCCGAGTCCGCCGGGCATCGACTCCCGAAGAGCGCGAGAAACTCGTCCGAAACGCTGTCGAGAAAATTCTCGGCCAATTTCCGCCGGCCAAAAAGTAAGCGGCTCGCGATGGGTTGCGCCTGCTGACTTTCTGCCTGCTGACTTTCTCAGAGGGAATCCGCTCAGAGCGAGTCCACTGAGACGCTGAGAGAAAGTCCGCTGAGAAGGGGTCCGCTCAGAGGAAGTCCGACGCGCCCTTCAAAACCTGCTCGGCCTCACGAGCCATGGACTCCAGAACCTCCGCAGCCGGGCGAACCGACCGGATTCCCCCGACACCCTGACCAGCAAAGCCAGGCAGAATATCGGCTCGCCGAGCCCGGATGCCCGCCGCCATGGCGGGGGCCGACACAATCGACTGGAAGGGCATGGGCAGAGGTTCAATCTCGGCTTCTTCCCAAGCCTGGGACCAGAGACTCTTGATCATGCGAGCGGGCTTCCCCGTCAACACCCGAGAGACCGTAGTATCGGATTCGCCGGAGTCCACCAGCGCTTGCTTCTGAAAATCATGAATGCCCGCCTCTTCGGTGGCCAGGAAGGCCGTGCCCACCCAGGCACCGGCCGCACCCAACATCATGGCCGCCGCTACGCCGCGTCCGTCGATAATTCCGCCGGCCCCGAGTACAGGCACGTCCACTGCATCCACGACCTGGGGGATCAGCGCCATGGTTCCCACCGGAGAATTGTGGCCACCGGCATCGTGGCCCTGGGCCACGATCATGTCCACGCCACTCCCGGCGACGCGCTGGGCATGAAGAACCTTGCCCACCACCGCAATGACAAAGGTCCCATTGGCGTGAAGCCGGTCCATCCATGGGCCAGGATCCCCGAGCCCCGCCGCGTAGACGGGTACTCGCTCCTCGATAATGACCTCCATCTGGGCCTCAAAGAATTGCTTGGTGAAGATCATCGGACCGTCCTCACCGGGCGCTAGGGAAGCCAATTCCCCGCCACTCACCGGGGGCAGGCCCTCTCGTGCAATGAACTCGGCGGTAAATTCCTGATAGGGGGCGAGGTCCGGCACTGCCCCCGGCGCTTTCATCACATCCTTGCGCCGCACCGAGGCGGGCAGAAGCGTATCCACGCCAAAGGGACGGTCGGTCAGGCTCCGAGTCTCCTCAATCATTTCGCGCAACGCCTTAGGGCCCGCCGCCGCTGCCCCGAGCACGCCAAGCCCGCCCGCGTTCGAAACAGCCGCCGCGAGAGCCGGCGTACTTGCCCCGCCCATGCCCGCAAGCACAATGGGCACGTCGATCTTCAAAGAGTCGCAAATTGGCGATCGCAGTGTCATGAGCGGATCGCCTTCATCGACTTTGCCTTCATCCCCATCCGAGAGCCTTTCCTGAATCCATGGCCAGCGATCCAATGATAGAAATCAACGCTTCTGATTCCTTCGTTTTCGTACCGCCCCTACGAGTTCATCCAGGAGCGGCCGGCTGCGCTCCCAACTCATGCAGGCGTCGGTGATGCTCTGGCCATGGACAAGTTCCTCCCGGGCCAGCCCTTCGGCATTCTGGTTCCCGTCGTGGAGAAAGCTCTCGAGCATCACGCCCGCGACCCGGTGGCTTCCGTCCGAAATCTGTCCGGCGACCTGGCGCGCAACCTCGGCCTGAACCTCGTGGTTCTTGCCGCTGTTCGCATGGCTGCAATCGATCATTACCCGGCCCGAGAGACCCGCCGCTTCGAGTTGCCCCACCACCTCGTCCACATGCTGGCTCGAGAAATTGGGGCCGCTGGACCCACCTCGCAAGATCAAGTGGCAGTCCTCATTGCCCCGGGTGGCCACAATGGCCGCCACGCCCTGTTTAGTCACCGACAGGAAATGATGCGGGTATGCACTGGAGCGAATGCCATCGAGGGCCACCTGTACGTTTCCGTCGGTGGCATTTTTGAATCCCACGGGCATAGACAGCCCCGAGGCCAGTTCCCGGTGCACCTGACTTTCGGAAGTTCGGGCGCCGATGGCCCCCCAAGCCACGAGATCTGCGTAGAATTGCGGGGTAATCGGGTCAAGGAATTCACTTCCGGCGGGAAGGCCCAACTCAAGAACATTGAGCAAAAAGCTTCGCGCGGTTCGCAGACCATGATTGATCGCGAAGCTGCCATCAAGATC
>LWDU01033278.1_pt1 | contig 29009 bp, 20 predicted proteins | sample 727161 | NCBI WGS metagenome assembly LWDU01 (sample SAMN04566230, study PRJNA314399) | hydrothermal vent metagenome | isolation source: deep sea hydrothermal plume seawater | place: Mexico: Gulf of California, Guaymas Basin | collected 2004-07-11
GCCTGTTCTTCGGTGATGGGCGTCATTATTCCACCCAGTATCCTAATGATAGTCTGGGGTGGGCTTATGTCCGTATCGATCGGCGGGCTGTTTCTGGCTGGGGTAGTTCCAGGCTTTCTCATGGCGGTCATCATGATGGGCACGGTTTTGGTTTACGCAAAGATTCGCAATTATCCGGTTTATCAACGCGCATCACAAAGGGAGTTTGTGCGGGCATTAGGACAAGCGGCATTTGCATTGGTAACACCCGCCATCATCGTCGGTGGAATCGTATTTGGTTTTTTTACACCCACCGAAGCATCCGTCGTTGCAGTGATTTATTCCTCTATTCTCGGTGGTCTCGTGTATCGCAAAATTGGCTTTAAGGAATTCCCTGAAGTGCTCTATGACTCGGCGCGGCTGGCCGGCATTTCTCTTTTCTGTATCGGTACTGCATCCGCCTTTGGCTGGCTGCTGGCATACTACCGGGTGCCTCAGGCGTTGGTGGATGTCATGGCGGGATATGGAACCGGGCTTATCAGCACTGGCTTTATTATCGCCCTTGCCTTTCTGGTTATAGGCATGTTTATCGATGCGATCCCAGCAATCATTATTCTCGGGACTATCCTTTACCCCCTTGCCGACAAGGTCGGCATGCACCCTATCCATTTTGCCATCATCGGCGTAATCTCCCTTGCTTTCGGTCTGGTGACACCGCCTTATGGACTGTGCCTGCTCATATCCTGTAGCCTGGGCGACATAAAGGTTGTCGACGCGATCAGGGACGTCGCCATCATTTTAGTGCCCTTACTGGTATTACTGATGCTGGTAATCGTCTTCCCGGAACTCATTTTATTCCTGCCACGATGGTTAGCCCCGGAATTTCTATAGCAAAATCTCTGCTTGTCAGCCTGTCCCCTTCTAGTCACGTTCAGGCTATAGTTCACGCATCAGTGTTTTTGAACCAGGAGCGGCACCATTCTTAGCCCATATCGAGTATTAGACTTAACCGACCATCGTGGTGAGCTTGGCGCCATGATTCTGGCTGACCTCGGCGCAGACGTCATTAAAATTGAACCACCCGGGGGCAGTTCGACTCGTTACCAGGCCCCTTTTATAGGCGATGCTCTGCCCCAGGAGGACAGCCTGCATTATTTCGCCTACAACCGGAACAAACGGTCCCTGGTCCTGGACCTTGATCTGGCGCAAGATCGTCAGATTTTTGATGCTCTGGTGTGTGGCGCTGACTTTGTGCTCGAATCATCTCCTGAAGGGCTGCTCGCCAGCCGGGGCATCGATTTTGCTGTCTTGAAAAAGCTAAATCCAACGCTCATTCACGTGGTTGTTTCACCCTATGGAAGCGACGGCCCCAATGCTGCTCGAATCGCTAACGATCTCACTCTCTCCGCTATGGGCGGCCAGGCCAGCTTACAGGGATCACCCGATCGACCACCGGTTCGGGTTTCCATCCCCCAGGTCTGGCGCCATGCCAGCGCACAGGCTGCTGCAGCGGCAATGATTGCCCATGCACGCATGCTGGTGACCGGTGAGGCACAGTATGTGGACGTATCTGCACAATGCGCAGTGACCTGGACCATGATGAATGCCATGGATGCGCATGCCATCCAGGGTTTCGAATTTGAACGCATGGGATCCACCGTGCAGATGGGCACACGTGCCATCGATCCGGTATTTGAATGTGCGGACGGATACCTGGTGGCAATCCCTGTGGGCAGCGTACTCAATGCATTGCTTGGACATATTGCAGCAGACGATTTAGTCGACCCGGAATGGCTCACAGAAGACTGGGAAACCTTTGATATGCGGATGGCCACGGGACAGGAAATGCGTTTTACTTCTGAGGAGGTTCGCGACCTGTTTGCACGATACTTTCGCATGCACACAAAACAAGAACTGTTCGCTCTGGGTTTCGAGGCCGGGGTCACTCTCGCACCCATCAACACAGTGGCTGATCTGACCCAGTTTAAACAGTTAGATGCGCGTGATGCCTGGCAGGAAACGGTCTTGCCTAATAGTGAAACAGTGCGAACCCCTGGGCTATTTGCAAAGATGAACCAGGCGCCAATGGCGTTTCGCTATCCGCCTCCACGATTGAATGAGCATGGGCCGCAGATACGTGCCGAAGTATCAAGCGGTATTCGTAAACGGGTAGAACTTCCCGAACCGGTTGCAGACTCAGACAAACCGTTTAAAGGTCTCAAAGTGCTCGATCTGACCTGGGTGATCGCGGGTCCTGCCTCGGTTCGATACCTGTCTGATCATGGTGCCACCGTGATAAAGGTGGAATCCGAATTGAGGCCCGATGGGTTGCGTTTTCTGGGGCCAGTAAGGGGAGAACCCGGCTGGAACAGCTCGCATTTTTACGGCGAGTTCAATGCAGGCAAGAAATGCGTACAGTTGCAGCTCAAAGAACCGAGGGCCCTGGAAATGCTCAGCAAGCTGGTTGAATGGGCAGACGTGCTGGTCGAGAACTGGGCACCCGGCGCTACCCAGCGCCTGGGCATCGATTACCCATCCTGCGTCAAATTGAACCCTGAGCTGATCATGGTCAGCACCAGTCTGCTAGGACAAAACGGCCCTATGGCCTCCATAGCTGGATTTGGTTACCACGCAGCGGGGATGGCCGGCTTTTACGAAGTGACTGGCTGGCCCGATATGCCGCCTCATGGGCCCTGGCTTGCCTACACGGATGTCATTGCCCCCCATTTTATTACAGCCAGCGTGACCGCAGCACTGGATCACCGCCGCCGCACCGGAAAAGGCCAGCATATTGATGCTGCACAGTTTGAAATAGCGCTGCAGTTTCTGGCGCCAGAGATTCTTGATGCCCAGGTAAACGGCTATGTTGCCCCACGTATGGGTAATCGAAAACGCGATGCCGCGCCCCAGGGCATCTACGAGTGCAGCGGAGAAAACCAGTGGTGTGCGATCGCGGTCGATACCGATGATCAATGGGCCAGGTTGTGTTCCGTCCTTGGACACCCGCAGTGGAGCCAGGATGATGCTCTGAGCACCGTTACAAGCCGCATTGAGCAGCACGACCTGATCGATGCTCACTTAAACCAGTGGACCCGCTCCAAGACGCCCCTTGAAGTAATGGAACTGCTCACCGCGTCGGGTGTTCCGGCAGGCGCCGTTCAACGCAGTGAGGAATTACGAAACGATCCGCAGTATATTCACCGGCAGTTTCATCATTACCATCAGCACCCCGTTATGGGGGAGGTGCCGTACGCCGGTAATCAGTTTCTGATCCCCGGCTATCAGGCTGGACCGCATGGCCCAGCACCCCTGCTCGGGCAGCATAATTTTGAGGTCTTCGGTGAGATACTCGGCCTGGATGACACGGAAATAGAGGCATTGATTGCTGCCAAAGTCATTCTGTAGGGGCCATTCTGTGTGGGTCATATGAATGTCCTGGCCAAGCTATCGGCCAGGATAAAGCCCATTGCCAGCCACTGCAGCAAATTAGCAGGCCCATAACCGGCAGTTCGAGTCCCTGAGCTGCTTTTCAAGCCATCTGCTGGCGCCCAGCAAACCCGAAGTCATGAAAAAAGAACCGCTATTGATGCGCTCAATTGATTTGCCGATTCGACCAAATTCTTGAGCGTTAAAACTCAGTACTGAGTTCTACCATCTGTACACTCTCGCGCCACAGTTGGCCGCAAAGGTCTTCATCCTCAGCCAACTGCGAACAGCTCTCGAGCCGGGTCTGGTCAAAATACTTACCGGTAACCTCTGCCAGTGAACTGTCACTGGCCAGCTTAATGGTTGTCTTAGCGCCTTCCTGTGGCGTAATAAACATTAAATTGACCAACTTTCTCACCAGCCACGGCAGATCACGCATGATGTCGGTGCGCACACCACCAGGATGTAAGCAGTTAGATGTCACATCTGTGCCTGCCAGCCGCCTGGCAAGCTCAACAGAAAATAGCACGTTAGCCAATTTCGATTGAGCATAAGCGGTCTGGCTATTGTATTTTTTCTCACCCCGAAAGCTGCCAAAGTCGATCTGACCCTTCTTGTGCAGCATGGATGATACCGTAACAATGCGGGCCGATGAGGTAGCCTTTAATACATCAAGCAACAGGTTAGTTAAAAGAAAATGTGATAGATGATTCACGCCAATCTGTAATTCGAAACCATCGTCGGTTAATTTTTTTCGAGTCGGAAATACACCGGCGTTATTAATCAAAACATCCAGACTATCGTATCGCTGTGTAAATTCGCCCACCAGATCGCGCACAGATTCAAGCGAGGCCAAATCTACCGGTAAATTGATTGCGGGCTGCCGGGCAACCGCATTGATTTCCGCCAGCGCCGCTTGTGTTTTGTCCCCAGGCTTGCAGGCCAGCACCATACTGGCTCCGAGTTTAGCCAGCTCAATCGCGGCGACCTTGCCAATACCACTGTTACCGCCGGTTATCATTACCCTTTTATTTTCCATAGCGATCTTTTTACCCTCCCTGATTGAATCTAGAGCCTATTACCAAATCGCCTCAAATACCACTTGCGCTGCCTAGCATTGCCTGCACAGTCACAACGGACACCAGAACGCCTCGATCCTAAAATAAACATCCTGAAAACAGGCAGGGACTCAGGCAGATTCGCCGCTGGCAGTGGCGCTAAGAGGGTAAAATTCCTTTCACCTGCATCGCTGCAGTTTGAGGACCCCCAGACCTGTTTTATAGATCGAAAATATAACCCTAAAGTGCCATATTGCAGCTATTTTCGTGAACGTCTTAGCCTACAATGCAGCAATGACACTTTCTACTCTGGACTGGTTTCTTATCGGCGCTTATTTTGCGGTGTCGCTCACTGTCGGCCTGTGGGCATCTAAACTGACCCAGCAGGACACCCGCTCTTTCTTCTTGGCTGGGGGCAATATGCCCTGGTGGCTATTGGGTGTCTCCATGGTTGCAACGACCTTCTCCACCGATACGCCAAACCTGGTGACCGGCCTGGTGAGACAACATGGCGTCTCTGGCAACTGGGCCTGGTGGGCATTCCTGCTCACTGGCATGCTAACCGTATTCGTCTACGCAAGACTCTGGCGGCGGTCAGAGGTACTGACCGATATCGAATTTTATGAATTACGCTACAGTGGCAATGCAGCCGCATTTCTGCGTGGATTTCGTGCCTTATATCTGGGCCTGGTGTTTAATGTAATGGTCATAGGTGCGGTGAGTTTAGCCGCTATAAAATTCGGGGAAATCGTCCTGGGTTGGCCTGGTTGGGTCACCCTCACAATTGCCGGTTCCATAACCCTGACTTATTCGGCTCTGGGCGGCCTTAAAGCCATCATCATCACCGACTTTTTCCAATTCAGCCTGGCCATGCTTGGTTCCTTCTGGGGCATGTTCTATATCCTCGGGTTACCGGAGATTGGCGGCTTATCAAACCTAATCACTCATCCCAATGTCACCGACAAACTTGCCTTATTACCGGATATGTCAAATCCCAATGAGTGGGTTCCCGTTTTGCTGGTGCCTCTGGCTGTCCAATGGTGGGCCAGTTATTACCCTGGCGCCGAACCAGGCGGGGGTGGTTACATTGCGCAGCGGATGTTTTCCGCGAAAAATGAGCAGCAGGCTGTGGCCGCGACCTTCCTCTTTAACCTGGCGCATTATGCCGTGCGTCCCTGGCCGTGGATTCTGATTGCCCTGTGTTCGCTCATCATATTCCCTGAACTAACAGATATTCAGAAGGCATTCCCAGCACTTGCAGCGGATAAACTTGACCATGACGTTGCCTACGCGGCCATGCTCACGTTACTGCCACCGGGGCTGCTGGGGCTGGTCGCTGCTTCTCTCATGGCAGCTTTCATGAGCACCATGTCCAGCCAATTAAACCTGGGAGCAAGTTACCTGGTAAATGATCTGTACCACCGTTTCATAAGGCCCCAGGCGGCGCAATCAGAACGGGTCACTGCGGGACGGTTATTTACCATCATTACCCTCATCCTAGGAGGCGGCTTTGGGCTCCTGCTAACCAGCGCCAGCCAGGCATTCAACCTGATGCTCATGATAGGCGCTGGAACCGGCCTCATTTACATCCTTCGCTGGTTCTGGTGGCGCATCAATGCCTACACCGAGATCGTTGCCATGGTAAGTTCTCTTTTTATTGCGGGATACTTCAATTTCAGTGATTCTGACCTGGAAGGCTGGCAAAAAATTGTGGTTGGCACCTTGTTAACGACCATTGTATGGGTCACTGCAACTTACCTGACTCCCGCCGAGAATGATCAAACCCTGCGAAATTTTGTCAATACGGTCAATCCAGGTGGCCCTGGCTGGAGAAAATATCCTCTCGGTGATGCAACGGTCCCCTGGCCTGTGCCACAGGCAATTCTGTGTATGGCATTAGGCTGCATTGTGGTTTATGGATGCCTGCTGGGTCTTGGCCACCTGATCTACGGTCATATAGAAATGGGTTCAATATTAATGGGGCTGGCGCTGGTTGCTTCATTTGGCTTAGCCAGAACATGGAAGTAGGGCATGGAAGTAGAGCGTGGAACTAGGGCATAGAAAGACAGCATGGAAATAAGCCCCCACTCCATGCCAGGTCCAACAGCAAAGCCATGATCACTGTCAGACAGCGTCTATTTCCCGGAAACCCGCAGACAACCTTGGGGTAATTGACCAGAACCTCGCCCTTTACGGACTCGCTTTTACATATCGCTGCAGCCACTGGTCCTGCTCCCACAGCATATGGAGAATACTTTCTTTGCCACGATAACCATGGCTTTCCTTCGGCAGGATCACCAATCTAGCAGGGGCACCCAGGCCTTTGAGTGCATTAAAATAACGTTCACTCTGCATTGGATAGGTTCCAGAATTATTGTCCGCTGCACCATGGATCAGCAACAGCGGTGTTTTCATTTTATCGGCATGCATGAATGGCGACATGCCGTAATACACCTCAGGTGCATCCCAGTAGCTCCTTTCTTCGCGCTGAAACCCAAAAGGGGTGAGCGTTCGGTTGTAAGCACCACTTCTAGCGATGCCTGCTGCAAACAGGTTTGAATGACTGAGTAGATTTGCCACCATGAAAGCACCATAGGAATGACCACCAACAGCAACGCGTTTGCGATCAATATAACCAAGCTGGTCCACCGCATCGATAGCCGCTTTGGCATTACCGACGAGTTGCTTTCTGAAGCTATCGTTCGGCTCGTTGTCCGCTTCACCGACAATCGGAAAGGCGGTATCATCAAGCACCGCAAAACCCCGGGTAACCCAGAATATCGGACTGCCATAATAGGGATAGTTAAATTCGCTCGCATTAGACGTATTCTGGCCGGCGCTGTTCTTGTCCTTGTATTCAACTGGATAGGCCCAGACCAGCAAGGGTAGTTTTTTACCACTGGCCGGGTCATAGCCGGCGGGCAGATATAAAGTGGCAGAAAGGCTCAGACCATCGTCTCGCTGATAGGTAATCACCTCCTTGTGAACATCGCTAAGCGCAGAATAGGGATTCGCAAACGAGGTAATCGGCTGCAAAGTAGCACTTAGAATATTACGCAGATAATAGTTCGGGTATTCAGCAGGCGATTCTAATCTGACCAGAATGCTTCCTTTTTGCATGTTAATGCCTTCAACAAGTCGTTCAAGGCGATTCGTATAAGCTGATTCATAGAGGCGACGCCGCTTACCCAGAACAAAGTCAATCTGGTCAACAAACGGAAACTGGCCTTTTTCAGAAAACCCTTCTCCAAACAAAAAAGCCTTGCCGTCCTCAAGCGCCAATACGTGCTGGTTCAGCGCGTTGCGAGACTCGACAAAGCGACCAGGGTCGCTGTACCGGTCCTGATAGTTTCGATCAAAAATCAGGCTAGCCGAGATGGTTGCATCAGATGGGTTAAACGCATAAGTCTTGGTGTTTCGATTGTCAAACCAGAAGTCTTCTACCACGGCAAGCTGATCACTACCCCAGTGAATAACAGCCAGACGATTCCTGGTTTTAACCAGCGACCTGTGTTCACCAGTAAAAGGCGCGCTTAGTTCAAAGGCCTCGTCTCGATAATCAACGTCAACCGCCGGATCACCACCATCTAAAGCCTTGACCCAGGTTATGGTCGCGGCGTGATCAGCTCGCCAGTGGAAATCCCGTTTCTGCTTGGTCGTTGCCATGAAACCCTTGGGCCGTACTTCGTCAAGGGGCTTGTCAAGCAACAGCTTCACCACCTCACCTGATTGCGTGAGTATGTCAGTCTGGGAAGCAAACCGGTAAAAGGGAACCAAATAAGAAAAGGGGCGTTTGATTCGGGTTACTAATACGTAATGCCCATCCGGTGAAATTTCAATGTCCTGGTACAAATCAGCCGCTAACCAGCGTTTTGAACTGCCCTTAAGGTCAATGCGATAAATCTCAGAACGTACCAATCGCTCAAAATTCTGTTCATCAGCGGGAGACTTAAGCAGGTCCTGATAGGTTCTATTCTGCGCTTTTGCGCCATCACTGTCAGAAACGGTAGGCCCTGTAGGAACGGCTGTATCGGTTTCAATCAGTTCACTTTGATTTGCCGGAAGCAGGGTCACAAGCAGGGACTGACTATCTGCAGACCAGGTCACTGGATTACCCAGGTTGGCATTCACACTGCCGAGACTGAGTCGTCTTGCTCTATGACTTCTCACTTCCAGCAGCCAAATTTCTACCCCTGTATCAGTGGTGTGGGTAAAGGAGATGAAACGCTCATCTGGCGACCAGGAAAAATAAGCAAGCCGTGCACTGGCAGGAAGCCCGACAACGGGACTTGCAGGCGTATCGTTATCGGACTCACCCTGCAGGCGCTTAACCGCCAAGTCGTTGTAATACCGAGTTCTGCTGCCAATATTGGTCACTGGATTAACGCGCAACCCTCCCAGGCGAAGTTCGGGTTCGGATAGTTCAGCAATCGTCTTGTAGGGATCTCGATAAAGCAGCAGCAACTGTTCACCGCGGCTGTCAATGCGCACCTGTGGCGCCAGGGGCGCCTCAATCAGCGACCTGATTTCATCGACAGGCTGCTGATAATTCAGCGCCGCCAGGGACATCGCGGGACATATGACTAAATAAAAACCGGCAAAAATTCTAATCATGATGGCCTCGTTTCAACTGGGATTACGCAATCGTGCCACTGACTACAATGCATATCAATAATAGACGATCATTCTAAAATTATTAGCTTCTAGCCGGATCGTCATTGTTCAAGACCTTGTTCAGGACCTTGTTCAGGACCTTGTTCAGGACCTTGTTCAGGTCATTGTTCAGAAATTGCCCGGCACCATCAATGATCCAGAGGCGGCACCCGCTCCGTCATGGTCTGTTTTAGCCGTCTATAGCTACGCGCGCCAAACCAGGCGTAATATTCACCATCAACAATGGCGCCATTAAAACCGAGCTGAGTAAGCTCATCAGCATACCCCTCGAACGGGAACGGCTCCGAAGAGAACAGATAGAACGTATTGGCATCGGGCAGGCTTTCATGGTCCAGAGTCGGATAGCAACTAGCGTGGTCATGCAAGCGCTTCCCCAGACCCACTTTGTTTAACATTGATCCAATAAAAGTATTTCTGCTAACTGCCATCCACGGATCTCGCCAGATGATGTATTCAACCCGGGCATCTGCAAGTACGGGTTCACCAACCTTGTCGAGCAAACCAGGGATATCTTGCCAGGCCTGGCATACCAGATCGGGCATAGCGGCCAGCTTGCGCCACTCTCCCGCCAAAGCTTCTAACTGTTGATTCTCTACCAGCTGGGCAACTTTACTCAGCTCGGCGCCGAGGTTGTCAGTGGATGTGATGTGCGTTGCAATCCATGGAAACGGGCAGGAGTCTGCCATTGTCAGGGTGTTTTCCTCCCTGTCCATCAGCACCAGGTCGGGTTTGAGATCTGCACACCTATCCCAGTTTACCTGTTTAGTGCCACCCACCACAGGAATATCCGTGACCCCGGCACCAGGATGAATACAGAAACGAGTCCGGCCGACAACCTCTACGCCGCATTCAAGCAGCGTCTCAGTCAAGCTCGGTACCAGAGATATAACCCGCAATTAGTTCACGTTCCGATGATCATAAGGGCAATGTCCGCAAGCATTGCCACAACAGGTACCGCGAACCCGATGATAGTACTCGGTCAGTACCATCAGACCATCTTCCATATAGTAGTGGACGCCCTCGACCAACTGTTTGATCGGCCAGGTCTCCGTCTTCGACATAGTGCTTGCCTCAGGTATTACGTCGATACTGACCGCCCACCTCAAAGAAGGCATCGGTCAACTGTCCCAGCGAGCAATGCCGAACGGCCTGCATTAACGCTTCAAAACCATTGCCTCCTTCCGTGATTGTCTGCTTCAGATTCGCCAGAGCCTGGTCGGACGTTTCCACATGACAGGACTGAAATTCAGCGAGCCGAGCGATCTGACTGAGCTTCTCTTGTTCGGTGGAACGAGCAAGCTCTATGGTCGTTTCTTCAGGTTCGCTTTCAGGCTGGAAGGTGTTTACGCCGATAATGGGTAGATTACCGTCATGTTTCAGGGTTTCATACTTCATGGATTCTTCCTGAATCTTGCCCCGCTGATAACCCGTTTCCATTGCACCCAGCACACCGCCGCGATCCGAGATGCTTTCAAACTCGCGCAGCACTGCCTCTTCGACCAGATCTGTCAGCTCGTCGACAATAAAGGCGCCCTGACTTGGATTTTCAGTCTTGGTTACACCGAATTCCCGGTTGATAATCAACTGAATTGCCAGTGCGCGTCGCACAGACTCTTCAGAAGGCGTGGTAATCGCTTCATCATAGGCATTCGTGTGCAGGCTGTTACAATTGTCATTAATCGCCAGCAAAGCCTGCAAGGTCGTTCTGATATCATTGAACTGCATTTCCTGGGCATGCAGGGATCGACCCGAAGTCTGAATGTGGTACTTCAATTTCTGACTGCGCTCACTGGCACCGTATTTCTCACGCATGGCAATCGCCCAGATACGGCGAGCAACCCGACCAATCACGGTGTATTCAGGATCCATCCCATTTGAGAAGAAGAATGATAGATTGGCTGCAAAATCATCGATTTGCATGCCTCGTGCGAGATAAGTCTCCACAAAGGTGAACCCATTTGCCAGTGTGAATGCCAATTGGGAGATAGGATTAGCACCCGCTTCAGCAATGTGATAACCCGAAATCGAAACGGAATAAAAATTTCTGACCTGCTTATCGATAAAATACTGCTGGATATCCCCCATCATGCGCAAACTGAATTCAGTCGAGAAGATACAGGTATTCTGCCCTTGATCTTCCTTAAGAATATCAGCCTGTACCGTACCTCTCACATTGCTAAGCGCAAATTGTTTTAATTCTGCTGTTTCTGATTCGCTGGGCTCACGTCCTTGTCTTTCCGTGAACTGATCGATCTGCTGATCAATGGCAGTATTCAAGAACATTGCGAGAATCGCAGGTGCAGGGCCATTAATAGTCATGGACACGGAAGTTCTTGGATCGCAAAGTTCAAATCCGCCGTACAGGACCTTCATATCATCAAGGGTGGCAATAGACACACCAGAGTTGCCGATCTTGCCGTAAATATCCGGCCTGGTTGCCGGATCAAATCCATAGAGCGTGACACTATCAAATGCGGTTGATAATCTTTTCGCATCGGCGTGCTCAGATAACTTCTTGAATCGTCGATTGGTTCGAGCTGGATCACCTTCCCCGGCAAACATCCGTGCGGGATCCTCACCCTCGCGCTTGAATGGGAAGACACCTGCCGTAAAGGGGAAGAAGCCGGGCAGATTTTCTCGCTTCAGGAATTTCAGTACCTCACCATCATCCTCATACTGAGGCACACTGACACGCTGAACCCAATTCCCCGACAGAGTCTGGCTGCCGAGACGGGTTGTGATTTCTTTGCCACTGGAGGTAGTTTCCACACGTTCCTGACCAACATAACCTGCTTTCATCTGAGGCCAGCTGTCGAGGAGCTTTTTATTTTCATTGGAGAGTTTATCGATCCGCTGATCAATTAAAGTTGAAATACGGCTATTGTCCTCACCCAGCATCCGCTGGGTTGCCTGCAACTGCTGGCATTCTCGGGCAATACCGGCCTGAACATTCGCATCACTCAGATAACCGCGCACTGTTTCAGCGATCTCTGCGAGATAGCGAACTCGCCCTGACGGCACTATGACAGAACGTTCGGATGGTAATCGGCTATCCAGATAAGGTAGACGCGATGGCCACTGACGCAACCCCTTGTCACGTAAAATGCTCAATAGGCCATGGTACGCTGAGGACACACCATCATCACCGAAGCGTGAGGCAATCGTGCCGAACACGGGCAACTCCGTGGGTGATTTGTCCCAGGCTTCATGATTTCTCTGAACCTGTTTGGACACATCGCGCAAGGCATCTTCAGCACCTTTCCTGTCAAACTTATTGATAACAACCTGGTCTGCGAAATCCAGCATGTCTATTTTCTCAAGCTGACTCTGGGCACCAAACTCCGGCGTCATAACATACATGGAGGCGTCTACATAAGGTACAATTCCGGCATCACCCTGGCCGATACCCGGGGTTTCCACCACAATCAAATCAAAATCGAATTTTTGTGTCACTGCGATTACTTCGGACAGATAGTCGGGCACCTCGCCCACGGAACGGCGTGTCGCAATGGAACGCATAAATATATTCGGCGCATAGATTGAATTCATGCGGATACGATCGCCTAACAGCGCACCACCCGTCTTTCGTCGCGTTGGATCGATCGCCAGAACGGCTATTCTGGCAGAATCATCACTATCAATTCGGAAACGGCGTACAATTTCATCGGTTAACGACGACTTGCCAGCACCGCCTGTACCCGTTATACCCAGTACCGGTGTCGATTTATCAGAGCCAAGCTTCAGGGCAGCGCAATCAGCAGCACTCATCTCGCCTCGCTCAACCGCTGTAATCATACTGGCCAGTGCCAGGTAATCATCCGACTTTATATTTTTAAGCGCGGACGCCTTTGCTGGCAAAGCTCGACATTGATCCACCATGTCCTGAATCATGCCAACCAGGCCCATATTCATGCCATCGTGAGGCGAATATATCCGGGTGATCCCATAGTCCTGTAATTCCTTAATCTCGGCAGGCACAATCACACCGCCGCCGCCACCAAACACTTTGATATGACCGGCATTATTTTCTCTGAGCATGTCAACGACGTACTTGAAATATTCAACATGTCCACCCTGGTAGGAGCTTATGGCAATCGCCTGCACGTCTTCGTGTAATGCTGCCTGGACCACTTCAGATACTGCCCGGTTGTGGGCAAGGTGTATGACCTCCACGCCATGGGACTGCAGGATCCGGCGCATAATATTGATGGAGGCATCGTGGCCATCAAAAAGACTCGCCGCTGTCACAAACCGCAATGGCGGTTGTTCTTTTTCAGATTGTGTACTGCCTTCTACGGATCTGACCGTTGACTGTGACTTTGCTTCTGACATGAGATTAAGCCTCTGGCTTGAATTGGGTGGGCGTTGCCATCGAAAGCAACAGGATCATCGTTTTCTTCAGGTTTTCATGTAACTCACAGGTTGCTTCAAGGTCGCCTGGGTTGGCCAGCCAAGCGTAAACAATACCAATAACCGATGCACAAAACTGACCTGCAATGGCATCGGCATTCTGTTTTATCTGCTCAGAGATTCCTGAATCTGCGGTAATCCAGTTCACTACATCCAGATGACGACGATTATGAATATTGCCAATAATTTCTGAAAGTTCAGAACCTGCATTAATGGACTCAAACAACAAAGTATAGAAAGCACGCACATGATCAGGTGCTTCAAAGCAAAATTTGTAGTGTTCGTCTAAGGCATCAAGGATCGCACCCAGGCCAGTTTCTTTTTCCGTTGCTTTCTTTAACTGGCCGAGCCAGGAATCGCCTATCTGACGAAGCACGAAAGCAAACAGCTTGTCCTTGGAACCAAAGCGCTGACCCGCAAGACCCCTGCTGTAACCGGCCAGCAAGCCGACCTCTTTAAGGCTGGTCACCGCAGGTCCTCTATCAACAATCAAGCGCACAGCCGCATTCAGCATTCGGTTATCTGAAATCTCAGTTCTTTCAGCCTGGGTTAATCTGCCATTAGTCTTAGCATTCATACTCAGAAACTTTCCTCATCAAGCGCAATGCCAATATCAGCGCCACCAACAACCGCATCGAGATAAGCCTTATGCCGGGGTAGCAGCTGGGCAAAGTAAAAATTAACCGATGACAGTTTTCGCCGATAAAAAGCCCGGTCCCCCCCATCAAGTCCTGCTACTGCTTTCTCTGCTGACTTAGCCAGGTACCAGGCTCCAGCCACATAGCCCACCATCATCAGAAAATTATAGGCAACCGCACCTACAAATTTCTGATCACTGCCGGCATTCTCGAGGATGTATCGGCTAGCTGTCTGCAGATTTGCAACGGCAGCCTGCAGTTGCATGGCCAGGGGTTTTAAAGTGTCAGTGGACTTAATACGTTCTGCTGTAGCCATAATCTCTTCAAGATAGGAGGCCAGTGCGGCGCCCTGGTCTCGCAGCACCTTGCGGTCGACCAGATCATTAGCCTGGATACCGTTGGTGCCTTCGTAGATAGCCGCTATCCGCGCATCTCTGTAATGCTGAGCAGCACCGGTTTCTTCAATATAGCCGACGCCACCATGAACCTGAATTCCCAGAGAGGTGATCTCATTAACAAGTTCGGTGCACCAGGCTTTCACCATGGGTGTCAGCAATGCGAACCGCTGCTTAAAATGGGTGCGTTCCTTCGGGTCTTTTCCATGGACTTCCAGATCATGTGAAAAAGCACCATCGTAGCAAAGACCGCGCATGGCATCAGTTAACGATTTCATGGTCATCAACATTCGCTGTACATCGGCGTGTTCGATGATCGAGGCAGGCTGCCCCGTTTTTACGTTTCGACCCTGAATCCGATCCCTGGCGTAAGCGAGTGCATCCTGATAGGCCCTCTCTGATAGCGCCAGACCCTGTAAGCCGACTTCGAGTCGGGCGTGATTCATCAAAGTAAACATGCAGGCGAGACCGTCACCTGTCTCGCCGATCAGATAGCCAATGGCGCCTTTGTTTTCTCCGAAACTCATAACGCAAGTTGGGCTGGCATGAATACCCAGCTTATCTTCGGTCGCAATGACTCTGAGGTCGTTACGTTCACCTAAGCGGCCATCATCACCGACCAGAAATTTTGGCACCAGAAACAGCGACAAGCCCCTGTTACCCGCTGGGGCATCTACCATCGGAGCAAGCACCAAATGCAGGATGTTCTCTGCCATATCATGCTCACCCCAGGTAATGAATATCTTCTGCCCACGGATACGAAAATAATCACCCTCGGCCTCAGCTCGGGTTTTCAGGGTGGAAAGGTCAGAGCCAGCATGGGGCTCAGTTAGGTTCATGGTTGCTGTCCATTTGCCGGTAACCAGCGAAGGCAGATATTTGTCTTTCAATTGGTCACTAGCATGGGCAGACAACGCATCAATACCACCCGCCGTCAGCAATGGGCAGATGGCAAGCGCAGCGCAGGCACTGTTCCACATCTCCGATGCCGCCAGATGAATAAGGTAGGGTAACCCCTGACCACCGTACTGAGGATCCTGGGCAAGGCTTAACCACTGATTATCAACAAACAACCGGTAGGCCGCGGCAAAACCATCGGCTGTAATAACCTGGTCACCCTGTTGCCTGACACCCTGTTGATCACCAACGTGATTAAGCGGCGCTAATACCTGACCGGCGAATTTTGCGGCTTCATCCAGAATCGCAGAGGTCAGTTCGCTGGATGCGTCTGAGAAATCGGCAAGACCAGACAATCGGGAATAATCCAATAATTCATTAATAACAAATCCGATCTCGCGAACGGGAGCCACATATTCAGCCATGGTTTGATCAATACACTTAAAAGGAATATTCAAGATACTTGCTTGGGACAAGCAAGTCAATCTCAATTCCTACCCATCACCATGGCAGATGGTCAGGTCAGCGAGCGGCATTAAACAAACTCAAGCTGATGCAGTAACTGAAACAATCGGGTTTAGCATTGCCAATACTGGGCTGCCTAGTGAAGTAGCATTACGCCATCATTTGTGCCTAAATGCGGTTTCTTTTGCGAACGTATCTTTTTTGTGAATCAAACGGTCAGCAACGACGAATCATCTCCACCGGCAGCAGTTGCTGGCAATTTTACTGAAGGCGCCGTTCATTCCCATCTTATAAAATTAACCGGTTACATGGTGCTCGGTTTTGTTTCTATTATGACTGCAAGCCTGATGGAAACGATCTATATCGGCCGAGTTGGTACCGAAGAACTTGCCGCCATCAGTTTCACTTTTCCGCTGGTGATGATAATGCAAGCGGTCTCCATGGGGCTGAGTGTCGGCGCGTCTTCGGTAGTTGCAAGGATTATGGGAGTGGGGGACACCGCCAAGGCTAAGCTGCTCAATACCCATTGCATCGTTCTCGTGCTGAGCCTGACAGCCGTTCTTGGTTTACTGGTCTATTATAACCTTGAAGGTTTTTTCACCCTGCTGGGTGCTGAAAATGAGGTTCTCGACCTGACTCTGGACTACATGCGGATCTGGTTACTGGGCATGCCCTTCTTCACCATTACGCTGGTTGGCATGACTTTAATGCGAGCCATGGGTGATGCAGTCACCCCGGGTTATCTGATGACCATCGGCTCCAGCCTTCATATCGTCATAGCGCCTTTTTTTATCTTCGGTCTCCTGGGATTACCCGCTTTGGGCCTGAAGGGTGCTGCGGTGAGTTTTGTCATGGCCAGGACGGTAAGTTTCCTGTCCTACGCTTACGTCATGGTTATCAGAGACGAACTACTGACCTTTAAGATGACAGGATTTTTCTCCTCCTGCCGGGACATCTCCCATGTTGGCCTGCCGGCGGTAGCCAGTAATCTCATCGCACCTGTGTCGATGAGTGTTATCACACGATTGCTTGCCGGGCACGGCGCCGTGGTGGTGGCAGGCTTTGGCGTTGCTTCTCGGATCGAGTCCATGATTCAAATGATCATCTTTGCCCTATCCATGAGCCTGGCACCCTTTGTCGGTCAGAACTGGGGGGCGGGCTATTTCCAGCGGGTAAAACTGGCGCTTCGACTGGCTAACTGGTTTGCCCTGAGCTGGGGCTTATTTGCCTATACTGTGCTGCTTGTTGCGGCCGAATTCCTGGTTACCCTGATCAACGATGACCCTGGCGTGATTCAGTCAGCAGTATACTATCTTCTAATCGTTCCGCTGGGGATGGGCTTTATGGGTGTGATGGCCAATGCAAACTCCAGTTTCAATGCATTAGGGAAACCCCTGCCGCCCCTGCTGATTTCCACTCTGCAGATGATTGTTGTTTATATACCACTGGCCCTGCTTGGCGATTACCTATGGGGTTATGTAGGGATTTTTATTGCATCAGTCACGACAGTTTGCCTGCTGGGCACAATCAGCTGGGTCTGGATCAATAAGGAAGTGGGCCTGAAAGCCGTGCCAGACGAATAGACCCGATCTGAATCAACGGGCCATTTTATATTCTAATCCTAGCTGACCCGGCCGATTCTGATTTGCGGTAAAAGTTCTGAAAAATCAGGAATTGCCCCGCAAACTTGCCACAGTCTGCCTGAGAATAGTGGGTATACTGCTAAGGGAGACCCCTAAACTGTCTCGACGGGTGAAATCAAAACCTGTCGGGGGTAACGCCGTTTCCAGCAACGGTTCAGGCATTTCAGCTTCAGGAATAAGCTTTTCTAGCTCTGCATAAATGTCCTGATAATGCCAGCTTTCAAACATCCCGAAATAACGGCCGTGGGCGTCTTCATTTTCATAAGCTGCAAAGAATAAAGAAGCAAGATCCTGGACATTAATCATGGATGTTGAATCATTTGGAATCTGCTGGTGGCGGGGACCGCCACCTTCAATCATTTTTTTCAGCATCCCCTGAAAACCCTGTCTGGCATGGTCTGGCAGGATAGCCGGGCCCAACATCAGGGTCGGCAAAAAGATCGACAGGCGAATCTTGCGTTGCTCAGCAAACTCGATAGCAGCACGCTCCATCACGGTCTTGGCGGCAGAGGTATACTTTTTCTGGGCGTACTGGTGAGCCTGGTCTGACCAGTGATCGATTTCGTTCTTTTTTGCAACCGGCTGCTTTGGATTTGTGCTACTGGTGCTGCTGCAGATTAAGGCGTTTTTAATGCCCTTGGCGCTTGCCGATTTCAAAATATTCAAACAGCCGTCCACGGTCAGCATGACTATTTCGTTATGGCCCTGCCCATCCTCCATGTGCCGTGCGGGTTTACCTTCTAGGCCAAAGTAAGTTGGAATGAGACAAGCGATGAACACCGCATCGGCGCCTGTTAGAGCTTCGTCGAAAGCACCCGCATTGCCCATATCGGCACTGAAAAGCTGCAGCCTTTCGGCGGCTCCAGGCAGTGCAAACAAGTGCTGGGTTTTATCAGTATCGTTGCTATCGCGCAATGTGCCGTTAACTCGGTAGCCTCGCTCAAGCGCTGCTTTAGTCAGATTGGCGCCAACCAGGCCACTTGCTCCAGCGATACAGATTGTCTGTTTCAGGGTCATAAGCTAAGGTTCCTAATCTTGGGCGTATTGTTAGACTCGGCACTATGAATAACACTGTGAATGGCACTGTGAATAACGCTATGAATGGCCCTGTGGGCCCAGCTACAGCCGCCGAGGCACGGACTCGCCATCAACCCAGTATCAGGCAGTTTTCTGGTCACCTTCACAACAGCTTACTCAGCCTAATCTGAGCTGCAAACAGGACCTGGTAAAGTATCGGAGATCAGGCTTATCCTTGTCTTTAGAATAACCATGAAGCAGATGAAAAGAAATACAATTGTCGCTCCTTAGGCGGCTTTGACAGAGATTCCAGTATGGCAATTGAAAAACCGATCAGCCAGGCCTGTGTGCGCAATCAAGGGCCTATTCTAGAGGTCCTTAAAAACCACATGAAAACGCCAGGCAACGTGGTGGAAATTGGCTGCGGTACCGGCCAGCACGCGGTCCATTTTGCCCGTCATCTACCGCACCTGTACTGGCAGGCAACAGATCAGGCCAGTTGGCTTAAAGGTGCAAACATCTGGATTGAAGAAGCTAATTTATCGAACCTTCCGCCGGCGCTCTGCCTGGACGTCACCCTGAGTCACTGGCCTGTTCTTGATGCGGACTATGTGTTTAGTGCAAATGTGCTGCATTACATGCCCAAAGCCCAGGGCACTGGTTATTTTAAAGGGATTTCTGAGATGCTGGTTTCATGCGGTTCGCTCATACTTTATGGCCCTTTCAACCAGCAGGGATATACCAGTGAAGGCAATGCCCGTCTGGATAGCTGGTTGAAGACAGATATTCATCGTGACGCAGGATTATGGGAGCTCTCTGAAGTCCTTGAACTCACCCGCGAGCATGGCCTGGCTGCAGAAAAAGATATCGCCATGCCGGCCAATAATAACTGCCTGATATTTCGAAAAAGTTAGCGCCAGATGTGACTATCAATACTTGCACAGTTGACTAAGCCGCGCGATAGTAGGCCTTATGCAGCCCTACAATATACTGTTCATTACCACTGACCAGGAGCAGTCTTTCGTTGACCTGCCCTCGAACCTGGATCTGCCAAACAGACAGCGACTTCAGGCAAGGTCGGTGGCGTTCCGAAAGTTCCAGGTGAACACCACACCCTGTGGGCCCTCTCGATCGGTCATCTACACCGGCCAGCACACCCAGAAAACCGGGATGTTCTCTAACCCTAATGTGCCACCACATATTTACCTGCCAAAAACGATGCCAACCCTAGGTTCCATGTTCAGGGAACTGGGTTATTACACGGTGTACAAGGGTAAATGGCACTTATCAGAAATGGAAAATGACTTCCACGCGCAGCGATTTCCCACTACTGTTGATGCACTGGAACCTTGGGGCTTCTCTGAATACACCCATGACGGAGATCACCATGGCATCGTCTGGGATGGTTTTAAACATGATAGCTCTATCGCCGCGGATGCCGCCAACTGGCTGCTACGGCTCGATGGTAAGCAGCCAGACAATAAACCCTGGTTAATGGCCGTTAATTTTATAAATCCTCATGACATTATGTTTTTCGATGCAACCGGGACTATGGCCCAGCAGCGTGTCGACCCTCTCCGGGTTGCGCCATTGAAACCAGCACCCAACGCTTCAATTTACAATGCCCAACTGGACTTATCGCTTCCCAATAGTTTCCATGATGATCTAAGTAAAAAACCATCGGCCCATCGTGGCGATCAGCAATTGGCCAACGTGATGTATGGCCCGCTTCCCCACGACAATGAAGCCGCCTGGCACAATCACCGCAACTACTATTACAACTGCATTCGCGATGTGGATGAGCACATCGGCTGCGTGCTCAACGCCTTACAGCAATCCGGCCAGGCAGATCAGACCATAGTGGTGTTTACCTCCGATCATGGCGAGATGGCAGGCGCCCATGGTATGCGGCAGAAAGGACCATCCATGTACAAAGAGAATGTGGGCGTTTCGCTGTACATTGATCATCCGGATTTCTCCACTGGCGAAATCGATGCCTTAGCCTCATCGGTGGACCTGATCCCGACTCTACTGGAAATATCAGGTGTCCCGGAAAGTGAACATGCATCACGCTGGCCGGACCTGAAAGGCGTGTCTCTGGCAGGCGCCCTGTCGGGCGGAAAAACCGATAGAGATAACAGGGGCATGTTGGTCGATTACACCGCTACCCTATCCTGGGATGTCGACCTCATAGCCACGATCTTTGCGGGCCAGGCCAGGGGCGCGTTCACAGACGATGAAAAGGCCAGGATGGCAAGCGGATTGTCCCTTGATAACTACGCCTGTTTTCGCGGCATCAATGACGGCCATTATAAGTTTGCTCGCTATTTTAAACCTGCTGAACATCATACTCCCGAGGACTGGCAGACCCTGTCTGGCCATAACGAACTGGAACTTTATGACACCCTTGAAGATCCGGATGAATGCAACAACCTTGCCGAACATCCTGGCCCGGAGATCAGACCGCTGATCCTTTCACTCAATGCAAAACTCAATGAATTAATCAGTACTGAAATTGGTGTCGACGATGGCAGCTGCTATCCTCCGGGACGAGACTATACCTTGGCAACCCGCTCCTGAAGAACTGGCTCGGCAGTAGCTCCACCGTATAAGCCTGGTCCGGGCAGGTTACAACTATGGCCTGCATTAATGCTAAGCTAGCCGACACTGCTAACTGGCTGCATAGAGACTCAACTGATCACCCTGGAATAAGCCTGAGATACCTCATCAGTACAGCCAAGCGCCAGCAACAACAGCCAATAACCTAACTTTCCATGCAGAGCAAAATCGTGAAGCCAGCAGAACAAATACTAGAGGATCTGATTGCCGGGAACAAAAGATTCCTTCAGGGGACGACACAGGCCAGAGCCTGGCGGGCGACTGAGGATTGGTCTAAGAAAGCCCCTAAAGCAATCATTCTGGGCTGTTCGGACTCGCGAGTGCCGATTGAAATTATCTTCGACCAGAGCGCGGGCGATTTATTCGTTATTAGAGTCGCCGGCAATATTGTAGCGCCCTCCCAGATAGGTAGCGTAGAATTCGCTGCCGAGCAGTTTAAAGTTCCCCTGGTTATCGTTCTCGGTCACACCCACTGTGGCGCCATCGAGGCAACCATGACGGCCCTGGAACATAATAATACCCCTGCATCGGACAATCTGAAATCCATCGTAGATCGTATCGCTCCTGCCATTATCGATATCTATGACGCTCAAGATGGGCAAGTCAACGCAGAGCTTGCGTTCAGATGTATGCGCAGCAATGTCCGAGCCTCGGTAAACCAACTCAGACACGGTTCTGTACTGCTGGAAGAGATGACTGCGTCAGGACAATTAACCATTCGCGGCGCCCATTACAATATCGAATCAGGCACTGTCAGCTTCTTAGATCTGCTAACAGCTTAAACCGGTAGGATGCCAAAGAGCATCAAACCACGAGTAATCAGGGGCATGGGTGATCCCATTGCCAGGCGCTATTCATCCACCACGTCGGCTTGTGTAAATATATCAGTGCCTTGCCCTTCGGCACGACCGACAATAATCTCATCACCAATGGTTAAGGTCATCAGGTCTTCAGCGACAATCATATTGCCATCATAATCCGTCAATGCAAGCAACTCATCGGAGGTCATCTCGGGCGGGATAATATGCGAGTAGACACCCAGACGGGGTCGAGTCCTGTCCAGCACATAAGCAACCTGAGCCGGCGACGAATGCACTGACAGGCTGACATTGGCCAGAACCGCCTCGGGTGAATTTCCGATTGCGGGTACCTGGGTTTCATGAATCAACACATCAACACCTTTGCCAAGGGGGATAATGCGGCTCGATGGCGTTGACCGGGTGTCGCCAGAGAAAAGCACCGACCGTCCCCTGTAGTCAATGCGATATCCAAGCGTCGCACCGCGCAGGCCAAGGGACTCACCCGTATCGATATTAATCGGCATGTGCTCTACATTAAATGCGGTAATTTTAAGCCCGTCTTTATCAAAAAATACCCCCGGTTCGATATCTTTTGCAATCAGCTCTGAACCTTGTTTGTGAACACCAACAGCAGTGCGGTAACGAACATCCCAATCATAGGCAGCACGGAAGTTCGCCATCATCGCGCTGGTACCCGTTGGCCCGTATATCTTCATGGCTGATTTACGGCCAAACAGCCAGCCAGTAAGCCACAACCTGGGCACACTGATGGTATGATCAAAGTGCAGGTGAGTAATCAAAACGTGATCGATTGCCGTTAATATCTCAAAACCCCCAGCCTGGAAAAGCCGCTCAGGCATGCCCGGCCCTGCATCCACCATGATCTTATAATTACCCGCTTCAACCAGGATTGCCGGTCCATAGCGACTATGCGATGGTCGCGGTGCTCCGGTGCCGAGAAAAGTCAGTTTAATCGTCGTATCAGTCGCCGCCTGGGCCGGCGACTGTAGACCGATACAAACCAGCAGTGATACCAGTAAGATAATAAACCGTTGCTCAATGCGCATTTATGTCTCCCTTGGTAATGCATCCGAACTATAGCATTGTGGGCCCGGAATAGACCCAAACATGAAATTCTTCGACCCTCATGCCCTCTTGTGCAGACATCATCAAAAATTGCGGGGAATCACCCTCTGGACCGATTTAGGTGTTAAAGAAAACTGGCCACAATTTATTTTGATCACTTGCCAGGCACGCCAAATTCCAACTGTTAACTACAGGCATCGCATGAGCTCAAGGATGCCAAGCGCCTCGATACCCGAACCACTGACAGGTCGATGACTGGAACGTCAAATAGGCTTGTTACTCAGCCTTGACTGGTTTGCGCCTTCTCAAAAAAACACAAAGGATCGGACCACTACATTCCGGCGACAGGGCGCGTTATCTGCTGCGCTATGATCGATGCAGGCGGTATGGAAAGACCACCGTGACACAGAACCGTCTGTAATAGAATCGTAGCATTTGAGCATCGAGACCTCGGTCGACTGCTGCTGCGGCAGCCAGTACCACTCATGACCGGCTCGATAGGTGAACCGAGTCGTCTCACCAACACGGTCATCGTAAACGCGGTAATTGGTGATGTAGGGTTGATCTGCAAATGACGGCCAGGCACAAAGTACGAACGGGTTCTGACGAACCGTTTCCATAGGCTTGGCCAGGTTGATAGACATGAACCGACGCGACATTTTTGCATCAGCCTGGGCTGGTGAGTAATGCTGCTCTCGCCCGAAGTTACGCAGATTTCTGGTAAGCAGTTCACGGCAGCGAACACGGCCGCTATTATCATTCAGGTCATTGTGCACCAGGTTTGCATAGTTGCTATTCACACCGGGGTTTTTATTGTCCTGGTCTTCAGTTCGATCACCCTGGTAGTTTTTATCAAACACATCATGGTTATACACCAGCGCATCGGTTGCACCTGGGAAGAATTCGAGTAGCAGCTTCTCTATCTCCGGATAAAACACCCGTTCCACTTCTTCCGCATCATAAAAATTCTCACACCTGGATTCACAATGTGCCAGGGCAACGCCAAGCCTGTCCATGCACTCTGGGCTATGCGGTGAAAGACCGGGGTGATACTCCTGGATCCGGCGCGCATCGCGCAACACCTGCGGGAAATAAAGGCACCGGCGTACGTTATCCTGTTCATCCTTTCGCAGTGCCCGTGCCTCATTTTCGCGCTCTGAATCACGCCAAAGTGCGTTGGACGACACCACAGAGTAGGATGGTTGTTCATCGACCGTATAGCGCAGGGGAAGTGCCAGGCCACCTTCAGGGGCCACGATATTATTGGCTTGAATATATTCCAGGCATTCTGAATAACGCCGAAAGCCCGGTCCCCACTGGGTCTTAATAGGGCCGGCTGGCGCATTATCGAGCATATCAATAACCGTCTGGCCATCACCCCTGGCAATCTGCCTGAGGGCAGCCTCAATCGCTTCAGCGGTACCAGCATCACCGTCCCGTTGAAAAGACATATAGGATAAACCCCCATTTGCAGCAATAGGCGGTGGCTGCCCCTGAGTGAGTTGTAACGACGGCACAAAATCCCATTCGCCTGTTTCGGCTTCTACTGCATTATTATTCACGATCACCTTGCTTCTACTCACAGCCGGCTCCTGTTTACTGTATGCTGCCGTTAATTGTGGCATACAGATCAATCGCTCGCCAGAGCGGTGACTCCTTTTCAAATGATTCACTTCAGCTGAAAATGACTGCCGAACAATAACACCCCTGTGCAAGCCAGTCAGATGATCTAATGCGATTCTTTTGCAGGTCCGCCTTTAAAGGCAAAAGCACTAACCACTTTCATGAATCATTGCCTGCTTTGCTCCGCCTTGCAGGTTGCAGTTCCCTTGTCTGGTATCGAAATACAGCTTTTAGGAATTGTACTGATAATGCGTTTATACCAGCACTTTTGCATTAGCCTGGAGATGCGACTTAAACTTCCTGTTCTTGGTAAAAAGAATTACAAAAATAACGACCAGAATTAGTTACTAGAACTAATTACAAGAATTAGTTACAAGCATTAGTTGGTAAACATAGCAGCTCAGGGAAAAGGGGAATTAATTTGAAAGATTTTGCCGATAAAGTAGCGGTGGTCACGGGAGCAGCAAGTGGCATCGGGCGGGCGACAGCAACGCGCTTCGCCCAGGAGGGCATGAAAGTTGTTCTTGCAGATATAGAGGAACAGGCTCTGAATAATACAGTCAGCAACCTTAAGACAGCCGGGTGCGACGTCATCGGTGTGCCGACGGATGTCTCCAAGTGGGAGGCTATTGAGGCTCTGGCAGACAAGACCATGGACGCCTTTGGGGCGGTACACATCGTCCATAATAATGCCGGGGTGGTCGTTTCTGGCCCGGTCGAACAACTGACCCTTTCAGACTGGGAGTGGGTACTTGGCGTTGACCTGTGGAGCGTGATCTACGGTATCAAGGCTTTTGTTCCCCTTATCAAGCAAGCCGGTGAGGGCCATATCATTAACACTGCATCGACAGCGGGTCTGCAGGCATCATCCGGCATTGCACCCTATAATGTAGCGAAGTTCGGCGTCGTGGCAATCACGGAAACACTGCGTAAGGAGCTTGAAGCCGATGATTCGTCAGTTTCCGCATCGGTACTCTGCCCAGGTGCCATCAACACCCAGATCGTTCAAAGTAAACGAAACCGTTCCGCGTTATCCGCCAGTGATCACAAATCCAGTGCCCAGGAGCACAGGTTTGAAAAGCATGCCGGAGAGTTGTTGTTGCAGCAGGGCAAGGATCCCTCTGAGGTGGCAGACCGGGTTATACAGGCGATCATAAAAAATGACTTCTGGATCCTGACACACGAAGACTGGAAGCCTATCCTTGAGCAAAGGGTGGCTGCCCTTATAAGGGATAATTCGCTACACGAAGGATTTGGAGGCTAATCCCAGGACTGTGCGAATGGCCACAAATACGATTAATACGAATTTGAATGCAGCCCGCTCTATTGCTTCAGCCACTTACCAAAGACCGCACTGCCCTGGCTTATGACTGGCCAGTGCACATCTGGTTACTCCCGTTGCCGGATTTTTATTCAGGCTTAGCGGTCACTTCCAGTGGCACCATTACATGCACAAAATCATTGCCTTCCCACATCACGTAAGGCCCGCCTGCATAAGGATCCCTGGGCATATCCTTCATCAGACTTGCCGGCATCAGCATCATTAAATGCGGACCTTCCTGTATCCAAACCCCTTTTGATCTATCGGTATTAAAAGGATCATTGTTATCGACCATGGCATCACCCTGGAGCATATAGGTCATGCCAAAGCCTTCTTCCTCTGAGTTATAGGGCGCCTGCGCCATAAAAGCCGAGAGCCATTTCTGCCAGGCTTTATCGACACACATTGGGTTTACATTTTCATTCGGGGGTGTCCCAGGCATACAGGTCCAGCCATTGGTTCCTTCCCGCAAGACTGTTCCAGCTGAGTTAAGGATTGTTGCCTGTGCACTTATATTGTCGGGTGCGGCCGACATGGCAATCTTTATAATTTCGGCTTTTGATATAGTGTGTTTCACTGGTTCAGCCCCGATAGAAGAGGCAAATACCGTAGCAAGGAAAAACCCCATGGTTAACTGAATAATCTTCTTCATCAAAGCTTCCTCTGTAAAAGTTATTAGATTGATTAATTTACTCGATTTCCCTGCTCACAGTCCACCTGGCTTGTTCCACATCTAAGTACTCGCTTTAATGCAGAAACAACTAAAGCCAGGCGATATCCCATTAAAAAGCCGAATAATTCAAACAAGCATTCTCGCTATATCATATGAAAACCCATGCCAGCTTTCTGCTGCAGGCGCTTAACCAACTGATCCCCCATGGCCGACGCCGGTGTTAAAAAACCACCCCCCTCGGTTAGACTATCCATGGCCAGGCAAACCGCAGATTCTGCCAGCATCTTAGAGGTTGCTCCATATCCGGGATCCTTGTCACCAGTCACCCTGATGCGGATATTCTTGGACTCATCCAAAGCGTGCTTGCCAAGCAATTCGATATTGAAGTGACCCGTATTTCGGGCTTGTTCAGACGGTCCCTCGCCCGGCGCCGGCAGCATCTTTTTCAACAAAGCGCGAGTTGGACCCAAGGCGGCCAGCAAACCCATTAATCCAGTACCCAAAGCAACCAGTAACGCTCTGATATAACCACCCGGTCCACTTCCCGTAAGGATTGCTTCGCTATATCGAAACTCCCTGCCGTAGGAATAATTCAACAATGCATTGCTGCGCCTGACCACCCGTGTATTGATACCCGCCATCATGAACGGACCTGTCCACTGCCTAAAATCATGATCATATACCGTGCCCATCTGATCATTGCCATCTGGACCACGAGGCTGATTCAGCGGGTTGAGCGCATAGGGATCCTGCAGGGTTTCAAAAATTGATTTATCAGTTTTCGCTTCATCCATCATATTCATCATGCTGGCTACGGTTCCACCACTGACGCCGCCAGCACTGGATACGACTCGATATTTAATCTCGGCGGCCTGTACTGAATACTTCTCACGCATGCATTGCTGCAGAAAATAGACACCTATATCGGACGGGATGCTGTCAAAGCCACAGGTATGCACGATTTTCGCGCCGGATGCCTCTGCTGCTGTCTGGTACTGATCAATCATCTTACGCATCCAGGGTGTTTCACCGGTTAAATCGCAACAGTGCGTGCCATGTTTCACACAGGCTTCGACCATGACCGAGCCGTATAACGCATAGGGGCCAACCGTAGTACAGATTACCCGGGTTTTCTGAACAAGCTGGTCAATTGAATCCGGGTCATTTATATCGGCAAGTAGTTGAGGCAATTCCTCCGCTTGTGATTCGCGTGCCATGCTGGCTATCGAGGCAAGCTTGTCTGCGCTTCGACCTGCAATTGCCCATCTCAATTCCCTGCCAACCCCATACGTGAGTGCTAAGTATTCAGCCACCAGCCGCCCGGTAAAACCGGTTGCACCCCAAACAATTACATCAAAATCACGATCGCTGCCTTCCATTTCTCTTCCTCCGTTAATCTGTTTCCCCTGCCGGGAATGAATAAGCCACTTGTGGCATCTTAAATCTAAGCATCAAACAAATGGGGCGCAAAAGCCTGGGGCACAAAAGCCTGGGGCACAAAGCCTGGGGCGCGCCTGAGATTACCGACTCAGATTTAAGAACCAATTATGGGCAATATCCCCAGGGACATGGCCAGAACCAAAGCCCAGTCTGTATCACTATCAGCGCCATCAACCCGGCAATCACATCATCCATCATAATACCCAGGCCACCCTGCCAGTGCTGATCCACATATCGAACCGGCCAGGGCTTCCAGATATCAAACAGCCTGAACAGAACAAAGCCCGTCAAAATCCACCAGCCGTTCAAGGGCACGGCGATCAGCGCTATCCACACACCGACAATCTCATCCCAGACGATACAGGCCGGATCCTTGATTGCCAGCCGTCTGGCAACTCGAGAACAAAGAGGAATGCCTATCGCCAGAGCAGCCAACACCACCAGGATATAAAGCGGTGTAGGTAACATAGACATGGCCGCAAACAAGATCACGCCGACCATGGAACCCAAAGTGCCTGGAGCCCGGGAGGCCAGCCCTGAACCGAAACCCAATGCCAGCAGATAATCGGGCTGAGTGAACACTTCCTTCATTGACGGTTTCAATAAAAGTGCCGATAGCCAGCGTGTTTCGCTAGTAGAGTCGTATCAAGGTCTCCTGGGGTATTTTCAAATTCAACCCCCTGGGGTTCGATAACCCGGCCGATCCGTATCAAGGGCAACTGTAACTGGCGGCTGATAAGTTCCAGTGCCTTGCGCTGATCAGGCTCTGCTGTAAAACAGACCTCATAATCATCGCCAGCAGTTAGCGCAAACCTGACGCTATCTGCTACCCCGCAGGCAGCTAC